>Ga0265798_10004169_pt1 | contig 20143 bp, 14 predicted proteins | sample P3T30metagenome_FD_192430 | JGI IMG/M metagenome (GOLD analysis project Ga0265798, IMG submission 192430) | Plant litter microbial communities from East Loma Ridge, Irvine, California - P3 T30 | ecosystem: Environmental > Terrestrial > Plant litter > Unclassified | place: USA: California... | reverse complement strand
CAGGGGGATGGCGAAGAAGATTCCCCAGAACCCCCACAGCCCGCCGAACAGCAACACCGCGCAGATGATCGCCACCGGGTGCAGGTTCACCGCCTCGGAGAACAGCAGCGGCACCAGCACGTTGCCGTCCAGGGTCTGGATGATGCCGTACACCACCATCAGGTAGATGAACTGGTCGCCCCAACCCCACTGGAACAGCGCGATCAAGGTCACCGGTACGGTCACCACCACGGCGCCCACATAGGGCACCACTACCGACACGCCTACCAGCAGGGCCAACAGCGCCGCGTAGTTCAAGCCCAGCGCAACGAACGCGATGTAGGTCACCACTCCGCAGATGAAGATCTCGATGACCTTGCCACGGATATAATTGGCGATCTGCCGGTTCATCTCCTGCGCCACCCGGGTCAGCAGCGCCCGCTCGCGCGGCAGGTAACCGCTGACCCAGCGGCCGATCATCACCCGGTCCTTGAGAAAGAAGAACACCAGGATCGGCACCAGCACGAAATAGATCATGATGTTCACCAGCAGTGGCAGGCTGGACAGGGAAAAGGTCAGTGCCCACTGGCCGAACTTGCCGATCTCGCCGCGCGCCGCTTCGATGGCCTGCAGCACCTGTTCGTCGCTGACCAGGTGCGGATAGCGTTCGGGCAGCAGCAACAGCAGTGACTGCCACTTGCCTAGCATGCCGGGCAACTCGTTGAACAGCGTGATCAACTGGTGCCAGAGCAGCGGCACGAGCACCAGCATGAACAGCGCCAGCGCACCCATGAAAAGCGCGAACACCGCTCCCACGGCCACGCCCGAAGGCACCCGCAAGCGTTCCAGGAAATTGACCAGGCCCTGCATGAGAAACGCCAGCACCATCCCTGCCAGCACAGGCGCCAGCATGCCGCCCAGGGTTAGTACGGCGGTGAACGCCAGCACCAGCAGCACCGCCAGGACGACGGCCTCTTCGTCGGAGAAGTACCGCTGGATCCAGTTGCGTAACACTTTGAACATTGAAATTCCCTTGAATGGCCCAGCTACCGAAGGTGGTGGCTCAGGCCTTGCGCAACCAATACGAGTAGACCCCGTCCAGCGCCTGTTCATGTAACAGCGCGTGACCTGCCAAAGTGGCGAACGAGCGGAAGTCGCGCTGCGAGCCGGCGTCCGTGGCGATCACCTTCAATACCGTGCCACTGGCCATCCGGTTCAGTTCCAGCTTGGCCTTGAGCAGTGGCAACGGGCAATTAAGACCGCTGGTGTCCAGCTCGGCGTCACATTCGGGCGCATCGCTCATCGATATCTTCTCCAACCAAAGAAAGCCGTGATGCCGCCTCGATCGCGGCAGCCAGCGGCGCGACAGGATAACCCAAGGCCGGCGCCTCTGGTGGTCGTCGGATGGGGCGGCTACAGTAGGGCCTTTCATCTGCCGAGCTCAGTGCATGCCCTTTCTGCGCCCTACCCTGCTGACACTTGCCTGCCTGCTGGCGCTGCCGGGCCACGCCAGCGATCTGCCGTCACTTGGCGACGCCAGTTCCGCGATCGTCTCGCCCCAGCAGGAGCATCAGTTGGGTCGTGCCTGGCTGAGCCTGCTGCGCGGTCAGGTCAAACAGCTCAATGACCCACAGCTCAAGGATTTCGTCGAAACCAGCGTGTATCGGCTCTCTGAAACCAGCCAGCTGAACGACCGGCGCCTGGAGTTCATCCTGATCGACAGCAAAGAGCTCAATGCCTTCGCTGCGCCAGGGGGCATCGTCGGGGTCAATGGCGGGTTGTTCTTCAATGCCGAAACCGAGGGTGAGTACATCGGTGTGCTGGCCCACGAACTGGCGCACTTGTCGCAACGCCACTTCGCGCGCGGGGTCGAGGCGCAGCAGCGCATGCAACTGCCGATGATGGCGGCGCTGCTGGCTGGCATCGTGATCGCCGCGTCCGGTGCCGGTGACGCCGGCATTGCGGCAATCGCCGGCAGCCAGGCTGCGGCGATCCAGGAACAGCGACGCTTCTCCCGGCAGAACGAGCAGGAGGCGGACCGCATCGGCATCATCAACATGGAAAAGGCCGGCTACGACCCGCGCAACATGCCGACCATGTTCGAACGCCTGATGCGCCAGTACCGTTTCGATGCACGGCCGCCGGAATTCCTCCTGACTCACCCGGTCAGCGAATCGCGTATCGCCGACACGCGCAACCGCGCCGAACAAGCGGCCAAAGGGGGCAAGGAAGACAGCCTGTGGTACCAACTGATGCGCGCGCGGGTTCAGCTGTACTACGAGGAAACCCCAGGGCTGGCAGCCAAGCGCTTCCGCGCGCAACTGGATGAAAACCCCAATGCGCTCCCCGCGCGCTATGGCTTGGCGCTGGCTCAGGTCAAGGCTGGCCAACTCAACGAAGCGCGGGAGAACCTCAAGCAGCTGCTCGGCAAACAGCCGGACGACATCACCTTCAACCTGGCGCAGGTCGATCTGGACATCACCAACAACCGCATTCCCGATGCCCAGCAGCGCATCGATCGGCTGGTGACGCAGTATCCCGGCAACTACCCGATCAACCAGAAGCGGGTCGACGTGCTGCTCAAGCAGAACCGCATGGCGGATGCCGAAAAAGGCCTGGAAAACCTGCTCAAGAGCCGCTCGGACGACCCGGACGTGTGGTACCTGGTGGCCGAAACGCGCGGGCAGAACGGCAACATCATCGGGCTGCATCAGGCACGCGCCGAGTTTTTCGCCCTGGTCGGCGAGTTCGACCAGGCCATCCAGCAACTGGACCTGGCCAAGCGCCGGGCTGCGGACAACTTCCAGCTCGCCTCGCGAATCGATGCACGGCAACGCGAGTTGATCGAGCAGGATCGGTTGGTCAAGGAAATGCTGCGCTGAGACCCCGGCGGGCCGAATCGGGCCCGCAGAGTCGATCGGAATGAACCGACATATCCGACACATTGATTTTCACATTTTTTTCACGCAACTGCTCTAGCGTCTAGACTTGCTCCAGGTGCGATGAATTTTCCGTGACCGGTGTGAATATCTATGGGCGTTTTGTGGCAAACCGAACCTGACAAGACTGCAACCCCGGCTGGCAGTCCTGACCCGTCTCCATTGCCAGATAGCCCACGTCAACGTCACCTGTGGTGGCGTCTGTTCTGGTTGCTGGTGGTGATCACTGTCGCGGCGCTGGCGTATGCGATGTACGCGGAAATGCGGACGTCGCGACTGCAGGCGCGCGAATTCAGCCGTTGGGCGGCGTCGCTGACCTACGAGCTGCAGCCGGGGCCAAGCGAAGCTATCGTCTATCCAGGCGAGGGCCCGTTCGACAAGCGCCTGGGCTACAGCGCCCTGGGCGATTTCATTCCACGCCTGCTCAAGCGCAATTACGTGGTCGAACGACAGACGCATTTTTCGCCGGCGCTGATGCGTTACGCCGGGCACGATCTGTTCGTGCCCTATCAGGAAAAACCCCAGGCCGGGCTGGTGATCACCGATTGCCGGGGCGACCCGTTGTACCTGTATCGCTACCCCCAGCAGCTCTACACCGAGTTCGCCCAGATTCCGCCAGTCATGGTCAACAGCCTGCTGTTCGTCGAGAACCGCGGCCTGCTCGACAGCCCCGAACCCCTGCTCAACCCTGCCGTGGATTGGCCGCGTTTTGCCAAGGCGGCCTGGTCGCAGGTAGCCAAGATGTTCGCCCTCCCCGGGCAGTCGGCCGGTGGCAGCACCCTGGCCACGCAATTGGAGAAGTATCGACACTCGCCCGACGGCCTGACCGGTTCCGGGCCGGAGAAGATTCGCCAGATGATCTCGGCCAGCGTGCGTGCCTATCAGGACGGTCCGCAGACCCTGGAGGCACGCCAGCGCGTCGTGCGCGACTACCTCAACAGCGTGCCGCTGTCGGCCGTGCCCGGCCATGGTGAAGTGCACGGCATGGCCGAAGGCTTGCGGGTCTGGTATGGCGCCGATTTCGAGCAGGTCAACCGCGCCCTCGCCAGCACCACCACCGACCCCGCCAGCGAAGCCGCGCGTGGGCTCGCCCTGCGCCAGGTACTGTCGCTGATGATCGCCCAGCGCCGTCCTTCGTACTTCCTCAACAAGGGCCATGACGACCTCGCCGAGCTGACCGACAGCCATATTCGCCTGCTGGCCGCCAACGGTATCGTTGACCCGACCCTGGCCACCGCAGCCCTGGCCAGCCAGGTCATGTACCGCGACTGGGTGCAGGAGCCTACCTGGCAACCCAACGAGTCGAACAAGGGCATCAGCGTGGCGCGCAACCGCCTCTCGTCCATGCTCGACCGACCGTTGTACGACCTGGACCGGCTGGACCTCTCGGCCACCACCACCCTGCATGCCGATCTGCAGAAACAGGCCAGCGACTACCTGCGCCACCTCGCCGACCCGGCCTTCGCCCAGCAGATCGGCCTGATCGGCGAGCGCCTGCTGACCTCGGCCAGCACCCGAGAGGTCAGCTACAGCTTCACCCTGTTCGAACGGACGGCCGACGGCTCGCGGGTACGAGTGCAGACCGACAACACCGACCAGCCCTTCGACATCAACGAAGGCAGCAAGCTGGAGCTGGGCTCGACGGCCAAGATGCGCGTGCTCACCACTTACCTCGAGATCATTCACGAACTGCATGAGCGCTATGCCGGGCAGACGCCCGCGCAACTGCGCCAGGTGAAGATCGAAGAAGCCGATCGGCTGTCGCGCTGGGTGCTCGACTACATGATCCAGAACCCCGGCGTCGATGCGCGGGCACTGCTCGGCGCCGCCCTGGAGCGCAAGTACTCGGCAAGCCCTGCCGAGAGTTTCTTCACCGGCGGCGGGATCCACACTTTCGGCAACTTTCGCCGCGAGGACAACGGCCGCATTCCCACGCTCAAGGAAGCGCTGCAGGAATCCATCAACCTGCCCTTCATCCGCCTGATGCGCGACCTGGTGCGCTACAGCACCTACTCCGCGCCAAGCAACAGCGGGCAGTTGCTCAGGGACGACGACGATCCGCGTCGCCAGGAATACCTGGCACGCTTCGCCGATCGCGAAGGCACGGAGTTCCTCCAGCGCTTCTGGAAGAAGTACCAGCGCAAGACCACCGAGCAGCGCCTGGAAACCTTCCTCGACGGCATGCGCCCTACCCCGCAGCGGCTGGCGGCCGTGCATCGCTACCTGTACCCCAATGCGCCCCAGGCGCAATTCGATCGCTTCGTGCGCGAGCACAGCAAAAGCGACAACGTCACCGACAAGCGCCTGAACGAGATGTACACCGGCTATGGCCCGGGCCGCTACAACCTGCCGGATCAGGGCTACATCGCGCGCGTCCACCCGCTGGACCTGTGGCTGCTGGGCTACCTGCTCAATCATCCGGACGCCAGGTTCGGCGAGGCGGGCGCGGCCAGCCGGTTCGAACGGCAGGAGGTTTACAGCTGGTTGTTCAACAGTCGCCACAAGCGCGCCCGCGACAACCGTATTCGCACCATGCTCGAGATCGAAGCGTTTACCGATATCCATCAGCGCTGGCAGCGCGTGGGTTATCCGTTCGATCATCTGGTGCCGTCGCTGGCGACCGCCATCGGCAGCTCGGGTGACCGCCCTGCGGCCTTGGCCGAGCTGATCGGCATCATTCAGAACGATGGCATCAAGCTGCCTACCGTGCGCATCGACACCCTGCATTTTGCTGCCGACACCCCCTACGACACGCGGGTGATCAGCGATCCGGACCGCGGCAAGCGAGTTCTGCCCGCCGAGGTCGCGGCCGCCATGCGCGAGGCACTGTCGCAGGTAGTGGACGCCGGCACCGCGCGGCGGGTATCGGGCAGCTTCAAGACCGATGACGGCACGGCGCTGGTGATGGGCGGCAAGACCGGCACCGGTGACAACCGCATTTCCAGCTTCGGTGCCGGTGGCCGGGTGATCAGCTCGAAGGCCATCAACCGTACCGCCACGTTCGTGTTCTTCATCGGCGAGAACCACTTCGGCACCCTGACCGCATTCGTGCCGGGCAAGGCGGCGGAGGGCTTTCGCTTCACTTCGGCGCTTCCGGTGCAGGTGCTCAAGGGCATGGCTCCGATTCTCACTCCCTACCTGCAGCCGGGTGCACACACCCAGTGCAGTGCGCCCTTGCAGGCTGCACGTTGAATGGCAGGGCGCGCGGCGAACGAATTCATTCACGCGCGCCTGGCGGCGTAATAAGCTATATCGATAGCCCCCTATCGGACCAGGAGTCCCGCAATGAAGGCAGACAACCCATTCGGTATTCATCGTGTCATGCACGAGATCAAACGTCGCCGCCTGCAGGTGTTGCGTGTTGTGCAGCTCACCCCACGCATGCGCCGCATCACCCTCGGCGGCCCCGAGCTGGCCGGTTTTGTGAGCGAAGGCTGCGATGACCACATCAAGCTGATGTTCGCCACCACCCCGGAGCAGCAAGCGGCGCTCGACACCATGGTGCTGGGGGCGCCGACGCCCGAAGGTGCCAAGCCCGACATGCGCGACTACACCCCACGGCGCTTCGACCTCGCGGCCGGCGAGCTGGACATCGACTTCGTCCTGCACGGCGACGGCCCTGCCGCGACCTGGGCCGCCCAGGCCCAGCCAGGTCAGTTCCTGCACATCGGCGGCCCACGCAGCTCGATGCAGGTACCGGATGTGTTCGACGCCTACCTGCTGATCGGCGACGAAACGGCGATCCCAGCCATGGCGCGCCGTCTGGAAGAACTGTCGGCCAACCGTCGCGCGCTGCTGGTGGTCGAGGTAGAGAACGCCGACGAGCAGCAGTCGTTCGACAGCGCGGCGGCCTTCGAAGTGATCTGGGTCGACCGGCACCAGGGCGACCTGCTGCAGACGGTCAGCGACCTGCGCCTGCCCGAAGGCGTGGTCTATGGCTGGATCGCGACCGAGGCGGGGCTCTCGCGCAAGTTGCGGCGCGTGTTGCTCGACCAGCATGGGCTGAGCGAAGAGCAGATCAAGGCCGCCGGCTACTGGCGGCTCGAAGGTGACGACGGCGAGTGATGCTGGCGCCTGGTCGGTGCACGGGGTCGCCTAGCGCGCGCCCCGACGCCCCCACCAGCGGTCCACGGCCAACACCAGCACCGAGCAGCCAAGGAAGGCCATCAATACGCCCAGTGCATTCAACCAGACCTGCCCCATGCCCAGCTTCGAAACGTCCAGGAACGGATACGGGTAGACGCCGATGCTCTGTCCACGCAGCAACAGGTAGGCGAAATACACCAGTGGATAGATCGCCCACGCCAGTACGTGCCACAAGCGCAACGTACCTTTGGGCACGCAGAGTGCCCAATACAGCACGAAAGCGACCGGCAGCACATCGTGCAGCAACTCGTTGGCCAGCCATTGCCAACCCTGGGGCTGCCACAGGTTGCGCAGCAACAGGCTGTAGGCCACGCCGACCACAACGATACTGACCATGACCCCACTGCTCACCGCGGGCCGCAGGCAGATACGCCGCCACTTCGAGTCGCACGTCGACACGTGAGCGGTCAACACGCCAGCCACTGCCGTATTGGTAAGAATGGTGAAGAAGCTGAAGAAATGCACCAGCCCACCCAGCAGGCTCGCTTCGATCTGCCAGCGCGACCACAGCACCAGATACAGCTGCAGGGCCAGAGCAAACCAAGTGGCGGCCGCCGCCAGCGCAACCAACCGGCGTTCGCCGGGGATCAACGCTTGCCGCGCTGCAGTTGCACATAGAGCCGTTCGACTTTTTCCCGCGCCCAAGGCGTCTTGCGCAGGAAGGTCAGGCTCGACTTGATGCTCGGGTCACTCTTGAAGCAGCGGATGTCGATCCGCTGCGCCAGCCCTTCCCATTGGTAATGCGCCACGAGCGCAATGAGGATCTGCTCCAGCGTTACGCCGTGCAGGGGGTTGTGTGTAGGCTCATGCATGCCAGGCTCCAGAAACGGCGGGGCAGAAGGTGCGCACCTTAACCAACGGGCACGGCGGCGCAAAGCTTTTATTGGGCGCTCGCCATCGGTCGCAATGCCCATTCGGGCAGGCGCCGGACCGCGCCATGCGTGCGCGCCACCTGCGGCAAGCCGCCGCACTGTTGCAGTTTCGGCAACTGACCCTCTTTCAAACCCGGCTTTAAAAGCATGGCCCCGAGCTATATCCTTCCGCCGCAACAAACTGAAACGTTTCACTTTTGAAAAATAACGAAGCGCCTCCCGAACAGCTTCGGACCCACCAGAAGAACTCTCTGCCAATGCCTCTTACTGCCCCCTCACGCCCCATGGCGTTTTTGCCGTTCACTGCCCTGCTCGCGTTGAGTGCCCTGGGCACCAGCCAAAGTGCTGTCGCCCTGCCCGCTTTCGATTCGCAGTCTCCGTTCATGTTTGGCGACTGGAACGGCACCCGCGGCGATCTTTCCGCCAAGGGTTACGATTTCAAGCTCGACTACACCGGCGAAGTCGGCAGCAACCTGCACGGCGGTTACAACCACGACCATGCCACGCGCTACAGCGACCAGTTTGCATTGGGTGTGCACATGGACCTGGAGAAGATCCTCGGTTGGCACGACGCCGAGTTCCAGCTCACCCTGACCGACCGTAACGGCGACAACATCAGCAACGACCGGATCAACGATCCGCGTGTCGGCGGTTTTACATCGGCGCAGGAAGTCTGGGGTCGCGGCAACATCACGCGGATCACCCAGCTGTGGTACCAGCAGAAGTTCTTTGACCAGCGCCTGGACATCAAGGCCGGTCGCTTCGGTGAAGGCGAAGAATTCAACAGCTTCCCGTGCGACTTCCAGAACCTGGCGTTCTGTGGCTCACAGGTGGGCAACTGGGTCGGCAGCGTCTGGTACAACTGGCCGGTGAGCCAGTGGGCGTTGCGCATCAAGTACAACATCACACCGCAGCTGTACGCCCAGGTCGGCATTTTCGAGCAGAACCCCTCGAACCTGGAGAACGACAACGGCTTCAAGCTCAGCGGAAGTGGTACCGAGGGCGCCATGCTGCCGGTCGAGCTGATCTGGAAGCCGACGTTCGGCGGGCTGCCGGGCGAGTACCGTGCCGGCTACTACTACAGCACCGCAAACGCCGACGACGTCTACAAGGACCGCAGCGGTCAGCCTGCTGCCATCACCGGCCAGGATTACCGCAGTGCATCCAGCCGCCACGGTTTCTGGCTGGGTGCCCAGCAACAGCTGACCCGTGTCGCCAGCGACAACTCGCGGGGCCTGAGCGTGTTCGCCAACGCCACCCTGCATGACAAGAAAACCAACGCCATCGACAACTACGTCCAGGCCGGCGTCGTCTACAAGGGTCTGTTCGATGCGCGTGCGCGCGATGACATCGGTTTCGCCGTGGCCAGGGTCCACGTCAACCCGGCGTATCGCAAGAACGCAGAGTGGCACAACCGTACCCTCGCGCTCAGCGATTACAACGATGCCGCGTACCTGCCGATCCAGGACACCGAGTACAGCGCCGAGCTCTACTACGGGGTTCACATGGCCAACTGGCTGGTACTGCGACCGAACCTGCAGTACATCCGCCACCCGGGCGGCGTCAGCCACATCGACGACGCATTGATTGGCGGCTTGAAGATTCAAGCATCGTTCTGAAACTAAACGGCGCTGAAATACCCTTACACACACGAGCTCAGAAAAACTTGAACTCTGCTGAACCATTTGAACATGACGGAGAAAACTCACTATGAGCACTGACGGTGCTTTGCGTCGGTCGCGCCTGCTGCCCAAACTTCTGGGTATCGTGATGCTGCTGATGGGTCTGGCCTTGCTGGCCGGCGGTATCAAACTGGCCACCCTGGGTGGCTCGCTGTACTACTTGATCGCCGGTATCGGCGTAGGCTTCACCGGCGTGCTGCTGCTGCAGGGTCGTCGCTCGGCCATCGGCCTGTATGCAGCGGTATTGTTCGCCAGCACCGTCTGGTCGTTGTACGAAGTGGGTCTGGACTGGTGGCAACTGGTGCCGCGCCTGGCCCTGTGGTTTGCCTTGGGCGTAGTCCTGCTGCTGCCTTGGTTCCGCAAGCCACTGCTGCGCCAGCCTGCACCCAAGGCCACGGCTGCGCTGAGCATCGCCGTGGTTCTGGCGGGCCTCTGCGCACTGGCCAGCCAGTTCACCAACCCTGGTGAAATCAAAGGCGAGCTGGACCGCGAAACCGCCAACATGCCCAACACCGCACCGGCGATGCCCGACGGTGACTGGAACTCCTACGGTCGCAGTGCCCACGGCGATCGCTACTCGCCACTGGCGCAGATCACCCCGGAAAACGTCAGCAAGCTGACCCCGGCCTGGACCTACCGTACCGGCGACATCCCTGGCCCGAACGATCCGGGCGAGACCACTGCGGAGAACACCCCGCTCAAGGTCAACGGCATGCTCTACGTATGCACGCCACACAGCCAGGTCATCGCCCTGGACCCGGACACCGGCAAGGAAATCTGGCGTTTCGACCCGAAGATCAGCACGCAGAACGCGCCGAACTTCAAGGGCTGGGCCCACATGACCTGCCGTGGCGTGTCGTATCACGACGACGCTGCCTACGCCGCCGCCAGCCCGGCCACCGACGCCACCGCACCTGCGGCTGCGCCGACTGCCTGCCCGAAGCGCATCTTCGTGCCGACTGCCGACACCCGTCTGATCGCTCTGAATGCCGACACTGGCAAGATGTGCGAAGACTTCGGCGACAAGGGCCAGATCGACCTGCGCGCCAACATCGGCGAGTTCGCTGCGGGTGGTTACTACTCCACTTCGCCACCGGCCGTGACCAAGAACCTGGTCGTGATCGGCGGCCACGTGACCGACAACGTTTCGGTGGACGAGCCTTCGGGCGTGATCCGCGCCTATGACGTGCACGACGGTCACCTGGTATGGAACTGGGACAGCGGCAACCCCGACGACACCACGCCGATCGCTGCGGGCAAGACCTATACCCGCAACTCGCCGAACATGTGGTCCATGTTCAGCGTCGATGAAAAGAACGGCATGCTGTACCTGCCCATGGGCAACCAGATGCCCGACCAGTGGGGCGGCAACCGCACTCCCGAGTCGGAGAAGTACAGCGCTGGCCTGACTGCGCTGGACATCGACACCGGCCATGTGAAGTGGACCTACCAGTTCACCCATCACGACCTGTGGGACATGGACGTGGGCGGCCAGCCTACCCTGATGGACCTCAAGACCGCCGATGGCGTTAAGCCGGCCGTGCTGGCCTCGACCAAGCAGGGCAGCATCTACGTGCTGAACCGCTTGACCGGCGAGCCGATCGTGCCGATCCACGAAGTGCCGGTGCCCCAGGGCGCGGTGGAAGGCGACCATACCTCGCCGACTCAACCAAAATCCGACCTCAACTTCATGCCACCGGTCATGCAAGAGCGCGACATGTGGGGTGTGACGCCATTCGACCAGATGCTGTGCCGAATCGACTTCAAGTCGCTGCGCTATGAAGGTCCGTTCACGCCACCTTCGCTGCAGGGCACCTTGGTGTACCCAGGCAACTTCGGCGTGTTCGACTGGGGTGGCCTGTCGGTCGACCCGGTGCGTCAGGTGGCGTTCGTCAACCCAAGCTACATGGCTTTCCGCTCCAAGCTGGTACCTGCTGCAGAAGTGGCCGGCGGCCCTGGTCGCAAGAGCGAAACCGAGGGTGTGCAGCCCAACAAGGGCGCGCCGTACGGGGTAATCCTGGAGGCGCTGCTGTCACCGATGGGCCTGCCTTGCCAGGCGCCTGCCTGGGGCTACGTGGCTGCGGTCGACTTGACCACTCACCAGACCATCTGGAAACACAAGAACGGTACCGTGCGCGACAGCTCGCCTGTGCCAATCCCGTTGAGCATGGGCGTGCCAAGCCTGGGTGGCGCTTTCACCACGGCCAGCGGCGTGTCGTTCCTCAGCGGTACGCTTGACCAGTACCTGCGTGCCTACGATATCCGCAACGGCAAGCAGCTGTGGGAAGGTCGCCTGCCTGCAGGCGCACAGACCACGCCGATGACCTACACCGGCAAGGATGGCCGTCAGTATGTACTGGTGGTCGCTGGCGGGCATGGCTCGCTGGGTACCAAGCAGGGTGACTACGTGATGGCGTTTGCACTGCCTGAAAACAAGTGATGTCGATGTAATGAAAAACGGCTCCCTCGGGAGCCGTTTTTTTTGGGTGGAGTGTCAGTGAAGTCCTATTCGCCGCCCTACGCGCAAGCCCGCTCCCACATGGTTGGGTATGAAGCAAAACTTGTGGGAGCGGGCTCTGCCCGCGAATAGGGCTTCACTGACACCCCCTACTTCTCAATCACCTCTCCCCGCTGCGCCGCCAACCGGGCCAACAACCGATTCTGCGCCGGCACCGGAACTCCCTGCGCTTCCATGGCCTTGATCAGATCCTCCACCAGCGCGTTGAACTCGCTGCGGCTGATCTGCTGGCCCTTGTGCGCTTCCACCATGTCGTCCCCGGTGTACTCGCACGGCCCGCCCGCCTCGACACAGAACTTGTCGATCAACTGCACACGCAGCAACTCGATGTTGACGTTGCGAAAGTGCGCTACGATCCGCTCATCCCGAGCCACGTTCAGCAACATCCCCTCCACGATCCGGCTGATCCCCGGTTTGCCACCCAGCGCCTGGTACAGGCTGTCGTCCTTGGCCGGCTGCTGGTGACCCGTGCAGGCACCCAACAGCAGAACCATGCCCAGCACACACATGCGCATGTCAAAAACTCCCTTGCACGGACAGGTAGGTGCCGTTCTGGTTGTCCAGCGTGGCGATCTCGCCCAGTTTCGCGTAGGCCAGCACGATCGCCAGATGCTTGTTGGGGAAATACCCCAGGAACACATCCGCCCAGTCGCTTTCGCCGGCGAACGACAGGTTGTCCGGCTTCTCTCGGTACTCCACGCCCAACGCCCAGCGCGGGTTGAACAGCACGGCCAGCGAACCCTCCTTGAGCAGGCTGCGGCTGTCGCGGCGATCACCGCCGAAGCCCAACAGGCCCAGTTCGTTGGCGCGGCTGTAGCGCACTCCGCCATTGACCAGCAGGTTGTAGCCAAACGCTGCGCCCATGAACAGGCGACTGGCCGTCAGGTAACCCTCGACATCTTCGTCACGCTTGGCGCCGACCAGGCTGGGAATGAGGAAATCCTTCTGCCGCTTGTAAGCCAGGCCCAGCGCCACCTGTGGCAGTTGGTCGTAGATCAGGTCACCGAACAGGCGCACCTTCACCCCGAAAACGTCCTGGCTGAGGCTGTCTTCGGGCAGCCCCAGCTTGTGCACCAGCGAGCCCAGGTCGAAGCGTTGTCGGGCGTAGGAGAATTCGATGCGATTGTCGTAGCTGGCGGCCATGCCTGCCACGTCGAGCCGGTAGTCCGGCAGGTCCACGCGGGTGGCAAATGCCGTCGCGCCCCACTCGCCCTGCTCGCCATAGCCGGAAAGCACGGCCCAGGGCGTAATCCCCCCACCGGCGGCGCCGTCGATACTGCTGGCACCGCCGGTGGCCAACAAACGGCCCTCGTTGGCGTAGAGCGACGGTTGCCAGCACAAGGCCAGCGAGCACAACAACACGGCTTTTCGCATCATGACATCAGTGAACCACGGCAATTGAAATGGGCGAGGACTGCTGCATCCAGGCTTCGAAGGCGACAGCGGTCAGCGGCCGGCTGATCAGATAGCCCTGGGCGGTGTCGCAGTTCCAGCGTTCGAGCAAGCGCAGGCTGTGTTCGTATTCGACACCCTCGGCCACCACTTTGAGGCCCAGGTTGTGGCTCATTTCGATGGTGGACCGCACGATCACCGCATCCTCGCTGGTTTCGTCGAGGTTGCGCACGAACGACTGGTCGATCTTGAGCTCCTGCACCGGCAGGCGCTTGAGGTGGGCCAGCGACGAATAGCCGGTACCGAAGTCGTCGACAGACAAGCTGATACCGCAGTCGCGCAGGCTGTTGAGCACCTTCAGCGCCTTCTCGGGCTCGCGCATGATCGCGCTTTCGGTGATCTCGAAAATCAACTGCTCGGCCGGTACCTGGTGCAGGCCGAGCAGGCGCACGACCCGCTCAGGCAGGTCGGACCCCAGTAGGTCGTCCGCCGAGATGTTCAGCGACAACTGCACGACCAGGCCGCGCGTGTTCCATTCGCTCAACTGTCGAATGCCTTCCTCGATGACCCACCGGGTCAGCGTCTGGATACTGCCGGTGCGCTCGGCCAGCTCGATGAATTCACCGGGCGAGACATTGCCCAATTGTGGATGCTGCCAACGCAGCAAGGCTTCGGCCTGGCGTACCTGCTTGTCGCGCAGGTCCAGCTTGGGCTGGTAGTGCAGGGACAACTCGTTGTTCGCGGCGGCCCGACGCAGGTCGCGGATCAGCCGCACCTGACGCTGGTGCGCGAGGTCGCGACCGTGCTGATACACCTGCAGGCGACCCGGCATGTCGGCGGCGTCTTTCATCGCGATTGCCGAACGCGCCAGCAACTCCTCGGCGCTCAGGCCGTCGGAGGGGAAGGCCGCGATGCCGATACGGCAGTCGATGGCAACGTCGTGGCCACCGAAACGGTGGGGTTGCAGCAGCACCTGTTGCAGTTTGTCAGCCACCGCCACGGCGCTGTCGCTGTCGAGGTTTTCCAGCAGCAGGAGGAATTCGTCAGTGATCAGGTGCGCCACCGTGTCGCCGGGTCGCACCAGCTCCAGCAGGGTTTGCGCAACTTGCTGGAGCAGTTTGTCGACGAAGGTCGGTCCACCGCTTTCACTGAGTTCGCGCAGGTTATCGATACCGATGTACAGCAGTGCGATCGGTCGGTCGGCGGCAATGGCGCTGCCCAGGCGCTCCATCGCCAGCGTGCGGTTGGGCAAGCCAGTCAGCGCGTCGTGCAAGGCATTGTGAGCCAGCTGCAGCTCGCGCTCGGCGATCCCGGCCTGCATGCGACTGATGGCCTTGGCCAGCACGCCCAGTTCGTCGGTGCGGTCCAGCGGCACGTCGGTCTGGTAGTCGCCATGACCGATGCGCCCAGCGGCCCGCGCCAGGCTCTGCACCGGCAGCGAGACACTGCGCGCCAGCAGCAAGGCACCCACCAGGGAGGCCAGCAATGCGGCGAAGGCAATGCCGAAGATATTGCGATCCAGGGCGACGAACGCGCGCATCGCTTCATCCAGCGGGCTTTGCAGCAGTGCCATGACCTTTCCGCCCTCCGGGCCACTGCTGCTGGCCAGCAGCAAGGGCTGGCTGAGGTAGGTACGATCATTGTGTTCGGAAAGGGAAATGTGCTGCGCCGCCGATTCATTGACCTGCATCCATTGACTGATGCTGGCGGACAATTCGGTCGGCTGGGTGCTCACCAGCGTGCCGACCTTGCCGGCCTCGGTAGTCAGGAAGGACACCTGCAAGTTGGTCAGCGAGTGCAATTCCTGGGCAAGGGTCACATCCATGCTGAAACCCATCACCACCCGCGCGATCGGCAGCGGTGCCAGCACTGGCGCTTCCACCAGCAAGTGCGGCAGCCCCTGCAGCGGCACGAACAGCATCGACTGGCTGGTTCGGCGGGCTTCGCGCAGCGCCGTGTCATAGGGAAACACGCTGCCGGTGGGGACCTGGTCCACGGTACTGGCCAGGATACGACCGTCCATGCCCAACACGAACATGTCGGTGGCGCCGATGCGCGCGCCCTGGTTCTGCAGCGCCGAACGGATGGTCGGCGAGTCGCCGCTGGACACCGCATCGCGGAAACCGAAGTCGGCAGCCAGCAACTGCACGCCGTCGCGCAGGCGCCGACCGCGCACATCCAGCAGACGCTCGAACACTCGCGTGCCCACTTGCAGCTGCTCACGGGCCTGGGCGCGCACGGCATCGTTGGTGGCCACTTTCACGGCCACGGTCAAGGCCCCCACTACCACCGACAGCAGCAGAATGAGTACGCAGGCGATGCGCGCCTGGAAACTATTGCGCAGCTTCACCGGCAGCCTTTTTGAATGCATCGCTGAACGCGCCGGTCGCCGGCTCCTGGGCCGCATCGTCCGCCGTTGCCTCGACCTTCAGGGTGTAGTTCTGCGTCATGGCCGTCGCCGTCATGTCGATCTCGCCTCCTGGCTGTACTTGCGCATCCACGCTGCGCGGATGCCACAGGCTCACTTGGTAGCGGCCTGCGGGTAATTGATCGAAACGCACGCGCCCCTGCTCGTCGCTGACGGCGAACCAGGGATCATCGGTGACATAGATATAGCCAAGCATCCAGTCGTGAATATTGCAACCCAGGACTACCACACCAGGCTTGTCGAACAGCTCCGGCTTGCTCGGCGTGCCCTCATAGAGCCGCAGCTCGAAGCGCTTGGCGGGCGAAAAGGAATACACCTGATGGCGGATATTATCGCTGTTGGGAAATGAAACCGAGGTACCGGTGGCCACGGCCAGCACGTGCGGCAGGTACTTCTGCGCGCGCTGGTCCATGACCGCCGTGGCCTGCCTGGATCCGGCGGCCGCCGGCCCTCCGGACAGGCTGAACACTGCGTCGGCCAGAGGCTTGCCGTCGGCCTGGGTGATACGTGCCTCGAAGGAGGCCGCGCTGACCCACGTACTGAGGACGAGACTGCCGAGCAAGGCGCCAAACCTGATCATGAAAATTTACCTGACGGATGAAAGTGTCGCCTGCCGCGGCCCACTTGGGCCACAAGCCCGGTTACAACCTTATCGGCAGCCGGCCGCAAAGCTTCAGTGCAACCATTGAAACCAGTCGCACCCTGCCCCATCTAAGCAGCATAGTCATTGACGCAGGTGCCCCATGAGCGACCAGCAGGAATCCAACGAGAATCCGTCCGAAGATCTGGACAACGAGCACATCGAGCACTCGACCCACTCCAGCACCGAGCTGGCCCTGCCTGGGCAGAACCTGCCGGACAAGGTCTACGTCATCCCGATCCACAACCGCCCGTTCTTCCCCGCGCAGGTGCTGCCGGTCATCGTCAACGAAGAGCCCTGGGCGGAAACCCTGGACCTGGTCTCCAACACCGAGCACCACTCGTTGGCGCTGTTCTTCATGGACACCCCGCCCGACGATCATCGCCATTTCGACACTTCCAGCCTGCCGCTGTACGGCACGCTGGTGAAGATCCACCACGCCAGCCGCGAAAACGGCAAGCTGCAATTCGTCGCGCAGGGGCTGTCGCGCGTGCGTATCCGCACCTGGCTCAAGCACCATCGCCCGCCGTATCTGGTAGAAGTCGAATACCCGCAGCAGCCCATCGAGCCCACCGACGAGGTGAAGGCCTACGGCATGGCGCTGATCAACGCCATCAAGGAGCTGCTGCCGCTCAATCCGCTGTACAGCGAAGAGCTGAAGAATTACCTCAACCGTTTCAGCCCCAACGACCCGTCCCCACTGACCGACTTCGCCGCCGCGCTCACCTCGGCCACGGGCAACGAGCTGCAGGGCGTGCTCGACTGCGTGCCGATGCTGCGGCGCATGGAAAAAGTCCTGCCGATGCTGCGCAAGGAAGTCGAAGTCGCACGGCTGCAGAAAGAAATTTCCGCCGAAGTGAACAAGAAGATCGGCGAGCACCAGCGTGAGTTCTTCCTCAAGGAACAGCTCAAGGTCATCCAGCAGGAGCTGGGCCTGACCAAGGACGATCGCAGCGCCGACGTCGAGCAGTTCCAGCAGCGTCTGCAGGACAAGACCTTGCCGCCCGCCGCGCAGAAGCGCATCGACGAGGAAATGCAGAAGCTGTCGATCCTGGAAACCGGCTCGCCGGAATACGCCGTCACGCGCAACTATCTGGACTGGGCCACGGCCCTGCCGTGGGGTGTGTACGGCAAGGACAAGCTTGACCTCAAGCACGCGCGCAAGGTGCTCGATCAGCACCACGCCGGCCTCGACGATATCAAGACGCGCATCATCGAATTTCTTGCCGTCGGCGCCTACAAGGGTGAGATCAGTGGCTCCATCGTGCTGCTGGTGGGCCCGCCGGGCGTGGGCAAGACCAGCGTCGGCAAGTCCATCGCCGAATCCCTGGGTCGTCCGTTCTATCGCTTCAGCGTCGGCGGCATGCGTGACGAAGCCGAGATCAAGGGCCATCGCCGCACCTACATCGGCGCCCAGCCGGGCAAGCTGGTGCAGGCGCTCAAGGACGTCGAGGTGATGAACCCGGTGATCATGCTCGACGAGATCGACAAGATGGGCCAGAGCTTCCAGGGCGACCCAGCGTCGGCGCTGCTGGAAACCCTGGACCCGGAACAGAACGTCGACTTCCTTGACCACTACCTGGATCTGCGCCTGGACCTGTCCAAGGTGCTGTTCGTATGTACTGCCAACACCCTGGATTCCATCCCCGGCCCGCTGCTCGACCGTATGGAAGTGATCCGCCTGTCCGGGTACATCACCGAAGAGAAAATGGCCATCGCCAAGCGCCATCTGTGGCCCAAGCAACTGGCCAAGGCCGGTGTCGACAAGAATCGCCTGACCATCAGCGACAGTGCGCTGCGCACGGTGATCGAAGGCTATGCCCGCGAGGCCGGCGTGCGCCAGCTGGAAAAACAGCTGGGCAAACTGGTGCGCAAAGCGGTGGTGCAGTTGATCGACAAGCCCGACGTGCCAATCAAGCTGGTACCCAAGGACCTTGAAGCTTCCCTGGGCATGCCGGTGTTACGCAGCGAGCAGGTGCTGTCGGGCAAGGGCGTGATCACCGGCCTGGCCTGGACCAGCATGGGTGGCGCCACCTTGCCGATCGAGGCGACGCGCATCCATACCCTGAACCGCGGTTTCAAACTGACTGGGCAACTGGGCGAGGTAATGAAGGAGTCGGCAGAAATTGCCTACAGCTATGTCAGCTCCAATCTTGCGCAGTTCGGCGCCGATTCCAAGTTCTTCGATGAGGCCTTCGTGCACTTGCACGTACCCGAAGGCGCTACGCCCAAGGACGGCCCGAGCGCGGGTGTGACCATGGCCAGCGCGCTGCTGTCCCTGGCCCGCGACCAGGCGCCGAAGAAGGGCGTGGCCATGACCGGCGAGCTGACCTTGACCGGGCACGTGCTGCCGATCGGCGGCGTGCGCGAAAAAGTCATCGCCGCGCGGCGGCAGAAGATCATGGAGTTGATCCTGCCCGAGCCAAACCGTGGCAATTTCGAAGAGCTGCCGGATTACCTCAAGCAGGGCATCACCGTGCATTTCGCCAAACGTTTCGCCGACGTCGCCAAGATCCTCTTCTGACCCATCCACCCCCTGTAGCGGCGGCGCAAGCCGCGTCAGGGGGGTATTACATCCGGTCAGACACACCTCATCTACCGCCGACGCGGCTCGCGCCGCTGCTACAACGGCCCCATCCGCCACACTCCTTGCGCGCCGACGCGGCTCGCGCCGCTGCTACAACGGCCTCATCCGCCACACCGTTGCGCCCTGACGCGGCTGGCGCCGCTGCTACGACGGCCCCATCCGCCACACCGTTGCGCGCCGACGCGGCTCGCGCCGCTGCTACAACGGCCTTATCCGTTACACCGTTGCGCGCTGACGCGGCTCGCGCCGCTGCTACAACGGCCTCATCCGCCACACTTCTTGCGCGCTGACGCGGCTCGCGCCGCTGCTACAACGGCCTCATCCGCCGCACTCCTTGCGCTCTGACGCGGCTCGCGCGGTGGCTACAACGCCCCGAAACAACACAATCCCCTGTAGCAGCGGCGCGAGCCGCGTCCGGCCACACCACCGCCCCACCAGACTCACCACAATCTTCCCAAACGCGGCTCAGGCGCCTCACTCCTGCACATTCGACGAACTGGGTTATGCTTTCCAGATCCTCGTCCGTTCGGAGCCACCATGTCCGTCGTCCGCCTGATCCTTCCCGCCAGCCTTGCCGCGCTTACAGCCTGCGCCCAGCAACCGCTTCACAGCGTCGTGCTGGAAAGTCAGAGCCAATGCCCGGTTTTCCTCAACGTCGACCAGACCGTCACCCTGCAATTGCCGACCAACCCCAGTACCGGCTACCGCTGGCTGGTGCAGAATCCGGGCGCGAGCGTTTTGCGCAGCCTCGGGCCAGAGGTCTACAGCCATCCAGAAGAAGCCGGGGTGGTCGGGGCTGCCGGGCAATCCACCTGGCGTTTCCAGGCGCGCACCCCAGGCAAGGGTCATCTGATGCTCGTGCTGCAGCAACCCTGGGCCCCGGAAATCCCCCCAGCCCAAACCTTCAGCTGCGACATCACCGTAAAATAATCCGTAGGAGCGGTCATCGGCCGCGAAATG
>Ga0265798_10004167_pt1 | contig 20146 bp, 16 predicted proteins | sample P3T30metagenome_FD_192430 | JGI IMG/M metagenome (GOLD analysis project Ga0265798, IMG submission 192430) | Plant litter microbial communities from East Loma Ridge, Irvine, California - P3 T30 | ecosystem: Environmental > Terrestrial > Plant litter > Unclassified | place: USA: California... | reverse complement strand
CCCTTTACCATACGGCCGTGATGCTGCTCATTCCCGGTCTCAATTACTTGCTCGATTGGCAGGACGGCGGGGGCGCCGGGCGGGGTGCCAGGCCACAGATCGATCTCCTCTGCAGGATAAGCGGGCCAAATCCCCGGTACGGCAGCACGCGCCGTAGAGCCGAGGAAACCGGTAGCCATACCGGCCAACAGCGTTTCGCGACGACTTAGCATAAATGCTGATCTCCAACTTTGGAAAGGTTCGTCACTAGCAGATTGGCTCGTGTCAAAGCTCTTTGCTCCTACTTAGCGACCCCCGTCGAGATGAACCGACCTTTGCAGCTGGCGGACGGAAAGATCCAGAAGTGGGCATCAGAAAGCACTCGGCCCATTTCCGGGAGTGGACCTTCGTTCACCTCCTCACTTATCGCACGTTATCTCGATTTCTGACTTGAATCGCTGCGCCATAAGCATCGTACGTGCGTTGAGCGCTGACGTGCTCCGCTTTTTCCTCTAGTCATAAGTAGAGTCCGGGGCTATCATCGTGCCTTTGCGGGCGGGGTTGTGCAACCCCGACTGGCAGCATAGGCGGGCGTCAGTCCGCCAATCCCACTATGCCGTCGCACATGGTTGTAGTCGTCGCGCCAGTTGCTCAGCACCGAGTGGGCATGGCTCAACGACGCGAACAGCGTTTCATTCAAGCATTCGTCGCGCAAGCGACCATTAAAACTTTCGACGTAGCCGTTCTGCTGCGGCTTGCCCGGCGCGATGTAGTGCCACTCGATCCGCCGGGTCCTGTGCCCAGCGCAGGATCGCCAGACTGGTCAACTCGGTCCCGTTATCACTCACGATCATCAGCGGCTTGCCGCGAACCGCGATTATCGCGTCGAGCTCGCGTGCAACCCGTGCGCCCGAGAGCGACGTATCGATCACCAGCGCCAGATTCTCGCGCGTGAAGTCATCGACGACAGCAAAGATGCGGATCCGTCGGCTGCAGACCAGCGTGTCGCTGACGAAGTCCAGGCTCTAGCGCTTGTTCGGACCCTGCGGCAACATCATCGGCGCTCGTGTTCCCATCGCCCGTTTGCGGCCGCGCCGGCGACGCACCCGCAGGTTCTCCTCAAGGTACAACCGCAGCAGCTTCTTGTAATTCATCATGATGCCTTCACGCGCCAGCATGATCCCCAGCCGCCGGTAGCCGAACCGGCGACGCTCGAGTCCGATCTCGCGAAGACGACCGCAGGTCGCCATCATCACCGCGCCGGTGCGCATAGCGCATCGACGACCGATCCACGCCAAGGATGGTACAGGCCCGACGCTCGCTGATGCAGAAGAGCTGCCGAACATACTCGACAGCCCTCCGACGAACGGGAGGTCTCACCAGTTTTTTGAGGCAACTTCCTTCAACACAGCGTTGTCCAGCATCGCGTCCGCCAGCAGCCGCTTAAGCCGGGCGTTCTCGTCCTCGAGCACCTTCAGCTTGCGCGCCTGCGACACGTCCATGCCGCCATAGGTCGCCTTCCGTTTGCAAAACGTCGCATTGCTCACTCCGTGCTTGCGGCAAACGTCCGCCGTCGAGGACTCTGCCTCCTGCTCACGCAGGATCGCTATGATCTGCTCCTCGGTAAACCTGCTACGCTTCATCGTTGTCCTCCTTCTTGAAGGACTCTAGCTCAGATTGGCGGAGTTTCAGGGGAGCACGTCATCGCCATTCCGCAATACGTCAGAAACAAGATGCCTCGCTGATTTTTCGGTCGCCGCGCACGCATCCTCCAGCGTGGGAAAGTGCTGCCCTTCGGGATCAGCAATCAGGCCGTTCTCTGTCATGATGTGGGTAAAGAATATTGCCATCTTCCATTAACCCGCAAAAACGATCGACAGTTTCTGTACGCTACCAGACAAAGCGATTGGCTCAGTTTCCCCTACTGGTTGCTCAGTCGGCGTTCCCAAGAAGGAACGTCTGGCGGGAACCCCGCCGCCTCGATCGCGCTGACAAACGCCTGCGGGTTTCGCTTTGCCAAAATCTGTTCCCAATTCCTTTTTCGCGAAACAGACAATCGGAGACGGCGAAAAGAGAAAGATCGCGTTTAACTAATGGCCGTTATTGAGCGCACAGATCGCCAGCCCGAACGTCCGACTCTGGGCGTAAGCGGAAGAACCGCTTTCGCTTGGCAGCAGTTCTCCAAAAACTAAGCAGCTAAGGTTGCCTCACTGCCTTTGCTCAGGGCTGCGCGCCAGCTCCGCCCCATTCTGGCGTCTAACGACACTGGATCGAAGCGGTCCAGCCCCGACCCGGGGTAGAAAGTCATTTCCCCGAACAAAGGGCTTTTCACTCCGTCGTAAAGATCCACCCGCACGAAATTGAAGCCCTGCCCAAGCGTTTCGGCTGCCGAGATCATCTTCGTCAACGCCGACGGGCGGGCTGGGGCGGCATCTCCAGTGGGCGTCGATAGCCGATGCCAATCGCGGTCGAGCACCATCCAGCGGTGCTTACCCCCGCGTCCCAAATGCACCTGAACATATTCCACTTGTCCACCGAACACATAGAACTTGTAATCCACCGGCAGCGTGGGACCGTCGCCGACATATGGTTCAACCAGCAGCCCACGGGGAATGTCTTGATACAGCCACTCGCTAAGCCAGCTGCCATACTGGCTTTTCATCCATCGCTCAGCATCGCGCCTGATCCCACGCCAGTCGGCCTTGCCATCAAACATGAAGCGCGTTTGATTGCACCCGTGGCGAGCCTTGACGACGAAGGGCAGCGGCCACGCCGCCTCAGTCGGGAGTGTTGTGCCATTCCAAAGCGTCGGTATCACCCAGCTGGGACCTAGCCGAGCGGCAACCCATGCCTTCACGGCCACTTTGTCGGCGAGTGTCGGCAGGCGCGGATCACGGTCGTGTAGCTTGCGATACTGCACCCATTCCGTAAACAGCTTTGGGTCGTTTACGTCCGGAAGGCGTCCATGCCGCCAGAGATAGCTGAGGCGTATTCCCGCTCGGTCCAGGGCGCCATCGCCGCGAGAAAAGTCGGCGAGCGATACTTTTACCATGGCAAACAAACCTGCGAATTTGCCGGGTTGTTCCCATTGGCAATCGCGCACCCATCAATGCCTCCGGGGTCCGAAAACGGCCGGTCAGGCTTCGGGCGCGGCGATCGCTGGAACAACGGCTGGACGTCGCAACGTGGTGGCAAGCGGACATTCCGGATCGTGCGCCTATTGCTGCTCGCGACCAACAAACCCGAATTTGACGAAACCGGTATCGGGGTGGTTGGCAATCCAGGCGGAAAGGCAATCGAAGGTCCGGTCGGATCTGCTGTTTGCCAGAAAAATCGTCGCGGTCTTACCAGATCGAACGACATTTGCGCGCGCATGGCATTTCGCAATTGCTGACGTGATGGCGATTACCCCGTGCCGCAGGGCCCTCGGCGAATGGCAAGGGCCCAAGTAGTTGGGCAGGATGGGCTACCAACAGTGACGCAAAAATGAGGATCATTCGTTGCTTGTGCACCCGGATCGGAATGGCGGCAATTGGGTGCTTGCGGACGGGCATCTGTGGACGCCCCTTCGGATGCAAGCGGTAAATCGGGGCACATTGGCACGTAGTCGGATGCTGTCATCTGTCCGGCCTCGATGAGCAGCGCCACAGCTGCGGGCCAGTATGGGAGTTCGCGGGCCGGATCCATTTCGGCTTTGCGCGCTTGGATGGTGCTCTGCCAGTCACTGGTTCTTCCGACCCCGTCTCGCCGCCTGTGGTGCCATACCCTCCTTCGATCCGCCTACGTCCCCGACGCCTCTGGCTGCCGCCGCGGCTTACGCCGTGGCCACTGCCGGAGCCCTGTAATCCTCTTTCCTGGTCAGCAGCGCCCAGACATGCGCGCCATCTTGTTGGCGAGCGCAACCGAGACGAGAGCATGCGCGGTTTACGCGTGAGCATCCGCTCCAGCCAGGAGCCGGCAGGCGCGCCGTGACGACAAGCCCTCCGAACCATCGAGCTGCCGCCGATGATTAGCAATCGCCGGATGGTGCGCTCTCCCATCTTCGAGATGCTGCCCAGCCGCTGTTTGCCCCCGGTTGAGTGCTGTCGTGGTGCAAGCCCGAGCTAGGCAGCAAAGTCCCGACTTTTGGCGAACGTTTCGATGGGTGGTGCAAGTGCAAGGATGGCTGTGGCGGCGATCGGACCAATGCCGGGGATGGTCATCAGCCGGCGTGCCGCCTGGTCCTCCTTTGCAGTCGTACGATTTAGCGATCGAGCGTAGCGACACGCTTGTCGAGCTCGGCGAGGTGGTCGATCATGACCCTGAACATCGGCAGCGCTTCAGCTGGCAGCGACGAAGCCATCTCCTCATCCTGCAGCATCTCGGCCAAGAGGGTCGTGTGCGCCGTACCGCGCGGTGCCACCCAGCCATACTCTGTCAGGTGGCCCCGAATTACGTTGATGAGCTGGGTGCGCTGACGCACCATCAGGTCGCGTGTGCGGAACACAAGCCCTGCGGCCTGCTGCTCCTCGCTCTTCACCGCCACGAAGCGCATGCCGGGACGCCGCGCTGCCTCGCAGATCGCCTCTGCGTCGATCGCGTCGTTCTTGTGCCGCTTCACAAACGGCTTCACGTACGCCGGGGGAATCAGCCGCACCTCGTGACCCATCGCCTGGAGTCCGCGCGCCCAGTGATGCGCACCTCCACATGCCTCCAGCGCCACCATGCATCGCGGTTGCCCCGCAAAGAACTCGAGCAGCTTGCCCCGCCTGAGCTTGCGACTGAACGCCATCGCTCCGCGTTCATCTGCGCCGTGCGCATGAAAAACACTCTTGGCGATATCAAGACCGATTGTGGTAACTTTCGACACGGACTCCTCCCTCAAGTGGTGATCAACACCTCCACTTTGGCACATTGATGCCGTCGGGGGGCGTCCACCCCATCAGCTTTCCCTCCCGAAAGGAGCCCGGTCGGCTTTGATGAACGGGCGGCACGCCAGTAGCGCCTGAACGTCGAGACCTGGTGGCAAGCGTCCATTCGCAGTTCGGCTTGTATTGTCACGTCAGGAATTGTCTGGCCGACCCCAGTCAGGGTTCGCAAGCGCGGGCATTGGCCCTGCAATATCGATTATTGGCGTCGCGCGCAGGAGGAGCCGCCGTTGTGGGGATGCCTAGCTCGTAAGAGGCATCCCAGCGGCGGTCCGGATCTGTGGAGTAGATGATCCTGTTAGCCCCCTGATGCGGCTGGCCGTTTTCATGCGCGCCGCACCCGTCCTCTTGGCAGTTCCAGGTTTGGCCTCTGCTGCCGGTGACGTCGACCGTAACCGTTTACCGAGCAGGCATGAGCGATCCCGCCGTGATGATAGTGCGCCCAGGGACCGCCACTGGCTTACGCATGGCGTGAAGGTTGCCGACAAGCGCTAGAATAACGCCATTTTGGGCTGCTGGTATGGCCATCCAGGATTGCGCCATAGCAGCGTTCCGTTCTTGTCCTGGCAGAGTGGAGCGGCCGATGTCGGATGCTACTACGCCCTTGATTTGGCCCGCTTGCTTCATGCGTCGAAGAGTATCGAAGAGGCGCAAAAAGGCGACGCTTCCCCGACCGTCCTGCATTCGAGACGTGAACAGCGGTAAGGTCAGCAGTGCTTCCGAGCTTGAGCATTTCCGTTCGAGGCAAGGTACGCGTCAATGACTGCCTGATCATCAGCGGAGTATTCTAGAGCTACGGTAACCGGGCGGCTCGTCGCCGCAGCGAGACAGATCAAGTTGGAGAAAGCGTCGGGAGTCTCGTTCGTCCCGTGCATCTCGCCCACGATCACCCACCGCGTCGTTGGTTGCCACAACTGATCGGCGCCGGAAACAGACGTGCAGCTAGCTGTGGCACCCAGCAGCGCAGCGAGGATGGCGATCATGCTATGTCTCTGCAAACGAGGTATCGCCTTGGGGTGTGACATCGCCGACCCTTGTCAGCAATCGCCGCCCCGATAGATTTGGTCGAATGCCAACTAGATGACCTGCGCTGCGTTCGTCGAATCTCGACCTTTTCCGACGCGCAGCAACGCCACGAATGGCCGCAACTGGGCGCTAACCGCCGGTTCGCTTTGCAGCCGGCAAGACCCAGAACCGGACGCTCATAGTATCTCGGCTTCTCCCCGATTGCTGCCGCTTATTCAGGTCACATAACCGAACGGCTGACCCCGCAGTCCGGTGGCCTCCGGGCAGCCAAGCATCTTCTTACCAAGATCCCGCCGCCCGCCGATCGGGCGCCCTGAAACAAAGATCTCATGTATGGAGCGTCGCAATTTGTTATCATGCGCAGGCGTGCGTTGCCGGACGTCTTTCCGGACGAGCGCCTGCGCCGATCCCACGTGGTCGGCCGGTATGAAACCACCTCGCTAGGACGCTCCTAGGGTAATTGGTTTGACTCGCTAGAGCTCGACAATCGCGGAATGCTGGCACGATCCTGGTCGGACGTGGCAGCTTGCCCTGAATGGTTCAGGTGCCGTCGAAAAAGCGGGGCTGCTGCTTACACCGCTTTTCATGACGCTGTCCGGATATAGCAAGCAGGTCAAGTCCGGCGGAATGGCCGGGCTTGTCCGACTTTGGACTGGGGCGGGGCTATGGGTCGTGGCTATGATCATGATGACCTCACCTGCGATGCAGCAGGTGGAGGCGCGTGTCGCTAAGCTGGGGACGGCGGCAGGCTACTGGGACCCCATGTTCACCGGCAAGGCGGCCGGCGGACTGCTGATGGCGTCGTCTTTCGCGATATTCGGCATTGTGGCAACGATGCGATGGCTGATCTCCGCCCTGATCTTTTCGCTCAAACCACTCAACGCCCCCGTCTGATCGTGGCTTCAGAACGACGGTCTGCTTCAATTCATCGCCGTACTAACGTTCTCGGCGATCCTCCTCTTATGCATGCATCTTAAGAGCCGGACCGGCGCGGTCGCCGCGACGGAGATCTACGGGAAGGCATGGAAGGCTGGCGCGTACGAGCTTGGCATTCCGGCGGCTCTTCTCGTCGGTATGAGGCTTTGGTTTGCGCTTTGAGATGACCAAGCTCACAGCGGACAAACGCATTCCCGCCCCTTTGGACTGGCGTATTTTACCGAGACCGTGGTCGCGCATCGTGCCGGTTAGGCCGTATTGGCTAGAGCCATGGCTGATCATGCAGGTGCAGAGAATCCAGCGGAGAGACGGACTACGAGCGCATGACCGGGATCTCACTCCCTACGAGTTCGATCCGGCGTGTCTCCATATTCCGGTTGATCGTCAGTCTCGTGCTCCGCTGCGCCGCAAATGCGATGCTGATCAATTTAGCCCCAGTTCCTTTTAGGAATGCCTCGAGAGAGCCGCTGTGGAATAGACCTATAGTCGGCCATTCGGTGCCCTCCCCCGCTCACCAACTTCAAACGCTCATTCATGTCTACTGCGCCCTATGATACTGGCAGCTGCACCCTCCGGAGGATATGTTCGGGAATCCGAGCGTTCCAGATATGGTGATAGGAGAGCATGATGTCCGACACGTTCAAACCGACCGCCAAGATGGCCAGCAACGCCGAAAAGGGGCTGAAGCTGCGCGAGGAATTTGGGCGCGGTGGTACTGACGTTGGCGTCAATCGGGCCAAGCAGCTTTCGGCACAGAAGGACCTTACCGCAGACGATGTGACATCGATGCACAGCTATTTTGCGCGTCACAAAGTCGATAAAAACACTAAAACCCATGAATGGGGATCAGATACCGATCCTTCTGCCGGTTACATCGCCTGGCTGCTCTGGGGTGGTGATGAGGGCAAGGAATGGGCCGATCAGAACGCCAAGAAAATTGACTGACCGGGCGATTGGGCCGGTTCTCCAGCGTCTTGACCGGCCCGAACAGTCCTCATCGATATCGCGGCTGCGGCATTGTAGAAGTAGCGTCTTTGTATTTGGTTGCCGACAGGACGGCTCACAAGTGGGTATTCAAACGCTCACCCTTGCCTCTCCTATTTAGCCATTCGTTTATTTGGCTGCGTGGTAGCTTGCAACGGCAGGGCCAACCATCGCTATGACTGAGAATGAAGGTCAGCGATCGCGTGTTTTGATGGTTGGATGACGTGTTTTGCCGCTATGTTCACACGCAGCTCAACTGCTGTGTAAGAGCGTGGCTCCGCGTATAGTCTTCCTGAACGGCACATTCAGAGCACGCAGTTCGAGGTTGGCCAAAACGCTTCGACCGCTACTGCCGGCACCTTCGGCTAGTCGCCCCTCATCAGCTCGCAGATGCGGGTTGGCAAACGTTTGGTTTCGCCCGAATAATGGGTAAAGGGCGCTCCCGCAATCTATTGGAGGGAGAGCAGCTTGCGCATTTTCGTGGATCGATTGTTAGTTCGCTCAGTCCTGACGGAGGATGAGCAGCTAGCACTGCTCGGGCTTCGCACGCGTGAAGCGGTCATGCCGGCGGGCAAGGACCTACGCCGATACGGCGAACAGTCTGACTATGCTGCAGTCGTATCTGCAGGGGTGGTCGGCCGCTATCACCAGGCCAGGGACGGACGCCGTAACTTCGTGGCCGTGCACCTCCCGGGCGATATGGCAGACCTGTGCACCACCGTTCTGAAAGACGTGTCATTCGGGCTCGAGGCTCTGACCGACGTTACTGTGGAACTAGTTTCCAAGGCAGACTTGCTCGCCCTCTCCCACCGGTATCAGGGGATATCCGAAGCCTTCTGGCGCGATTGCGTTTCGGATACCTTATTGATTGCCCAGCACGTAGTTCGAGTAGCTGGGTTATCCGCACGTCAGAAAATAGCACATCTGTTTTGCGAGATGGCGTATCGACTGAGCGTATCGAACCAGCAACCCCGTCTGCAGTTCGACTTTGGTCTCACTCAATCCCAGTTGGGAGACTTTCTCGGGCTGACCGCTGTTCACGTAAATCGAATGATCCGGGAAATCCGCGACATCGGACTCGCCGTCGTCGATCGAAAGTCTGTCTTGATCAATGACTGGTCAGGCCTAAAGCGACAAGGTGACTTCGATCCAAAATATCTTTCCATTCCAGAGCCTAGCGAACCCCCGCCGAAGCTGTGATAGCAAACGGGCACAAGGATAGGCGCCAGTCTCGCGGCAGTGCTGGAGGAGGTTAGCCACTATTATGTCGCTGACCAGCTGCACGGTTGTGAGGATACCTGCTCGAAAGGTCGCGACGCACGAGAGTCCATCCGCGCCCTCGGCCTTACGACCCATGTCGTGATCAATGACTATACCACTGCCCGCCACACGGAGCGTGCCCAGCGTCTGACCAACTTCATCGGTACGACCGTGTCAAAACTTTCTTGAAGACCCGGCTAAATTAGCTTACCGTGACTGATCGTCTTGCAGACTTGACTTTTCACTGGCCCTTCCAAATTGAGGTCCGATTTAGCAACCGCGTTTAACATCGAGATGATTCACTTGTGGACATTCGAGCGTCCTTCGTCTGTTCCCACTTTCGGCCGTTCGTTCATTTGGTTGGACGGCAGTTTATCGGCGGCTAGTCGGCCACCTGTCCCGCTTGAAATGGTACCACGCGGACGTTGAGCAACGCCTTTAGCAAACGGCATTATGTTTTACAGGCATCAGTTGTTCCAAAGACTTTATGATTATGTAAAGGTTTGGGCCGTATCTAGAGCATGCTGTTTGCCCACATCAGCAACAACCGTAATCTTTGCACCCGCAACGCCTGGCCGTTGCGGGTGTTTTTTATTTCAGCAATGCTGATTGAAATGTTTCGTTATGTTAATCGAAGTCGCAAGGTTGCAACTATCTCGTCCGGTTAACGCCGCGAGCGAGGCGTCTCTGGGGAGAGGTTCACTTGCGCTGCCGGTTGTCATCGAAGCGCGAGTGAACTTCCTCGATCCATGAACGATTATTGGAACTGCGAGCCACGCGAATTTATTGCATCGTAATGTTTCAAGAAGGTGCTCCCCTTGTCGACGATCGCCTGCCGGTCGGTGCGGCCACGGTCGGTTGCATCCACTTTACGGACGAAACGACCCAGAAGGCGACATTCGCGCCGCCTGACGCGGTTCCTAACTTCAGACGTCCATTCAGGTCTGTTCGTCAGCTTAGATCCTTCACCTGTTGAACCAGTCTGGTGCTGAGCGATAGCGGGCGCCGTCGATGAGCAGCAACCCCGATTGCCCGCTGGAGGAGTGCGCCACTCGCGAAATCGATGGCGTTTGCACCTATTAGAGCGTCAGTTGTTGGGCGAGCACCTCACGCATTCCAACCGGTTCGCGTCCGAGAAGCTGCCCAAGAACTGGACTGGTACCGGCAAAATCGCCACGTCGCGCTGCCCGAAAAGTGCCGAGTAGCGTCTCTGCGTAGACCTCGGGCATGCCAGCCGCGATCTTCGCCGAACGCCATTCCTTATCCGTCACCGTCATGTGCCTGATCTCTTTCCCGGCTACCTCAGACGCGATTACGGCGAGGTCCGCCATAGTAATCGCCGTTGCTGATGTGAGCGGGGGGGACTCGCCATCGAACGCAGCATGGCCTGCCAGAATTGCTGCGTCGGCGTCGGCGAGATCGGCGCGAGCGGTCCAACTCACCGGACCATCCTCAGGAACGCGCAGGTCGCCCTGCCGAAGCGCGTCGCCCACCATTAGCAGACAGCTTTCTGCGTAGAAGCCGTGGCGAAGCGATGTGAACGGGACACCAGTATTCGCGAGGTCGTCCCTCTGTCCCCGCATGCTGGTCCGCGGGTGCGAACGAAGAGCCAATGCGCGCGCCCATATGGCTGGTGTACAGGATGCGGCACGCGCCGGCCGACCGGGCGGCTTCGATCGCGCTGCGGTGTAGCCGGCGTGCTTCTTTGCCTAGCTTGTTCGCCGACACGATCAGCACCTGATCCGCGTCCTCGAACGCGGCGATCATGCTTGCGAGGTCATCGTAGTCGCCGCGCCGTACGCGGATGCCGCGGTCCGCAAGTCCCTCGACCTGGTCCGGATCGCGCACGCTCACGCCGACACCGTGCGGATCGACGAGGTTGGCGAGCGTATCGACGACTTGGCCGCCGAGCTGGCCGGCGGCCCCGGTAACGACGATCATGATGGCCCCTTTTTGTGAACACGGGAAACGCTGAGCTATTAGCGCTGGTAACAGCGTCGTGCAACCACCGCTACCATCGCGCATGATGCGGTGTTAACAAGCTGGATGATTGAACAGGATCTTGAGGCGGCAGCGCCGGACACTCGATTACGCATTCTTCAGGCCGCATCCGACCTCGTATCCTTGGGCGGAGTGGCCGCGCTCACTACCCGGGCGGTGGCCGCAGCAGCGTCGGTCCAGGCACCGACGCTCTACCGCCTGTTCGGCGACAAGCGCGGTCTGCTCGACGCGGTGGCCGAGCATGGCCTGGCGGCGTTCGTCCGAGAGAAGGAACGCGAGCCGCGCGACCCTGATCCGGTCCGCGACCTTCGCGCAGCCTGGGAGCGCTACGTATCGTTTGGGCTTGGCAACCCGGCCGTGTTCGCGATCATGAGCGAGACCGGGCGGGCGGCTCCACCTTCCGCAGCGTCGCTAGCGGGTCTGGCTGTGCTGCGCGAGCGTGTGAGGCTGATCGCGCGTGCCGGTCGGCTTCGCGTGCCCGAGGAGCGCGCCGTCGCCCTGATCCACGCCGCGGGAGTCGGGACGGTGACAACCTTGCTCGCCACCTCCGCAGATCAGCGCGATTCCGAGCTCTCCGTGCTCGCGCTCGACGCGGTGCTTGGGGTGCTGCTGAGTACCGACCTCGAGACCAAAGCGCGAACACCAGCTTCGCTTGCGATCGGCTTAGGCGCCCATCTAGATGAAGCAACAGCGCTCTCGCCCGGAGAGCGACTGCTCATGCGCGAGTTGCTGCACCGGATCGCTGGCTGCTTTTCAAAGTGAACCAAGCCGGTAGCGCCTCGGTAGAGACGACCCAGAAATGGCCATTCGCCGCCAATTTTGACTTTCTGAAATCAGCCATTCATTCATCTTCCAATTGACGGGCTATTTCGTCTAGGATCGGGCGGTACAGGCGCCGTCGTATTCGGGTTCGTGCGTTTCGTCGTGTTACCCTCGCAGCCGAGATGCAAAAACGCGCTTTTTGTTGGCATGGCCGACGACGTCATCAAGAATCCGGCAGCGTCAGTGCCGCCCATGGCACTCCACGATCGAGTTGGAACAAAGACAATAACGCTCGCGCTTGTACTTGAGAAAGAGTTCAACATTACTCAACGGCCAACGGCGGCATGTACTTTGTGAACATGCCGCCGCCAGTAGTAACGCCGAGGTACGAACGTTCAACAACTTATATCAGAACCGGACGGTCGCACCGACCGACAGGTTACGGCCCAATGAGTCATACCGCTGTGGAATGGTGTTGGTTCGCGCAAGCGCGACGTTGTAGGAGTCCGGCACGATAGGCGTGCTGCGATCCAGCAGATTGTTCGCGATCAACCGCAGCGAGAATGCCTTGTTGACCGCGAAGTTGAGCGCCAGATCGAAGTAGTTCTGCGGCGCGACCCGGAAATAGCCTGTACGCGCGCGCTGCGGCGTGCCGCCGATCGCGGGATCGCCCGAATTGTCGGCATTGGTCAGCGACCCGACATAGCGCCAGTTGGCGGAGGCGCTGAACACCTTGCTTATCGTCGTGTAGGTTGCACGCAGGCCGTGCGACCACTTTGGGATCAACTGGCCGCAACCATTGCCATAATAGCCCGCACAATTGCGCGAAGGCTGCACCGGCGAATCCTGGCCACCGGCAAAGGTCGTCAGCGAGCCGTTGAAATTCCAGTCGATCTTGCCGAGCTTGTCGAGATTGAGCGTGTATTGCGTTTGGAAATCATAGCCGCGCGCGATCGACGTATAGAAGTTTGTCGTTCCCTGGCGAATGAAGCCCGCCGTCGGGTTGCTGCCCGCGGACGAATATAGCGTACCCGTACCCGGGTTGCGCACGATACCCTGGCAGAAGAAAGCATCACCGTTCGAACGCTGACAACCATCGGTGTAATAACTGAAATCGTTGTACCCGAGCGAGTTGTTGATCTTGATTCGGTAGCGATCGACCGAGAAGAACAGCCCCGGCACGAAGCGGGGCTTGATGATCAGGCCATAGGTCTGGGTGTAGGCGGTCTCAGGATCGGCGGTGAACCCGCCCGAGCGCACGGTGCACCCGGTTGCTCCGGTCGAAGCGTCGCCCGGGCAAAGCAGCGTCGGGCTGCCGTACAGCGCGTCCGACAGGCCCGTCGCGCGGCAGACGTCGCGCGATGCGACCGGCGATCCGTACGTCACGCCGCCATTGGAGTTGCTGGTGACGGTCGGTGCGCAGAAATCGTTGAACGTGCCTGATCCGCCGCGCGCGAACTCGACATTGGTCGCCTGGCGGATTTCGACCACCGTCGGCGCGCGCTGTGCCTTGTTGAACGAGGCGCGGAACGTCAGGTCGCGGATCGGGGCGTAGATGCCCTCGACCTTCCAGGTGTTGAAGGTGCTGGGATTGCTGCTGTATTTAGAACGACGATAGCCGCCGTTGACCTGCAGTTGCTCGACGAACGGCTTGTGCTGCACGAGCGGTGCCTGGACCTCGATATTGCCTTCCCAGACGTCCTGGCTGAGGAAGTTGTCGGTCCCGCCAAGGCCGGCGCGATACACGCTGTCCGCCCGCGATTTGAGCGTATCCTTGCGATATTCCGCGCCCAGTGCGACCGCCAGGCCCTGCTCGGCGAACGGCGACGTGATGCCGTACTTACCGAGGTCGCCGGTCACGTTTGCCTGAACGTCGTACAGCGTGCCGACGGTGACCGCAGTGCCCTGATTATAGAGATAATCTATCAGCGCCGGATTGCTGTTGCCCGCGCTGAAGGCGTCAAAGGGAACGCACGCCGCGTCGGCCGTCGCAGCGCAAGTCGGCGCAGCGCGGGTCCCGCCGACGTTGATCGCATTCTGCAACCGCGTTGGATCGACGAAGCTTGGCGAGTAATCCTGATGGTTGCGGGCGTAGACGCCGCCGACGTCATACGTCCACGCATCGCCGACCTTGCCGCGCACGCCCCCGGTGAGGCGGACGCCGGTGTTGAGATAGGCGTCGGGCTGGTCATTGCCTTCACCCAGACGGTAGCGAAGATCGATTGGCGCGGTCATCGCGGTTCCGGCGGCAGCACCGCAGATTGCGGTGGACTGGCTGGCCGACAGGAACGGGTTGTTGCAATTTACCTGAACGTTGCCGCCAGCGATCGCCGGGTAATTGTTGTACGACTTGTCGCGGAACCAGATGCCCGATGCGTAGAGTTCGGCGTTGGGCGAGATGTCGAGGCTGGCGAAACCACCGGCGTTCACGCGCTCGGAGGGGCGCTGATAGGCGTAGTTGCTGAAGTAGTTCGACGCGTTCCCCGCACCCGGCCCGAACGGTACGAAGGTCCGCGTGCCGTTGGGGTTGTTCACATATTGCGCGTTGGCATTGGCGCCGCTGAGGGGCGTGACCAGGCCGCTGGTCGAGCTGTTAGGCGTCAGCCCGCACGACAAAGGCGCGTTCAGGCTGGTCTGCGTCAGATAGCAGCCCGAGTTCGAGCGATCCGATAGCAGGACCGCGTCGGTGTGCTTGTAATTGACGAACCCGTTGAGCCGCAGCGCGCCGTCGAAGAACTTCTTGCCCGCGGTGAGCGTCACGTCGGCGCGGCCACCGTCATTGCTCAACCCCTGCTTGCTGCCAAAGCCGGCTCGGCGCGCCAGCGACGACACGACGGTGTCCTTGTTGTTGTGGTTATAGAAATTGTAGTTGCCGTCGAGCTGGACCCCTTCGAAATCCTTCTTCAGGACGAAGTTGACGACACCCGCGACCGCGTCGGAACCGTAGACCGACGACGCGCCACCCGTCAGGACGTCGACTCGTTCGAGCAGCGACGGCGGGATGATCCCGACGTCCTGACCATTCTGCGTACCAATACGCTTGCCGTCGATCAGCACCAGCGTGCGCTCGAACCCGAGGCTGCGCAGCTTTATCCGCTGGCGGCCATCCGAGTCGTTATAGGTCTGCTGACTGTCCGGCGCGACCTGCGGGAGCCGGTTGAGCACGTCCTCGACGTTGATCGCGGCCTGCGCCTTGATGTCCTGCGCGGTCACCGACGTGATCGGGGCGGCGGAGGTCGTGTTCGGGCGCTGGATCCGCGACCCCGTCACGACGATCGATGCATCCGCTTGCGGATCGGGTTCTGCTGCGACGGTCGCCGTGGCGGCGTCGGCCTCGGTCTTTGCCTGTTCGGGTGTTTCCTGCGCAGCGGCGGGCGCCGCATTCAACAGAAAGACGGCAGCCAACACAGCCTGCGACGCAACGTTTCGTACAATCATAGCAACCTCATCCAGAAGGCGTGCACTCACGCTCAGCAACTGGGCCAGCGGTATCACCGATATCGCTAAACACAAATACCAAAACAGAACCAAAGGTTGGCAAATTTCATACCTGGCCCAAACTGGAGTGTTGGGCATCGCAAGCTGTTGAGGCTCGCAACGTTATTTCGCTGCAATTGTTTATGAACAGCGTCGCAAACGCCCCGGCCCCGCCCCGCCCCGCCCCGCCCCGCCCCACTCTGCTTGCTGCGGAGAGTTTGATCGAGCCAATCGCTAGCCATCTTGAGCAATGACGCTTTCGGGGGGCGGACCATCATCTCGAATGGTGGCAATTAGGTGCCTTGCTGCTGAGCAGACTACTGAACTAACGTCCGGTTACAGAATCTCAGCGCCCGAAAGCGGCCAGTCCGCTCTCCACCCATGTGACCACACATTGACCGAACAAGCATCATCCGACGGACTTCGATTACGCAACTAGCGATCGCTCGAACAGGGCTACGTACGCGTGCATACCGAGTGACCTCGAAGCGGCGGCACTGGTGGGACAATTCCGGATATGCGCGCCTAGCGACTAGCTAGCGGCGGATTGCGTTGTTGATCAGACAGGATTGCGACGAAAATAGTTATAGGCGACAACTTACGGACCATTTCTGTCGCGCGGCACGCCTGCAATTGATTGCTAAAGCCCAACCACAATAAGCCGTAGAAGCGCACGCCTTCGAGGAAGATGGCCGGAACACGGCAGTTTGTGTTCCGCCGGCTCATCGTTGTTACGAAGTGAGCATTGATCAATCGTCAATAAAGGAGGCGGGCCGCAGCTCGGAGGTTACCTTAACTGCAGCCCTGGCCGCTTTTGCCTCTTGGGGGGACACAAGCGGTTGCCAGCACGTTAGACCCGCCGCGTCAGACTGCAACCGGCATGCAGGTGTCATGGATCAAGTAGACGCTGACGTCAGCGCCAGTGAGCGGAACCCAGCCGATTTTCTCGGCAATCGATACCACGCTCGCCCACCTGGGCAGGTGATCCCGCTCGTGGTCGGAAACCGTCCGCCCCGCTCGCTGGCTCGCGGACTTCGGGCGCAAACTTGTTGGTCGTCTTGCTCGTCATGGCTCCACCTTCTCAGGAGTTGGAGCCTCCGACAAACCCGGGGCAGTTCAAGCAGAGTGCTGCGTCCACTATTGGACGTTTCTGGTCCGGTCGTTCTCGCCCCGCCGAATATACAATAACGGTTGGTACACATAGCAGTGCTCGGCCTGTTAGGCCGCAAGATTACGTAAGGCGGATCGTGTGACCGCTTAAACCAAACAGGATTTCAGCGCCATGCACCTCGCAATCACGTATCCGAATGGTGCGTCCAATTCCGATATTCGTGCGTTACTGGCACATGACATATGAGCCGCGTAACGAACAGTGATGTCGCTACTATTAGAAAGGTCTTCGCTTGACCGGCCGCGCGTTGCCCCTGGCGAACGTATATATGCCATCGGTGACGTCCACGGCTGTTTCGATCTCTTCGAAGACCTCATCGGCCGTATCCGGGAAGACGATGAAGCGCGAACTCCGCGGCGCACAACCATCATTCAGGTCGGCGACCTAATTGATCGTGGACCCCGGTCGGCCGATGTGGTGGATCTGATGATGCATTTTACGCGGCTGAGCAAACACCTAGTGGTGTTGAAGGGGAATCACGAACAGGTGATGGTGGACGCTTTGCATGGCGATCTTGGGATGTTGAACGGCTGGCTCCGCGTCGGCGGTCGCGAAACCCTCGCGAGCTGGGGAGTGCCGTCCGAATCTCTCGAGCGATCGCAAAAGGATATTCTCAAGATCGCACGCAAGGCAATTCCCCGCAAAACCAGGACGTGGCTGAATGACCTCCCGGTTCATTATCAGTCCGGCGACTTTCTGTTCGTTCATGCCGGAATTCGTCCTGGCGTTCCGCTCGCTCGACAGGAAGAGGATGATCTGTTGTGGATCGCAGACGAATTCCTCGATGCTTCCGAAGCACATTTCGCTGTGATCGTTCATGGACATAGCATCGACGAAGCGGGCCCGGTCCTGCGCGAGAATCGTATCGCGCTCGATACCGGTGCTTACCGGACAGGCCGCCTGTCGGCCGTGGCCTTCGAAGGCACGGAGCAATGGGTCATCAGCACCACGACCGACAATCCCGCCGCACCGCCGCGCATCGCCCATGCGGTGGTCGCTTGAGCAAGAGCCGCCCCGACCATTCCGCGAGCAAGGTCGAGCAGGATCTCACTGCCCTGTTGCGGATCGATGCAGGGGCCTCACCAGACACCGCTATGCACGGGCGCCCAATTCTACCGCGAATTCTCGCGCCAGCTGCCGGTCGGTGTCGTCGCGATCTGGGTTTGCTGATCGGTTTTCCGCTGGCACTGCTATTGGGGGTTGTTACCGTCAGCACCCTGCGCGACGACGGCAGCTTTGCGGCAGAACGCGATCGCGGCGAGCGCATCGACACGCCGATCATACCGGCGTTGCCACCCGCTCGGACGTTGGCACCGGCCCCCGAACACCAATCGTCGAGTCTCAGTCGTCATAAGAATGTCATCATCGTCCGGAACGTACCGACTGCGCCTCCCACTCGATATGATCGGCCGAAGTCAAAGACGGCGATTCGTTTTGGGGGTAAGGGTGCCGAAATCCCGGCGCCAACCCGGAGCGAGCAACCCCGCTTTGAGGTCGCCGAAGACAACGGCAGATCACAGCCGGGAGAGGAGCCGCGTAATGAGGTCATCGTCGATGTTGCAAAGGTCAGGCGCGTCACGCGCACAGAAACGATCGACGATATTCGGTTTCTCAAGCTGCAATAGGCTGACGGTATTGGGACAGGGCAAGATTTCAAAGACGGCTGCGTCGATGGCTGCGATATATAGTCTGTGTGGCGTCGGTACAGCCCTTGCTAGGGACGCGACGATCCCTGCGGAAACGCAAAGTCCGCCTGCGGCGACCGTCCCAGTCGCCCCGGCAAATTCAGGTCTTACCATGTCGCTCGGCGCAGCGGCGTGGCATGGGGATTTCGGCGCGTCGAGCGACACCGATATTTCTTCGGTTATTGTCGGCGTCCGCTATCGGCGGGATCGTCTCCGTCTATCGGCCTCGCTGCCGTATATGCGGATTACCTCGAACGGGACGTTTTTCACCGGCCTTGGCGGAACGCCGCTGTTTGTCGCGCCGAACATCACCACCGTCGCGCGCAGGCGAGACGGGCTGGGCGATCTGACGCTTGGGGGCAGCTACACTGTTTCAAGCTCGAACTGGCAAGGGTTCATTCTCGATGTGAGCGGGCAGATCAAGATGCCTACGGCCTCCCGGTCGAGCCAGCTGTCGACGGGAAAAGTCGATTACGCGATGGGTGCAGAGCTGTCGCACCCGTTCGGGCGGTGGACGCCGGGCTTTTCCGCAAGCTACCGAATCTTTGGCGACAACGGAGCATGGCAGTTTCGCGATGCGCTCCACACCTCCGCCAACGTTACCTATGCGCTCGCGCCGAAGACGGCGGTGCTTCTGTCGTACGACTATACGCAGGCTGCGACCCGCTTCGTCGACGATGCCCATGAAATCGTGGCGGGCGCCTCGACGCCGATCACGGAGCGCCTCCGCCTGACCGGCTACGTGTCGAAAGGTCTCTCCACGGGAGCCGCAGACATATCCGGCGGCGCATCCCTGTCCTTGTCGTATTAACACCGAACTTTTTTGGCCAGATGGGCGTAGGGACGAGTTCGCACCATACGGCCAGTACGACCTGGCATCTTAACCATAGTCCGCCGTAAACCGGTTGATCCCGTACGTGCGGCATTGGGCACGAACGGCAGGGCATCTTACGAACGCCGAACCCCCGTCGTAAATCACACGATTATCGCCAATTGGGGTTGCCGACGGCGTTTAGCGACGGTCAAGAGGCCGCCCTCCGAATCACCTTTGTGTCGCACAGTCGTAATTGCGGCCGGGTTATCCGCACATACGATCGCTGAACGACGATAATTGGTGGAAAGCGGCATGGCAGCTTCATAGCGTTTCCGGTCCACCCGCTTCATCACCCAAAAGCCGGCGGCGGGCTTTCAGGAACGGTTGGCACAACGGTTAAGCCTGAACGTCGCCACGTGGTGCACTGCAGACCGTCTGCTTGCAGGGGGGCAAAAGCGCAGGTTATGGAAAAACGCACCCTAACGATGGACCGCCTCCTCTATCTATGCACACCGCAATTCTTCAAGAAATGCGGCGGTAGCTTGCTGCAGCATGGTCGATTGAATAGATACGCGACGACTGGTCGCGCCGACCTCTTCGGTTAGAGCGCCGGTGGCATCGGCACTTGCTGCAAAGGAGGTCACCTGATCTCGGACATCGCCAACATGGTTGGCCACAACCTCAACGGCCTTGCTGATTTCGATTGTGGCATTGCGTTGCTCGTCGATGCTTCCTGCGATGGACGTAGCGATGGCAGCGACCCCATCAATGCTAGAAACCGTCTTGTGCACAGCGTCGGTCGCTACATCCACTTGCGCAAAGATGTTGTTAATATGGGCGGACACATCCCCGGCTGTTACCTGAGTATGAACGGAAAGCGATTTTACCTCAGCCGCAACAACCGCAAAGCCGCGCCCCGCCTCACCGGCCCTGGCGGCCTCGATCGTGGCGTTCAGTGCAAGCAGGCTGGTCTGCTTGGCAACATCAGTGATAACAGCCGTCATATTGCCGATCTGAGTTGCCCGGTCGCACATCCCCGCGATCGCTCCCGAACTTGCTTCCGCCAATGCATGGGCGCCAGCGCTTAGAGTGGCGTGATCGTCGACCTGTGACGCGATATGAGTGATAGTTGTGCCGAGCTGAT
>Ga0265798_10004165_pt1 | contig 20158 bp, 16 predicted proteins | sample P3T30metagenome_FD_192430 | JGI IMG/M metagenome (GOLD analysis project Ga0265798, IMG submission 192430) | Plant litter microbial communities from East Loma Ridge, Irvine, California - P3 T30 | ecosystem: Environmental > Terrestrial > Plant litter > Unclassified | place: USA: California... | reverse complement strand
GTGCTGGCCGGCCTGCGCTTGCAGCAGGAGATAGAGCAGCGCGCCTGCCAACTGGCCGGCAATACCCAGCTGGCGCCCGCCCAGCGCCTAGGTGACTTTTTGCAGAAGAAGCTCTCCCCCACCCTGCTCGAAACCAGCTACCAGCCTGGCTTGGTGAGCGTGGAAATGGACGCCGTACTTGGCCCCGCCCTCAGCGAGCGGCTGCGACAGGGCTTCCGCGCCTTTGGCCGCAAGATTCCGGACTTCGCCACCAACGCGGCCCAAATTGTGGGCGTCGAGAGTCGCACCTCGTCGCCGGTGCGCATTCCACGCGATAACCACCACCTAGGGCACCCCGTGGTGGCTGGTCTCTACCCCTGCGGCGAGGGCGCGGGCTACGCCGGCGGCATCGTGAGCGCCGCCATGGACGGTGAGCGCGTGGCCGAAGCGCTGGCTGTATCCGTGAGGGGTTAAAATACGTTTGTCATGCAGCGCGTGGCGAAGCATCTCGCTTGCTTCGTTGTTTACGCCTTCAATTACTGCGCCACGCGAGATGCTCCGCTGTGCGCTGCACGACAACCGTTTATCGTTTAGAATCCATGAAGACCCTCGTCCTAGGTGCTACCGACAACCCCGACCGCTATGCCTACCGGGCCGTGCACTCGCTCAAGCGCTACGGCCACGAAGTGGTGCCCGTCGGCATTCGCAAAGGCCAAGTGGCGGGCCTCGACATCCGCACCGACCGCCCCCAGGAAGCAGGCATTGACACTGTAACCCTCTATGTGGGCCCGCAAAACCAGCCCAGCTGGTACGACTATATCTTGAGCCTCAAGCCGCGCCGCATCATTTTTAACCCCGGCACCGAAAACCCTGAGCTGGAGCAAAAAGCTCAGGCGGCTGGCATCATGACCGAAGAAGCATGCACGCTGGTGATGCTGAGCGTGGGGCAGTACGAACAGTAAGCTCGCGCTTCACTTTCGGTCCCTAGGGTATAACCTAGCGACTCAGAATCGGAAAGGCCCCGGCTGCGGGTTGGTACTACTACCAACTCGCGGCCGGGGCCTTTTTGTGCGCTGGCTTTAATTTTAGTTAGACTGCGCTACTGCACGGAAGGCGTTTACGCGGCCGTAGCCGTAGTACGGGTCGCGGCCCGGCTTACCTAGGTCGTTGGCCGAGGCGCGCAGGGCGGCCTCCACGCGGGAAGGGTCCATGTCGCCGCCGTTCTTGCCGATGATGAGCGCAGCCACACCCGTAGCGTGCGGCGCGGCCATGCTGGTGCCGGCCATCCAGGTGTAGCCAACCTGGGTAACGTTCCCTACCGTGGTTACGCGGCCCGTGCTCAGCACCATGTCGAGCGCCCACACGTACTGCGTCACAGGTCCGATGGTCGCAATCGCTGTCCTATCAGGATAAACAAAGTCGCCGCCGGGCGCCGCAAACGTGACAGCCGGCGTGCCGTAGTTGGAGTACGAGGCAAAGCGGTCCAGATTGGTGGTGAGCGGCTTAAGAGCCCAGCCACTAGGCCCCGTGGCCGAGATGGAGATAACACCCGTGGCATCGGCCGGAATATGCACCACCGACTGGTCCTGGTTGCCGTTGTTGGCGTCGTTGCCAGCCGAGGCAATCAGCGTCACGCCATTTTTGGTAGCGTAGCTGGTAGCCTTGCTCAAGGCCACCAGCAGTTCTTGGGTGGCTTTGGTGTCGTTTATTACGTTGCCAGCATCGTCGAGGTACTTGCCATTGCGCGGCAGCGCGGCCCCTAGGCTCATGTTGATGACATCGGCGCGCTGCTGCGTAGCGTAGATAATGCCCTGAATGAGCCAAGAGAAGGAGCCTGAACCGGCGTCGCCCAGCACCTTCACCAGCAATAGCTTGGCTTTGGGCGCGATGCCGATAACCCCAATGTCATTATCAGCGGCAGCGATGGTGCCCGCCGTATGCGTGCCGTGGCTAGCGCCTGCGCCTACAAACTGCGCCGGCTCATTGGGCACAAAAGACTTGCTGCCCACGATGTTGCCTGCTAGGTCGGGGTGTTGCAGCTCAAAGCCGCCGTCTAGGTCAGCTACTAGCACGCCCTGGCCCTGGTTGCCTGTGTTCCAGGCATCGGGGGCCTGAATGGCGGTAGCGCCCCACTGCAGCGGAAAAAGGGGGTTGCTGTCGCCGGTGCTTGGGGGGTTCACGTTGTTAGCCGCCGCCTCCATTTCGCGATTGGGCTGCGGCTCAAAGCCTTGGTACGTGAAGTCGTGCACCACCGAGCGAACGCCCGCAATCTTGGCGGCTTTAGCCGCAAAGTCGGGGTCGTCGGACGTGGCCACGGCCAAGCCTACTTCGCGTAGCTGGTTCGTTACCTTACCGTTGGCGGCCGTAGCCTGAGCTTCGATATTGGCTGGCAGCTGGTCGCCGGAGGCAATAATAATGTACTGCTTGGCCCGCATCACAAACCCGGGCGTGGCCTGGGCACTACGCTGCGCGGCACTGTTGAGGCTAGCGTCGAGGTCACCATTGAGGCTGGCCGTCGGCGACAGATTCTCTTTGGTGCAGCCAAAAGCGCTGAGCAGACCTAGGCCTAATAGAGGTAAAAATTTACGCGAGGAAAACTTAGTGTGCATACTGACTGGAAAAGGATGGGTAAGAAGTAGTTGATAGCCAAATCCTGGGTAAGGCTGGCGTTCAAATCTAATCTTAACATTCTTATTATTTCACATTTTATTTACATAAAATGGCCACTTTTAAGTATATTAATGTAATTATATTAATATTTATATGCTATTTTTAGCAGCGCATTAAACCCCAGCAGCTTAATCCTTACCAACCAGTTAGTAGCCGCTTGATTCGCCTATCACCTACCCTAGGCTACTGCCAATTATTTTTTGCGGGTCTATTTGATTACTTCTAAATATTTAGAAGGGCGCTTAGTGCCGGCTCGCCGCCAATGGTTTTGACCAAGGCATTTGTGCCTTTGCTTGGCGGGACTATTCCAACAAAATGTTGCTTAATTGCCTACATAAGTGCGGCTAGCAAACTTCTACTTTTAAGCAATTGCTTATCCTCTCCCCAACCTAGATGACCAAACTTTACCTACTAGGCATCCTCAGCGCCGGGCTGCTGGCGTTCCGGCCCCTTGCGCCTACCCTTCCGGTAGAGCCTGTGAAGGCGCAGGCTATCCAAGACCTACAAGCGCACTACGCTGACTACCGGCAGCTGGCCCAGCGCATCTGGGGCTTTGCTGAGGTGGGCTATAAGGAAACGCAGAGCTCGGCGCTGCTGCAAAAGACGCTGCGCGACCGCGGCTTTACGGTGCAGGCGGGTGTGGCGGGCATCCCCACGGCGTTTGTGGCTACGTATGGCAGCGGCCAGCCAGTAATCGGGGTGCTGGCTGAGTACGACGCACTACCCGGCCTGGCCCAGCAAGCGGTGGCCACCAAAACACCTATTGCCGGTCAGGACGCGGGCCACGGCTGTGGGCACAATTTGTTTGGCACGGCCAGCGTAGCCACGGGTCTGGAGCTGCAAAAGCTGCTAAAGGAAGGTAAGCTGCACGGCACCGTGAAGGTATTTGGCTGCCCAGCCGAGGAAGGCGGCAGCGGCAAGGTGTACTTGGTGCGCGAGGGCCTCTTCAACGGCGTAGACGCGGTCGTGCACTGGCACCCCAGCAATACCAACGCGGCCATGACCGGCCAGTACATTGCTAATAAGTCGGCCAAGTTCCGGTTTCACGGCGTGGCGGCGCATGCGGCGGCTTCGCCCGAGCGCGGGCGCAGCGCCCTCGACGGCGTGGAAGCGATGGACAACATGGTGAATATGATGCGCGAGCACGTGCCCCAGGAAACGCGCATTCACTACGTCATCACGAGCGGGGGCAAGGCGCCCAACGTGGTGCCCGACTACGCCGAGGTATACTACTACGTGCGCCACCCCAACCGGGCGGTGGTGCAGGAGGTGTTCGACCGCGTGGCCAAAGCGGCTGAGGGCGCCGCCCTAGGCACCGGCACCACCATGGACTACGAGCTAATCGGGGGCACCCACGAACTGCTGCTCAACGAGACCCTCGCCCACGACTTGCAAGCCAACCTAGAGCAAGTAGGCGGCGTGGCTTACACGCCCGAGGAAATGTCTTTTGGCCAGCAGATTCAGCAATCGTTCGGGGCGCCCGCGCCGCCCGTGGCCGAGGCTGCTCAAATAGGGCCCTATAAGCCGCGTGATGGCGGCGGCAGCAGCGACGTGGGCGATGTGAGCTACGTGGTGCCCACCGTGGGCCTAATAGCCGCAACCTGGATTCCCGGCACTCCTGCCCACAGCTGGCAGGCCGTGGCGTGCAGCGGCAAGGAAATCGGCACCAAAGGCATGATGGTGGCCGCCAAAACCATGACGCTCACCGCCATCGACCTGTTTACCAACCCCGAGTTGCTGGCTAAGGCCAAGGAAGAGCTTAAGCAGAAAGTAGGCAGCTACGTGTATAAGCCCCTGCTCGGCGACCGCAAGCCGGCCCTGAACTACCGCGATTAACAGCCGCTCCTCCCATGAAAACCCTGGCCGACTTGGTGTTCCTCAACGACCTGGCCGGCTGGGTGGCCGACCTGCACCAGGGCACGAGTGCGACCACCTCGACGGCATTCTGTAGTACCATGCGAGAGCTGGATGGCCAGTCACTTCAGTGGCGGCCCTAGGGTGCACTTACTCGGTTAGGGGATGTCGAGGTCCGGCCCTGACGTGTAGACCCCACCCCCGGCCCCTCCCCTCCGGGAGAGGGGAGCCACGCGCAAGTGAACGTTCAGTAGCGCTCGTAGTCGTCAGGCTCCCCTCTCCCGGAGGGGAGGGGCCGGGGGTGGGGTATAACAAGTGTCTAGCCAACAAGACACATTATTTTCTTTCCCCAGGCAACCCTTGCGCGCTCCTTGGCATCTAGCGCCCTAAATCCTGTTGCCTCTGCCCTACTCTTACCCGAAAACGTGACTGAGCCCGACCTCATTGCCGCCTGCCTGCAGGGCGACCCGCGCGCCCAGCGCCAGCTCTACAACCAGTTTGCGGGGCTGATGCTGACGGTGTGCCGCCGCTACCTCAAGCGCCAGGAAGACGCCGAAGAAGCCCTGCTACTGGGCTTTGCCAAGGTATTTCGGGCGCTGCCTACGTTCCGGCAAGAGGGCTCTTTTGAGGGCTGGATGCGGCGCATCATGGTGAATGAGGCCCTGATGGAGCTGCGCCGCCGCGAGCCCATGCACCTGTCGTTTGAGGACTTTGCGCAGCCCGAAAACCTAGCCAGCACCCCCGCCACCGCCGACACCCAGCTGCAAGCCGACGAGCTGCTGGCCCTACTGCAAGAGCTGCCCACCGGCTACCGCACTGTGTTTAACCTCTACGCACTGGAGGGCTACTCGCACCCCGAAATCGCGGAGGCCCTAGGTATCACGGAGGGCACCAGCAAGTCGCAGCTCAGCAAAGCGCGGGCGCTGCTGCAGCGCCGCCTGAGTGGTGGCCGCGCGGCTGCCCAGGCCAACCAGTCCGTTTATAGTTTATAACTTATTAGCCGCTCTATCCCGATGAATCCTGAAGATATCGACGACCTATTCCGACAGAAACTCGACGGCCACGCCTCGCCGCCCGCCGACGACCTCTGGGCACGTCTGCAATTGCCGGGCCCAGCAGCTATCACGCAGCCGGCAGAAGCCGAGCCGCTAGACACGCTCTTTCGCACGGGCCTGCAGGGCCACGCCACGCCGCCCCGGCGCGAGCTATGGGAACGCCTCGAAGATGAGCACCTGCGCCCCCGGCCCCGCCGGCGGCGGGTGGTGGCCTGGTGGCAATACTCGGCGGCAGCTGTGCTGCTACTAATGTTGCTGGCGGGCGGCGCGGGGCTGTGGCGCGGGACGCTTGGGCCCCAGAACAACGGGCTGGCCACGAACCACCCGCAAACTGAGCCAGCGCCCCAGCAGCGCTCGGCACCCGCCACGCCGAGCCTTTCGACACCTGCCGACCAAGAACTGGCGGCTGCTACCCTAGGTGGCGTGGCTGCCGACCAGGCAGTGGCACAGACGGCTATTGAGGCTCCGAAAAAAAACCAACAAATTTTTTCCGGTCAGGCAACCGCTCCCCAGGCTTCTACATCTAGCACCTCGATAGCCACCACTACCCAGTCGCGCCGCGCCGCTGCGACCGACCGGGCAGCCGGTAGCCATCGCCAGCAGCCGGACGCGGCCGCTGGCCAGTTGGCCACCACCGGGAAGCGGCGCCCGGCCAGCCAGCCCCTGACTACCCAACCAATACCCGCTAACCAAGCTACAACACCCGCCACTCACGCGCCGGCCGCTACTCTGGCCATGGCTTCCGCTACCACAACTGAGCTCGAAATCATCGAAGTAGAGGTGCGGCGCGGCCCAGCCCCAGCAGCCCTAGCGCCGCCCGTAGTGCTGGCTGTAGCCGACGCCCCGCCGGCCCCCACCCGGCGGCGCCTGCGGCTCGGAGGCCTGCTGCGCCAAGCCGACCACCTAGTGCACGGCGAATCGGTGAACCTAGCCGAAGTTACCAGCCCCTCCGAAACCGTGACCCTGCACGCCCGCCTAGGTGGCCGAATGTTGTCGAAAACCATTCAGCTCTAGGTCCACACCCGTCGGCCTTTCTTTCTCCAAAACTGCTTTTCTACTTAAGCCCAGCACAGCTTGCCGGGCTGCGCCTCACCCCCTTGCCTTTTTTTCACCATGAAACCTACTGTTTTTTCTGCTGCTTTGCTGGCGCTGTTTGCTGCCGCTGCCACTGGTGCCCAGGCCCGTATGCTGGCCGCACCGCCTACCGACACCATTGTGGTGCGCCTACCCAATAAAGCTACCATGACGCTGGTGGTGCGCGATGCCCAGCAGCTGCGCCAGTTGCCGCAGTACCACCTCGACTCGCTGGTGGCACGGCTCGGCACCTACATCCGGCGAGCCGACGAGGCGGCCAAAGGTGCCAAGACTGACCGCGTCACGATGGAGTTCTTCCCCAACCAAGACGCCCCCGGCCAAAACCTACCCGAGCAAATCCGCATCACTACCCACAAGCCCACCAGCCGCGCTTACGGTCCCAGCAATAAAGTAGAAGTGCTGTTGGAGAAGAAGTTTGGCATGGTAGTGAATATCGATAGCAAAAAGAATGACCAGCCCCGCGCCGCCGCCAGCAAGGCAGACCGCCAAGCCCACCGCGACTCGCTGTACGAAGCCAACCAGGCGCGCAATCGGGTTAAAACCTTTGTAGTAGTAGACCTAGGGCTGAATGCGCTGACGAATAAAGGCAGCAGCGCCCCCGAACTGCGCACGATGGGCTCGCGCTACATCAGCCTGAACCTCGACGCACACGTGCGCTTGGGCGGCACGCATAGCCCGGCTTATTTGGTCTTCGGACCCGAGTTCGCCTTCAACAACTACATGCTAGAGGGCAACAACAAATGGATAAATCAGAATGGCCTTACTAGCGTGGTGCTCGAAACCAACGGGCGTCAGTATCAGAAAACCAAGCTGGCTACGTCGACCTTCACCGTGCCGCTTATGTTCCAGCTCAACCTGCGCGAAAAAAATGAAAGAGGCCATTCGCGCAGCGGCTTCACCATCGGGGCGGGGGGCTTTGTGGGCTACCGCCTAGGTAGCTGGACCAAGCTTAAGTACTTCGAAGAAGGCAACACCTATAAGGACAAAAACCACGGCTCCTATAACCTGAACGACTGGCAGTATGGCCTGCAAGGCGTTATCGGCTACCACGGGCTAACGTTCTTCGCCAAGTATAATCTCAACGAGTTGTTCCGCGAAGGCCAAGGTCCGAAGGCCCAAACGCTGAGCTTCGGGGTGCGCATCGGAGGCTAGCGAGAAGCACTCAATAACTAAGCGCCACGGGCCCCTAGGTGACTGTAGTAACCTCTACAGCCACCTAGGGGCCCGTGGCGCTTGGCGTTTTACAGATTCCGAAAGAAATTATCCAGCAGAATTGCCGCTGACACGGCCACGTTCAGGCTTTCGGCTCGGCCGCCGGGGCCGTGCGGAATATGCAGCCGCCGCGTGAGTTGTGCCGCTACCTCGGGGCTGAGGCCGTGGCTTTCGCTGCCCATCACGAGCACGCCGGCCGGCTGCAAGGTGAGGCGGTGCACATTGTCGCCCTCCAGGTCAGCGCCGTAGATGCCGACTTGGCTGGGCAAGGTGCCCAGCCAAGCCCCTAGGTCGCGGTCGGCCCACACGGGCACCCGGCCGAAGGCGCCCATGCTGGCAGCCACGGCTTTGGGGTTGTAGGGGTCGGCGCAGTTTTCGCTCAACACCAGGCCGGGCAGGCCGTACCAGTCGGCCAAGCGCCAGAGGGTGCCTAAGTTGCCAGGGTCGGCCACATTGTCGAGGGCCAACACGAGGCGGCTGGTGGGCAGCGTGGCGGGCAGCGGCGGCTCGGCGGGGCGCGATACTACCGCCAGCGCGGACGCGTTGGTTTGGAGGGTGCCGAGCTGGGTTAGCTCGTCTTCGGAAGCTAGGTGCAGGGGCACGCCAGGCGGCAGCGCGCGGCTGGCGGCCAGCTGCTCGGCAAAGGCGGTGGTAGCCACTACGTGCTCGATGCCAAGCCCGGAGCTTAGCAGTTCTAGCACGCTTTTGGCACCTTCAACCAGGAAGGCGGCGTGGCGTTGCCGATATTTGCGCTGATGCAGCGCCCGGATGTATTTGGCGAGGGCTTTAGATACCATTGGAGAAAGTACGCAAACTTACGCTTGCCCCCGGCCTTGGGCTGCTCGCGGCGCTGCTATGGCTGGCGGCGGGCTGCTCGCCGCTGCGCCTGCTGCGCCCTAATCAGCGCCTGCTCACGCAGGTAGAAGTGGAAAGCCACGACCTGAGCGCCGCCCAGCAAGAGCGCCTGCTGACGCTGGTGCAGCAAAAACCCAACCGCAACCTGCCTATTCCGCGGCTGGCGGTGTACCAGTTTGGGCACTCGTTTTACGACTCGGCCAAGATTCGCAAAAAAATTGAGCGCATTCAGACTAAGTACGCCAACAAAGTAGCCGCCGCCGGCACCGACACGGCCAAGATAGGCAAGCTAACGGCCCGCCGCGCCCGCCTGCTGCAACGCAAAGAGCAGGCCCTGGCCAAGGGCAACGCTATTATGCGCCTCGGCGAGCCGCCCGTTATCTACGACCCCGACCTGAGCCGGCGCACCGTCGACCAACTCACAACTTACCTGCGCTCGCAGGGCTTTTTCCGGGCACAGGTTACTTATACCGATTCGGCCCGCTCGAAGCGCAGCCTGGTCGATGGCATCCTGCGAGTGTTGCAGCTGCGCAACAAGCCCGTGCACGCTGTGCCGCTGCGCGACTCGGCTGGCCAGCGCTTGCACCGGCGCGTCACGGTCACGTACCAGGTCGAGGAAGGGCCGGGCTTTACCCTGAGCCAGTACACGCGCAGCATTCCTGACTCGGGAGTGGCGCAGGTGGTGGCGCGGGGCCAGGGCGGCGCGCTGCTGCACGTAGGCGATGCCTACAACGAAGACCTCATTGGCCAGGAGCGGCAGCGGCTCGAAACGCTGCTCAAAAACGCAGGCTACTACGACTTCCGGGCCCAATATATCACCCTAGAGGCTGATACCAGCTTCGAGAAAACGCAGGTGCGGCTGCGGCTGCTTGTAGCCAGCCCCGCTGGTGGACACCGCCGCTACCGCCTGCGCCAGGTTACGATGCTGGCCGATGCCGGCCAGGGCCAGGTGCTGCGTAGCCTGGCTGGCGATACGGCGCGCCTAGGTCGGCGCCGGCGCCTAAGCCGCCGCACTGCGACCGTCGTAGCTCCCGAAGCTGAGAGCTCTATTGGCAGCATCTCGACCGCCAATATGCCGGCCGGCGTGACGCCTGCTGCTGTGGCCGATTCACTGGCCGCCCGGCGCCGAGACCGCCCGCGCCTAGCCCCGCGCGACACGGTGCGCTTCGACTCGGTGGCCTTTGCCAGCCGGGGGCCGCTGCCCATCAAGCCCAGCATCCTCACCCGTCAGATAACGCTGCGTCCCGGCCAGCTTTACAACCTCAGCCGCACCCAGCGCACCACCCGCCAGCTGTCAGCGCTGGACATGTATCGGTTTAATAACGTATCGTTTAGTAAAGTACCGGATGCTAAGTCGCTAGCCTCCGATACTATTGCGGCGCCTGCCACTGACCACTACCTCGATGCCATATTAACGGCCTCGCCCAGCCCGCGCTTCGCCGAGACTACTGAATTTGGGGGAACGTATATAGCTGATAAGCTGGGGCCATTTGCTAATCTGCGCCTTAAGTGGCGCAATCCTTTTCACGGGGCCGAGGTTCTGGAACTGAGTGGGCGTTTAGGTTTTGAGGGTCAGTTGACGCGCTTAGGTGAAGCCGACCAGAGTCGAAACTCGGTGTATACCACGCAGTATGGCGTGACGGCCGCCTTATTGCTTCCGAAATTTTTAGTACCTTTTAACGCTAGCAACTTACTGCGTGATGCCCAACCTCGCACTCGCTTATCGCTGTCTTTTACGCACACCAACACGCCTTACTACACTCGCAATAACGGCGAGTTTACTTTCGACTATCTCTGGCAGACTTCTCCCTTCCAGCAGTACGTCTTCACGCCGATTGATATTGGCTTAGTTAGCACGCCTACTATTACCAAGTTTTACCAGGACCGCCTTGACAGCCTACGCATCTTCCAGGGTAGCCCGCTGTATCAGTCGTTTCGGCCCATCTACGAGCCTAGTCTCAGCTTTACGTCGGTTTATAACTCTAACGATATTAACCAAACGCATGATGCGCGCTACTTGCGCATGTTTTTGGAGGTGGGGGGTCTCACACGGGGGTTATACCAGAACAAAAGCTGGTTTGAGAACACTGGGCTGCGGGTGTACAACTTCGCAAAAATCGCCGTCGACTATCGGCGTTATTATAAGTTATCGTCTCAAACTTATCTAGCTTGGCGCCTTAATGGGGGCGTAGCGCATGCCTTAACGAAGAGCCCTGATATCGACGGCACATTAGCCGACCGCTATATCATTCCTTACGATAAATATTTCTTTGCTGGGGGCTCAAATAGCGTGCGCGCTTGGAGCGCACGTCGCTTAGGTATAGGCTCCTACGCCACGACTTTACCAGTGCTTGGCTTAGATGGTAAGCCTACTGGTGCAACTACCCGCGACTATTATACTGAACAGCCCGGCGAGCTACTACTAGAAGGTTCAGTAGAGTATCGCTTTCCGGTATATTCATTCATAAGGGGTGCACTTTTTACTGATTTTGGCAACGTGTGGACGCTGCAGCCCGACCCTGCCCGGCCCGGCGCCGAGTTCCGGCTCGACACTTTTGCCAAGCAATTTGCCGTAGGCTCGGGTATCGGTATTCGCCTTGACTTTACGTTCCTGATTCTGCGCTTCGACATTGCCACTAAGGTTTACGACCCTACCGCGGCCAACCGCTGGACCATCCGCAACATCTTGAGTCAAACCCGCAACCAGACCGCGCTCAACATCGGTATTGGCTATCCATTCTAATGAGTATTAATTCACGGTTATCATTGCTTCATCGTGCCTCCTCGCAATGATAACCGTGAAAAGTGTTACTCACTTTTCACCACCACGCCACCCTTCATCACCAGCTTTACCTGGCGCAGGGCTTGCACTTGCTGGGTGGGGTCGCCAGCTATGGCCACCAGGTCGGCGAGCAGACCGGGCGCGAGGCGGCCGCGGTCGGCGAGGTGAAAGATGCGGGCGTTGCCGCTGGTGGCAGCACGTAGCACTTCTAGGGGACCTAGGCCGTATTCCTGCACCAGCAGCTCTATTTCGCGGACGTTGTCGCCGTGAGCAAATACGCCTACGTCGCCACCCACGGCCAGCGTCACGCCGGCCTGGCGGGCGGCCTGCATGGCGCGGCGCTTGTCGAGGATGCGCTGGGGCTCGGGCTGCTGGCCTTTCTTCCAGCCGCGGTATTGCGAGGTGGCATCGGTAGCCGCCACAGTAGGGCAAAAAGCCACGCCGCGCTGCTTCATCAGGCGAAACACCTCAAGCGTGCCGCCATCGCCGTGCTCGATGGTTTCAACGCCGGCCAGCGTGGCGCGGCGCATGCCTTCGGCGGTGCTGGCGTGGGCCACCACGCCCCGGCCCGCCGAGCGCGCCGTTTGCACAATGAGCGCCAGCTCGTCTTGCGAGAAGGTGGGCTGCGCGGTGCCACCTAGGCCCCAGCGGTAGTCGGCGTACACTTTTATCACGTCGGCACCGTGCCCGATTTGCTCGCGCACCGCCCGGATGATGCCGTCTACCCCATCGGCTTCCTGGGCACCCTGGGGCAGGTCTTCCACAGTGGCTAGGTGGGGGCCATAGCTACCCGTAGCCACCAGCGCCCGCGTGGCCACTAGCAGCCGCGGCCCCGGAATGATGCCCTGGTCAATGGCCTGCTTCAGCCCGACATCAGCGTAGCCCGCGCCTTCGGTCCCTAGGTCACGGGCCGTGGTGAAGCCCGCCTGCAACGTGCGCTGGGCGTGCACCGTGGCCCGCGCCACGCGCAAGGCCAGTGGCTCGGTCAGCACCTGGTCGTTCCAGCTGGTTTCGTTGTAGGGGTGCAGCAGCAGGTGCGAGTGTCCCTCAATGAGGCCTGGCAGCAGCGTGAGGCCGGGTAGCTCCAGCGTAGTAGCACCGGCCGGGGCCGTGAGCTGCGCGGCGGGCCCTAGGGCCTTGATTTTATCGCCCTCCACCAGCACGGCCCAGCCAGGGTGCAGGTCTTGGCCATCAAAGACAGCGGCGGGGCGCAGCAGCGTGGTGGCTGCCTGGCCGCTACCTAAGAGCGGCACCAGCAGCAATAGGCAGCTTAGTAGTTTGTGCATAACGAAGCGTCCTTATTCGCCCGGCCGATACGCGCGCTCCACGTGCTGGGCCACGTCTTCAGGGTAAAACCACACGTCTTTGAACTGGCCTTCGCAGTACAGCGGGGCTTGGTCGGTAAAGTGCTTGGTGCCCGGTTGGCTGCTGGCGCCGCCCGTCACTACCGAGCGGGCCACTACCCTAGGGCCAAACTCCACCACGGCCACGAAGCTGTTGCCCACGTAGCCGTAGCGCTTGGTGGTACCGGGGTAGGTTTTAGCCCCGAAGGCTGCCAATGAGCCCCAGGCTGACGACGTGAACGCCACTGGCACGCTAGGCTGCTTATCGTCGTAGGTCTCCTGAATACGACCAGTCAGGCGCTGGTAGCGATTGACCTCGCCCCAGGGCGTTTGCCACTTGCCAAAGTCGCGCTTGAGCTCGGCCAGGGTCTCGGTGAGGGCAGCCACTTTTTCCTCGGGCGTCGTTTGCTCGATGGTAAACGCAGTCAGGCTGAGGTAGTCGAGTGGCTTGCCGGCGGGCACGCGGCTGCGGCCCAGCTTCAAAATGCGCTCGCCCCAGTAGATGGCCAGCGTCTGGGCCACCGAGGTTTTGGCGTAGCGCAGGTTCCAGCCGCGCAGCACTTCTATGGCTTGCTGCAAGTTTTGCGGGAAGGGGTCGCGCGGCATGTCGGCCAGCAACTGGTAATCGTTTAGCAGGGCTGGCACTAACTGCTCGAAGCCTGCTAGATAGGAGTCGTTGGCCGCCGCGATGAGCGTATCGAGCGTGAAGCTTTGCTTGCGGCTCAACACCCGCACGGCGTTGATGCCGCGATAGTTTTCGGCATCGGGCGCCATGTAGGCGGGGTACTTGGCTTTGTCGGGGCTGCTGGTCGGGCCCGATACGGTGTAGGGCGTGGCGTTGCAATTTTGAATAAAGCCACTGGCCGGGTTTTTCACCTGCACGAGGTCGCCTAGGGGGTGCAGGCCCTGCCACTCGGTGCTATCCGAGCGCCCTTCCACGGGCTGGTTCCAGTCGTAGCCAGCCGGGCGGCGCGGCATAAAGTTGCCATGCCAGTACGCGATGGTCCCGTTTTTATCGGCAAAGACCGTGTTATTGGTCGCGTTGCCATTCAGGGCCATCACCTTCTGAAAACTGGCGTAGTCGGTGGCTTTGGTGCGCAGATACGACTGCTCGAGGGCGGCCAGCGGCGTATCCATCATTTTCACCGTCACCCACTTGCCATTCAGCTCGCCCACCACCGGGCCGTGGCCGGTGCGGTAGATGGTGAATTTGCGGCGCAGCAACTGCCCATCTTTTCGGTAAGCCAGCGACACTTCTTCGGTCTGCATCGGGCGTGGCTGGCCGTTGTACAGATAGGTGTACTTGCCATCTTGCTGGGTCACCGTTTCGAGGTACTCGTCCATCGAGTCGGCTTGGCTGCTGGTGTGCATCCAGCCGCAGTGCTCGTTAAAGCCCTGGTAGATAAAGAACTGCCCCCAGGTTACGGCGCCGTAGGCGTTGAGGCCCACCTGACTGGTCATCTGCACCTCCGAGCGGAAGTAAAACGAGGTGTGCGGATTAATCAACAGCAGCGCGTGCCCGCTGGCGCTCTTGCTAGGCGCAATAGCAAAGCCATTAGACCCCGTGGGCTCGCGGTCATACTTGTCAAAATCGGGCCGCTGCCACGAAGTTGTTTTTTGCTGGCTGTAGAAAGCCTTAATGCGCTCGACGGGCACCACGCTCACGTTGCCGCCAATGCTGCCCTCGCTAAAGAGCAGCGGCATCCAGGGCTGAAATCGGTGCAGCAGCTTAGGCCGCACCGTGGGGTGCGTGGCCAGGTAGTAGTTAGTACCTGCTGCAAAGCCATCGAGCAGTTGCTTCATCCAAACCGGGCTTTGCTTGTACACAGCAATGGCCCGGGTAGTATCCATGAAGAGCCGCGCCCGCAGGTCGGTATAAAGCGCCGCCTCGCCCTCTACCTCGGCCCGCCGACCAAGGGCTTCCAAGTAGTTATCCTCGACCCGCGCAAAGTCGTCTTCGCACTGCGCGTAGAGCAGGCCAAATACGGCATCGGCGTCGGTTTTGCCGCTCACGTGGGGCACGCCCCACGTGTCGCGCGTGATGCGCACTTGCTGCGCTTGCTGCCGCCAGCGCGCTACCTCGGTGGGGGTGTAGGCCTGGGCGTGGCTGCTAAAGGCACCTAGGGCGCACGCCGTACTAAGAAGAAATACCCGCATAGACGCGCAAAATACACCAACTGCCGGGCTAGGCTGCATGAAGCGGGCCCTAACCACGGAGGCGGCGCGCACAAAAAACCGGCCAGGCAGCTTGTTAGGCTACCTGGCCGGCTCTACGTAGGCTCGGTGCGCGGCACCAGCCTTAGTTCTTGCCCAGGATTTGCTCGGCTAGCGCGGTGTGCTGCTCGTCAGCTTGCTTGGCCTCGGTCAGGCAGGTGTGCAGGTCCTCTGCTACTTGGCTCAAGCCGTTCTGCTTGGCGTAGTTGGTTAGTGTGCCGAAGGAGGCAATCCAGTAGTGCAGGGCCAGTTGGCCAGCGGCGATAATGCCTAGGTCACGAGAATAGTCATCCTTGGCTTCGCCACGGATTTTCTTGCTAACCTTGTAATGAGCTTCTAGAATGGGGTTTTCTTCGTCGCCCTTGCCACCAGCGGCCTCATACGACCGCTCGATGCGGGTTGCCCACTGCTTCGATTGTTGGTTGCCCTGCTCTAGCGCAGCTTTCAGCTGCGAGTCGGTAGCGTCGTCTTGGATATCGGCAGTAGCGGCGGCGGCTATTTTGCTGCCTTCCTTCAAGGCGGCTAGGCCTTGCTGGATAAGGATGTTCAATGATTCGTTTGCCATGGCTGAAACGTAGGAATTGGAGAGTGTGCCTAGCCTTACGGCCGGTAGCAGCCCAGGACCACAGGCAAGCTCGCTTTTACGTACTTACCCCAGCTTTTCTACGTATCTTTTCCCTATCTGGAGCAGCCGGGCGGGCGCCTAGGCTCCCCGCCCGACTGCCCGCTAGGCCAAGCCTACCTTGGCCAATTCGCGCCAGTAGCTGGGGTACGACTTACGCACCACCTGCGGCTCCTGTATCGTGAGCGGGCCGCGCAAGGCCAGCGGCGCAAAAGCCATGGCCATGCGGTGGTCTTCGTAAGTCGCTACCTCTTGGCCGTCAACCTTGAACTCGGTCGTTTGAATCTCAAACACGCCAGAATTCACCTCTACCATGTCGCCCCCAAACTTGCGCAGCTCGTTTTGCAGGGCCGCCACGCGGTCGGTTTCCTTGATATACAAGCTATCGAGGCCGGTGAGGCGTAGCGGCACCCCTAGGGCCGCCGCTACCACGGCCACCGTCTGGGCCAGGTCGGGGCAGTCGGTGAAGTCGAGCGGCTGGGCCAGCAGGCTCTCCGTAGCCAGCGGCACCTGGGTCAGGCGCACGCCGCCCGCCTCGGGCAGAAACTCGGTGGCTACCCCCAACGACGTCATAATATGCTGAATGACGTGGTCGCCCTGCCACGACTGCGCCCGCAGGCCAGGCAAGGTTATCGACGAGCCGGCCGGGGCCAGCGCTACCAGCGCGTACCAGTAGCTGGCCGCCGACCAGTCGCTCTCTACCTCGTAGTCGGCCGGGCGGTAGCCGCCGGGCTGCGCGGCTACCAAGTCGGGCGCTGCCTCCTCAGCCGCGGCGCCAAAGTGCCGCATAAGGTTCAGGGTGAGGTGAATGTAAGGCCGCGAGCCTACCGGCCCGGTCAGTCGCAGTTGCAAGCCGCTGGGTAGCACGGGCCCCACCATCAGCAATGCCGAAATGTATTGACTGCTGATGTCGCCGCGCACGGCCAGTTCGGCGGCGGGTGTCGTCAGTTGCCCCCCCCCAAAGCGCAGCGGCGGGTAGCCTTCGCGCTCCACGTAGTCGATGGTGGCACCTAGGGCACGCAGCCCTTCCACGAGCACCGCGATAGGGCGCTGCTTCATGCGGGCCGCACCCGTGAGGGTACCGCGCCAGCCGCTCGCGGCCAGGTATGCCGTCATAAAGCGCATCACGGTGCCCGCGTCCTGGGCGTCGAGCAGGTCGGCGGTGGCGGCCTCGTCGAGCAGGCGCGTCATCAGTACGGTATCGTTGGCCTCCGAAAGATTGGTGAGGGTGCCGCCGCCAGCCAGCTTTTGAAGCAGCAACGCACGGTTGCTTTCGCTTTTAGAAGCCGGTAGGTGGGCCGTACCTTGGAGCGGGCCACCGGCCCAGGTCAAGTGTTGACTACTCATAGAGGATGGTAAAACGGAGTGGCACTCCGTTTTTTCGCGAGGGCAAGTTGCCCGGTGAGAAACGGAGTGCCACTCCGTTTTTACAATTCGGTGTGGTTGTAATACTGCAACGAGGCCACTATTTCAGCCAGCGTGATGGGCTGGTCGAATACGCCGTGCCCTAGGCCATGCAGTAAGGTGCAGTTGATGGTAGTCCCGCGGTTCTTCTTGTCCTGCACGGCGTAGGCCGCGATGGCCTCCGTCTCGGCATTGCTAAAGGAGATTTTGCCGAACGCTGCAGACACTATCGCTTCTACCTCGGCCAGCTCAGCAGCCGTCAGCAGCCCGCGCTGCACCGAGAGCCAGCTTTCGCAAACCAGGCCCGCCGCTACGGCTTCGCCGTGGCGCACCTCGCGGCCGGGCTGCGTGAGCAAGTAGCTTTCGAGGGCGTGACCCACGGTATGGCCAAAGTTGAGCAGCTTGCGCGGCCCAGCCTCTAGGGGGTCTAGGGCCACAATTCGCTCTTTCAGCGCCACCGAATGTCGGATGATGGGCGTCCAGTCGGCCACCGCTGCCACGTCGAGCGCGCGCAGCTCCTGAAAAGCAGCCGCGTCGGCAATGAGCGCGTGCTTGATGATTTCGGCGTAGCCCGAGCGCAGCTCGGCCGGCGGCAGCGTAGGCAAGAAGCCGGGGTCGATGAACACCCCCGCTGGCTCCTGAAACACGCCAATGTGGTTTTTGAAACCATCAAAATCGACGCCCGTTTTGCCTCCCACACCGGCATCGACCTGCGCCAATAGCGTAGTCGGCAGCACTGCGCACGCAATGCCGCGCTTGTAGGTAGCCGCGCAAAAGCCCCCTAGGTCGGTTACTACGCCGCCACCTAGGCAGACCAGCAGCGCGTGGCGGTCGGCCTGGCACTGGGTCAGCCAAGCCCACACTTGCCCGCAGGTAGCCAAATTTTTATACTCTTCGCCGGCCTCGATGGTGAGCTGCTCGTGGGCAGGTAGGCAGGGCTGCAAGCGCGGGTAGCAATCGCGGGCGGTATTGGTATCGACCAACACGAAAAGGCGGCTCGGCGCGTGTTGCCGAATAAAATCGGCCAGCGCGGGCAGCGCTTCAGGACCAATGACGAGGGGGTTATTCACTACCAGACTACTAGGCTAACGTCGACAATCAGGCGCAAATAAACGGCGCCCGGCCCAGCATTTCTTCAACAATGCCTGCAACCAAATTGCACAACACTGCCTCTCTTGCGTACCTTACACCTCTTCCCACTCTCCCAAGCTCCTTTTTTCGCCCTATGACCAAGCCTCTCCTCATCGCGCTGCTCGGGCTATTTTCACTTACCGGCTGCGAGCGTGGCGCCGACGAAATACGGCCCGCCAACTACGATATCTTGGCTATGGAGACCGGCCACTGGGAGTGGGAGAGAACCGTTTTTTTTGGGCCGCAGTACACGCCGGCTACCGAAGGCTACGCCCGCCAACTGATTTTTACGGCCAACAATCAGCTGCTACTGCGCCGCTCCAATCAGTCTGACCAGTCTTTTAACTACCAGCTGGCAGTAGGCCAAGGAGGCATGCCCACGGTTACGTTCAACACCAACGAGGGCAAGCTGACCAATAATGAGGTAAAATACTACCACGTAACGCAGCAAAACGGCCAGCAGCTTCTTCAGCTAACCGGTGAGGAGGCCTACCGCGACGGGGGCGGCTACGAGACCTACCACTGGGTAAAAGAATAAAAGAAATAGGGCGCTAGGTGAGTCAACCTAGCGCCCTATTTCTTGTTAGCTCACCTGCCTACAACCCCGGCCCTAGGTGCGTAGGTCCGTCGATGGAGCGGCCATTGAGTATTTCGGTTTGCAGGCGAATGCTTTCGATGTGAATGAGCTTGTAGAGCTCACCCACAAACTTATTATTGATATTCAACTTGTTGCCCCACTCCGGGCGGGTCTTGAAAATTTCCTGCCAGCGCTCTAGCTGCAAGATTTTCACATTGTTTTCCTTTTTGTACTCGGCCAGTTCCTGAATGAGAGCCATACGGCGGGCCAGCATTTCCAGGATTTCATGGTCGGCAGTGTCCATTTTCTGGCGCAGTTCCTCGGCCTTGTTGCGGTAGTCGGCGTTGTCGCTCGAGCGATAGCGATATTTCAGTTCGCTCAGTAGCTCTTGCAGGCGGGCGGGCGTCACCTGCTGGGCAGCGTCGCTGAGGGCGTGGTCGGGGTCGGGGTGCGTCTCGATGATGAGGCCATCGTAGTCGAGGTCCAGCGCCTTCTGCGCAATGGGCAGCAGCAAGTCGCGCGAGCCGCCAATGTGGCTGGGGTCGTTGATAAGTGGCAGCTCGGGATAGCGCGTTTTCAACTCAATCGGAATGGCCCAGGTAGGTGCATTGCGGTAGCGCGAGGGCGCAAACGTGCTAAACCCGCGGTGGATGGCCGCCAGGTCGCGGATGCCCGCCCGCTCGAGGCGCTCGATGGCCCCGGCCCACAGCGCTAGGTCGGGGTTAACGGGGTTTTTTACCATCACCGGCGTGTTGGTGCCAGCTAGTGCATCGGCCAGCTCCTGCACTGCGAAGGGGTTCACGGTGGTGCGGGCCCCTATCCAGAGTACGTCGATGCCATGTTTCAGGGCGTCTTCAACGTGCTTAGGCGTGGCCACCTCAATGGCCATCGGCAAGCCGGTTTCGGCGCGGGCCGCTTGCAGCCAGGGTAAGGCAGCCGTGCCGCGGCCTTCAAAGCCGCCGGGCTTGGTGCGGGGCTTCCAGATGCCGGCGCGGTACATGTCGGCCTGGCCAGCGGCTTTCAGAGCGCGGGCCACGGTCAGCACTTGTTCTTCCGACTCGGCCGAGCACGGGCCGGCGATGATGAGGGGTTGGCCCTTCTGGGCCAGCCGACGGGTGAAAAAAGTGTCGGCAGTAGAGGTATTTTCCATTCGTAAGAAGCAGCGCGGAGTGGCACTCCGCGCCCGCCCTGCCGGGTGGCAGGCGAGGTAGGTGCGCAGTAACAACGCAAAACGGAGTGCCACTCCGTTTTACAACCCTAAAAGTACTTCGGCCGTGCCGAACCGGGTTCTAAAGGCCAACGTTACCTTCGTGGCGCCAAGCGCTTCCTCCCCCCTCCCACTTCCTACTTAGTACCTAAAGTTTA
>Ga0265798_10004163_pt1 | contig 20164 bp, 25 predicted proteins | sample P3T30metagenome_FD_192430 | JGI IMG/M metagenome (GOLD analysis project Ga0265798, IMG submission 192430) | Plant litter microbial communities from East Loma Ridge, Irvine, California - P3 T30 | ecosystem: Environmental > Terrestrial > Plant litter > Unclassified | place: USA: California... | reverse complement strand
CGTATGACTACTCGCCACATCTGCAGCTGGTTCGATAGTCTCGTCCGACATCACGGCCCCGTTCAAAGAGCTGCCATCAACCCGTTGAACGCTCCGCCTACAAGGCGGCCCTCAGACCGCGCTTACGATCTAGCGGCAATCAAAGACGCTATTTCCGCTTCGTCGATCGTCCGATTTTCCCACGTGTCTTCCACCGCGATCGATTTTTCGTCATCGCGCATCGCGATCATCTCAGCGGCGGTAGCGAGAGCTTCGTCGAAGCTGTTTCGGTGAACACCCAGCGTGGACATTTCGCCGTCTTTACGGATTACGTAACGCATTGAGTTAGCTCCTGTTGATTGGGATCACTAACCCAACCGAACAGGAATCCCTATGCGCTTCACGGACGCGAGCACCGTTGCGCAAACGCGCATGAGCAATCCGGCGCGAGCAAAGCTATTTTCTTGAGATCATGCCGCGTGGAAGCAGCTGTTGTGAACGGGTATGCCAATGACGTTTGTTCGACGGAATACGGACCCTGATTGAACAGTCGAAAATCAAAGTGCCATTCAGGGTATACCCCGAATGACGCTGAGCATGACCTCCCGCCCTTTTGGGTTGGTGACGGAAAACCTCCGGATATTAGTTTCCGCACAATCGGACAAAGCGACAGGGTTTGTCGCATGTTGCCCCGCATAGATTGGGGCAGCGCCGGTCGCCTGACCTGCCGCCTGACGACAACAATGTGTTTTCCGTCACTCTAAGCTTTCCCGTTTTCCCATCGAAATTCGGAATTTTGAGAATTTCAATTCGTGAACAGATTTTGGGAAAGCGAAACCCGCCTGTGGCCGTCAGCCGATTGGCAGTGCCGCTTCCCCGCCCCACGTTCCCTTTTGAGAACGAGTTATTTGTGGAAAGACGCTGTTAGTTCAGAATGGTCGACGCGAGATATCGTGTTACGCTGGCGGTATGAAACAGACCCTTCTCCTGATCCTTCCGGCGTTGGTCCTCGGTGCCTGCTCCGAGAAGGCCCCTGCTCCGCCACCGTCTCGGACTGTCGCTTATTTCAAGGCACATAAGGCAGAGCGGGATTCGGTCATCGCCGCCTGTATAGCCGCGCAAGGCACAGCGGCAGCGCAGACGTTCGAGTGCGGGGCGTCGATGACCGCAAAGGAACAATCCGACCGCCAGGATTACATCAGACAACGACTTGGCGACAAAGCGCCGCACTAGTGGCGGCGGTAACGCTGCGCGTTTAGATTGATGATGCGTAAGCGCGAACATCAAGCGCGGGGGCTGTTCCGATCGCCTGAAGCTGCGCGATCAGCTCGAATAGAAACCGAGTGGCAGGCATGGTAACGGAATGAAGCTCGTACTCCGTGTCGCTGGTACGATTGAACCATCCGGCGTCTGCCACACAGCCGATATCAAGAATGTCGTCAGCGCTGCCCCCCTGCAAATGGCCGCGCAGGGTTTCGCCCAAGGCCGGCTTCCATACGGAGCTGAGGGTAAGTATTCCGCCTAAGATATGGTGAAGTGGTTTCTGCCGCGACATTCCATCAATGGTCTGCGCTGGCAGGCTAGTCCGATGCAATCGGCGTACTGATGCAGCCTTGCTCTTTGCATAGCCGACATAATCGGCTGTTAACTCCTGCTTCGCCTCAAATACTGCATAGACGCTTTCAGCCGGAACGACGTCGGTGCCCTTGAAGCTGAAAACAAACGGCGAGTATTGCCGATCGTGAATGATGACATCGATCTGCTGGCTGAACTGACCTGCCGAATCGACCACAAATCCGGGTCGTGCTTCATACCGCTTCGGGAGATATTGATTGAAAACCTCATTCCATGTCTTCTCGCTAGCATCGCCTTGTGCGGTAGGATGACCGAGCATCCTAGCGCTGGCTAACTCGCGTGCAATTTTCTTATGAAAATCGGCAAAGAGTTTTTCTAGTGACCATCCGGCGCTCATTGGAACACCACGTTCCAAGCGCTGTTCAATCCTGCCCTTGCTGTCTGCGAGACGTGAAACTTCTCGTCGGCATCAAGTGTCTCAGAAAGGGCGTTGTTAGTGTTGGCTGGGTCGACCAGCTTTCTTGTCGCCAGCGTATCGGCAATCGCTCGCATCACGGTAATTATGTTAGCCTCCAAGTTACCGACCCGAGCGCCGCGAAGCGCGTCGATGACAAACATTTCGAGATAGAATGAAGGCCAGCTCAACCCATATCGGTTACGCCAAATCTTGATGAGGCGAATCTCATCGAGACGGCCTGAGCCGGACACAACCCGGCAATGCTCCTTTATGTTGGTCTGCAACCAACTCACGGTCTTGTTACGCCACAGGCTATGATAATTTCCGTACTGGTCCTGCCTACGACCTGGCGTCACATCGACTTTCCAGCCGCTAACACTCAGGCCGATAGAAACATTTTGGCGTCTCGGCTGAAAACCCAAATTCGAGAACGCCGTAAAAAGCGTTTCATAGATCGTCTTCAGCGGGTCCGGAACGGACGAGGATAGTGACACGAAAATGTCGATGTCGGTGCCGCCACCAACCGCGGTCCCTTTTGCGAACGAACCGCTTGGCCCGATGTCGACAATATACGGTCCGCCCCATTGGCGTATGGTTGGCTCAATAACCGACTGAACGCCACGAACCGGGGATAGGACGCTGGTATCGATACGGTGCCGCGCCAACACCAACCGCAAATGTTCATCGATCGTCGCCATCGTCAGCAATATGCCGATTATTGGCGGGGTCGCTAATCAAAACTAAACGTGCGGCTTTTCCCAACCCGGACATTCCCGAAACTCAATCCCCTTTGAGAACGTCGATTTAGCCGCAACCATCCTGTGGAACGTCACGCGTAGCCTGAGTACTGCCATGAGGGTTGCAAACTGGGGAGGGCCGAAAGACCCTCCTGTTTACAGGTCGCCAGTGAGAAATTGCGCCTTTCCGAACGCAAAGCTCCAGTCCGCATCGCTATTCTCGATCACAGAGAACATCACATCCTGCGGCTCAATCCCGCAACGCTCCGCAAGGCCGCGCGTCACCGTCTGGTAAAATGCCTGTTTCATTTCCTGCGAGCGAGGGCGCGTCGTCATATGGATCAAAACACGCTGTTCGGTACGCTCGAAGCCCAACCCAGTATCTTCCATGACAAGATGAGTGGCTTCGTGTTCGGTGACGATCTGATAGCGGTCACGAACCGGCACCTGGAACGCTTCCACCATCGCTTCATGGATGACCTGCTGCAATTCGGCGATTGTCTTTGCAGTGCGGCCTTTGACGACATGGATGTTGAGCAGCGGCATTACTGGTCCTTCCGATTGCGGACGGCGTTCAGCTCGCCCACGAGTGTTTCAATAAGGGTGGCGGCAGGCATCGCGCGCGAAAGCGGCGCTCCTTGTCCCGCCCATTGCGCGCCAAAGCCATGTTCGCCGCGCGCTTTGGCGGCAGCATGGAGGGCTTTGCCGGCGTCGTATGCAATGGGGTAGTCGGGCGGCAACCGCTCGGAGAGGTGTTCGACCAACGCCGTAAAACGATTGGCAATTGCTCGCGCCGGACGTCCTGAAATTAGCGGTGTCAGAGTGGTGTGATACGCTCCCGAGCCGGTCAATGCGGCGCGGTAAGCATCATCAGCAGCGGATTCCGGACAAGGTACAAAAGCCGTGCCGAGTTGCGCTGCAACCGCGCCGAGGTCGAGTGCGGCTGCGATGCCCGCCCCATCCATGATCCCGCCGGCCGCGATAACAGGGAGCTTGGTTTTCCGTACCAGCAGGCGCGCCAGCGCAAGCGTACCAAGAGCATCGTCGGGCTTTTCCGGATCGAATACGCCCCGATGTCCGCCTGCCTCGATACCTTGCGCCACAATAGCATCAATACCGGCTGCCTCGATCGCGTGCGCTTCCTCCAAGCTGGTAGCAGTCGCAAGCAGGTAGATCCCCCGCGCGCGCAGAGCGGAAAGCGCGTCGGCAGACGGCAAGCCGAAATGGAAGCTGACGACGGGAGGTTTCAGCGCGAGCAGCGTTTCCAGCATGTCGGCATCGTCTGCAAAGCTCTTATAGATCGTCCGCAACGCCTTGGGCGGCTCGGCGTCGAATTCGGCAAACAACGGCGCGAGCCATTCCAGCCACGCCCGTTCACGCTCCGGATCGGCCGTGACGCTGCCGTGGACGAACAGGTTGACGTTAAAGGTACCGTCGATGTGATCGATGCGCGCGCGGGTTTCCTCGATCATCGCGCGCGCACCCTTGGCGTCGGTCGCACCGACCCCGATCGATCCTAGCCCGCCCGCATTTGACACGGTTGCGGCCAGTGTCGGCGTTGAGACACCGGCCATCGGTGCCTGAACGATGGGAAGCGTCATGTTGAGCCGGTTGAGCATCCTCGCCTCCTATGCCGCAAACGCTTCGTCAGTCGGACCGAACAGTTCGTAGTGAACCTGTCCCGATGGTACGCCCGCCCCGATCAGGCCGGGAACGAAGGAGCGCAGGAAGGGACGCGGACCGCATAGGTAAAAGTCGGCTTGCTCGAATGGCGTGTTGGCTTTCAGCCAGTCGACCGTAACTAGCCCGGCTTCCGCATCGTCCGCCTCGCTGCGCCGTTCGTAAAATGTATGGACCTTTGTACCGCCATGCTGACCGGCCAATTCGCGGACATGCGCGTCGAGAGCGTGCGCCTCACGGCTCGCCGTCCCGTGGACGTACCAAACGCGAGCGGCGGGATGCGCCTCCGCAATCATTTCCATCATGCTGACCATGGGGGTCAGTCCCACACCGCCAGACAGCAGTACGATCGGGCGCTCCGGCACGTCGGCGAGGAAGAAATCGCCGGCAGGTGGCGTAGTTTCTACGATCACGCCGGGGAAGCCGTGGTCGTGCAGGAACGCCGACGCACCCCCGTCCGCCTGCCGCTTCACGGTGATGCGATAATGATCGTCGCTCGGGCCGGACGAAATTGAGAAGTTACGTTTCAAACCGGGCAGGCCCGCAGCGTCGAAGCGGAACGTGAGGTACTGGCCGGCGCGATGGCGCAGCACTGAACGACCATCGACGGGCTTGAGAATGAACGACACAATGCCTTCGCTCTCCGGCCGACGCTCAGCGACGACGAACTTGCGCCAGTCGGTCCACCCACCTTCGTGCGTCATAATCTCGGCGCGGATCGTGTCTTCGCGACCGGTCAGGATATTGGCGAGAAACCAGTATGCCTCACCCCAAGCTGCAAGAATTTCCGGGGTGGCTGCATCGCCTAGCACTTCCTCAATCGCGCCTAGCAAGGCTGTTGCGACGTAGGGATAATGCTCGGTTTTGATCGCGTAGCCGATATGCTTTTGCGCGATCCGTTCGACCGCCGGCCCAAGCGCACCAAGATTCTCGATGTTGCGAGCGTAGGCAAGGACGGCGGTCGCAAGCGCATGGACCTGTGCGCCGTTCTCCTGATTGGCTGTGTTGAACAACGCGGCAATCTCCGCGTCTTCGAAAAGCCGGCGATACATCGCCCCAGTGATGGCGCTGCCATGCTCGGCCAGCGCTGGAACGGTGGCCTTCACGATGGCGATGGTTTGCGGTGACAACGACGCGGACATGGGCGACTCCGTAAAGAGGTATACAAGATGCCTCTATTGTCGTCACCATATACATGCAACCGAATTACCGGTATTAGCGTATCTCAATGAAGCTGACCCGCTACACTGACTACGCGTTGCGCGTGCTGATCCACCTCGCGGTGCATGAGAACGAGCTGGCCTCTATCGGTCGGATCGCTTCGCGTTACCTGATCTCGCAAAACCACCTGATGAAGGTTGTGCAGGACCTGAGCCGTGCTGGTTTTGTAGAGACGATCCGGGGACGGAACGGGGGATTGCGGCTGGCACGGCCGGCAGCGGAGATTAACGTCGGCGAGTTGGTGCGCCATACCGAAGGCGGCTTCGATCTCGTGGAATGCGGTGGTTGCGTGATCGCGCCCGCGTGTGGCCTGCCACGCGTCTTGGCGGAGGCGACAAAGGCATTCCTTGCCACCCTGGATCGCTACACGATCGCGGATCTTTCTACCCGACCGGCCGATCTACGCGCGCTATTCGCGTTGCGTGATACGGATGCCGCAGTCTCGGGCGATGTGTTGGACTCGGACGGCATTACCATGAGTGACGATCAGCATAGCTAAGCGAGCGCGAATGGCCCTTCGTATTCCCAAAATACCATCCTTTTTGAGAAAGGCCGAGGCGCCAGCCGACGTCCACTAACGCCATCTGACTTCCAAATAGCGGACAGGCCGCTTTCCTTCCCAACCCGGACATTCCCAAAATTCGATTGATTCCAAGACGTCCGCGCCATTTCATTCGGCCGCGTTCCTATTCTGTTTACGGGGGTTAGGAATATGGCGCGAGTCGGGCGGCCCTAGGCCTGCGCGCGTCGGATAAGCCGGAAGATCGCATAGACGAACGCCGCCACACCAGCGAGCCAGAGTTCGACCGGCATAATGAAATAGCCGATCAGCGCGAACAGCACGAAGCCGAGCAGCAACTGGCTTAGCGGCCTTGCGCGACGCAAGCCGATCCATAGGACTGGCGCGAGGACCAGCGTACCTAGAAGCGCGACGAGGATCGCAGCATAGCCGCACGATCCTTCGAAACAGGAGCCGAAAACGGTCGGGTCGAGCGCCCTGGCGATGACGGTGCCTACTAGGGCGATGACGAAGGCAAGCGCCAGGGACAACAGGGCTCTCATGCTCCCGACGGTGACGACTATGTCCGCACCGGTCAACTTCGTCAGCCATGGCAAGCTGCAGGCATGCCGCTTTCCCAGAATGCCATCGATATCGGGAACATCCTGACTGTTTCGATCGCCGTCATTTGTAGGATAGCCGGGTCAGCCGCTGCAAATTTTGACGCCTCCTATTGGTGTCCGACGCGTTACGCTTGGACAAGGAGAAGTTGATGCCTGATTGGTCCGCAATGTTCGTGCCTGAGCTTTCGCTTCTGGAGGTAATCGCACGTGGCACGATAATGTACCTCTTCCTGTTTCTGGTCATGCGCTTCCTCCTCAAGCGCGAGGGTGGGCAAGTCAACATTGCCGACATCCTTGTAGTTGTCGCAGTAGTGGATGGCGCACAACCGGCCTTTAGCGGAGAAGCACAGTCGATTACCGAAAGCGCCCTTTTTGTCCTAACTATCCTATTCTGGAGCTGGGTTCTTAACTGGGCGAGCTTCCGCTTTAAACCGCTCGCTTTCCTTACTGCCGCGCCACCAATGGTTCTGGTGGAAGACGGCAAGCTTAATCGACGTAACATGCGTCGTGCACTGATGAGCAAGGAGGAGTTGATGCAGCAGCTTCGCGAGGAAGGCGGTGTCGAGGATCTAACATTGATCCATCGTGCGATCATGGAGGGCGATGGCGAGATCAGCGTCATTAAAAAAGAAGATGCGGGTTGAACTAACCACACACCACAATCCTATCTTACACCATCATAGTGAGATCGACGCTGGCTTTCCTCAAATTTGGACCGTTTTTGGGAAAGGCAGCCCAGCGGTATGTCGGCTATCGCCATCGGCGTTCCCGTAAGCGGGCGGTCCGCTATCCTCGGCACCTCGCGACATTCGTTGGCGGATCGGAAGACGGGGCCGAACCCCACGAAAGGGGGCAAACCTAACCGCTTCCAGCGCTCAGCTAAGGGTTCGATCGCAAGACAGTCGGACCCTCGACAACTTCAGGTTCGTCACATAGGCTACAGCAAGATCAGAATGAGGAGTGGAAGATGAAGGGGAATGTTAGAGAGCGATACCTGCCAGTTGTCATGTTTCCCGCGATCATGCCCATCATGCTATTACCTGGAATGAAAGCTGATCTTTCGCCTTATCTATATTACGGCATGTGGGGCCTCTCTCTCGGCTTGGCGGTTATAGCTGTGGCCTGGATGGAAAAGGGTACGCCGCGCCAATTCGCGAGGTGTGGAACGCGAGCCTCGTAAGGCTAAGTCGAATCTGGCCCTTGAGCCTTTCGAGAAGGCGGTCGCGCTGCGAGATGTTGGTTGTTGCCGGTTGACATCTCAACGGGGATCAGGCCGTTTTGCGTCCCTTTTCTGCCATTCCTGACCAATTATTTGTGTCCGCTACCATTGGCTGTAGAACGGTCGCATGAGGGCTCACCACACCGATCGGTACGCAGTCTCCATTTGGCTACCTGCCCTGATTGGCAGCAGCCATTTGTGGCTATGGTGGGATAACATAGCGCCAAACCCTGTCATGCTACTGGGGGGCATCTTCTGGCTGCTGTGCGCAGTCGCGACACTGATCCGACGGACGCGCAAACCTTCGACGGGACGGTAAAACGTCGCTATGCGTCAGGCTTAACCCAAAGCGGCCTGACCGCTTTCTATCACAATCAGTCGTCAGCTATCTCAGCCGCCCCAGCTAGTGGCATGGGGCCGGGGCCGGGACCGCGCGGGGGTGACACAGGAGATAGCCCTCATCATCATCAGAGTGGTCGGGACGACGACCCATCAATGCTTGTCGGCGCTCAGAAAATTCTTTCTCTAGCGCCTTCTCTTCAGCTGTAGGTCTTGGACGTCCAATAAGGTCTTTGATCGGCATAACCTATCCTCGTTCGTAGCTTGTGCCTTACAGGTATAATGCTTCGAAACGTACGGCTCAAACAGACAGCCATGAAGCGAGACTCACAGATTTAGCATCAGGCCAAAAATGGCAGGAAACCGAGGGCTGCGGCGATGCAAAAGACTGATGCATCTGGGATACCCGTCAGAGGTCGTTTTCCGGGTGCGCCGCCCACAAAGCGGACGGGCTGCTTTCCTCTCCATTCCGGACATTCGCGGACGGCGGATATACCCTCCGCCGCGATGTTGCCCCGCTGACGTGCCATCGCCTATGCGATGCTCGCGGCGGCTAGCAAACTAAAGGAGGCGTTGTTGCTCAAGGAACAGCTCCGTGGCTTGAAGTCGCTTGCGGGACCTTTCGACAAATTCGACATCGACGATGCGCCGGAAGATCCCACCCAACTTTTCGAAGAATGGCTGATCAGCGCCATCAAAAGCGGCATAGCCGAGGCGCATGCCATGACGCTTTCAACCATCGATGCGGATGGCCATCCGGACGCTCGCGTCCTGATCCTAAAAAACATCGATGCCGATGGCTGGCAATTCGCCAGCACGAAGCTCAGCGCCAAAGGGCAGCAGGTCGCCATGCAACCTCACGCGGCGCTGACCTTTTACTGGCAGCCGCTCGGTCGGCAGGTTCGGCTTCGTGGTCGCGTCATCGAGTTGAGCCGGGAAGTTGCCGAAGCGGACTTTCTGGCTCGCCCGATCGGATCGCGAGCGGGCGCCTTGCTGGCGCGTCAGAGTCAGGTGCTTGATGACGACGAGGCGTTGGAGGTCGGCTTGGCGGAGCAGCGCCGTCGTATCGAAGCTAACACTACTATCGTATCGCCGGCATGGGCCGTTTACGCCGTAAAACCACAGGAGATCGAGTTTTGGCAGGCAGATGAGGAACGCAGACATATTCGTCTGCGCTATCGTCGAATAACAGATAGCGTCGGTTGGGTGCGGGAGCGGCTATGGCCTTGAAGAGGGCCTGCTCGAACAGGGTGTCTAAGGGTTATCCGCACCCGCGACTAAGACGTTCTATACCCCAACAGCTTGAGACGAAACGCTGCGATACAGTTGGGATCAGCGCTATTTCTGGTAGGCGCGCACTCTATCAGCCAGAGCTTCATATTTTTCTAGCGTCGTATCCTGCATCGCCGTCTCTCGCGTTGCGGCTCGATCGTCGAAAGGGATCGGCTCAGCGAATTGGCTGACCGTGAGATCCCACTTCGTTCCGTCGATCAAGTTATAGAAATGTGTCCCTCCATTTGTTTTGGTCGACACGATATCGCCCCCAAAGTAATCCTGAACAATCAGGGATGTCACGCTGCAATGGTTCTTTGCGGGGACATCTGCCGTCCAGCCGGTCGATGGGCTAGCCGTCTGCGCAGACCACGCGTCCTTTAGTACCCGGTACAGCTCGATCGGGGTAGCAAACGAATTTTGCAACTGCTCACTCACTCTATGTTCTCCAGCTAGGGCGACACCGGGCTACCTAACAGCGGCTGCTTCCCCGAGAAAGGACTGGGAACTTTTTCACCTACCCTGCCCTAGTCGGTACATGCGGCGGATACCCCCTCCGCCGCGGCCTTTCCAAATCCGTGGAAAGACGCCGTTTCCGCCCTTCTCATTTCACGTTGTACCCCAGCGATACCCCGGTACAAAACGCCCATACCTGGACGTTCAGGCTGGCGATCGGGGCTTCTGGTAACGGACATTCGTTAAGCGCGGGCTTTCCCCTTTCTCCGTCTCAGAGAGGCCGTTTCGGGAAAGAGGAATTGTGTTGGATCAGCCGCCCCGGTTTTTCAAAATCGGCCCTGCACTTTGCGGCTGATCAACCGAGATCATCATCGGCGCGTCGGCAATGAAACGATCCAGCACACCATCGGCGATCTTGATCGGACCGTCGAATCGTGTTGCTCCCGGTATCGACTGGACGGCAGCAGCGACGGCTGCAAGTCGCTCGGCATCTCTAAAATAGCGTAAAGCGGCGCTGCTGCCCTGGGACGCCGCATCGAGGCCCGCCGCCGTTAGTTTCAGCGCTCGCCCCCATTGCTGCATCGCATCCAGCCAAGGACGCGACTGCGTAGCGAAACCAGGATCTACGGTGCCGGAGCGAATGATGTCGGGGGCGTTCGCGATCTCATCCGCGCACTGGTTAAGGTCCGCAATCGCGCCGGACCGCGCCGCCGCGTCGCCATCAGCGATTGCGGTCCGGACGCGGTCGAGCGTCGCCTTCAGGCGGGGTGCCTGCTCCTGCCAAGGCTGCGTCCCAAAGGTAGGAGCAATGTGCTGCGTATCGAAAAAGGTTAGCAGAGCGGCTGTCGCGAGTGCGTCACCGCCCGCAATGTCTCGCGCCGCGGCGCGCCATGTTCGATCGGCATCATATCCTTTGTCATTCCATGCAAACGCGGCCACCCCGGTGACGGCGACGCGGCTCGGCGCCTCCTGATTCATCGGGTTCGACAAGATGCCGGTCAATTCGCTCGATAGCCCGGCCTCTCTGCGGGCATAGGGCGCTAGTAACAGTCGACCCGTCGTCTGCGCATAATCGTTGACCGGATAGTTGTCCCACAGCAGCGTCTTGCGTCCGAATGCCTTTGTCGCGGCCTTGGCATCCGGTATCGAGATTGCGGGCGGGACAACATCGGTGCCGGTCCATTGCACGACGATACGTGGATCGAGATACTCGCGTAGAGCAGCCTTGTATGGGCTTTCCTTCGCGTCGTAATATTCGGTCGGCACCATGATCAGCGGGCGCGCAGCCGGGTCCTTCCGCGTCAGATACGTCTGCACGCCGTTCAACAGCCGCGCCTGCGCCACACCGGCGGCTTTCGCGCCCGACGGACCGAAGACACTCTTATCCTTATCGCAATTCCATTTGGTATATTCGATATCGTCGAGCGCTACGTAAAAGCTTGTGACACCGATGCCACGTAGCGCATCGAATTTGCGCTCCAGCGCGCTAGCATCGACAGGGTCGGCGAAACAGACTGTCGGTCCCGGCGAGATTGCGTAGACAAAATCGACGTGGTTTCGCCGCGCGGTGGCCGCCAGCTGGCCGAGCGCGGCCAAGGTCGCCGCCGGATAGGCATCACGCCATCGATCTCGCGCATATGGGTCGTCTTTGGGCGAGTAAACATAGGTGTTCGCTTTAACGGTAGCGAGGAAGTCGAGATGCTTCGTACGGTCCGCCATTGACCATGGAGCGCCATAAAACCCTTCGATCGTACTGAGCAGCCCCCACCGGGTGGTCCGGGTAGATAGTTAGTGCATTGTCGCCTCCGCCGCCATTGCCGGGCGTAGGGGGAGCGAAGCGGAACCGGAGGCTGGCAATGGCGGGGTCGCTGCTGCTGGCGCCGGAGGTCGATAGCCCAGACTGCTGTGTGGTCGGACGGTGTTATAGTGACGCCGCCACGCCTCGATCAGCACCCTTGCCTCGGCGAGGCTGTAGAAGATCTCGCCGTTGAGCGGCTCGTCGCGAAGCGAACCGTTGAAGCTCTCGTTATAGCCGTTTTCCCATGGCGAGCCCGGCGCGATGTACAGCGTCTTCACGCCGACCTGCCCAAGCCATTTCTGAACCGCGGTAGCGATGAACTCGCTGCCATTGTCCGACCTGATATGCGCGGGCGGCCCCCGGGCGATGAACAGCTCGGCAAGCGCCGCCAGCACGTCTTCGTGCTTCAACTGACGTGCGACGATCAGCGCCAGGCATTCCCTGCTGGCCTCGTCGATGATCGTGAGGATCCGGAACTTGCGCCCGTCGTGCGTTCGCGCTTCGACAAAGTCGTATGCCCAGACATGCCCCGGATACTCCGGCCGCAGCCGGATGGACGAGCCGTCGTTCAACCACAGCCGGCCACGCTTGGGTTGCTTCTGTGGCACCTTCAGCCCCTCACGCCGCCAGATGCGTTCGACACGCTTATGATTCACCGACCACCCCGCGGCATGCAGCAGTGCGGTCACCCGGCGGTAACCGTAGCGTCCATACTGCCCGGCCAGCGCAACGATATCCTCAGTCAGTGCCTGTTCGTCATCTGCCCCACACGGCACTTTGCGCTGCGTCGACCGATGTTGCCCGAGCACGCGACACACCCGTCGCTCGGATACGTCCAGCACCTCTTTCACTTGGTCAATGCAGCGTCGGCGCCGCGCGGGGCTTAGAAGTTTCCCCGTGCCGCCTCCTGCAGGATCAGCTTGTCCAGTGTCAGGTCGGAGATCGCACGCCGCAGCCGCAGGTTCTCCTTCTCCAAATCCTTCATCCGACGAGCCTGATCCGTCTTCAGGCCACCATATTCCTTGCGCCAGCGGTAATAGGTTTGCTCGCTGACCGCGATCCGCCGACACGCCTCGGCGGTCGTCCCGCCCTGGCCCAGGACGATTTCAACTTCACGCAGCTTCCCGATGATCTCTTCCGGCTTATGCTTTTTCGCAGGCATCCGTCGTCCCTTCCTTGATCCAGACTCTCATAGTCGTTGGACCGCTCAGAAGGGGGCAGCTCAGTACCGCGGATCGGCATTGCGGGATGATCTTGGATGAGTAGTGCGGGAATGGCGGGGCGTGTCGCTAACTGGCGAAACGTCTGAACAGCGTGGAAGAGTCCGTCGGCGTCATGGCCTGCGAGCGTGATGACACCCCCGCCGCGGCCTGTTGCTGTGCTGGCTATGGTATAGCCTTCGGGCCGATCATCGATCGAGGCCCCGGCTAGCGACAAAGCGCTTTGGATGACGCCGACATTGCCCGTTCCCAGAACGATGTACGGTCGCTCGATGACGGTTGGCAGGCGCCGCTCGGTTGTGATGGTTTCGACACCCGCCGCCGTCAGTATCTGGCGGACGAGAGCGACGGTCTCCCGATCACTACCAGGTCCTTCGATCAATCCGATTGACTTGCCGAGTGTGATCGCCCCTTGTTGCAGGGTCAGCGAGACCGGCGTCGGAAACAACATGGGCGAGGTCACGGGGCCAGCTGAAACTGGCATTACCAACATTGCCGAGACACCGGCAACTGCTAGCGCCAGCTTGGGGGCCGGAAAAAGCCCGTCGATAAGCCGTAGCATGGTAGTTCTCCGGTTCTAGAATGGTATTATCTTGGATACTGTAAGGCACGGCTCTTCGTGAACAAGCCTATTTCCGTGGTAAGCACCCGCTCGCGGCTTGGACGGCTAAAAGGCGTTCATCTCTGATCGCATTCGCTCCGCTCGAGCATTCCCAAATAGCATCCTTTTTGGGAAAGCCGGCAGCGGCCCAAAGTCTGCTATCGCCACCCGCATTGCCGAAAGCAGCCTGTCCGCTCTCCTTCCCAAATCGGACGTTGGGAGCGCCGGGGAGTTGGGGTGGCATCGCGCCCAGCGAGTGGGGACGCGTTCGATTCAGCGGGATGGGCGTTACCGCAACTCGATCCCGTTCGATTAAGACTCCAGGACACGTCCGCTGATCGAGTTGGCGGCGAAGTGGCTAAGTGGCCGTTATATCGAAAGACAAAAGGAGAATCGTGGTGAGCCTACTCTCGTTTGCAATCGGCGCTGCCGCTCTGTCGGTGGCCGGCGTCAATTCGGAGCCCTCCGAAGCTGCACCGCGAATGGTGCGCGTTGCCGAGCTAGAAATCGATCCCGCGCAATTAGAGGCCTACAAGGCAATCTTGGCCGAGGAGCAGGAGGCGTCGGTGCGCCTGGAGCCGGGCGTGCTGATGCTGCACTCAGTTGCCCTTAAAGACCATCCTAACCAAGTTCGATTGCTAGAGGTTTATGCCAACAAGGCAGCTTACGAGGCTCACCTCAAAGCACCACATTTTATCAAGTACAAAACCTCAACCGAAAATATGGTAAAGTCGCTAAGGCTTCTCGAAGCCCAACCTATCCGACTCTGCGCTAAGGCTACCGGCCAGCACCGCGAACCTACGGCTTGCACCTAGATGCTGCGAGGGCAGTGTCACCCGCTGCCTTAGCGCGTAACCCTGACCGCCTCCTGTCGGCGCGTTCGAGATATGGTTTAGATCGCGCCCGTGACACCGGAGGTCGGTGATTGCATAATTAACTCTGATTAATCCAAATCAATAGCGCCAGTAACACTGCCTGATCTAGGTTATTTAATCTGAGCGTCACCGCACGTTTGGGAACACCGGACGGGAGGCCGAGATGACGCTCGACCAACATGATCAAATGAAAGCACTTCTTCTGGAGGCGCTAGCAATAGCAGAAGACGCGGAAGGGGCCGAGGTTCTCGCCCTTTACATCGTTCATACGTTAGATATTTTGATATCCAACGTCCGGCGATAAGCGGTCCGTTTCCGCGCGTGATCCGTCATATTACCAGCTGGGCGATGCGTGGGTTGCCCCTCGCTCGATGCTGATGTTCCGACAGGGTCACCTAGGAGTTGAGGTGGCATCATGCCCAGCGACTGGGAGGCGCGTTCGACTCAGCGGGATAAGCGTTACCGCGACTGTATGCCGGCGGCAATCTACGCTCAATAACAGCTGCTTAGCGGTCACGAGTTCGAGTAGGCGCTTAATTCATGTAAGGCTGGTTTGGGATGTTGGAGAGCGCGATTTTATCGCGGTTAAGAATTCAATGGCGTTAGTGGGACACCCTTTGTCGCGCAGTCGTTCTTCTCCTGCATTAATCAGGAGCGTCATGTGAGTTGCCCAATCCACGAGATACCTTCGGATGTCGTCGCAGCAGATGGTTGCGTGCACGTGTCTGGACCAGGCGGTGTAGTGGTCACGTTATCGGTTGAGGCGGCAGAGGAGACGAGTGAGCGACTTTTGCACTGCGCTCTAACGGCGCGCGGGCAACAGATTATCGGCACGAAACCGCTCGGTCGTGAGTAGGAACCTTAAGGCCGACTTCGCCCACTTGCCAACGCTCGCGATTGCAGCATCCGGAGATTATGGAAGTAGAACGCGATGACTACGGTGTGTCGGTCGAGGCCGCCGAGAGGATGCAGCAAGTCATGCTCAGCCTTTTATATGAAGCCGGACAAGCGAAGTTTCCGCACGATCTGGTTGGCGATCTGAATGCGGTGAGGTTGTGCTTCGTGGACGAGTTCGAGCGTAAGTTTCCCGGCTACGGCAAGGGCCGCGCAATCTGGCGCTGAACGTCTGCTCTCCTTCTCATTTCAGTCGTTCCTCGGAGACACTCTCCGCCGCAGGCTTCCCCAACCCATGGAAATGCGTTGTTCTCGACGTGCTAGAGGGGCGATGTACCCCAGCGATACCCCCGTAGTGAGGCGCGGATGCGATCCATTCATGATGGATGCAAAAAACGGTCTCGAACCCGCGTCTTTTTGGAGATTTGATCGTGCCTAGAGCACTACGAATTCGGCGCGAACGATGGAACCTGCTGTGCCCCACAATATCAATTACGAGTTGCTGACAGAGATTGAGCTAGCTGTCGCATCGCGCGCCAAAACCGCCGGCGAGCGGCGAAGCCATTTAGATCAAGCGGCAGTCTATGCGACGCTCGGAGAGAAGTACCGCCACGAACGTGCGTTTCTGGTTCTTGCCGCATAGGTGTTCATGCGGCGGAGAGACACTGCGCCGCAACCGTTAGCGACCCACAATTACGCGCCTTTGTTACTGCGTACGTTGCAACGTACCCTAGGAGCGCGGATGCCGTCGCCACAGATCCTTGACCACCGAGCCCGGCTCAACTTCCTTCAGGATGCCGACGATCTACTCTTCTCAAAACCGCTTCCGTTTCGTCTGCCCGACCCTTTAACGGGACAGACTCTGGCTCCAACAGGAGAGAGAAATATGGGTCACGTCGGTTGTAATCCGATGCACGGTCACGCAGCCACTCGCCCAAGTGAAGGATCGGCACCGGACGCGACAAACTTCGCGAGCGCCGCGCCAGGAAGCGGCCTACTAATCAGATATCCTTGAAGCGTGTCGCAACCAGCATCTACCGAAAACGCAAACTGCGCTTGTGTCTCCACGCCCTCGACCGTCGTTGCCATGCCAAGACACTTCGCCATCGTGATGATTGCGCGCACAATCGCAGCGCTCTCTTCGTCCTCGGGCAATTGGTTGACGAATGACTGATCGATCTTAATCTTGTCGAACGGGAATTTACGAAGGTAGCTCAGTGATGAGTATCCCGTTCCGAAGTCGTCCATAGAAACCCGGACGCCTAACGCCACCAGCTCGTTCAGGGTCTGCATTGTCCCGTGCTCGTCAGACAAGAGTACACCCTCTGTGATCTCCAGGTCGAGACGGTCTGCTGCCAAACCGGCAGACTCCAGGGCGGCCGCGATGATATCGACGAGCGACTTCTCTCGGAATTGTGCTGGCGACAAATTGATAGCCACGCCCATGTTTGCGGGCCAGCTTGCGGCCTCAGCGCATGCGGTGCGAAGGACCCATTCGCCCAGTGGGAGAATAAGACCGGTTTCCTCGGCGATGCCGATGAATTCGGCGGGCGGTATAAGCCCGCGCTCAGGATGGTTCCAGCGGACCAAGGCTTCAGCCGAGGTAATGCAGCCCGTCGCGGCGTCGACTAGCGGCTGGTAGTGCAGTTCAAGCTGCCCCTCCGCGATGGCAGTTCGCAGCCCGGCCTCGATAGCACGCCGCTCCCGCATCTTTTCATCGAGCGAGACGTCGTATCGACGGAAGGTGCTTCGCCCTTCAGCCTTCGCGGCATAGAGCGCGAGATCCGCGTTCTGCATCAAGTCAGCGGGATCCTCACCGTCGCTCGGGCACAGCGCGACGCCGACACTCGCTCCAAGATGGATCGGCTGGCCGTTCACCATGAACGGTCGGCTTTCGACCACCTCCACAATCCGCGCCGCAAGCGCAAATGCCGCGCCGGGCTCGTTCGTCGCTACCTGCATGACGGCGAACTCGTCGCCGCCAAGGCGGGCAACGATGTCGCTCTCGCGCAACGTCGATCGGAGGCGTTCGGCGACCATCCTGAGAATCATATCACCCGCAGCATGCCCGAGAGTATCGTTCACGTATTTGAAGCGATCCAGGTCGATCATCATCACGGCGCACGGCCGGTCGACTGCACGACGCGATGCCGTGTGCATGGCAAGCTGGTCGAAGAACCTGGGACGGTTCGCGATGCCCGTCAGGGCGTCGGTATAGGCCAGTTCGTGTATCCGAGCTTCGGTCTTGAGGCGTTCGCGCTGGTCGCGGATCGCTATCACTGTCTGGACCTTGTGGCCCAAAGCGACCTCGCGTCGCAGAACCCGGACAGGAACATTGCCGCCGTCAGCGCGAACGAGGTCGATCTCGCGTTCTTCACGTTCGGGCATACTCGCGACGTCGAGCCCGGGTAGCAGGGAGCTGACATGACTGCCGGTCAGCGCGCCGGACACATGCCCGGCCATGAATTCGACGCTGTCGTTCGCCGTGACAACGAGATCGCCCTGGCAGATCAGCAGCCCCTCAAGCGCGACATCGGCGAGCTCACGCAGGCGCCGTCGATCCTGCTTCAGCCTGGCTTTCGCCGCGGTCTCGAAGCGCAGGCCCAGCACTGCCAGCGCGATCAGCAGTAACGACACGCCTGCGACGACGGGGGTGATCGCATCGGGGGTGATCGCGTCGGTGGGAAGATGTTTGGCCGAATCGAAGCGAAGCGTCATCGCTGCCATGCCGCAGAAATGCAGCAGCGCGATCGATAGCAGCAAAAGCGGCGGTGCCGCTAGACGCAGGCGCGGTGACCGACTGCTGGCTGCGATCATGGCAAACCCGGACGTAGGCAGGCTGACCATGATCGACAGGACCACCAGCCACATATTCCATGCGACCTGTCCCTGCACCAGGTAGGCGGCCTGCCCCACATAATGAAGGGCGGTGACGCCCGATCCAACCACCAGCCCCGCGACGAATTGTGAGGAGCGACTGCGTACCCGCAGCGAAATCGACACGCCGGCGCCAATACCCAGGATTGCGCACGCCAGCGATATGCCGGTCAGCATAGGATCGAAGGCCGCCGGCATCCCCGGTTTGAACGCCAACAAGACGATAAAGTGCGTCGCCCAGGCGGTGCATGCGCTGGCCAAGATACTGACGGCGCCCCACCTGAGCCGCGGAGCGCCGCTTGCCCGACCGGCGTGATGCGCAAGAGCGAATGATGCGTAGGTCCCAATAGCGCAGACGACCGCTGCCAAAAGGACGAGCCGACCATCATGCATGTCTCGCATACAGTCGATGACGGATGATAAAGAGCTATCCATTTGAACGAAATAACTAATAACTCTTAACGAGCTCTCGACTACAGAACCGAATCGGCTCTAAATTAGCGAAAAGCTACGCATTTTGGTTCCCGACGCGCTGTGCCCCGCACCAAATCCGGTCTCAATCACGATTTTTGCGAAAAACAGGTGATTCCGGACGCTAGCCTCTCGATCGTCGCCAAATGCCGTCGCCCACCCCTGTTGACGATTATCTTGTGTTTTACGTCGCCTATCCAAGCTTCAGTTCACGCGACGTCATTTGACGCATAGAACGTGATAGCGCATCGCTAGCAGCGCCCGCCAATAGCGGTTTGGAGTACAGATACCCTTGCGTGGCTGTGCAACCAATGGCGATGAGCTTGTTCGCCTGATCGTTGGTTTCGACACCCTCGGCGATGATATTGAGTCCCAGTGCTTTACCCAAGCCCATAATCAGGTCGACGATCGCATAGGTGCTTTTGCGCGTACAGATTTCGTCGATGAACGACTTGTCGATCTTGATCGTGTCGATGGGGTAGCGGCTGATATAGCTGAGCGAGGAAAAGCCCGTTCCGAAATCATCAAGGGCTATACGAACGCCAGACTGCCGAATTGCGGCGATGATCCCGGCAATCTGCGGCGAGGAGTGCAGGAAGATGCCTTCGGTTATCTCCAGCTCCAGACATTTTGGTGGCAGATCGCATGACGCCAGAACCGCCGCTAGATCGTCTAGAAAGGCGGGGTCGACGAACTCCGCGGCAGATATGTTCACGCTCATCCTGAGCGTGGATCGGCCTTGCATGACGTGCCACTTTTTCAACTGCGTACACGCCTCGATCATGACCCGGCGGTCGATCTCGCGAATAACCCCGATCTCTTCTGCCACGGGTATGAATTCCGCCGGTGCGATCGACCCGAGCCGGGGGTGGTCCCAGCGAAGCAGCGCTTCGAAGCTGGAAATCTCGCCCGTCGTTGGATCGACAATGGGCTGATACGCGAGATGAAAATCCCCTTGCTGAACCGCCAGGCGCAAATCTGTCTGCAGGGCAAGGCGAGCAACCGCCACCTCATGCATGGAGGGATCGAAGATGGCATAGTCACCATGCCCCGCACGCTTGGCCTCATACATCGCGATATCGGCATCGCGGATCAGGTCGTCCGGCGACGTATCGCGGCCTAGAGACCGCGATATCCCGATACTGACCGAGGGGAAGACGCTCTGATGGGAAAGTTGAAGCGGGGTTCGCATAGCCTCGATAACGCGTTCGGCTACTTCGACAGCCGTCGCCAGTCCGGCTGAATCCTCGATCAGGATGGCAAACTCGTCACCGCCGATTCTGGCCAGGGTATCTTGCGGCCTGACGCTGCGTTTCAGGCGCTGGGCAACCTCGCGCAGAAGTGCGTCGCCGTGAACATGGCCAAGGCTGT
>Ga0265798_10004162_pt1 | contig 20165 bp, 16 predicted proteins | sample P3T30metagenome_FD_192430 | JGI IMG/M metagenome (GOLD analysis project Ga0265798, IMG submission 192430) | Plant litter microbial communities from East Loma Ridge, Irvine, California - P3 T30 | ecosystem: Environmental > Terrestrial > Plant litter > Unclassified | place: USA: California... | reverse complement strand
ACCGGACATGAAGACGCTGCTGCCGCTGATCGGACAGGATCGCGCACGCGATCGGCTGGCGGGGTAGCGTCCGACAGCGCCGATCGCGCAGCGTCAGCGCATCCGCGGTCGTCAGGGGAACCGGTGCGCCGCGATACGGCCCACGGTTACCAGGCGCGCGGTGGAGACCCGACGCGCTGTGCCACCGCTTGCTCGACTTCGTTGAGCTGCGCCTTGGTCATGACGCCCGATGCGAGCATCGCCCGCATCAGTTCATCGACCAATGCCGCCAGGAAGTGGACTTCCCCACGTTCGGAAGCAGTGTCTTGACCCTCGCCGTTCACGTCCATCAGGGTTCTTCCCGGTCTGTTGATCTGATTGCGACGTATCAACGATAGCTGCTGTTGCAGGCGCATGTCACATGAATTGCTAATTTATCATGATGGACCAAGGCTTTTGCGCATTTGCAAGGGGCTGGGTCGCTCCACGCTGGACACGTCACGACACTCGGCAACGAGCCGGCCACCTTGCAGCAGCAGGCCTTGCGCGGACCCGAACGGGTATTGGGAAACGATAACTGGCTGAGTGCCTCAATGCAGACACTTACGAAACATTACAGGAGCTTATGCAGGACAACCAGGAGCCCTGCCATGAAAGTTTTTAACATCGCCTACGGGATTAGTTGACCTTTTCGACCTTTTCTGGGCCTGAAATGCGAAGCGCCCGACCCGGCGGCAACCGGATCACGCGCGTGCGTTACATACCTCCCCCAGGGCATTCTGGTGGATGCACAACTAACCGCGTTCGCATAGTTGGCGCGCGGTTTCCTCGGTCGAGGATGCGTCGATGAACGCGCCGGCACCTTGGTTGCCCGTATCGGCTTGACCAAGGCCGATAGTGGTCACGCCGCCGATATGCTTATCGCGGTATACGGTCGCGTGGTTGGGGATACGCCCCTCCCGGGGGCCTGGCGTCGGTCGCGACCCCCGCCACGCTGACCGCCGAGCACCCGCCCGTCTACCCAAGTGGGCATTTTGGTTGGTGTACTGCCCCGCGCCATCGGGTATTCCACCTTCCAAACAGTTCCGGGTTCTAAGGGCGCACCCTGTTTTGCATTCTCTATTTGTTCGCCAGTTGGCTGGCCATCGCCGAAAAGATTGACGATTCGCTTCGGATACGTCTCCGACTTGCCATCGAATGCGATCGTTGCCTGGTCGACGAAGTCGCCGCAGGGAACCAGCGCTCTCGACGGCGCTCCGAGGAGGCTCTGATCGCCCGTCGTGATAACGCGACGCTGATTATGATCTCACACGATCGAAATACGTTGCGGGCCTATTGTCGACGCGGCACGGTCCTGTATGGCGGCGCGCGTGTCACCATGACATGATCGATGAGGCTTGCTCGGTACACCACCAATTACGATCTCGTAATTTTTAGACCCAATTCCGTTAGCATATCAGTTGCGACAGCTTTGATGACCAAAAAATCAGGACCAGATATGAAAATGGCGGTAAGTTCGTCCGATCTACGCTGTCGGTCGACCGCGATGCGTCTCGCAGCGCTCACGTTGACGTTGACGTTGCCTGCCTGCGCCACCCTGCCAGCGAACGGTCCCACCGCGCGCGCCGTCGTGCGTCAGGCTAACGGCGCGAAGGGCAGCGTAAAATTCCGCATCGTCGATCTGGACCTGACGACGGTCAACCAATTGAGCAGTGTCAGTCAGCGAACTATCAATATGCCGGGGTCGATCGCTACGCTTTCACAGGACCGTCGTGCGGATCTGATCGGTCCAGGCGACGTCTTGTCGATCGCGATTTTCGAGGTGGGCGTGTCGCTGTTCGGTAGCAGCGGACGGGACGCAGTCGGTTTCGACCCGTCTGCCCGAGCGCAAAGTTTTCCGGATACGATGGTCGACGCGAGTGGGCGCATACAATTGCCTTATCTTGGCAACATCACCGTCGGCGACCTGACAGTGGCGCAAGCGCAGGCAAGAATCGCCGCGGCATTGCGCGGAAAATCGCAAGACGCGCGGGCACTGGTTTCGATCAAGCAGAACGTATCCAACACGGTGTTCGTGTCGGGCGCAGTCAATCGCCCCGGACGCTTACCTCTGTCCCTCGCTCGCGAACGTCTGCTCGATGCCATCGCGACCGCCGGGGGCAGTGCAAATACATCAGAAGACACGGTGGTTCGCTTCGTGCGCGGCTCCGGTGTTGTGGAGCAACGGTTGGCGACGATCCGCGCCAATATGCCGGACGATGTAGTGCTGAACCCTGGCGACCGCATCGAATTGATCCGATCGCCACGGACCTATACGGTCTTCGGGGCGGTGTCGAAGATTTCGCAGGTGCCGTTCGAAACGGGTCAGGTCTCGCTTGCCGAAGCCCTTGCCCGCTCCGGTGGGCCAAGCGACGCGACCGCCGATCCATCGGCGATCTTCTTGTTCCGCTATATCGTCCAGCCGCAGACAGGCGTCGAGGAACCGGTGATTTATCGCCTCAACCTGCTCAAGCCCGAGAGTTATTTTTTGTCGCAACGCGTCGCAATGCAGGACAAGGATGTAATCTACATTGCCAATGCCGCGGCAAACCAGCCGGCGAAACTTGTGGGCGTCATCAATCAGTTGTTCGCACCGTTCGTCCTTGCGCGGCAGATCGCCAACTAGAGGTTTGACTTCAACGTTTTATCACCATGCCTGACGCCATCTGCCCAAGTGTCGGCTTAACCCCGGTTAGGTCGTGAACCCAAAAAAGGGGAGTCCCGAAGCGGCGATGATCTGACTGATTTATAATGGCGCGTGATTGCGCCGCTGCTGCCGAACAAGCCGTGGGGCGTCGCGAGGGCTGATGACCAGCGGGTGCTGAACCGCATTTCTGGGCGTTGCGCTCGGGGGTTCCGTAGCGCGACCTTCCTCGGCGCTATGGACTGAGGACGACTTGCTACAATCGCTTCGTGCTTCGGCAAAAAGGGTGTGTGGGATCGGCCGATGGACGCGATCACCAAGGCATACAACAGCGACATCCAGATGATCGACAGCACTTTCATCCGGGAGCACCAGCAAGCTGCGACGGCAAAAAGGGGGGGCGAGATCATTGTCTCGGTTTTTCCCGAGGCGGTCTCACGACCAAGATCCACGCGGTCGTCGACCGGCAAGGTCTCCCGATCCGACTCGGCCTAAGTGCGGGGCAAGTGCGAGATGCCTCTGCTGCGCTGACCCACTTGACTGGCTCGATCCGTGGACCATCATACTTGTGGACAAGGCTTACGACGGCAACGCTATCCGCTACGACAAGCTCGCCAACAGCTTCCTCGACATGATCAAACTCGCCCCAATGCGCCTCTGGTTGCGCTCGCATGAATCTACGACCTAAGCGATACAGCACTGGGCAAGGCCAACGCGATCCAGATCGTCCGAATGCGAGCACTGGAGCCAGCACTGAAACGCCAATTGGCTATCACAATCTCAGGACAAACTGGATCTCATCCCGCCTCAAAAATAGTGAGACGCTGGAGCGCATCGCGGCCATGGCAAACCACAGTTCGACACGTACTACCTAACTCTATGACGTCGGTCAGATGAGGTAACGCTCGACGAGGTAGAACGTGTAACGATCTGATATATAGGTTTCTGGAATCACTCAGAACCCTTGACGGGGTCTGTTACCGGAGCCACCAGCCACGGTTCGATAGATCGCGCGCCTTTACGGCGGCAGATCGCGTCATACGCAGGTTGATTTTGAACGCCGTTTAAGAGGACACCCGTCATGGAACCACAGAATGAGCTCGACCGACTCGCCCTTCTTCATGGATCGGACAAGTTCGGTTCGCATTACTATACCGGCCATTATGATTCATGTTTTGCGCCGCTGCGCGAGAGGCCGCTTCACCTGCTTGAGATCGGCATTGGTGGCTATGACGACCCTGCAGCGGGCGGTGCGTCGTTGCGGATGTGGAAGGATTATTTCCCTTCCGCACAGATCTACGGGCTGGACTGGTACGCTAAGCCCGGCGTCGCCGAAGATCGCGTCAAGACTTACCAAGGCTCCCAGACTGATCCTGTCGCAATGGCTCGTATTCTTGCCGACACGCCCGACCAGGCATTCGATATCATTATCGACGACGGCAGCCACCGTAGCGAGCATGTGATCGCCACTTTCCTGATGATGTTCCAGTATGTGAAGCCGGGTGGCTGGTACGTCGTCGAGGATATCCAGACGTCCTACTGGAGCGACCATGGTGGCAACAGTGATGATCTTAACGCGCCGATGATCAGCACTTCGTTCTTCAAGCAATTCGTAGATAGCCTGAATTGGCGCGAGATTCACCGCCCCGGCTATACCCCGACCGTGTTCGACCAGACGATCACGTCTCTGCGCTTCTATCATAATATGGTGTTCGTGGAGAAGGGCTCGAACATGACACCGAGCAACTTCGTCCAGAATAATCGCGTGCCGACTGCCCTGTAGGCGTCGTGGACGAAGGGTATCGACAGTTTGAATGAAGCGAGTGCGACAAAGCCGAGGTAGGATCCCTTGGCTTTGTCGTATCTGGCAGCAACCTGCCGCCAGTTCTTGAGCTTGCTGAAAAGGCGCTCGACGAGATTCCGCCAGCGGTATTTCTCGCAATAATGCGGGATGGGGAAGCGGTGACTGCTCTCGGTGGGGATGACTGCTTCAATGCCGGCTGCGGCAAGCCCTACGTGGTTAGGACCTGCTTCGTAGCCCATGTCAGCGAGCAGCGCGTCGATGCGCCTATCGAGCATACATGACTAGTATTAAAGGTGCAGCATCGCTCCCTAAAAAACATCCTTATTGTCTTGGCCGTGTAAATGATAGCTAGATGCCTGGGCGTTCGACAGCGCGGTGTAAACCCCGGCACTGACAGCGAATGGTCGGCCTGTGCGAAGCCGCAGCCGATGCTCAAAGCGGCGAAGCCGCGTTCGGCTTAGACTTCGATGAACTGTCAACGCATCGCCATGCCGTCGCAGGCGAATGCGGCGTACAGGGAGACAAGCTGATTCAATCGACCCGGCTTGCGCCACCGCCAGTGCCTCACGGAGGGGAAGCTGCCGGGTCAGCAACGCGGCGGGCCCCGCCGGTTGCAAGCGCCGGCCCATCATTCTAATGGCCCGTCAAAGGAGGCTGCGTGCCGAAATTCACCATCGGGATCGACGGTTACAACCTCGCCATGCCCCGCGGCACGGGGATCGCGACTTACGGCCTCAACCTCGCCCGTACGCTGCAGGCGGCCGAGCACCGAACGGTGGGCGTGTTTGGGCTGCATGTCGGGCAGGATCCCGCGCTCCGCGAAACTCTGTTCTTCGACCGGGTGGGCCAGGCCGAAACGGGCCGCGCCGTGTTCGGCGGGCGCTGGCACCGCCGAACGCGGATGCTCCGTGCGACGCTGGACCGCCGGCTCAGCCCGCTGGCGCTGGACGTGCCGATCACCGACCGTGTGGACAAGACCGCCTTCGCCGAACGGCTCCCCGCCTTCGACCGGCTGGTGAGCAGCCCCGGCCTGTTTCCGCTAGCGCAGCGCTATTTCTCGGCCACCGGGCGTTTCCTGCCGGTCAGGATGGAGCAACCGCCGGAAATCATGCACTGGACGTATCCGGTGCCGGTGCGCCTGGAAGGCGCGCGCAATATCTACACCATTCACGATCTGGTACCGCTGCGGCTGCCTTACACCACGCTGACAGACAAGCCGCGCTTCGCCCGCCTGCTGCGCGGTTGCGTGGCGGAGGCGGACCATCTTTGCACAGTCTCCGAATTTAGCCGGCACGACATCATCGATCAGTGCGGCGTGGATCCGGCGCGCATCACTAACACCTATCAGGCAAGCTTCCTGCCTGACGAAATCATGGCCGAGAGCTATGCCGACTGCGCCGTCCAGGTGAAGGGTGTGTTCGGCCTCGACCCCCGCAGCTTTTTCCTGTTCTTTGGTGCGCTGGAGCCCAAGAAAAATCTTGGTCGGCTGATTGAGGCGTATCTGGGACTCGGAACACAAACGCCGCTGGTGCTGGTGGGCGCACGCGCTTGGCTTAGCGAGGGAGAACTGAGCCTGCTGCCCGAGAACGACTCGCGAATCATCAGGCTCGATTATCTAGGCCGGAACGCACTACTGCGGCTGACGCGCGTGGCCCGCGCGGTCCTGTTCCCGTCGATTTCCGAAGGCTTCGGCCTACCCGTGCTGGAAGCCATGTCGCTAGGCACGCCAGTTCTGACGTCTGATGGCAGCTCGTTACCCGAAGTCGCCGGCAACGCCGCACTACTGGTCGATCCGTACAGCACGGCCGCGATTGCCGCAGGCATCGCCCGGCTTGATCAAGACGTGGGCTTGCGTGAGAGGTTAAGCGAGGCGGGGCCGCGTCAAGCCGCCTGCTTCTCTCAGGCCGCCTATCTTGATCGGCTGGAGGCGATGTACACCGCCGTGCTGGCTGGCGCGCCGAGGCTTTACAAGCCGATAGGCATTCCCGGGGTGAAGTGATAGACGGCGACTGTTATGACTGAACTTTCTCTCCAGCCGGCGCGTCGCCGTGCTTCCCTCAGCGAGTGTCTCGCCATCCAGGCACGGGTGATCGGCGCGGTCATCATGCGCGAGCTGCATACGCGCTACGGCCGCGACAATATCGGCTATCTATGGCTGATCGCCGAACCGCTGATGCTGGGCACGATCATCTCGGTGCTGCATTCCGGCAGCGGCAGTCACGGCGGGGGGATTCACCCTGTCGCCTTCACTGTGGTTGGCTATTGCAACTTCATCATGTTCCGCGGAATCGTCAATCGTTCGGAAGGGTCGCTGCATTCCAATTTGCCGCTGCTATACCACCGCATGGTGACAGTGTTTGACATCACATTCGGTCGTGCGCTGCTGGAAGTCGCCGGGACAATTTCAGCCTTCGCTATCTTGATGGTTTTCTGTGTCATGCTCGATTATGCGGCCCCACCAGAGCGTCCTCTCTACCTAGCGGCCGGAATTGGGTACCTCTTTTGGTTTTCCTTTGCACTCAGCATGATCATTGCTGGAGGTTCGCATGATCGAACCTTATGGGAACGTATGGTGCATCCGTTCACCTACTTCATGATCCCCTTATCCGGGGCCTTCTACATGGTAGGCTGGATCCCAGAAAAATACCGCTACTATCTTCTGTTCAGTCCCCTACCGCACGCTATGGAAATTATCCGCTACGGTGTATTCCCTTCCGCAACGCTTGAGTATGTCGATTTCGGGTATGTGAACGCCGTTTGCGCCGTCCTGACCATCTTTGGCCTGCTCGCTATGCGGTCCGTCAAGTCGCGTATCCATCTGTCGTAACGCATGAAATGTGCATCGAAAAATTAAGAGCGTTGGGGCAATCGGACCAAAAGCATGAATAAACAAAGCCATAACTGGTTTGAGACACAGGCCGCTCCCAATGTCGATCGGCGCAACGCACTGCTTCGTTGGTGGGACGGTGCAACGGCATGGCGCTATCCATTGCTACTGGTCGTGCTACCGACCCTGATTGTTGCGGCCTATTATTATATGGTCGCGGCGGACCAGTATGAATCTGAGGTTCATTTTATTGTCAATTCCGATGCGGCAGGGGGCGGCTCTGCCAGTGGCTTCGGCTCGCTGCTAGGGATCTCCGCTGGCGGCTCCGGTCAGGGCCAGACGATGGCCGTGCCCGACTATCTTGAGTCGCATGAGGCGGTCGCGGAACTCAGTAAGAAACTCGATCTGGTGGCGATGTTCCGTCGTCCCGAAGCCGATACCTTGAGCCGGCTGCGCTCGCCTTCTCCCACCCCCGAGGCGCTGCAACGCTATTTCGAAGGCAAGGTGAAGGTACATCATAATCCGGATACCGGCATCATGGCGCTTACCGTCCATGCCTTCCGACCCACTGATGCCTATATCATCGCTAACCAGTTGCTGCTGTTGGGCGAGGCGCAGGTCAACCGGATGAATCGACGCCGCTATGCCGACGCCGTATCAGCGGCGCAGACACAGTTAACGACGGCCGAGCAGCGAGTGGGACAGATTCAGAGGCAGCTGACTTCCTACCGCCAGCAGGGCAAGGATATCGACCCGCAGGCCTCGGGAGACATTCAGCTTCGCCTCGTTTCGGGGTTAAAGACCCAGCTTGCTTCCGCTCAAGCCGCCATGACCACGATGAACGGCACCATCAGCCCGTCGAGCCCGCAGTATATTGCTCTACAACGGCAGATCCGTTCGTTGCAGGGCGTGATTGCTGCGCAGTCCTCCCAGCTCACTGGTGGCAACAGCGCGATTGCCTCCAACCTTGGCGGATACGAGAATCTGCGGGTGCAACAGGAATTCGCCGCGAAGAATTATACAGCCGCAGCCGCGGGGTTGGTGAAGGCGCAGGAGGATGCCGCCCGCCAGCAGCTCTATATCGTACGTGTTGTGGACGCCAACATGCCAGTTAAACCACTATTCCCAAAACGGTTTAACATCTTGCTGATGACCTTCATTTCGTTGTGCGTGGCTTACGGCATCGGTTGGTTGATCCTGGCGGGCGTGCGCGAGCACGCCGCCTGATCGGCTGATCGTTGCTGCCGTCGGAGATGTTCTCCGACGGCTCCGGTCCTTCGTCAGCCGTCTAACGCACCGCCACGCAGCAGGACCAGACCGAACGGCAGGCGAGTTCCCTTGTCGGGAGAGGCGGCCCCGTGCTGGAATTGCAAGCGTGCCACCTCGATATTATGGGACAACGCAAGCGCCGCGATCCGCTCGATATCATGGCGGGTAAGGCTGTTGCCCCGATCTCCCTCCACCTCCTCGACATAATCGAAGACATGGACTGCCAGTCCGCCAAGCTTGGCGTGGATCATGCCATTTACGACGAAATAGACAAACTCCCCCGGCGTCATTTCACGATTGACGCCAATCGACCATATGACGTCGAACTGGTCATGGAGGGTCGGCATCGTCTGCCGGATGTCGCCAGTAACAAGATGCGCGTGGACGAAGAAGTCCGCCTCGTCGCACAATTCAGGCACCCACAGCCGTTGCAACTCATGCCCCGGATCGAGCGGTGCCTCGTTGTCTAGCACATGCCGCATTCCAACGACCTCGCAATGCCGACCCGCGAAATAGGACAATAGCGGTGCCTCATCGACACCATAGCCGAGCATCCGGCACCGCTCTTGGCCAGAGAAACGCGAGATCGCGCGCAGCACGTAAGCGAGCGACCAATTGTCGAACGTGCCTACCGGATCGCGCCTTAACGTCTTCATCGCCTCGGCAAAGGCCGGTTCATGGCATTGCAGTGGGGAGCCGACCTGCGACATTGGCTCCTCCAATCGAGGGGTGCCCAGATCGGTTAGCGAACGGCCGACCAGTGCCGCCGCGTAATTCCGGCGTCGGCTGGCCGACACGCCGCTGGTCGCCGACCATTCCCATTCCCGGCCATGCTGGTCAGGTGTCGCCCGCCGGTCGATCGACACGGAGATATGCAAGGCCGCTAGGTCGGTCTCGTCGTTGATGCCGCAGGCGATCGCATAATAGGCATTACGATAGCTCTCGAAGCCCAGTTCGACGACCCCGTTCGCAGCCACAAGTTCCTGCGCATCGATGGTGACCGTCTTCAGTCGCGAATGCGCCGAACCGGGCACAGCGGAGCGCACCCGAACCTCGAACAGCAGGGTGCCGCGCGTCGCAACGAGATTGTGGAAGCGCACCGTGGCGCAGACCCGGCCGATGGCAGGCCGACTGTCCATCGTGGCGAAAACATAGGATGGATCAGGACACGGTTCGTCGCCGCCAAGCCCGGGAATCAGGCTGGCCCATTGCGGCCGCCACCCGAACGGATCCAGCATCAGGGCTTCCTTGCTGTCCGGGGCAGCGTCAAGCAAATCACTCATCGCGCTTCCCTATCATCTTCGCGGTGGGAAGCAATTAACGGGCATCACGGCATTTGTATGGGGCAGGTGCATGGGAGACATGTGGAATTTATGGCCCCCCGCGCTATATGGAAAACTCAAGGATGTCGTGACGCCGGACCGAAACGTTGTTTTGGGCCACATCGTTGCGGAATGCCGGTTGAGGAAATGTGTTTTTGTGATTCGTTTTGAAAATGTCAGCAAGACCTATCATGGCCGCAACTTCGAGAAGTTGGTGTTCTCGGGGCTGAGCTTCAGTATCGCCAGGGGAGAGTCGATCGGCATTTGCGGCGCAAACGGCGCTGGCAAATCTACCCTGATGCGGTTGATTTCTGGAGTGGAACAGCCGACCACCGGGACGGTCACGCGCAAGATGACGACCTCGTGGCCGATTGGCTATGGTAGCTGTTTCCAAGCCAGCCTCACCGGTGCCGACAATGCCCGTTTCATCGCGCGCGTTTACGAGCGATCAGAGCAGGAACTCCTTGATTATGTCGAGGATTTTGCCCAGCTCGGGCCGTATTTCCGCCAACCAGTAAAGACTTATTCGGCCGGCATGGCGGCGCGACTCGCCTTCGGCATCAGCCTCGCCATCGAATTCGACTGCTATCTTGTCGACGAGATCACCGGCGCTGGCGACGAGCGCTTCCGAGTCCGCTCGGAAGAAGCGCTGGCGTCACGACGCGACAATGCGACGCTCATCATGATCTCACACGATCCCTATACGCTGCGTAGCTATTGCACGCGCGGCGCGGTGCTGTTTGGCGGATCGCTAATCCATTTCGACGACGTCGCGGAGGCCTGCGAGGTTCACAGTCGGCTGCAGGCGCGCAAGATGTGACGCACCGCCCGCCGGATCAGGCGGGCGGCGTAACGGACCACGGGCGCGGCCGTGCACTCGCCGCAATCCAGCGCGATACGGCGTCCGGCGAGGGTGCATGCAGGCCGTCGAACGGCTGGCCCACGCGCAGCCAGTGAGGGTTGTAGGCCGGGTCGAGATCAAGCGCCGCGCCCCATTGCGCCCGCAGCCATGCCCAGTCCGCCTGATCGCGCGCATGTTCGGCGGACGACATCACGCTGCCCCGCGTGGCGGACTCGCGATGCACCGCGACGATGTGCGAGGCCTGCACCACGAGGCGCCCGGCCGCCCGGACGCGCAAGCAAAAATCAATGTCGTTATAGGCGATTGGCAGCCGCTCCTCGAAGCCGCCGACCGCCTCGAACAGCGCACGCGACGTGGCCAGCCACGCGCCCGTCACCGCCGAGGCGAGGCGCGGGTGCCGCCAGCGTGCCGACGGGCCTCCAGGCTCGAGGTAGTGGCCGACGCCTTCATGCACCACGCCGCCCTCCACGCCCATGCCGAAGATCACGCCGCCATGCTGAATCAGGCGATCGGGATACAGCAGCAGCGCCCCCATCGCGCCGACATCCTGTCCGGCCAGCCCACCCTCTAATCCGCCGCGCAGAGCCATATCCCAGCCCTCGGTTTCCACCTCAACATCGTTGTTGAGGAACAGCAGGTACGGTGCCCCCCCCCGCCCCGCCGCCGGACGATTGGCCGCAATATTGTTCGCCTGCGCCCAGTTGAACGGCGCGTCGTGCGCGATCACCCGCGCAATGCCTTGCCCCTCCCAATCCGCCAGCAACTCGACTGTGCGCGGCAGAACGCTGCGATTGTCCATGATGACGATATCAAGCAAGTCCGGCCGGGCAGCGGTGCGCCGCAGGCTGGTGACGCACGCCTCCAGAAGGTCGGGCGCGTCGCGCGTCTGGATGATGACCTGAATGGGGCCGTCTCCACCCACCCGCGCTGGTGGGGTGGCTGCTGTTGCCAGTACGGCCCCGGCAGAGCGGCTGGCGAGCACCAGTGGGACATGCACGTAAGGAACAGGGAGCGAAAGTTGCGTCGCGAACAGCGTGCCCCAGTCAGGGGCGGTGCTGGCGCCGGCGGCCGTCACCAGCAGGCACGGCGGCCGCACTTCGGTGCGGGCGAACCAGATTGGATCGAACATCGGCTGGAAGCACGGATCGCGAAAAACGATCCCCGCGCCAGCCGGATCAAAATGACCGTCGTTTTGGTGATCGTCGTCCCAGTGATCGTGGTCGCCGTAAGCCGCGCCTGCGCTAGTTTCCGCGATCGCCGCGCACAACCGGGCGATCGCCCCCGGCACGATCCGCACACCTGCTTCTATGAGCAGGAAGTGAGGCGTAGAATCGCTGATTGCTTCCCCTGCTCGGATGTAGTGCACATCGACCAGCGGGTCCGCCGCGTCGGTCAGGACGCGGAAGGCGCGCCCCTCCAGTGTCCCGCATGTCACCGCGACTAGTCCGGCCGACGCGCCGCGGGCATCGATAACCACCAGCGGAGCCACCTGCTTTTCCGAATGGACCGACCGGATGGTCTTGGGCGAAGGCTGTGCCGCCCGCCATGCCCCGTAACGCGACAGCGCGTATAGGCCCTTGTCTGCCTCGATCCGCGTCTGGTGGACGAACGGCAACCGTTCACGTGCTCCCATTTCCACCAGCGCGTCCACCGCCCGCGTGCCGTTGTCGGCCAGCGCCTGTTCCAGCGCCGAAATCGCCGCCTCACGATCGCCAAGCCGGCGCTCGAGGTGCGCAAGATGGATCCAGCCGTCCTCCCCAGACGGCGCGAGCCGAGTCGCCTCGCGGTAGGCGGCGGCCGCGTCGGTCAGCGCGCCTTGCTCCTTCAAAACGTGGGCCAGCTGCAGCCATACCGGAGCGTCCTGCGGGAAGCGCCGAAGATGCGCGCGATACGCTTCGGCGGCATCAGCCCACCTGCCCGATCGTGCGGCGCGCCTTGCGCGCTTCAAAGGCGATCGCCACGACAGCAGCAACATTCTTCCTTCGGCATTCTAGAGAACTTTTTGGCCTTCCTTATGGGGCTGGCCGCCTGAATCGATCCGGTTTATCAGTTATCTGTCGATCCCTATAAGGTCCGGCATTCATTTCCTACGCGAGAATGTATTTAATGTTCGGTTCTTCCGCTTTCTCAAAATCCCGTCGCACCCGTTCACGCTTCAGAATCAGGGGGAACCAGGCGCGCGATCGGCAAGCTTGGGCGGAGGCTGTGGGAGAATATCGCCGACACTTGCTGTTGATACCCGAAGACGGGCCGATCTGGATCCAGCTTGCCCACATGCTGAAGGAGAACGGCCAGCGACACGAGGCATTGGCCGCCTATGCCGCCGCGCTGGACCTGCTGCCTGGTGATCCCGATCTACTGCTCCACCTCGGCCATGCCCATCTTGCTACCGGGGATACCGGGAACGGCACCGAGCGGCTGCGCGAGAGTGCGGCGGCGGGCAGCGCGCAGGCTCGGCAAGATCTCATGACGCTGTTCGGTGAAAGCGCCACCGGGCCGACGACGACGGGCATTCCAGCCGATCGCAAGCTACTGGATGATTTAACTCAGCAGGCGGATGGATTGCGTGCCGTCAATTGCAGCGCCGTTACCCTTCCAGCGAAGGATCGGCTGGAGACCTTGTCACATGATCCGTGGATCGTTTTCGAATGGGAAGAGGGAGCCTGCCCCGCCTCCCCCATGGCGCTGCTCACCATTGAAGCGGCTCCTGTGGACCCGGACATCCAGCCCGTCGGTCAAATCTACGTCGATCTCGGCAAGGGATTCAGCGAACGCGACAGCACCCGTTTCTCCTTCGTCGATGGCAAGGCGACGATCCTGCTCTTGGCCCAGGAACGTATCGAGCGGCTGCGGTTCGACCCGGACGAGGCGCGCAACATCTTCACCTTGCCCAAGCTGACGCTGGCACCGCTCGTCGGTATGGACGAAGTCGAGCAAGTCGTCCGCCGAGATGCCCCGGCGGATGTGGACATAGACCGGCTGCTCGAACTGCTGCGCAACGCTCATACCGGTGACATGTCGAAGCCACAGCTGCCTTCACACGCACTGGCGCTGGGTTTCGATCTAGGGCGCGCGATCAATTTCAGCCACGATTACGGCCATTGGGTCGCCCAGAACGCCAACCCCGGACCGGCGGATTACCAGCGAATGCAGGAAATGGAGGCTGGTTTTGCGATCCAACCCTCTTTCTCCTTCGTCATGCCGACCTACAATACCCCGGCCGATCTGCTGCGCGAATGCCTCGATTCGTTGTGCGCGCAGACGTACCGCAACTTCGAGATCTGCATCGCCGACGATTGCTCGCCCGACCCGGAAGTCGTGGAGGTGTTGGAGGACTATGCCCGCGCCGACGCTCGCGTCCGTTATATCCGACGGCCGTTCAATGGTCATATCTCCGCCGCCAGCAACACCGCGCTTTCGCTCGCCACCGGCGACTATGTCGTGCTGGTCGATCATGACGATCTGATCCCGGATTATGCGTTGTTCGTGCTGGCTTGGTATATCAACCGCCACCCGCATGCAGACATCCTCTATTCCGACGAGGATAAGGTGACTGCTACCGGGCAGCGGGTGCAGCCCTATTTCAAAAGCGATTTCAACAAGTACCTGATGTACGGCCACAATATGGTCAGCCATCTCGGCGTCTATCGCCGCTCTCTGGTCGAACAGATCGGCGGCTTCCGGCTCGGGCTGGAGGGCAGCCAGGATTATGACCTGACGCTACGCTGCCTTGAGGCCGCCGGGCCGGACAGCATCGTCCATATCCCCCACATACTCTACCAATGGCGAATCATTCCTGGATCGACCGCCATGTCAGCCGACCAGAAGAGCTATGCCGTCATCGCCGCGCAGAATGCGATCAACGGCCATTTCGAACGCACCGGAATGCCGCTTCGCTCGGTCGACGGCTTCGCCCCTGGTTGCACGGGCGTGCGCCCCTCACGCCTGTTCGATACGCCGGTATCGATTATCATCCCCACGCGTAACGGCCTCGACCTGCTCCAGCCCTGCGTGGAATCCATCTTCGCGCGCGATTCCGGGAATGTCGAAGTCATCATTGTCGACAACGGCTCCGACGATCCTGACACACTGGCCTATTTTGCCGAACTGGCCAGCCGCGACGACGTGCGAATCCTTCGCGATCCGGGAGAATTCAACTTCTCGCGGATCAACAATATGGCGGCGGCTGAAGCGCGGGGCGAAATCCTGTGCTTCCTCAACAACGATACCGAAGTCCTTTCGGCCGACTGGCTCAACCGCGCCCGCGCCTTCCTGAGTTTGGACGAGGTGGGCATGGTGGGTGCGCGCCTGCTGTTCCCGGACGGGACGCTGCAGCATTTCGGCATCGCGCTCGGCATGGGCGAGCACCGCATCGCCGGCATTCCGCATCTCGGCATGGACGCTACCCTGCCCGGCTATTTCGGCAAGGCCCGCTTGTTGCAGGAGGTGTCGGCGGTGACCGCCGCCTGCATGTTCATCCGCAAGAGTGAATTCACTGCGGTGGGCGGCTTCGACGAGGAATTGCGCGTCGCTTATAACGACGTTGATCTGTGCCTGAAGATCCGGGCGCTGGGCAAAAAGATCCTGGCGGACCCGGATATCACGCTCATCCACAAGGAAAGCCGCACGCGGGGCAGCGACAAGCACGGCGCACGCGCGAAACGGCTTGACGAGGAAGCCGGCTGGATGCGCCGACGCTGGGCGCAAGAGCTGGACAACGATCCGTATTATTCGCCAAACATCGATCTGGGCCGTGTCGATTTCGCCTACGCCGCCACTCCACGCCAGCCGTGGCCGTGGCAGGAGACGGGGAGCCTCACCTAGGCTGCCCCGCCGGTTTCGGTGAAGCCCATATAGGCCAGCCGGTGGTACAGATGATCCAACGGCACAGCGAAGTCGGACAGATAGGCCGGCCCTTCGCTTGCCGGCGGACCGGCCAGGATATTATATTGCTGGCCGCCCAGTGCCGCGAGATCGAGATAGAATGGCTCCGCCCAGCCAGTCGGGGCGAGATAGACCAAGTTGGTCGCCGGCTGGCAGAACAGGGTGTTCGTCATCGCCGCGCCCATCTGCCCCACGACGATCCGGGCATTCTGGAACAGGGAGATCTGCCCCGCAAAGTCGATCCCCTCTGCCTCGACCATCTCGAAGCCGCGTGCCGCAAGAAAGGCCCATAGTTCGTCGAAATTGACGATGGAACGGATGTTGGGCGGCCGCCGGGCGACGAACAGTTTGCGGGTGGGCTCATCCTGTGTGCCGGGAAGGCAGGCGGCGGCCCGCGACCGTGCGAAGTGTAGCGCCGCAGGATTCTTAATGCGCGGATGAAAACTCACTGGCGTGACGTAATACAGGTTCCGCAATCGGCATGGTCGGCCTGCTTCGACGAACTCAACCTCAATCAGTGGATCGATCAACATTCGCAGCGAGCTGACGCGGACCTCATCGATTTTCTGATTATGCGCCGGCAAGACGATGACGCAAGTGATGCCAAGCCGCTGGCGCAGTTCCAGCCATGCCTTCGCCCGTGGCAGGTCGTCTATCAGCCAGTGACCATAATTAAACGATCCCGAGGAGCCAAGATACAAATAGGCGCGGTCTTCGCGTTCGAAATCTGCGACAGCCACGTCGCGTAGCGACACCTCCGACAAAGCGTTTCCGGCGCGATCCGGGAAGCGAAAGCTTTCGTAGAGGATAGAGATCGCCTCGCCGGCCCGGCAATACACGACGGAATTCTGCACAATTGCATCGTCAATGCGCAGCACGACGCTGGCGGCGGCATGGCAATGTTTTTCGTTGTTATATTGCTCCAGCAGCTGGGCGCTCCATGGATGCTCACTGTCGATCATCATGTCGGCGCTTGCCGTGTGTCGGTAATAGGCGGCGCCGTAGAGTTCGAACAAATAGTGGATGCCGGCCATCGCGGCCCGGTTTGCATCCATTACCGGTTCGTGAAGCTCGAACAGGCTCCCCGCCATCGCATAAATTTTATGCGGGGCGCCGGAAACCAAACTTTCCTCGAAATCCATCATCGCCCCAAACCAGTTTAGCCGGGGGCTATGCGCCAATCATCGGCGGCAAGGCAAAAGCTTTCTCGCCGGCATAAGGCCCCACCCCCCGGTCTCGGCAGCACAAGATACGATTATTTCCGCTTGTCCGCCCTGTCCTTCCCGCCCTGCCCTGTACCGAAACGCTCCTCGATCTCGGCCATCCGGCGGTCGAACGCGGCATCTTCCTCTGGCGGAGCAATCGGCTGGTCATCCTTGCGCAATTGTCGGAATACTGCAGTGAGCAGCATGGTAAGGCCAACGGCCAACAAAACATAAAGTGAATAGCCTATCATCCCGCGATCATATGAGGATGCCGCCGGGGTTCAACCCTTTAGCCTCGGGCTGGGTGCTCGACAGGAAAGTCGCAGGTTTTACAACCAAGCTGCGGGTCACTTTACCTGTCGGGCTTCGGCCCCGAAAGACGATTCCTTTACCCGCTTCCCGCGAATCACGAGGCTAATCAATGCCGCCAGCGCCAAACTCACGTTCATGACCATGCCTGCGCCGATCATCAAAAACGGCGCCATCGCGCTGATCGCCCTTGTCTGTGGCGCAGCGCTTCAGGCCACCAGCTCAGCAAGGGAAACCGACACGGTCGGCGTCCCTCTCACGCAGGCCAGATGCATCGACATCCTTCGCCACGGCGCGGACCGAACGGGCGTACGGGACAGCGCCGCCGCCTTTGGCGCCGCCGTCTCGGCTAGCGACAGCGCGGCCATCTGCATCTATGTGCCCGCCGGCACATACCGTTTCACCTCCAGCCCCACCCTTACCCTGCGCGCCGGCGATCCGGATGCCGCTATCGCTATCAAGGGCGACGGCTCTGGCCTATCACGCCTCGTATTTGACACAGACGTCAGCGGACCCGTGCTACGCCTAAACGGATCACGGCAAAGCTTTCACATCCGCGACATCTCGATTTTGGCGGGTGGCAAAGACAAGACGGCCACTGGCCTTGCAATCATCCAGCAAGGCGCCCCCTCCCCAAACCCGGCGCAGAGTGACATCACCGGCGTCACCATCCGCGGCAAGGATGGTTTCGGCGTCAGCGATCGCTTCGCCCGCGGCATGTATTTGAACCAGGTTTCCAACGTAAGCCTGACGAACACCGTCATTACCGGGAGCCGAGATGGCGCACCCTACGCAACGCAGGGCATCTGTCTCTCAATGGACGGCACGGCGGCGTCCATTCCCGTCCAGATCAATATCGTCTCCAGCCAGATCAACCATTGCGGGGTCGGCTTGCGCTACGGCCCGTATCTGCAGGGGCTGCAGATTATCGGATCGAACTTCGTCGGCAACGGCACTGCGATCCATCAGCCCGCCAGCAATGTGGGCAACGACCAGCTCGCCGTCACCGCCAGCCAGTTCAACAGCGGTCTGCACAATATCCTGCTGGAAGCGCCGATCGACGGCGTGACGATCGGCGCGAACGACTTCTATATTGCCGAGGGCGGCGTAGCATCGGTAGCGATGCCGGGCGTGCAGTTTGCTATTCAAGGCAACAGCTTCACGCAGCTGGGGACGGCGCATGCAACGGCAATCACCATCGGTGCTTTCATGCTCGATGCCGGCGTCATCACCGGCAACAGCTTCAACAATTTCGCCACCGCCATCCTGCTGCAACCAAGCTCCGGACGGGTAAACGTGCAAAGCAACGCCTATTCGGACATCAAGGGAGAAAAGGTGGTCAACCGCGGCAAGGGCAATGTAGTGGGTGGCGGATCGCCTTAGGTGTTTAGTCCCGGCATTTGATGGATCGAATGAAGGGCGAATTGTTCGGTGCAGATGGCGGGCGACAAGCGCGCGCATTGGGATCGTAGCGCCGATCGAGGCCAATTATCTTGAGCCAGAACGATCCCCATCACGGACGTGGAATGCGGAACCCCGTACCCCCCTCCGGGCGTAAGCCCGGGGGGGATACTTATTCTCCCGTCGAAAATATGGCATGCAGCAAAACCGGAACTCCAACCAGGACAATCAACACAAGCAGATTCTGCTGACGGACCCATTGCAGCCAAGTCTCCGCTCTTGCATCACTTTCGATCGATACCGCTTCTGCGAATTTATCGGCACGGTTTACGCCGAGCTCTGCGCGAAGATCTTTGGCGCGGTGCGAATGGTGTGGCCGAGCCGATGGAGCATCGAATTTTTGCTTGTGTCCCAGCGGACGAAGGTCGTCGGTTTTCGAGATAATGTCGGTCACGGTGCGGTTTCCGTTTATTCGAGATCAAGGTCGCGCGAAGCACGTCCCAAAGGTCAGATCGAATAAAGCCCGAACTCAAACGGCGGATTGCCGTGAGCTCGGGCTAACCGCGTGCGGCGAGTTGGCCGGCGTGGTCACGAAACCGCTTATGTGTCGGGGGAGCGGACATAAGATAAAGATCGTATGCCGCCCCCGTGATGTCAATGTGCCGCAAATTCCGCCGCAATCATATTGACCTCGAGCATCGATCCGCTAGTTTGACTGGGCGGGCCGGGCCCCTCTGGCGCTTGTCTTTTGACGAGCGTGATGTCGGACCGCATCGAGGTAGCTCGATGTATAGGCCTGGCCTGCTTGCCTGCTTCTATCTCGGCTGAATCGATTGTTCGATCGTTGGTTGGAGAGCGGCTTTGACGATATTTTCCTACAAACTGACCCAGCTGCACAGGCGTCTGGATGATCAGATTCGCGCCGAGATGAAACGACGCATGCCAGATACTTGGCGGATACTGCGGCTTAAATGGCTGCGCCTGACCGTGAAGGAACGCCTGCGGACATCCCCCTGGCAACCGCAATCGCGGTAAACCGAAAGGCGGCGACCGCGCAGACGGATCGCCCGCAAGAATCCGCGTGACCGGTCAGGATGGATCGGAACTGCAAGAGGAGAACGGATATGGCTTATTTTCTAACCGCCGGATTGGTGCTCGCCGCCACTGGCGCGGCGCTCGGCATGACCGTCGATCACCACAACGAAATGGATCATCACAGCGGTCCGGTAGCGGTCAAATATCGCGGCGACGTGGTCATCACGCACAAACAGGTTGGCGCGGTGACGCCCGCTGGAACAGCACCCTCGCTCCGCTGCGATTGGGCCGCAACCATGGCCGTCACCCGCCACGCGGTCGCCGCATCGGGTACCAAGCTGGTCCGCACGATCGACACCGACCCCGTAGCCACGGGCACCAGAGCCGGCTGGTGCATGACCAGCCACCGGGCGATCACCAAGGAAGTCGCTGGCAAGGCAGCGCACATGCAGCGTCACCTGATCGTCCTGGCCCAGGACGACGAGCAGATGCTGCGGGTCGAACTCGACAGGATTCACGGTTCGCAGGGCGCGGGATGATCCGTCACCTTCGAATGCGTGGTGTGCTCGCCGCCGCGACCTGCGG
>Ga0265798_10004161_pt1 | contig 20167 bp, 23 predicted proteins | sample P3T30metagenome_FD_192430 | JGI IMG/M metagenome (GOLD analysis project Ga0265798, IMG submission 192430) | Plant litter microbial communities from East Loma Ridge, Irvine, California - P3 T30 | ecosystem: Environmental > Terrestrial > Plant litter > Unclassified | place: USA: California... | reverse complement strand
TCTACCCGCCCCGCCGGCCCACAAACGTGTCCGCATTGCCGACCGCGTAACAATATCACCCGACCACCTCAACATCGTCAATCCTTTGCCTTTCGAAACCCTGCCCCGCACCAAAGTGACTATGCCTCACGCTGCACACTCTACGGCTGAGCATAGTCGCGAAAAACGACTGTTTCACCGCCGGCAAAGAAGCTATGTGCCCGGTGCGTGGGCATCGAGAGCTTCCAGCGAAAAGGCAAACACCAGTTTCTTCCGCATTCCAGACGGAGAAATGAAAAAGCTTGTTCTAGAGGAGCTCGGTAGGGAGGAGAAGGCGGAAGAGACGGCGAGGCAGCTGAAACTTGTCGGCAGCCGTTGGCTGGTACTTTGGTGGGCGAAGCATGTGGTGCCGCAACTGGACCTGGAGAGGTTGCTGGCAGAGATGGGAAGAAGGAAAAGTACGGAGAAGGTTTGAGGCGAGTACTGGAGTTAATTGGCGGTATTATACGGGGGGTTTGAGGACATTTTTGGAGAGTTGCATTGACCATGAGGGAGCGATTGGCAGTGAAGATGGACAGATTTCGATCGTTCTACCATGGATATCTTGGGCGTTTGCTGCAATTGGTAAGCGGAGTTTTGCGTGAATTGGGGTACAGGGTAAGAAATATTCGGTGTAAATATAGCGATGGCTCGTCTGAAGTCGGCCAAGTGGTAGCAGGTGTGACGTGCGAAATGGCGTTGTGCCATTACCACTCGCGGCAACATGTCTGGTCCGCAAACAGGATATGACAGGAGGAATGCAAATCATGTTCACAAGTCGTCAAACCTGCAGAAGCGAGATTGTGTAATGTACTGGATTATTGATAAAAAAGGCTAGGGCTTAGATATCTGCCATCAAAAGATGATATAATATAGCCCACTATTCTTCAGGAGGATAGACCACGATGCGGTCAATGTCCGCACCTTTCACGTCCTGTCCGTTACTCAGACCACCAATCGTGATCGTATTGTGACTTCCCTTTTCCAAGTTGAGCAGCAATGGGGTGCTCAGAATAATTCCCTTGTGAGTATCTCTCTGGTACAAGGACTCAATCTCTTCAGTCTTGTTGTTGACAATGACGCTCGAGATGCGGCGCAATTGCCACGTTCCCTTGATCCGATCTGGTGACCCTCCAGGCTGGTCACCGAAGCCCATGTCGTCAATGTTCTGGTAGTAGAATGACACCCATTGAGGCTTCCCCGAACCTTCAATGTTCGAAAATGTGACTTTACTGTCGTTACCGTAGATGCCGGTGACGATCACACCATTACTCGCAAATGTAGCTTCTTGATGAAATGCATCGCCCGTAGTTGTAGCATCCTTGTTGTAGTAGGTGGTGCCACTAATGGGGATGACCTCTCCAGTCTTCAAATCGAGGTCGTAAACATCGTACCACTTGAGCTCCACTGACTTCTTCTCTTCATCAATCTCGAGTGGCAGCCATATGTATCGTGATTCCCACAGTGAGATTGAATCCCATTGGTCACCCATGTACAGATATGTCGTCTTTTTGGTGCCATTGATGCGCAGATTCAAGCCAGATTGTGAGTTGAAAGTTCGAGTGTTGAGCGGTGCGATGATGAAAGGCTGTGACCAAGGTCCGGAGAGCGAATCCGCGCGGAATGCAACCACATCTAAGTGGTTTTTAGTCTCTTGGTCCATATTAAGCATAGGGGTCAAGTACTCACTATTTGGACGATAGCCTGTCTTGTGTGACATCAAAGCAAAATAACTCTTATCTGTCTGCACAATCGTAGGCGCTTCAAGGTCGTACTTGTCGAATCGATGGACGACTTTTTCAAGGGCTGTGATGTTCTCGTTGAAAGACGTGATGTAAACATCTCGCCCTTCTTTACGGTCGCCGTTCGAATATAGCGAATATGCTCGGCCATCCTTCTGGTCCATGAAAAGTCCAAAGTCTTGTGACCAGTTTCCAAGCGGTGCTGTGGCATCGACAAAGCTATAAGGTCCGGTGATATTGTCTGAGACCGCCAGACCTTGAAGAAGCTCTCCATAGGTTGAGTTATCCGCATGCCACCACATCTACGTACGATCAGCAAAGCCTGTTATAGAATTGTATTCAAAGTCTTACATGGTATTGGCCGGTGCCTTCACTGTATACGACCTTGGGCCTCTGGATGATGTCTGTTGGGGAAATGTAGGGATGACCCTCAATGGGTTTCAATGCCAATCCGTGGGGTTCCCATGTCGCGAGATCATCCGAGCTGTAGACGCTGACGCCGCCTCCTTCCACTTGACCCTCGACTTTGTACTCACCAAACCAAAAGTACTTGTTTGTCGCATGGTCCACGGTAATACCACCTGCGTGAGCATTCACAAGTGTACCATCCGTTGCTCTCCACCGCGCTCCTGGGACGATCCATTTGGCGTGGGAAGTTGAAGCAGCCAGCAGCAGCTGGCACGAAAACGTACCAAATCCCATGTTGGGCTGGTGTGAGGGCAATTGAGGTTACAAAATTTGGTTCATGGCTATACAAGCTCATATAGCCGGTTGCAAATACATGGATGATTACATACCGGTACTAGCCAAGCACATCCGGGGCTCAATGACCCGAGCCCCCAGAAACTTAAGCCGTGAATAACATCTTGCGGGGCTCCGCGTCTGCTTACGGAAGAGATTCTCGCGCCTCCCCAGGTTTTTGGACAGCACTAGTGCCGTGTATGAGTATTGGCGACACAAATATCGGAAAAACCAAGACGTTCGCCCCTCTGCCAGTGGTGCGGAGACACGGAAACATGGAGACAGCCGGACTTGCTGCGATTACTATTGGATGGGGCAATTGGCCCAAAATCATGCGGATCATCTTTTCGGAAGAAGTTGGCTGGAAGTTGATGCTGACCTTTCGTGAGCAAGTAGAAGAGTTCCGCGATAGCTTGAGATTACCGGGGTCGAAGACGCAACTCGCCTACACTAACAACAAGTAGCAACCTCTACCTAGGAGTGCTACGACGCAAGAACAAGTCGCCCAAACATACCCAAGTAGAGATATTTTTTGTGTGCAGTACTCTTAATGTAAGTTTGCTATACTAGTCATTGAGCTGTACTTTGAAAGCGGGTCAATTGCATCAAACGGCAAGTCAACAAATGACAAATACAGGTCACGTGACAAATTGCTACATTAATCACGAATTGATTGCTAATAAAGAGGTATGTACAATGTGCAATCAAATATTTACAAAGGAAGGAACAGGTCAGCCAAAATAACATCTTCGAGAAAGACTGTTCCACCAGCTTACATGTCCAGTCACCCCCCGGCCAGACAGGACCAAAACTCATTGGTCTCAGCAAACCTCCTGGTGACAAGCCTAGCGTAAGGTTCCACCTCAGAAGCCACAAATCCCATTTTAGCATAAGTAGAAAACTTAGCAAGCAGGAAGTGCAGCAAGCTTTCCTTGCGTACCACTGCAGTTGGCGTTTGTGGTAAGCTTCTCGCTACTGCCGTTGCCCTTGTCAACACCTTTGTACTCTCTGCAAACGGTCTTTGTAGATCCGCAGGATCCGCTGACCTTTCCGGTATCGCCGAAGTTGGAGTTGATACCGACAAGGTCGGAGGTCAAGCCAAATGCCCTGACATTCTCGACAATCACATTGCGGGGCGACTTTTGGGAGTTGTTGGTGCAGTCGCCGCATGAGCGGTAGAGTTTGCCTGCATTGACGACGGTATAGTTACGGATCGTAACCGTTCCCGGGCCGCTAGGTTGTCGTTAGTTGAGCCTTGTTCCAAGGCTATTTAGGAGGGTGCTTACTTGTGCTGGACGACCTTGTCTGCTGCATTCTGTGCTCCGCCGCCGACAATAAGAGCGTTACCGCTACCGAGAACGGAGATGGCATCTTCACAGACATCGCGGAACCAGACGTTGGTCAAAGTGCACGAGCCTATAGATGTTAGCATTCCAATCTAGCAGAATACAGGCAAGGACAAACGTACCCAGGCAGTGGACGCCCTCAAGCGAGTCAGCGCCAATGATGACGTTAGAGATGGATGCACCATTGTTAAGGATGAATACTGCATTATCGCTGCCCGTGTCTTCATCTGAATCGCACGGGTGTCCACGGTCAAACTCCTTGTTGCCGAAGTCAACGCTGCCAGTGATGACACTAGGCGATGGAAGCGCAATCTTGGAGCCAGAACGAGTGGGTATGTTCAGTGTTTGTGCCGCTGCCATGCTGGCGACGAGCGAAAGAAGTGCGACTTTAGAGATCATGGTGCAGGGCTGAAGGTACTTGATAGATCAAAAGAGATGGTAATGGTTTGGATCTATGTATGGAACTGAGTGTGAAGTAGAGACTGGAGCGGTGATTAACAAGTAGGGCTCCTCTTCTTTATAGAGACATATCATATCCCCTATCCCAGAAGGATGCATGATGGACGAGCTAGAATACACGATAAGCCCATTGAGGCGGCCATGAAATTGCTGAGGCCCACCGGGTGGGGAAAGCCTGCGGAGTAGACACTGGATTGAGGCCAAGACGCCATGGTAAATGTGGAGAAATGTTTTCCGCCGATGATTGTCATGGAACGATACGGAAGCTGACGCTTGTAGGCTGAGATGTGACCAGAAGGGCCATTTCAGTTTCTAAATCGCCGTTCAGGTGCACATTGAATGACCATGGGGTAGGTCAGTCTCCAAGTAATTGGCGGAAACGGGAGCGATGTGATTCCTCCGCATGCTAGCAGACCAGGGTAACCGCTCCCGTATTTTGTATAGTAGCCAGGGGAGGTGACTACGCGTTACCCAGGTTGTACATTTACATTGGAGATCCTTAGCCCCAAAGACAGATCGGTAATGAAATTTCCAAGGGCTGTGCAAGGAGTTCTTGGCTTTGTCTTGACGTTACTTGGCACCGTATTCGGACCTTTCGAACTACAATACTGGTACATCGCCTTTAGTGTCGTTGGACGGAGCGTAATCTTCCTGCGCGTACCTGAGGTCTCTCGCTGAAGTGCCTTCGGCTGTCTTTCCAAAAAAAAAACGGGAGTCTGTGGTTGTCTGGTGTCGCAACATGAGGCGTTGCATCTGGCGGCTAGAGTAATCTCACGGCATCATAACAGGCAACTGTGTGATTGACTCTGAGGTTATTTGGGGCTGGAATGAATGCAGTGGTAACAATGCGTGGCGGGTAGCCGCTCATGCATGATACGGTTGTCCAGTTGGTTCTTCTTGCCCAAAATCGTCTTTCAGATACGATTCTTGCGGTGGGATGTCATGCCAGCCGAGCTATCAGTCGGACTGTGTCAGTATACTCATCTTTCCGGGTGTACGATTCGCACGCTACCAACATGCTTGGAGTTGAGAGGTTCCTCAACTGACGGAGCGAACTATGCCATCGCGCACAGACGTCGAGCTAACAGTTTAGTGGACCGAGGCCGGCTTGGCATGTAGAATAATTTCCAGATACCAATTCGACGCAACAATCTTCAACACCATTCAGAACTCCTCAGCAGTTGCCCACCATGTCGTCCATGCGCAATGCCGTCCAGCGGCGCAATCACAAAGAGCGCGCGCAACCCGTGGAACGCGAAAAATGGGGTCTTCTCGAGAAGCGCAAAGACTACAAGCTGCGCGCAGCCGACCATCGACAAAAGAAGGCAAAACTCAAGATCCTAAGCCAGAAGGCTCGTGACCGCAATCCCGATGAATTCTCATTCAAGATGATGTCCATGCAGATGGATAAGAAGGGAAAGAAGGTCATGGATCGGGGCAACAAGGCGTTGAGTGTGGAGGTGGTTAAGCTGCTGAAGACGCAGGATGCGGGGTATATTCGCACAATGCTGCAGGTGACGCGCAAGGAGAGGGAGGAGTTGGAGCAAAAGCTCATCATGGAGGAGCAGGGTGAGGTCCGGGCTGTCAGAGACGGGGAGAGGGTGAGGCAGGGCAAGCACAGGGTCTTTGTGGAGGATGAGCAAGAACAAAAGGAGTTTGACCCGGACTCCTGGTTCGGGCAAGGGAAAGAGATTCCTGCGCGAGACGACTCTCCCACGTTTGGCGATCTGCAAGACGAGTCCTCAGAAGACGAGCAGCCCATCCAACAGCCCAACACGTTATCCAAAAAGAAGATGGAGGCACAAGAGCAAGCGAGACGGGAAGCAAGAAAGTTCCGGAAGGACCGAGAGCGGGGCCAGGAAAGACTAGTTTCAAGGCTACGAGCGATCAAGAAGCGGGAAAGCGAGCTTGTTGCAGCCGAAGAGGAACTGGAGCTACAGCGCGCAAAGATGAACAACACCGTGGGAGGTGTGAACAAGAACGGGGTCAAGTTCAAGATTCGGGAGCGCAAGCGCTGAGTCGTGTTTGGGACACTATACATTGAACAGGCACTAGAGCCTTGCCGGCATCCTCATTGCACCGTCCAACCGCAACACCGTCCCGTTTAGCATCTCATTGCCTACACACTCGACCACCAATCTCGCAAACTCCTCGGGCAACCCCGCCCTCTTGGGAAACTCCATACTGTGTTCTAGGCTCTTCCTGACCTTGTCGCTCATCATGCGTGTCATTGCGCTGTCGAACATGCTCGGTGCTATCGTCACGGCGCGTATACCATACTTTGACAGATCGCGGGCGAGCGGGAGAGTAAGGGAGGCAACAGCGCCTTTGGATGCTGCATATGCAACTTGTCCCATTTGTCCGTCAAAGGCAGCTGAAGAAGCGATCATAATAATAACACCACGGGAGCCATCGGGGCTGGAGGGCGTAGCGGTAGTCATGTATGGCAACGTCTGACGGATCAAATCCAACGTGCCCCTCAAATTGATGTTGAGCACAAAATCGATGCTTTCGATGCTGAGCGGCTCATTCTTCTTATCAATAATCAAACCCGGCATTCCTACACCAGCGCCTGCTACCACGCCCCCAATTTCTTTTCCTGTCTCTTTCGCCCAGGCTACTGTTCCTTGTACTGCTGTAGCAATAGCTTGTGTGTTTGTGACGTCGGTTTCGAAGAACCTTGCGCGAGAGCCGAGTTCAGAAACGATCTTGGAGCCGTTGTCGGCGTTGAGATCGAGCAGTGAGACGTATGCGCCTTGTTCGTGGAGCGCGCGTGCTGTTGCGAGACCGAGGCCAGACACGCCGCCGCTGATGAGGAAGGTACGGTCTGCGATCTTCATTGTAGGTGTGTACGTGTTTGTAAATGTAATGGGGTATATAGTAGCGACGACAACAAGTATCCAGATCAATGTAATGGTGAAGCAAGCAACTGTGTAGTAGACCGAAAGCTCAAAAGCGACCCTGCATGTGAACTTTCCACCACCTGAGGTTTAACATGCCTCGGCCCATCAGACATCGGTAAATGTGAGCCCCGACATGCACGCTCCCAATCCGCATCATCCGCCAGCATCCCTGCTCCCAAGAATATCAATCTCGACGCAAGACAGGCACTGCAGGTCCGCAAGTCAACCACATACGCTCACGCATTGCGCCTCGTACACAGACTTCTGCATGCCTGGAAAACGTCGATTGGCGAACACAACGCAATCCACGACAAATATTGTTATTTAATCCACATATACGTACGGGACTGGACTTGCACACCCCCACCTCCGCCGCCGTCGACAGGCGCATACACAGACACATACATACGCATACGCAAACATCTCCCCACTTGAACCCAACATGACAGACCGCATGATAGTCGGCACGAACAAGCTCCCCAGCAACCCCACACCTCTGTCCGCGCCGCAAGAACAACAAGTCCGAGACCTGTACTACAAAAACGTCCGCGCGAAATGCGCCCAGGAAATTGAAAGTTTGTCTCTCCCAGCCGTCGCCCATTTCATTCTCCCTTCATCCTCTTCCTCTAACCCCCCCGCATAACCCTTTATACATCCTCAGACTCACACCCACATGTCCAGCATTCGCCCAATGCGCCCTCGGCCGCACATTCACCATGATCTACGCTTGCCGCGCCCCCCGCCTCGCCATGAACGCCTGCATGCTACAGTACCAGAACCAGGATGAATTGGACAAGGCGCGACAAGAGTGGTTTGCCTTGGCTGGGGAGCGGCGGCGGGCGAGAGAGGAGCATCAGAGAAAGTTGGAGGATGCGCGGGAGAAGCACAAGGAGTGGTGGAATCTGGATGAGAGTGGGAGGACGGTGGGGAAAAAGGCAGAAGATTCGGGAACGGGGAGGAGAGAGGAAAACAGGGTTGATGAGAGGGGGGTACAGAGGGGGGGTATTTATAGGGGGACGTAAACAGGGGAAGATGTGATGGTTGGAGGTATGTGGCTTTTTTTTTTGACAACGTACGGGAGAGATATGGGCACAAGCCTCTTTTTTCATGGCATAGCATGCCATGTTACAGTGGTAGGGGGAGGTGTAGTGGGAGACTGTAGGAAGATGCTGTATTATACTGTAAATACTCTTTCATTCTTCAAAGACATGGAAAAGGCGCGCAAGAGCAAGCCGTTCAGCTCTGGTATATGCCATCTGATCAAAGTCGCGCCCCCCTTCCCCCCAAAAACGCCATTAAAATGCTGCAACCTCGAACGCCGTTTTTTTCCCACATGACCTCGGGTGCTCGCTCAACTAGATACTTCCAAACAAGCTCGTCAATGATCATCAACCACTGTTCTCTTGATTGATACCCATGGCTTCCTCAAACTCCTGATCATCATCGTCCTCTTCATCTTCCTCGTCCTCCATCCCTCCCATTGTCGTATCTGCACCCTCACCGCCCGCAGCCGCATTCCCATTGACCGCTCCGACGGGCCCTCCAAAGCCCGCACCACTTACGCCCACTTCATCGTCCATGTCGACATCCTCATCATCCTCGTCCACCTCTTCCTCCCACGCACCCTTGACTCCCCACCCCACGCCCGTGAAGCAGTACCTCTCCGGCGGCAACCTAATCCCAAACTCCCTCTCGACACGGGGCAGGGCAATGCGATTCCGCTCCTGCGCCACCTCGCTCATAAACTCCTTGCCCAGCGTGCCCTGGAAGGTGCTGGCCGCGCGTGCGCCAACCGCCGTACGCAGCGCATTGAGCGAGATGCCATCTTCGCCCGACTCTGCATTCGCGCCGCCCCGCTTCTTGGACGTCGACGTCGTCGGCAGCGGCGGCTCGTACGATAGCGCGTCCGATAGGATCGAGGATGTGTAGCGGTAGGCAAAGTCGAGCAGTTGGAGGGGCACGCGCTCCGTGTAGGCGTGCACGCCCATGTTGGCGAGGATGAGATGGATGAGGCGCGCGTCGCGAGGTCGCTTGCTTCCGCCATTGTCTTGGAGAGATGTAGGAGGGAAGGCGGCGCTCATGCTGGCCGTGGGGTTGGCGGGCCCGCCGTTGGCTTGTTGCGATAGCTGTGTGTTGGGCTGTGGTTGGGTGGGCGGACTGAGTGTCGGTGCATTTGCCGTTGCTGGCGGCGTGGAAATGCCGTTTTGCATGTTTTCTGCAGCCGGCGACGCCATTTTGGTGTGGCGGGCGAGCGATGTGTATTAACTTCTTGGTCCGACTGAATCGGTGGTCACGGAGCGTGTTGGTGAAGTCGCGCATGTCGCGAGTCGACTAGGCTTGGCACGCGCGCCGAGATACATAATCCGGGGAAAACAACGTCACAGCAAAGCAAAGCAAAAGTGACAGATCTAAGTAGAAAGATCTCGTATTATGCTAAATGTATATTGATAGTTCTTTTTTTTAAAAAAAAATCACATTATCCTCCATACGCCAAATCATGCTCTCGAATGATCGGTAAGAGCATCCTCTTCATCGCCAGTCGCCTCACTAGCAATGCTCTCATGCAGACTAGGCGTCTTGTCCTTCTTTCCAATGCGCTTGATGGAGCCCCAGACGCTGGCCTTGTCCTTCGGTGTTCCAATGCTCGGGCTATTCCCTACACTATCCGTACTTTTGCCCAAACCGAAGAAGCCACTTGAGCTCTCTTCTTCTGTCTCATCAGGAGTACCAGGCACTTCGCCCGCTTTCGTCTTAGAGAAGAGGGCGTTCTTCTTGCCGAACGTCAGGAACTGATTGGTGCTGCCTTTGCGTGTCAACTTCTGCATGAACGACTCTTTACCGATTGAGCCTGCATGATCCGACATTGAGTGAGATATGCTGCGTTCAAGCGATTCGCGTGGAGAAGCTTCGGATGCATCGGCCGTAGAAATCGATGGTGTATCGCGTGACATGCGAGAGTCATAGTGTGGTGAGGTTGCATCCAGAGAGTCGCCCGCCTCGGACGAGGTAGTCTTGTCTTTTCGGGAAGCCTTCTCCGCCTTGTCTGCCTTGGCCTTCTTCTCCTTCTCCTCCTTCTTTTCTGCCTTCTCTGCCTTCCTCGCTTCTTTCTCAGCAGCTTTCTTGGCCTTGTCTTCTTCGTTCTTCTTATTCAACTGGAACATGGTAAAACTTGCTGCTGCTGGATTTAATTGCTTCGGGGGCGTAGGTGGAATTGGTCCAAGCGAGGAAGTCGAAGGTTGCGCTTGCATGTGCGAAGCAGAAGACTGCGGTCGGGTACCGATAGGCGCTTGAGTAGGTGAACGCGTGTTTGAGGGAAAGTCCAGGACATCGTCATGCATCATGTCATCGCTAATCAGATTGGCGCTGGATCCATGTTGCATAGAGGGACGGCGTGATCCTAATCGTGACCACGAAGTGGTATTTGTATTATTGACGCTCCAGTCAACTCCAAGCGGGCTGGCTCGAGCGCCAAAGGCATCCACATTCCAACCAAACCGCGTCTGGCTCTCAGTGGATGGTCGTGGCAAGGCCATGCCTTCTAGTGAGTTTGCAGAGCCTTGACGTGGGGATTCTGGTCTCTGAAACCCCAACATGGAACGCAACCATGGATCGTCCCCCTTTGCACTGCCAAACATGTTGAAAGGTCGCTTGCGCGTAGCCACATGCTTCGGACTGCTAATCGATTCGATAGGTTGTGTTTTGGTGCGCATGAACGCGTCGTACCATGCACCCTCAGAATGGCTACCGCGGCGGCGTGAACTTCCGAGGCCATCAAGACCATGCTCCTCGCGAGGCAGTGACTGGCTTTGGGACGGTTTTAGGGAGCCCAAGGCAGGTCCGTCGTCCGAAATTGTCTTACCACGTGCCCGGTTCAATCCAAAGAGCCCACCAAAGCGACTAGCTTGGGGGTTGATCTGGAAGGAGCTTGACGTGGATTGTATTGAGCGCCGGTCGCTGTCCATGTTGTTGTCGTTGGACGGATAGAACTGCAACTCTGCAGCACTTTCCCGGGGACTTGCGAAAGCACTGGGAGAACGACTTTGCGGTGAAGTGGGTGAGCTCGAGTCTTGCGTGGGGTTCATGGTGCCGGGAGCACCAAGACCGGGCAAGACGTTTCTCATGTTTGGCGATGGGTTGAGTGAAGGATCCTGAGGTGGGCCAGGATCGTCATCTTCGTCTTCGGTCAAGCCCAGGTCATCCGCAAACAGCCCCGCTGGAAGCAGCGAACCAGCCGTGGGACTCATAGGGGCACCACCAGTCAAGCTCTCAAAGTCGGCCTGCGAAAAGGAGGTGTTGTATGTACGTGGAGGTAGTGCCATGCCGTTGACTGGATTAAAGTAAGGTGTGGCCTGACCAAACGATGGTGACGAGGTTGTGGGAATGCTGTTGAACGGAGCCGACGAAGTGTGCACAAAGCCAGCAGTAGCTGCAGACAAGACTTCCTCGCGCATGCTGAGAGGGCGCGCACGCTGGCTGTTCCTCCTGGCTGGCGGCCCCATGTCCGCAGCAGTAGGTGCTGAGAAGAGCTGGGGTTGGCTCAGACGACGTTGCTGCATGTATGTTAACCTGTTCGCAGCGTCTTGATGAGCCCGCTCGGCTTCGGCATATAATGCCCAAGCCTGTGCATACTGTTGCTGCAGCAGACCAAGCGTCATTTTCCATCGGTTGTCCTCTTCCTTTTCTGCACTGTCGGTACCGTCTGGGGCCTCTGCTCCCTCTTGGCCTTCTTCCAGCTTCTGCCTCTCCTCCTCCAGCGCCTTGATGTGGATGCCCTTTTCACGGATGGCGTCCTCCAAGACCTTGTTCGCCTGCGTTTCATCGGCATACTTGTCTTTCAATTCCTGGATGCGCCTTTCCGAGGCTGATTGGTACTCGGCCTGCTCTTGCTTAATCTTCTCGGCCGTGTTGCGGAGTTCGCCCGCCTCCCGCGTCCACTTGGCGACATCGTCTTTCAACTTGTTCCGCTCGGCTTCTTTTTGGCGGAGGAGACGTTCCTGCTGAGCGCGCCTGGTTTGGGCGGCGGCATTCTGGCGTTCAAGACTGGCCACCTCTTTCCGCAGATCTCGGCTGGCGTCTTCCTTCTCCTTCAGTGCAGCCTTCTTCTCGTCGCGCTTGTCAACCAGGATAGCTTTCTGGGTGACGAATTCTTGGTCCTCGTCCTGGATCTGCCGCTCCACATCGTCGAGCTCGCGTCGGAGCGCATCCAGCCTTTCCGTCAACTGCCTGATTGAGTCTGGGCCTTCGGCCTCTTGCGTGATGCGTGCCTGGTCCTGCGACTGCGAGGCTGGCGAGCTCTTCCTCCCAATGTCCGGGCGCCTCAAACGGGAGGTGCTGTTGCTGTGTTCGCGTGTCATGGGCGGGGCGGTGACGGCGGTGACGACGTCGGCAAGCGTCTTGTTCGGCCGGATGACGGGCGTAGGCGTGTAGTCGTTGTCGTCGCTGGTGGCCTGGCCATCTTTCTGCGGGTGTGGACCGTAGAAGTCATCGGACGCGGCGGGGAGGGTGCGGAGACGTATGGGCACGCTGGGGGCTTGGAAGCTGGACGAGTTGAGGGTGACGATGCGAATGGTGTAGTGGCGGTCCGGTTGCAGGTTCTCGATGGTGATGGAGCTTTCTTGCGGGGAAATGTCGCCAACTGCGGCATGTCAGATATGGTCGCGTGCCACGAGTAAACAGACACATACTGTCTATGCCGTTGATGCGGATCACGTATTTCAGAACAGAGGTGCGTTGGTCTGGCGGCTTCCAGTGCAGCAACACGCCGTCTGCCTTTATTCCGGCGAGCGACACCAGCGGCGCAACAGGGACTTCGAGGCCAAGGACCTGGACCAGCTTCTCGACGGGCTGGGTCAGGACTTGGTAGGCGCGGAAGGCGACCCTGCGTGGACGATTAGCACGCGCAGGTAGATATTTGTTTCTTCACCTCCATACCAGAACAGCGCGCAGACAATGCAGGCAGTGCGCAGCCAGCCCGACGACGAAAACAACAGCGCCTCCATGTCATGGCGGGCCACGTCCGGCGGCCAGTAGAGCGAAGACGCAGGTTCGGAGAACATGGTGACGGGATCAGGCGTCACCGGCCTGGGTGTGTCGGCTCTATCTAGTCTCTCGTCTCTAGTGTGTAGCCTCTAGTCTCGGGGGAGGTTTTGGTCAAGTTTGCTTTGTGAAGGGCGGGCGCCATGGCGTGCATGCATGGCCGCACTCAGCCGAGACCGACGACAGGCATTTCCTAGCCTCTACAGGGTATGCGGTCTGCCGTCTGCCGTCTGCGCCCAGCTTCTCCGCCTCCCGCTTTCACTCTTTTGCTCCATGGGCGCTAGCGGGGGGGGGAGGGGGGGCGGCGGCGTTGTGGCTTTGATGCAACGGAGAAGACGAGATGGGGCGTCGCGAGACATGGGAAACGGAGCATGGCGGACATCATGTCAAGCCCGTCACGGGAACATGTTGGCACTGTCACGCAGCCTCGGCCTTTGATGGAGCCCAGAGCGCGTCCCAACATTATCTACTCAACAACCCCTCCATTTGCGCTACAGCCTCCAATCTGCTCGCGTCCCTGCAGCATGTGAAGGAGAAATCTCCCCACTCGCCAGAGAGCACATATGCAGTCACAGCCATCCCCGCCCTCGCCATGGAGGGCCATGGGCAAGTCTGCCAAATTCCTGCCGCAGCAACCGGCTCAGCAGACCCCATGACCGCCGACTGACGTCCGTGATGGGCGCGCGCGCGCTCGGTAACATAGCTCTCACCATCTCACCACTTGCTCTTCGCATACCTACCTAGGCCGCCCAAACTGACCTCAGCTACGTCGCGCCCTCGACCCCTAACGCACTCGCCCACTCGCGCCTGCCCTCGGCCGATATAACAAGGCCAAGGCCCCCACTGGCATGTGAAGAGCGAAGTGCAGATTCCATTGCTTGCACCACAAAAAACCCTCTCCCTTTTGCTCCCAACGTTCTCTCCCAAGACTGCACACATCCATCCACCCTGTCCAGCGCACGAGGGCTGTTGCGCTCCACACACGGGAACCATGAATTACGTGCGTTCCATTACCGGCAGTGTCTCCAAGGGCTGGAACTCGATCAACCCCGCGACCCTGAGTGGTGCCATCGACACCATTGTCGTCGAGCAAGAAGATGGCACCCTGGCATGCTCCCCCTTCCACGTCCGCTTCGGCAAGTACCAGATTCTGCGACCCTCGGACAAGAAGGTCGAGTTCCGCGTCAATGGCGAGCTGCAAGACTATTCCATGAAGCTGGGCGAGGGCGGCGAGGCCTTTTTCGTCTTCGAGACGACGCGCTCGATTCCCGCCGAAATGCAGACATCGCCCATCGCCTCGCCTGCCGCCAGTCCCGAGCAGAAGCCTGTAGAGCTGCCCTCCGAGCGCGCTTTCGACGACGAGCCCGAACCTCTCGACCTCGACGGCAACAGTGTTAGGAGAAGAGGGCGCATGTCCATGTCGGTGCCTCTCTCGGACAGCATGCTTGAAGACGATGGGTACGGGCGCCCAACGTCAGGGGACTGGTCGGGCTTCCACATGCAGAGGGCAAGCACCGACGAGACTGTTCCTTCTGTCAAGGACGGCTTCGCCAAGACATTTGAGCCATCACAGACACATGGGCCGCTGCAGATCAGTAGGGAAGATGCGACTGCCTGGAACAGATCCACTCGCTCGACAAGCCCGCCGCCAATCTCACCCAGTGAAGCGCTCGCCCGCGCCATCAAACTGTCCAAGAAGCTCTTCACCTCGAACATCCCTAACAAGGTCACCGAGACGGGCGACTTGGAACTCGACATGACGGGATACAAAAGCAGTGAGGAGGATGCTTTGCGCGCCGAAGTCATTGCCAGGCGCATTCTCTCGGATGAGCTCGCCGGCGACTACGACATTGGCGCACTGATCGGGACCGACGAAAACGGCAATTTGTGGATATACAGCAGTGAAGAGGCCAAAGCGGCTGCCATGGCCAAGACGTCGATGAATGTTCTCAACGAGGCAGCCCTTCAGTCGACCGACGCTCTGTCGGACCCCGGCTACCAGAGCGACAGCGGCCGTAGTGATGACACCGTTCAGTTCCAGATGCGACGAGACTCGGATAGTGCCCTGGGCTTGTCTGCACCGCAGTCACCCGAAGCACGCAAGAGCGAGACCAAGACATATGCCAAGACACTGCGTCTAACAAGCGAACAGCTTCGAGCCCTCAATCTAAAGCCTGGTGCAAACACTATGAGCTTTACTGTCAACCGGTCCAAGTGCGAGGCCTACATGTTCTACTGGAAGCACGACGTACCTATTGTCATCTCCGATATTGATGGTACCATTACCAAGTCGGACGCCCTAGGCCATGTCTTGCACAGAATCGGACGAGACTGGACACATCAGGGAGTCGCCAAATTGTACACTGACATAGTCAACAATGGCTACAACATCTTCTACCTCACTAGTCGCTCCGTCGGCCAAGCTGATACAACACGAGCTTACCTAAACGGCGTTGTACAGTACAACTACCGCCTACCAAAAGGCCCAGTCATCATGAGTCCAGATCGTACGATTGCCGCCCTGAGGCGAGAGATCTATCTGAGAAAACCAGAGGTCTTCAAGATGGCCTGCTTGCGCGACATCATGCAGCTTTTCAACAAGCCGCCGCATCAAACCCCCTTTTACGCCGGCTTCGGAAACCGTTTCACCGATGCGCTCTCTTATCGTTCTGTCAACATTCCTTCGACACGCATTTTCACTATCAACTCGAATGCCGAAGTCAGTCTCGATGTCCTGTCCCTCAATACTTACAAGACCGGTTATGCCAGTATGCGAGAGATTGTAGACCACTTCTTTCCCCCCGTTGGGCTCCTAGTTCCCGCCGGAGGCGAAGCATATACAGACTTCAACTATTGGCGCGAGCCAGTCCTCGATATTGAGGATTTTACTGACAGCGAAGATGAAGAGGATGACGAAGATGATCACACCGAAGCGGCTAGCATTCGCAGTGAGGACGAAGGATCGGAAATCGGTGAGGATCTCGAAGGGAGCTACATGTCACGAGAGTCACTGGATGAGACCGGCATGGGTGATTCTGTGATTGAGAGTGTAGAAGGAGGTGATTATGTTGAAGAAGACGAGTACGTGGATGAGCAAGAGACAGACGGGGAGGAGGGTGAAGTTGAGGAATCTACACCGACTGAGGAAGAGCAAGTCGACATGGGCAAGTCTGCAGAACGTATGAAGACGTTGGATGTCAGCGACTCCACGCCTACGCCGCGCGTAAGCCCAGGACGGTAGCCGTGGATATAGTTGTTGTTTCCATTTATTGTTGCATAGCATGGCATGGTTTGGCGTTGGTAAAGCTTAGATCTATAGCTTTGTATAGATGGTGAGGTATCTGTTAGTTCCTACCGATTTTATAGGCATAACATATTCAACTTTTTTACTGTATTTATCGCATCCATCCCCATATAGAGCGCATATAATGGATGGAACAGCACCTTGACTGCTCTCTTAGTTGTTGATACAACACCATGCAGTGTCACTCGGCATTGATATATTGCCTTTATACGTCTAGTCTCTCTCTCTCTCTCTCTCTCTTCCACTGCGCAAAACCTCGCACGTGGATTGCTGACCCCTTTTACAGTCACTCACTTACTTGTTACGTCAGTACCAGCTGATTCGGTCGCGGTGAATAGGCGGCCGCTTTCACACCGCAACGGTTTGGTTTCTGGCGTATTACCTCCTGTCTACCTCAGTATATATATGACCCCCTCCACCCTTCTTCTCCATCACTACACAACAAAGCAATCAACACCTACCTCACCCTTTCTATATTACATACTTGCAAACGACCAACCAAGGTCTGCACTCGCACCAAGATGAAGACTTCAACCTCCATTGTTGCCCTCGTGGGCCTCTTCTCCATGGTCCTCGGCGGCGCCATCCCTAGTGGAACACCGGTCAACGCCCTCGAGAGCATGCCCGACGATGTGAGTGAAGATACCGAGCCATTCTGGGCCGTCAAAACACTTTTGAGATTTACTAACCCCAAAACCCAGGATTTCAACGCCCTGTCAACGCCCTGCCAGCAGTGTTCAAAGATCTACACAGACTGCCGCAAGGTATGTAGTTGAAAGACGGAGAGGTTTCAATATTGATATACTGATGTTTTTGGTCAGCCCTGTCACTATGATTACTGCAAGCCCATCTGCAAAGATATTGCTTGCAAGTCCATCGTCAACGGCAAGGACTGCAGCTCGCTGTGCCTTTGGTACTGCTAGAGGCAGTGTGTCTCTTACATTGCAAGAGCTTAAGTAAGACACGGGCTGGGTGCTTTAGCTTGGTGAGAGGGGGAGAGAAGAAGGCGTCTACAATAGATGCGGGGGTTGTTCACGGCATAGACTTTGGATTTCTGGATGGGAGGTAGTATACACACGACAATGACTGCATCTTTTCAAATCTAATTGGTGGCTGCTGAATACCCCGCTGGGTAACCTTGACATGACATGGGATTACAACCGAGTCAGGCTAATTTACGTCTGGGAAAGTGGTAAGAAACTCTGGCAATTCTGGCGAGAAACTCGGACCGATGTCTAATGTAGAGTGAAGACCTCGCTACCTTCACCGGAAGGAGCTAGCGCAGCCGGTCTGCAGGGTCCTGACATGGCTGAAAGCTGTTCATGAGGCGACTTTTCCGGGCCCAGATGTCAGCCAACCCCGTCTCATGACCACCACGGCATTATTTCTACTTGAATATGTACTTCTTCCCCGCTGACCCAGCATCGTGCTTGTCGTCTACTTCTTACTCTCCGCCATGATGAGCCCTGAACCCCGCTCGTCGACGAGTGTCTCATCCGAACGCGACTGCCCCTCACCACCAGCGAGATCGGCGCGGCCACTACTTTGGAGGCTGTATGTGTCGCATACACTTTCGACGTGGAATGCACGAACATTTGAGTTCGGCGCGGTGATTTTCCTAGCCGCAATTTTCCCAGGCACATTGTTCTTTGCATCCTGTTACGCTCTATTTCGGTCTGCGGCTGCGACTATCCTGGGCGCATGGATCGGCGGCCAGGTTGACCGGAAAAATAGACTACATGTGGTCCGCCAGAGCATTGTATGGCAGAGGCTGTCAGTCGCTGGATCCTGCCTTATCTTGCTCTTCCTGTTGGCTGGTGGCAAAGAAAAGGGAATCACTACGTATGGCTTGTTCGTCGCCAGCGTCATTTTAGCGTGCGTTGAGAAACTCGCCTTCGTCGCCAACACAGTCTCCGTGGAGAGAGATTGGATCATTGTCGTAGCGGAGAGTCTGCAGGTGGAACGTCAGGATCTCAACAGTGCAATGCGCCGAATCGATCTAGCCTGCAAGCTCATCGCCCCCGTCGGCATTGGCCTGATTGATGGATACTCGACCAGGATAGCCATCTGGGTCGTCTTTGCCCAGAATGCCGTCAGCGTACTAGTAGAGTACTTCGCCATTGCTCACGTTTACGCTGCAGTTCCAGAGCTGGGACGCGGACAAGAGCTGAAGCATTCTGAAACACCAGGTACCGAGATGCAACAGTCTTCCCACCAGGATGTCGCTTCGACCCCCGGTCGACGTTCCACCCTTTCAAATATAGCATCGCACCTTCATCCGTGGAAAGATTACGTCCAAAATCCAGCCTTCCTCGCCTCCTTTGCGCTATCACTCCTCTATCTCACCGTGCTGGGCTTCGGTTCCCAGATGACAACGTACCTCCTCACTCTCGATTTTACCAGCACTCACGTTTCTCTTATGCGACTTGCTTCCGTGGTAGTCGAACTCTCAGCTACCGTCGCAGCTCCCTGGCTTATGAACAAGATTGGCGCCGTACGAGCAGGACTGTGGTTTATCAACGAGCAGCTTCTCTGCATCGCCTTAGCCGTCGGATTATACGTTACAATGGACAACAAAGCAATGCTAGCAGCCGGTGTTCTGGTTCTCGGCATATGCCTGTCCCGCCTCGGTCTCTGGGGATTCGACCTTTCCGTACAATACCTGGTTCAAGAAGATGCGCCAAAGGCCACACGTGGCTCCTTTTCGGCCATTGAAATGTCGCTACAAAACCTCTTCGAACTGCTTTCTTTTGCTACAACAATGGTGTTTTACCGACCAAAGGACTTTAAGATTCCAATCTTTATCAGCGCGGGCGCAATTGCATCGAGCGCAGCGTGTTTTGCTGGCTTTGTAAGGAAGAAGAGGGGGCACTTGTTGCACACGGACAGGTGTGTTAGGAGGATATACAAGAGCAAAACGGGAAGATACCAGGTCCTACCGACAATCGAGGAAGAAATTGAGACTGACGACTATATGAGCTATGGCAGCAGACACGAAGTGCGATGAATTAAAAAAGGTAGAAATCAATTAAATTGAACAACTTTATCCAAGAAACAAAGAATTTTGGCAAGGGGGGGGGGAAGCAGTCTTCCTCTCATTTTCTCTATCAATTCTTTTCGTCCACCCAAGCCTATCTTGACCCCCTAATTTCTCTCCATCACCATACCCCACCTCTTCTTCTTTAACAACGCCCTTGCCACCTCTATCAGCTATACCCCCCAGGCCTCTAAATCAGCAAAGCATGTCCCCCCCACCTACACCGTGAAATACATTGATTCAACATCTCCACCAACCCCACAATCTCCAGTAGCAACAAGAGAATCGCGCGCAAATGACGACAAGCATAATCTCCATCGCTATATCCAAGAGGTAACAAGTCCATTTTGCCTCCACCCTCACAACCCTGCCAAAAAAAGAAAGAAAGAAAGATACACTCGCACTACTTGAACCTGAGTATATCGGCTCTGCAGCCCTATACATCTTTATTATTAGTATTCCATGCAAATTAAAGACAAGGTAACTAGATGAACAAGGCCTTTCAAAAGTAAACAGCCAACAGCATAATTGTACCGACCGTATCTTCTGTCTAAAACAAACTTTTTTTTTGAAATATACCA
>Ga0265798_10004160_pt1 | contig 20168 bp, 20 predicted proteins | sample P3T30metagenome_FD_192430 | JGI IMG/M metagenome (GOLD analysis project Ga0265798, IMG submission 192430) | Plant litter microbial communities from East Loma Ridge, Irvine, California - P3 T30 | ecosystem: Environmental > Terrestrial > Plant litter > Unclassified | place: USA: California... | reverse complement strand
CCAGGCAGAGCCCTGTAGCCTCTCGACGGCAAAGCCGACATGTGCCATTGCTCGCTTGAAGTCGGCCCACGTCACAGCCCTCGGCAGATCGCCTGTATTCGTGGTCGGAGTATAGAACATCGTCTTAAAGACTTTGTGGGTGCTCTTGTCAACGAGGAATGGCTTTTCGCTTTGATGCGATACAGTCTGCTGCGGTGCTTGGTCTTCGGCTGGTATCGGGGCCTGATCTGTTGTACCACGAGTCTTCGTCTTGTTTTTCTCTTCGATGGATATCTTGTCAAAGGAACCTGTGATCTGCATCGCTTTGTTGTGAACCATCCGCGAAAATGGCTGATACTCCTGATCCTGCTTCTTGACTGGAATAGGGTTCTTGGCGGGCAGTTCGACCCAAGGCGTTGTTCGATGCATTTCTCCGCCCTCGTCGAGGCACTTCTGGATCAGAGGATGCCGAGCCATGCCGGTCTTGGACTTGGACATCGCATCGATGGAAACCCAGAAACTGTCCAGGTTGGCTTCCGCTTGCTGCATAGCGATAACATTCTGCCGGGTCCGTCGCTTATTCGCAGGGTAGCGAAATTTTTCCTCGAAGGGGTAGATGTAGTGCGTGGGAAAGGAGTAGTGCTGGATAGCTGGAAGCCAACTCGTCATGTCCTCCACGTGAGCTGTGTCATACTCATAGTTGCAGCCTTTGTGGTCATGGGCCATGATTTTCGGCGACCTCATCCACAGGGAGACCTGGCGAAGACATTCTCAAAGAACTGACACATCCAAGAGCAGCGACAGCAGCCTCCCGGACATCATTGACTTGCACTCAGAGTTTCCTTGTATCAGCAAGTCTAGAGTCTCGAGACTCCAAGTCAGGACCATAGGACTATCCAGAAATTCTTGAGGATTTGTGTAACGTTCCAGTAGCTTCAGCATTCGCTGCTGCGCCGCAGTTTCGCCATGTGTAAACCTAACGAAACGACCGCCCTCGCCGCCAACTGGCGTCATGAGCTTCCGAATGTTTGGAGATGAGAGATGCGATTCGCCTATCTTGCGCGCAAGACACACTTTCATCCAGTCTGCGATGTGCTGAACCTCTGCAACAGCATGAATCTGGTCATTTACCCTTGTGCCTTCTTGCAGTAGATAATCAAAGTCCGCAAAGCGCCGGTGGAGTTCTTGCCATCCGACAAGCATATAATATGCTTCATCTACGATGAGCGTGAGAATGCAGTTTCTGTACGTCTTCTTGTCAGACTTCTGGAAAGGGCGGTTGATGCTGTTGCGGGACTCGTATGGTGCGTGATCCTCGTACTCAAAGAGGATATCGGCAAGGTAGCTGGGATCTTCACACAACACCCAAACATGTTCTTGCTGCGCACCGAGCGCTGCTGCGGTGTATCCCTTCAATTTTTCGAAATTGAGTGAGTGCCAACCACGATACGGCGCAGTCATGAGAAGGTCCGAGCATCTAGCATGACCTGCGCATCCGTCCTCGGTGAGTTCTGAAAGAGGCGGCTCGGGCTGGACAGCAGATCCGAATATTTGTTCAGTCGACATGTCACGCATGATCATCACCGAGGTCTTGATCAAGAAGTCCAGTATCTTGTCCTGTATATACAAGACCTGCATCGCGGAGCGGGCACAAATCTCGAAGTAATCATCAGTGGCGCGATAGTGTTGTTTCGGATCCCGAGCGCGATTGATCCTCCCGTACTTATTTGGATTCGGCTCTCTCGTAAACTCGATGGTAGTGTCTTTGCAAAAAGCTTCATCTAGGCAAGGTCTCATGCGTGACATGAACGAGAAGTGCTCTTCGATAGCGGCGAAGCTTCATGGGAGATTGCGACCTCTTGCGTTCATATAGATGAGTAAAGGCTTTGCTTTGCTCAAATTTTCGAGATTGACTACTCGTCAGCACATGTATGACTTTTAGACCAGGATGTTCTCTGACTTACTGTAAGGCATTACAGCCGAGACATCGTCTGGTCGATACTGCGCCGACATGTCCGGCCAAGCTAGCAGTAAGAGATTGCGGCGTTCTAGAGTCGACTTTTTTATCCATCTCTTCCCAAGTAGCGACTCATGTCGGGTGACTATGCAGTTAAGCACCTCAAATTTCTGGCAAATCTGGTGGCCAAGAAAAGCAGCATGATGCTCGATTTGATCGACAGCAGTGCTTGAGACAGATTCGTTCGAATAGAGCTCCTCCATGAGCGGCTCTAGCGCTGGATCAACGTCGCTAGCTACTTGTCAGTAATAGTGTGAAGTAAGGGACGTTTCCTGCGCACAAAAAGCCTGGGGTCTCTTCGGAGCCCGACATGACGGAAGGTGGCTGTTGTGGCTAATTGCGAGCAATTTGGAGCGCTTTTTGGCGGCGAGGTTTCACGTTTGCGGAGGTGGAGCAACGAGCTTTGTGGTAAATATTCGGGACTGCGATGACGACATAAAGTGAAGGTGAAAGAGCGGGAGAAGAGCTAGTGCAACGTTGCCACATCACCGAGAGAACCATCATGAATATCCCATAGCTCCGTTTCTCGCGAGCCTATCCCATCCCTGTCTCTTCGCGGCCATTTCGCATCCTCTTCAATGCCCATAGTGCATCCCCGCCCAACCGAAGACCGATTTCTCAAAGTGCCAAAATCTGATCAAACGTCCTACCGCAGCTTTCTTTCTGCTATCAGACTGACTGGCAGATTGGTACTGGGAACGACAGTTGCGGTGGTTGCTCTGAATTGCCCGCCGCCTGGTTCAGCTATCAAGCACTGGCGCAGTTGACTAATTGCATTTTCATAGGATCCGATAGTGCGCCTGGAACATAGCTATAAGATGTACGTTGTACTGTATGTATGGTGCAGGTAAAGAGCGCAGGAGTGTAGCGAGAAAAGTAGAGTCGCGTCGAGGACGAGACGAGAAAGGTGCGCTAGCTTAGTCAGCAACTTCGAAAATAGTTAGACCTGCTGTGTCGTGCACCTTGATTGACATGTGTATTATTGTACCGAGTTCAATGTGACAGTTCATTCTGTATTGATTCCCTCATACTTCATGTCAAGTCTTGATGTCCATTTTCGCATCGCTTCGTCCGCTTCGGCTTGTTCCTGCGCAAAGTATTCCTTTCTGACACATCCATCTGCCCGTCGATGAGTGTAAATCATGTGCATATGAAAATGCCCCAATACCCCTCTTACGCCAATCGCTCCATGAGTCCTCCCAGGCTCTCATCCGTAAAATCAAACATGTACCCGAAAAAGAAAACATCCCTTCTTCCCACTCACAGAATCTGCTTTAACTGCTCTTTCTGCGCACCCGTCAAGCTAGTCGGGAATTTAATCTTCACACCCACCACAAAGTCGCCACGCTCACTCGGCTTCTTAGACTTGGGCATGCCGAGATGAGGAAACCGTTCTGTCCACGTAGGGCCCGTGGGGCCGCCGCTGCCGACGCTGAGTTGTTTTCCGTCGATGGTTTGTACGGTTCTGCGCCAGCCGGTCAGGGCTTCTTTGAGGTCGAGTTCGATGGTGTGTTTGATGTCGTCGGATTCGCGGGTGAAGAGGGGGTGTGCTTTCTGTCTGGCTGTTAGCATGCGCTCCTGTAGATGGTGAAATTGGCGTGACTTACCTCAGATACAATGAAGTGTAAATCCTGTGTCCCGCCCTCGACCTGATCACCCACGTCCGAGAACTTGATCTTACTCCCCGCCTTCAGTCCCTTCTTAATTGGCACCTCCAGTATGCGGTCCTGCGTGCTCTGCCTGCCCGTCTCGTTGTCGTACGTTTTGCGCTTGATCTTGAGTTTCTTCGTCGCGCCGCCATACAGCTCTTCCAAGCTCACGGCGAGCGGCTTCTCCACGACTGTGACTTCCGGCTCCGGCGCTCTCCGTCCTCCAGCAAAGCGTCCTCCCCGTCCTTTGCCGCCTCCGCCCATCCCACCAGGCATACCGCTCGCGCCGAAACCGCCGCCGCTGAAGAAGTCGTCGTCGTCGCCGCCGACGCCCCCGCCGCGCATGAACTGCGAGAAGATGTCGTCCGCGCTCGAAAAGTTGAAGCCATTGGGTCCGCCGCCGCCCGTCGAGAAGTGGAACGAGCGTGTGCCGCCGGGCATACCGCCCGCGCCTGTGAACGGATAACCGCCTCCACCACCGCCTCCTTCGAAGGGATTACCGCCAGGCCCGGGGCCTTGCTCGGGTGCTGCGCCGCCTCGTAATATGAACTCGAGGCCATATTGGTCGTATGTCTTGCGCTTTTCGGGGTCGGAGAGGATTTCGTAGGCTTGCGAGCACTCTGTGATGTTGCGTTAGTAGGCTGGGTAGTGTGCTAGATAGAGAGTGAGCAGCCCACCTTTGAACTTCTCTGAGGCTTGCGGGTTGTCCTTGTTCTTGTCCGGGTGCCACTTCAGCGCAGCCTTCCGGTACGCTTTCTTAATTTCATCTTGTGTTGCGGACGGTGTTATACCTGCATGCCTTGTCAGTACTCGAGTCCATGTGGGTAGCCGTCGTGCCTCAGAGCCTCGGCGTGGTGGGGCACGCCTGAGCAAACTTACTCAAGGTGTCGTATAACTTGGTTTCTTTGACCATTGTGAACGGCTATAGTATCAGAACGTGGTTAAGTAATCGTATGCGCGTCAAGCTTCGAAGGCGTTCCTGAGGTGGTGCAAGGTGAGTATCTTGAAGATCATGTCTCAGTGCAGCGGCCAAATGCGGTGGCTCGTGTGGGGGACGCGCGACGTCACACTATTGGAGATACATGTAGAAGCTTCGAGAACATTCTATAGCACAACAGTTCACAGCGGACGTGTATAACTAGTTTGAATGGTTTCATGTGATTTCACTGCGAGACAACTACTGGACGTCGAAAATTGCTTCGACGTTACTAGAACAGTGTTCACCTCAGCATCTAATCGACCACCCTTGTCGCATGAATTTTGACGCGCCATAACGCCGTGATGCCAGTCCAAAAACGCCTTCCCATACGCGAATTTTCCGTATGTTACAGTGACAAGGTATCCAGAGATGAAAATGAGTTGAGACAAGTACGCGTGGCAGCATACAGATCGCACATGTACAGCCGACAACAAGTTGGGGACTTTTGCTGCATGACGCAAATCGTCCGTGAAGATGGTGTGCTACTCAATCAGAGTCGGAGTCACCGCCCTTGCTCTTCCTCTTCTCCTTCTTTGCCTTCTTGGCGGCCTTCTCCTCCTTCTTCTTGCGCTTGCGCTCGGCCTTGTCTTCGGGAGTCTCGTCGTCCTCGTCGCGGCTCTTGCGCTTCTTGCTGGGCTTGCCGTCGACGTCCATGGCTGCGCCAGCCTCAGCTTCCTCGGAAGATCCTGCAGCCGCGGGTGGAGCATCGGAGGCCGCAGTAGAGGGCCGGATGGGTAGAGAGGTGCCGTCGTCGTTCCTGTTGAAGTCCTTGTAGTCAGAGTTCCACTTGGCGGGCGTCTTCTCGTTGGGTCGGCCGAATTTCTGCAAGGTTAGTGATAGCTCGAAGAGGGAGTCGTGGCAACTTACATCAAGAGTGCCGGCCTCCTTCATCTTCTTCTTCTCTGTCGCGACTGGTCCCATGCCCCACCTCCTGGGGTAGAGATCGCGCTCCATGATGACACGCTTGATCTTCGCAACGACGCCGTGATCGCACGAGGACATCTCGACAGCCGACATTTGCGCGTACGCAAGCGCGATCGCCTCACCCTTGGTGGTCATCAAGATGACTTCCTCATGGATGTCGATGCCCTTCTCAAAGCGCAACAGACCAGGAATCATGAGCTTGGCGCCGTAGCAGATGGCGTTGACGGAGCTGTCCTTGACTACCACACGCTTGTAGCTTGTCAACAGACTTTCGAGAGGCGAGATGACGTGGCGCAGGTAGGCCTCATCGCGGTTGTTGTCGTGCAGCCACTGTGCGTCGAGCACGTCGTGAAGAGTGACCAGGTCCTTGGTCTCGTCCATGGCACCACTTCGTACACGGCGCAGCTCCTGCATGTGCGCACCCACACCGAGCAAAAGACCAAGATGCACGCAGAGGGTACGGATGTAGGTACCAGCTTCGCAGCTGACCCAGAAGACACCCAGTTGCCTCTCGTTGTCGAACTCGTACAGTTTGCTCTCGTGGATGGTTCGAATGCGCAGCTGGCGCTTCACGGCGGAGATCAGAGGTGGTCGTTGGAAGAGGGCACCAGTGAGGGTCTCGAGGGCGCGCGCAAACTGTGCCTCACCACCAGGCAGCTTGTCGTGCAGGCGAATAACGCAGACATACTCTTTTCCGGCTCCCTGCTGCGACTTGACAAGACGAGTCGCGCGGTCGATGCAGACGATCAGGCAGCCTGTGACCTTGGGATCAAGGGTTCCGCTGTGGCCAGTCTTCTCGACCCTGTTTACCTTGTTAGCTCGTTCCACTTGAGGTGAAAGCAGTGCAGCCTACCTCAGCATGCGCTTGACCCATGACACGACTTCGTGGCTGGACGGGTTCGACGGCTTGTCGAGGTTGATAACACCGGAGCTGATGTAGGACTTGATGTCTCGCGAAAGAGGCGCGCATCCGTGGGCGATGGGTGTGTAGTGTGAGGTGCGAACAAGGACTGGAAATGTTAGCTGGGTTGCACAGCTGTTGGGAGCTCCTTCTGCATACGGTCGCTGTAGTTTTTGAGCAGGAGCGGCCAGCTGCTCGTGTCAATGGCAGGCGCGACCGCTTCGGGCTTGATGACATAGGCGTCGGGGTTGGTTTGTACGAGCGCCATTGCAGCGGTTGTCGTGGGTTGTGAAGGTGGAATTAATCACGATGGTTCGCGCTCTCGAGCTCGAAGTTTTTCGAACTTTGCCGGGAACAATTTTGCCTATGGTCTTGGCGCGCCTTCCCAGCTTGGGACGGAAGGCGGTCCATGCATCGTCGCTTCCACATCATCAACTCGCACCGCGTTCACCCAAATTCACAAACTATGCATTTGGAGTGATTCATTCATTAACGTCAGGGCATGTAGAAAAAGTGCGTTAGCACGTTGTAGTGGTCATGGCAATCTTTCTACATCCCAACGTGCAGACTTACACCGCCTTGGTCTCCTCCTTCTCTCTAGCTTCAGTCGCAGCTTGATGTCCAATGCGATCCATGCTGTCAAACAAATACACTGTACGAGACATGCGCATAAAAGCATCAGCGAGGCATAGTCGCACTCTCTCGTTCGTCGTCGACTTGTCGGTCTCTCATCCACTCGTAGTTATTTCCGTCCATCTCGCCGGCATGCCCTTCAATGGATCCAGTAACCCGCATCGTCCGCCGTGGGATCCGCGAGAACGTCTCTCTCAGTTACGTCTTGAACAATCGCGTAGAGTCTGGCGTCCCAATCCTCCCCTGACACTATACCCGCGCTATACTGAAGAGCAGCAACCTCTTGCCAGTCGTTGTCTTTCGTCGAGTGCTCAATCGTGATGCATGTTGTTGGGAAGGCGACCCGGTTGAAATTGTTGCTGACCTGGTGGATTCTCAGGCAGAACAGGCTTGTTGAGCCTAACAACTCTTGCAGAACGTCTCTCCAGTCCCCGAAGACAGTACAGTCACTCAAGCTGAGCATGGTGAGCGTGTTTTTGTTGCTGGTCAAGAGCCTCTGAAGGTAGGTACTGGGCACGTCCCAACCGCTGAGCGCGAAGCGCTGCAGCTTATTGAATATGATGAAGGATATGTGGTAGAAAACTTTGTAGCTGTCGGATACAAACGTGGGTGCGGTCATCGCCATGCTTGCTTTATCCATGGTAAGCGATAGTTCCTCGAGGATGCTTGCACCTGCAAGGATAGTCGCAAGTCCTGTCTGGAGCTTTTTACCCACTGTATGTCAAGGGTAAGCATGTAACAAGAGCATGATCCAGAAACTAGTTACAGCAACGGCTGGTGAGCTTCAGATTCATAACGGTAAGTTGGCTGAAGATCCCGCCTCTCAACGTGGACTTGTTCAGCACGCGCGGATTCAAGCCTCCAACAGGTATCCCGGGACGACCTGCCATTTCGAAGCTTCCGAGCGATGCTTCACTCTGCAAGACGGCGGCCAAGATCATTGTGGGAGCGTGCTTCATGAGACGGTGTCGCCGGACCTCCGCCGAGCACGGGAGATGCATCTCTGGCTGGAGAGTTATCGCCTTTACGTTGGACAGTCCCCGCAGTGCGACCACCAGCAAATTGGTCTCGACAGCGTTGGTGGATCGTAACTCTTGCACCGCTCGGTCCTCCGTGGTTTCTTCGAGCTTCCATGTATCAGACGCATGTGGGTTCTTGCATGCTGGACTGGAGCTCTTGAGTGAGTCGGGGAACGGAATGAATAGCAGAATCTCAACAAGGGATGCGTAGGCGTCCGACTGAGAGACTTGAACTAGCCGCTTGAGTGAGTCCTCGTGGAAATAGAGGAACTTGATGCCGAACAAGCTCTTGAACACATGCTCGACTCTGGCCTGCATTGTCCGAGATGTGGCACGTAGCTCAATCAGCCCGACGGACTCGTTCTTGTTCAGATAGCCTTTGGATGTGCTGTGGTAATCATTGACGCAGACGAGGTACGCGGCAAATTGCTGTGCGATTTCTGTCGGTAGTAGCTCCACCCGGGACATGACATGCGTCTCGACATCCTGGATCCTCATCGTAGCTGTGTGCGGACGCAATAGGATGCGTAAAAGAGGTCGTTGTGGCTGCAGCGAATGAGGCATTGTCGTGGAGGCGAAGGTGGAGGTGGAGGTGGAAAAGCAGCGAGACCAAACAAACGCCTCGAAACGCAGCCGACAAGACACCGCTACTGCAAAACTCTCCTTCACCTAGGATCGCGAGCGTGTAAGTGAGAAGTTCTTTACACATGTCTGGATATACTCAATGTGAATCCGCGTCTATTTAACGTCCCATCTTCACTCAAGATCGTGGGCTTTTGATTAAAGGATGTTTGGCGTAAGGCTAAAAGAGGTGGAAATATACCTGCTGCACGCCTCGCATCCACCTCAATTTGTGGGTTGTCCCGAAAACGCTTTACGCTAGGTTGAATGTATTCGAAGAAGTGGAAAGGTATTATTGTCTAGTGCTATCTAAATCTGCCGTGTGCTGCAACATGGGAAAGAGCTAAGCACGTGTTTGCACTGGCACCTGCGTGTCGACCAGCTTCTCGCACTTATCACAATCAACATCCGCCGACTTGCGGCTGATGTCAAGACTTCCGAGCGTGCTTCCATCCAAATCTCTTTCATCTGGAACGCTTAATCGCGCCTCACTCAGTCCACTATTCGCGCTGCCGTCAACATTCGGCCAAAAAACTTCCTCCGCGTCCAGCACTGCCTTCCAGACTGCGTCTGTTCTCGTCTTCACCTGCGCCCACATCTGGTCGTCACTGTTGACTGCGGAGCTGACGCCCTCGTTGAGAATGCGCTCCAGCTGCTCAACAAACATAAGGAAATCCCTGTTCGACCAGTTGGGGATGAGCTCCCTCCTCATTGCTCCGCCGTCCTGGTCGTTATCGTACGTTCTTGGGCTCGATTGCGCGTCCTGTCTCCGCGCCCAGCTCCATGCCTCGTAGTACACCTTCTCCATAGCCCATAGAATCACGGCACCTTCGAGCCATGGCAGAAAGGCGATTCGGTCGCTTGTTGTGAATGTATTGAACATTGACTCGTACAGCCGTAGGCCTTCGTTCTTTGTGGCTTCCGTGATGTTTAGGTCGATGCTGTAGATTTGTGCAACTTCCTGGAAGAACTTCTCCTCGCGGTTGCCGTTCTGGATTGCAGCTTCGAGCCATGCGACGAGTCGAACACGTACGTCTTCTGGATCTGAGAAGGCTGATTCAGGTTGTGTGCGGCGTACTATGGCGAGGGTTTGTTCCGAAATGCCCTTGTAGACTTTGAGATATTGGAGGTCGTTGGCGAGCCATTGTGCAACAAGTGGTCTGGGTAGTGTGCCATTTGCTGCTCGTGCCAGGAAAGGATGGCGTGTGGTGCGGAGTAGTTGTTCGTGGTTGACAGACATCAAGTGGGTCGTTAGGGCCCACGGTACGTCAGTCATGTTGACGTCGTTGTGCGAGACGAACGTGCCAGGATGGTGCTGAGGCATTGTGTTGGGAAGATGTGTGTTCCAAGAATTTGAGTTATGTGGATTGTTCGGTGGTAGTGTTCGATAATTCACTTGTACCGATGATAGAAATTGCTGTTGATGATGATATGGTGTCCATGGTGCGGGGCATTCACACTGCTTATATGCCCAACCTCGCCAAGCATCATGATGATTCTACTCACCAAGTTACGTAGTGAGACTTGAACGGCCAACAGGTTCGAAGGCAGTACCAAGAATGAAGCGGAAGCTGTAGAGCAGAGGTGACGTATGCTTTGTAGAGGTCTACCGCGTTCTAGCTCAGTGGAAGACATGTAAAGTGTTCTAGAGCTTTGCTAAGACACTCGGCGGAGTATTGGCGGAACTAACTCAGCGGAAAAGCTTGGTGGATTGAGGCTGATGCGGATGTCGGAAGACTGAATCGAGCAGTCTCGGATGAAGATCTTAGCGGACCACCTTGGCAGATGACGTTTCCGCCACCGAAACCACGTTGCGGAACTTCGACTACTGCCACGCGACCTTCCGTACCGAAGATGTTCCTGCGCGTTCAACGAGGCCCCTCCGAAACGAGGATGAAAGGCGTGACGATCGGACAGTCGCATAAAAGCAATTCGGATTCTCTCAGGGTCCTCGTGCCCAACATACGCTGATCCGGCTCGCATCTGGTACATGCAGTGGATCACCTGGTATCCGTCAATCGAGAAGCTTGACATTTCCCAGGGTATTCCGGGATCCTCATGTGCGGCCAACTTACGATAGGTGCTTTTAACTATCTTTTCGACCTTTATAAACAGATTGAACGCCCAGGTTGATGACAGACGAACCTCAAGATGCATGTTCGGGTGGGAGAGTTCATGGTTGTGGAAATGCAAGTCATTAAGAGCTCTGCGTTGAAAGCTAAATGGCGCACACGAGGTTGCGGGCTTACGAGGTACTTTGTTGAAAGTTTCTACGAGGATGCTCGTGTTCTATGTGTCAGTCTACAATTCGCGAACAGATGCTTTCGCAGCCTGGAGACTCGGCTCGTTATGTAACGCTCTTTCACTCTTACATGTCAGGTGAGTAATGGCTAGTGTCGCTTAGCGTTTGCGCCAACACGCCACGGTCTCTATCCATTGCAAATACCGCACCTCACCACAAAATTTCAGGACTCGAATAATTCTCTTAACTGTTGAACGACATTCGGGGTCTCGCACATTCTCCCGCGGCGTCGCTCACATCGAGCGATCGTTGGCCGTACGCTTCATCTTACCTGCGCCCGAAAGTGCAGCAAACATGGCTTCCAGTGTCAGTCAGCAAGGTTTCCGACTGCTCGATCTACCCGCCGAACTGCGCTGCATCATCTACGAATACATCAACATCCCGCCCAAGAAATATACATTGACCCGCACCGACGCTGATCTGATCGGTCATAGATTAGAGTGGCCAGCGCCTATCCAACCGAGTACTCCCGAATCCTCGATTACCTTCCTGCGACCTATTCTTTGTACAGACATCCTCTTGACCTGTCAGCTCATCAACTCTGAAGCAACACCGACCTTTGCCCGCAAATTGAACGCGCTCAAAGCTCAGCCTATCCAGTATCTTGTCGACTGGGCTTCTGGTTGCGCCCTGGGCGACTACTTAAGCGCGCTGAGTGCTTGTCTCGGATCTGAAGCTTGCCGTTACACGTGGGATGGCGCCTTCCACCCATCCGACGGGATTAGTCTTGCGGTCCGAGCATTTGTGTCGAGATGTCGCGCTTTCTCCGAAGCAACGCGAGAAGATGAGGACAACGGCGTGCAATATATGGTGGTTACATTGACTCATGACAACACCACAATAGGCGCGGACCTTGCGCTGGCTCTGCGTACTTTCGGTGAAAATCAGACTGCTACTGCCATGCACATGGACATCGTCTACAAATCGCCCCTACCTGATTCGATTATAGGTGAGAAAATCATCGGCGGTTTCAGAATGGAGCGCATGCTCAAAGCAGAGTTTGATTCCGAACACCCTGAATTACGGCCTTCCGCCGTCAGTTTGAGGGCGCTCGGAAAATCAGCGTTTGCGACTCATCTGGAGAACTTGACCTCGGGCAATGCCGTGGAAGGCTGATGATGGAACTCGACGGTCCCCTGGAGTGAGCGACTTGCGAGAAGGACGGCAGAACTTGGCTAAGGAGATCAATCACTGGCCATGGAATTGCCCAGAATGTGAGCGATGCTCACTGGACAACAGCATATTGGGGATGAAGCAAAGGCGCGCGAGGTACATGGGGCTGGAAATGGAAGGACAAGAACAGAGATTGTTTTTAGGGCATGGCAGTTGCGGGTAGATCCAAATGTCGAGAAGCATGCGCCCGAGCAGTCTGGATAATGTGCTTTGTGATATTCGCTTATGAAACTCATATACGACTCCTGAGACTCCTCTATATTATGTTGCAACACGCCTGTCATGCATTGCCAGCCTCAAGATTCAGTCCTTGTGTTGCCGACAGGCACCCATTTAAGGCGGTCTTCGAATAGCCCTTTCGCATCTTTCGAACGTGTCTTGCAGATGTAGCTAGATATACAGCTCGCTGCACTGCCCAAGGCCATAGAATGTTATGTGTCGATTGATAGTCATGGCCGATTCGTTCTCTGGTCTCTGCGATATCGATGCTCAATTCATCCATCCTCCTGCCGCGTAAGGCACTCCACCAGGAGTTTGACTAAGAGGTTGCGGTCCACCGGTTTCGCGATGTAGCCAGACATGCCTTTCGCAATGTATGTCTCAGCCTGCCCCTTCAATGCATTTGCCGTCATCGCGACTATCGGTGTCTGAACACCCTGCTCTCTCAGCTCTTTCGTCGCAGATACCCCGTCCAGTATTGGCATGTTGACATCCATTATCACGAGGTCGTACGGTGGCGGCTCCAAGCTCGCTTTGGCAACAGCTTCCCTCCCGTCCGACGCGACATCGATGTCCTCAAAGCCAAGACCAGCCAGCATGCGCACCATGACCTTGCGATTGATCAAATTGTCTTCCGTGAGTAGCAATCGTTTTCCAACAGCGACGTCCTTGATCTTCTGCATCGAATCGACCGGCGTTGGCGATGGGACCTTGAGAGCTTCGAGATCCGCGGTGACGATGTCCACTAGCTTAGCTTGTTTGCACCGTTTCAGCTGTGCGGTGAACCAGAACACGCTACCGCAGCCTTCTGGATTGGGTCGATATCCGATGTTCCCACCCATGAGCTTCGCAAGACTTTTGCATATGCTTAAACCCAGTCCTGTTCCCTTGTATCGTTTTGTCGCCGAGTTGTCGCACTGCGAAAACGGCGTGAAGAGAGACTTCGTTGAGCCTTCTGGTATCCCAATGCCCGTGTCGACCACCTCTGTCATGATTGTGAACGATTCTTCGTCTTCGGAGTCGAGTCTTGCGTTGATGTGCACATAGCCTTCTTCCGTGAACTTGGTAGCATTGCTGAGGAAGTTCTGAATGATTTGCCGATAGCGAAGACTATCACCCTCAGCCGCTTTAGGTAGCTTGGGATCGAGGTAGCTTTCTAGCTTGATACCAGGCTTGGTGCATCTGAGATGAGCGCGGAAGATGGACTGAATGATATCCGTGACACTGATGATGTCTTGACTTATTGAAAAGCTGCCAGACGCGAGCTTGCTGTAGTCCAGTATGTCGTTGATAACCTGAAGTAGCACATCACCGGATTCCTGGATGACGTTCGCGAGATCAAGCTGATTGTCGTCTAGTTGTGTATCTAAGAGAAGAGTAAGGGCCGAAAGCATTCCGTGCATCGGTGTGCGTATCTCGTGCGACATGTTCGCAAGAAACTCTGACTTTAGCTTTGATGCTTCTTCATAGGCCGATATCAGCTTCTGCTCCGCTTTGCGTCTCTCTGTGAGGTCTCGAGTGACTTTGGAAAAGCCGAGCAGAACACCATCCTTGTAGATTGTCGTAATAACAACGTTAGCCCAGAAGCGTGAGCCATCGGAGCGGTATCGCCTATGTAGTGAGTCAGTGTCCGTCTTGCGTCCCAGCTGCGACAGACAGAGAGAAAGCGTAACTCTAAATCATCGTTGCGCGTAAGTTGTGCGAGTTGCACAGTACGGACATGTTCAAGCTATTTCCCGACATGCAGTACACCTACTTGGTTCACTTACCAGCCTTCATCTTCACATCTCCCATCGCGCAAAGCATCTCTGAGCTCTCTTTCAGGCTTTCCAGCTGCACGATCGTCTGCTCCATAGAAATTGGAGAAGTGGCGACCAATTATGTCCTTTGGCGTGTATCCTTTGAATGCTTGTGCCCCAGCGTTCCAAGTCGCGACATTCCCATCCGGATCTAGCATGAAAATGGCATAGTCCTTGACCGTTTCAACCAGTATCCTAAACGTCTCGTTGGCGTACAGGCGCTCTTCCAACTGAAGTTGCTTTTGGTGCTCTTCTGTTGTATCAGCGAACTCCATTTGGATGAAACGAAGCTTAGTGTTCCGGTATATTGGAATACAGCGAATGGTCCAAGCTTTGTCGCTGGTCAGGTGTTGCTGCGTATGAAGTTTCCCAGTCGATCGTGCCGTTTGGATGGCCTGTCGGGCCGCCGTGTTGAGAAAAAGGTCGTGTGCATGGTGCCCAACAACGTTTTCTCGACCCTTCGCGCCTGAGACCTTCACGTAACTGTCTGAAACCTGCCGGATTGATAGTGCTGCGTCCAAGATGATCGTGGGAACGGGTGTGTATCTTAGCAGGTCGTCTATGAAGCTCTCAGAGCGATGGACGTCGTCCGAAGTGACCGTCGGCGGGAGATCGGCGATGGTAGTGCATGCCGATTTTGGAAAACCTGAGTCCCAAGACGCCATGGTTTCCCCGCTGCGGTCGCGCGAAAGGAAGGCTTAGCTTGCTTGGACTAACAGCGGTTGTTAGTGCCGTGGAGAAGGAATCGTACGAGAATTGCATGGCTCGTAATCGTCGCAGGGATCGTTGCCAGTTTATGTGCCTGTCTCGTTTACTTCCCAAAGCGGCACTGTGGCACCCGCGGAGAGAATCGATTCAGGATCATCCTCGCAGTGACGTCAGAGCGAAATTCGGCTACACTAACCGCCCAACATTTAGCATTCACTTCATCTTCATCTCTAGCACAGACTTCTCAAAAACACAGATGGGATAAGAGTGTTTACCAGCGCGGTTCTATTGAGGGTGACAGTCAAAGTAAGTGCCTGGGCCAAGATCGTAGTCGGTTCTCATGCAAATCGTTTCTAACACATCTAAGAGAATGCGGTCAATATTCAAGACAGGCAACCCAGCTTACTTTTTGACGAGCTTTGCGCAGCAAAGCTTGCAGAAACGCAACCAGCTTGAAGCCCTATTGACTTCGGAGTATGTTATTGCCTCGTACCTGTCTGATGGAGCAGAGCCGGATCTCCAACGGACATCAGTGGCGCTAATCAGCTCGCCATGGATAAATTTCGAACAGCTATGGCAGGAGGCCAGCAGCGACGCTCGTCCTTTTCAAGGCCACAACATGACAGTTGCAGAGATTGTTGCAAAAGTGAGCGGATAGTGGAAGTGAGCCTACATCATGACAAGTGTGTTACTTCCACTTCATTGTAGCAAGGCATATCTGCTACTATCTGAATCACGAGCTCAGCAGCAGCAGCGGAACTAGAAATGACACAAACAATAACGTCGACGAGAATGACAATAACCTTGATAAGACCAACAACGATAACAGCGCCCACGATAGAAACAAAACAGCAACGAAGTACATAACCCAACAAGCGTCACGCGTGTACGCCGTGTAGGCGCCAGGAGAGTGGATCACCAGGCATACATCGAGAGGTTCCCGCGCCGCAGGTTGTCGCGATTTGAAACGAACTCGAACTCGGCGGAGCGTGCTGGCGGAGGCAAGGTAGGTGTCAGGAGTTGAAAGCGCTCTTAGGACGATTACAGCCAGCGCATAGGTCGTCTTCGGATCCCGCGTGCTTTGCAGGCATGAATGATGAACTGATGGAGGAGCAAGAGATGAGTATTGACACAAGCCCACCTATGATATCGTGATGCTATGAGTCGAGATGTAAGCAAGCAGAAGGCGGGAGTTCAAGCTAGTGCGCTGGAGTGCAAACAAGTGGCAAGTCAGCAAATAAGCAGGTAAGCAAGTAAGCAAGTGGCCGTATGAAGATCCAAGGTATGTTGGACCGTAGCGGTGTCCCTATATTACTCAATTGTTGTACTCTTGGCCGGGGTATTCACCACTTTAGTAGGGAACCGCTGAGTAGTTACAGGCTGAAGTACAGATCAGGTGCCGCGCGTTGAGCAATCCAGAGCCAAGATACAAAGTCGCAGAATCGTCGACAAAGCTTTAGATTTTGTACCTATTACACTCGATATCCATCCAACTTAAAGTATGTTCGACGTAATCAATGTTCGGGGCTATGCGGTGAGACCGCGTAGTCCTTCAGCGCAACCTAGATTATTGACCTAACAGGGTAAGCACCCATCGACACAGACTTGAAGCCAATGCTGACCAGCTATCCTTCAGACCTCACAAGGCAAAACTATCTACACAACTTGAAGCCAAGGCAAACCTGGCGCATCACACGTGAGCCTCACTGGTAGGTCTCGCCTGCGACCTACTAGAGGTCACAAAGCCCTTCTGTGTTGTATAAACAACGAGACATTGTCCTCTCCAGATTCACTACAACTCATCAAAGCATCTACATTTCCCCAACAAGTACCAACAGCGACAAGGACAACGTCAGCCCTAATAGACTCGACACAATGAAGGCCAGTGCCATCACCAGTGTGCTCCTTGCCGCCATGGCTCCCATTACCCACGCGCAGCAGAGCGTAGGGTATAGAAATTTTGCTTATGCCGACTGCCAGGACGGAGGCCCCAGCCGCATCGCATATCGAGGCGCGTGTCAGCTCGCACATGAGTCGACTCATGCGATCCGGATCAACGCAATTTCTCCAGACTGCACTGGTAAGTCATACTGTCTGCCAGGCAAAAATCTTGACAGGACCGTCTTTCTAACTCTTTTTACTCGCAGTCCGAGGTTTTGAAGACAACGCGTGTGCGGGTACAGCAAGAATGACTCTGCGGACTGTCGGTCTTTGTCAGGCCTTGAAGGAGCCCAGCTGGCCGTATACCATCAGATCTTGGAGACTTGCATGCCCCTAAGTCCGGACCTGCTAGGACGAACTCCGAGAAAGGCCTTCTTGCCGACATCAGTGGGTGGTGTGGCCAGATCAGCTCGGAATAGGCCAAAGCATTGGAAGTTGTGGGAAGATCGTAGAGCTCGTTTGAAAGGAGGAGATCGTACACTCACTTATTCATAATCCATACAATCATTTACGCATTCGCTCTTGTACCTCCCACTTTTTTCAGTCGCAACTGTGCGCCAGTACATGCGCGGACATCTGTAAAATGTTAGAGACCTCAGCCAACACGGCAATGCAGTTTCGCACTGTCAACAGAAATTTAAGTCAACCCGTAGTAGTCGGCGAATCACTACTGTGTGAAAGCAAATCTAAGTTAGGAGCACACAGAGGCGATGCTTGAAACTCTGGTAAGAAGCGCGACGGTGAACACATTGAACATCTCTTTTCTTTTGCTACTTCCTCACACCGAGCTCTTCTACTCTTGCAGAATAAGCTTTTACAACAAATTCAGGTCCTGGCTTCGTCATGGGCGAATTCTGATCTGGCACAAGCCTCCGTACGAGTACTCGTATCGATATGTGTTCCAGCATGTTTCGCAGCTGGACAGCTTGCACAGGACGCAACATAAGCGTTACAGCTTCATGACCATTTAGGCCTCGACCTGTGACGGTCTTGTTCCGCACCTCCTTCCTATGATACATCGTCAGTGAGTGCAAATCTCCGGATTTGGCATCGTGAAGGTACCAGCTTGAAACATAAGGCGGATGCGGCTGCCTGATCATGATTCTCGCATCTCACACTGCACACAGCTATGGGCATTGGAGAGGGAAATGCAAGTACGAACGACCTCGCCTAAGCTTGCCCAAAACATTTTCCTCACATTCCGACTGGTCTTCGCCACTTGGTCTTCATCAATCCCTGCACCACATTTAAGCGTTTTGAGGAAACCATCAAGCTTCTCCAACTACGGCTACAAATCCTCTTCATGAAAAGAGATCCATGATGCAGACGAATCAGTCCCTAATCATTGAACCATTTTCTTCTCTTTGAGACACTCTCGGGACTACCAAAACTCGATAAAGATCTACTGTGCATCGAATTCGGGATCCTCGGTCGATATACACACCGAAATGCCACATTTCATGTGCGCCGTATGTGTGCCGCTATCTTTTGGCGACTAGTCTCAGTATTGTGGACTCACCCGTGCACTCACCTCGAGGCTAAAATATCCTCGGTGCTTCTCTCTTGAGCCTTTTTACCCTACTTCCTACACAGATCTCATGCGCTAGACAACATCAGACTCCTTCTCAAATACCTCCTCCTACCTTCTTTCTCTTATGTCACCTGTTTGGACTTGGCTCTTACACCACAAAGTCGCTATAAGTAGGTCGTGACTCACACCTTAGGAACACCAGCGAATACAGCTCTCTCACTTAATCGATCGAACACTATGAGCAAACGACAACGGGAGCGATCTTCATCGCCATCGCGCTGTAGCAAGCGTCAAATATCAGCGACTCCGTCAGACACCTCAAGCCTCACCACGACCTGCTCGTCAAACGATAGCGGGCCTGGCCTGGTGCCGCCTTCGTCTTCAGTGTCCTCGTCTTCATCCTCGACCTCCCAAGCGAGTTCTTCAACTGGCTCGGAATCAGGCGCCGAAACAGCTAGCAGCGACCGATCAACAACTTTACCTGCGCAGACGCCCCAGCACAGCTCTCATATGGCTGCTGCTACTCTTTAGCAGGACCAGCCATCTATCACTACATGCGCAAGCATGCACGAGAGCGGACTAGCCACTCCACCCACAGCATCAGCATCTTCCCACGAAAAAAAAACCGTAAGAAGCCCATCCATCATCCCCGCAAGCCACTCACCGCCCCACAGCTCTCACACCCCATCATAACCGCCACCCGCCACCCCATCACCATATCCCTACCACACTACCATCCCACCGAGACCTTCCCCGTCTTCCAAACCGGCAACGTATTCATCTACAGCAGCCTCGTCGACCCGCCGCTTAAATGACAACTCCACAGCGCCATTCTAGAACGCCACTCGGCGTTTTTCCGGCGCGCGATGAAAGTGACTCCTGAGAATGCGGGTATGTTTCATTCGTGGCTGTTCTTCTTGCTGGAGGAGAGGGATGGCGAGGTGGGTTTGGTGATGGGGCGTGTGCGGCGCGCGAGTGAGGAATTGGGATGGAGGGAGACGTTGGATAGGTTGGGTATTGAGGTCGAGTCGCGTTATGACTCGACGGCTGCGACGACTGTTCCTAGCCCGCCAGCGTCTATCGACACCCACACACATGAAGCCAAAGACCACACCGAAATCATCGATCTGTACGAACAAATCTTCGGATCCTTCTACTCCAACCCCCTTCGCATCCCTCCAGGCACAATCAACACCACCCTCCTCTTCAGCGAGTTCATCACGCAAATCGCCCTTGACCTGGGTTGTATCCATCTGATCTCAGCTCAGCTCGGAACCGCTCTGCAAGCCCATAGGCAGGCTCTCTTCGTAGCCATCAAAAACGATCCCGCACGCTGGCTCAAACTCGCCCTTCACCTCGAGAACGAGCCCATCTACACAGAAGCTCTCGTCCACATCATCGGCGCGCACCCGTGCTGGCCATGTTTCACGAAGCGAACAGTACTACCCGAGGAGATAACCAAGCTCGTTGCTAGCCAAGCCGAGAAACTCGAGCAAGCCGTCACAGAAGCTGAGAGAGAATTGCTCCTCCTAACAATCCAAGTCCACAACGGCTCCGTCCAACCCCAAGAATCCTCCGAATTCGACACCTGGTTCATTGTACAAACCTTCCGCGACCAACTCGCGCGAGACTTCCACGCTCTGGACACCAGCAAAACGCGGCCTCATGATCCGGCAAATCAAAGCAGGCGGCAGTACCTACATGCCGTACGAAGAAATGAGGCGGCTTATGGGTATGATTATGCCGAGCGCGGTGGCCAATCTGGAGGAGGAT
>Ga0265798_10004159_pt1 | contig 20168 bp, 12 predicted proteins | sample P3T30metagenome_FD_192430 | JGI IMG/M metagenome (GOLD analysis project Ga0265798, IMG submission 192430) | Plant litter microbial communities from East Loma Ridge, Irvine, California - P3 T30 | ecosystem: Environmental > Terrestrial > Plant litter > Unclassified | place: USA: California... | reverse complement strand
TATCAATAGGATCATCAGTAGTGCCTACCATTGCTACATTAAAGTTTTGAAGCAGTCCCTGTGTTGAAAAACGATCCTGTTGCAGCTGCGCTGTAGTGTTGTTATAAATACGTTGTGCATTGTTGGCGTTTAGCAGCTCATTAATGCCAAATGGGTTTTTAAGTTCCATGTGGGTCCAGTGAAACAAAGGGTTGCGCAGTGTATGCGGAACCGTTGAAGCCCATTTTAAAAACTTTTCATTATCGGGTGCATCGCCTGTTATGTAGCGTTCTTCAACGCCCATAGCACGCATGGCACGCCATTTATAATGATCGCCCTTAAGCCATATATCGGTAATGTTTTCAAACTTTTTATTGTTTGCAATTGCCTCTGGCGGCAGGTGCGAATGATAATCTATAATAGGCTGGTTTTTAGCATAGCCATGATATAATTGCGCTGCTGTATCCGATTCTAAAATAAAGTTATCATGTATAAAAGATGTCATGCTCGTAAAGTGTAAGAGTTATTGGCCCATTATGCCCAGTTCCAGCCCGCGTAGTTCGGCCAGCCCGCGTAGCCTGCCAATTGCCGAATAACCCGGGTGCGTGGTTTTGTTAAGATCGTCCAGCATCTGGTGGCCATGGTCCGGCCTAAACGGTATGGGGGTGCTGCGTGTAGCATTTTCGGCCACAATGGCTTTCATAATGGCATACATATTTACATCGCCATCCAGGTGGTCGGCTTCATAAAAATTACCCATTTCATCCTTGGCCACATTTCTAAGGTGGATAAAATTTACGCGGTGTTTTACAGCGTCAAAAATGGCGTTGATATCATTGTGCACACCCGCACCTAATGAGCCCGTGCAAAAGCAAATACCGTTAAAAGCTCGGTTTACGCCATTTATAATAAATTCCAGATCGGCTTTGGTACTGGCTATCCTTGGCAACCCTAAAATAGGGTAGGGAGGGTCATCAGGGTGTATGGTCATGTTTATAGATTCTTCCGTACAAACACCGGCTATGGCATTTAAAAAGTACAGCAGGTTATTCCTCAAACCATCAAAACCTATAGATTGATATGTGGTTATACTTTGCTGCAGGCTGTTTAGGGTAACGCTGTCCTCACCCGGAACACCCATCAGAACAACTTCGGTTAAAAGCGCTTTTTCATCTGCCGATATGGTGGTGTTCCTTTCGGCAGCCCCCGTTACAATAGCCTGCGGATAATCGTTTTGGGCATTTTCTCTTTTTAAGATATAAATGTCAAAGTAGGCAAGGTCTGTCCAGTTAAAATACAATGCCTTAGAGCCGTCTTTCATTTCCAGGTCCAGCTTTGTGCGGGTCCAGTCCAGCACCGGCATAAAGTTGTAGCAAACGGTTTTAAGGCCGCATGCACTCAGGTTTTTTAAAGATTGCCTGTAAATGTCAAGGTACTTTTCGGCATCCTTGCTGCGTGTTTTAATGGCTTCGTGCACCGGTACACTTTCTACCACAGACCATGTTAGGCCCGCGGCTTCAATCTCGTTTTTGCGTTTGGTAATTTCTTCTACCGTCCACAAGGCGCCATGCGGCACGTGGTGTAATGCCGATACCACACCCGTAGCCCCGGCCTGTTTAACATCCTGTAGGCTAACGGTATCGTCAGGGCCATACCATCTCCAGGTTTGCTCCAGTTTATTTATTTTTTTCATACTTAATTATACGCCGCACCAGGCATTAAATCCACCATCTACAAAAACTGTTTCGCCGTTTATAAAACCGGAAGCATCGCTTAGTAAAAAAACTAAAGTGCCCGTCAGCTCCTGTGGATCGCCTAATCTTGAATAAGGTGTGTTGTTTACAAATTTTTGTGCCCTGCTGGTAAATGTGCCATCGGGGTTTGTTAATAACGTCCGGTTTTGCTCTGTAAGGAAAACCCCCGGCGCAATGGCGTTTATACGCACTTTATCGCCGTAGCGTAAGGAAAGCTCTGTAGCCATCCATTTGGTATAGCCATCAATGCCATGCTTTGCCACAGTATAGCCTAAAACCCTTGTTATAGAGCGGCTGGCTGCCAACGACGATATATTAATAATAGCCCCTTTACCTTTTTCGGCAATTACCTGCCCAAAAACCTGGGTTGGTATTATGGTGCCGTACAGGTTGAGCTCTATAGCTTTAATAGTATCTGATATTTTTGAATCAAAAAGGTTGCTTTCGGGTGTAATGGTAGCGCCCGGTATGTTGCCGCCTGCGGCGTTAACCAGGCCATCTATAGTGCCAAAATGTTCTAAAACCTGATCTTTAGCACGTATTACATCCTCTTCATCCAGCACATTTGCTATAACGGCAAGCGCTTCTGCACCCAGGTTTTGTGCTTGTTTCACTCTTTCCTCTGCCCTTTCTTTATTTCGGCCCAGCACGGCAATTTTTCCGCCTGCTTCGGCGATAGCCTTTATAAAAGACTCGCCTAAAACACCGGTGCCGCCTGTAACTACAATAACTTTTCCTTTAAGCGAAAAGCTTTCTAAAACATTTATTGACATGCTGTTAGTATGGTATTATGTATTTTAAATATTTTTCAATATTACTTCTAAATTTCAACACTAATAAAATCCCGGAGCAATATCAGCTAAAACGTATTCGTAAGTGTATGGTGTTGTTTTTAAGAGTTTAAGGGCAAGCTTTTGGAATTAAATCCCGGCCGGTTTTAAATCAGTTGCTGCTGCTTATAGTCCTATCTCTGCTTTTTGGTACCTGTCACTACATAGCGTAATCTTGTAAATTGGTAGCTACGGGTGTGGTGCATTTATTTGATGGTAAGTACCTTTTTAATAATGTTGCTGGTTGATGTATTGGGTTCGCCCGGCTGGTGCCCACCCACGGCAATTTCTACTTTGCCGGTGTATTGCTTAAGCGCTCCCTCTTCGGTAGTGTAAGACAATGCATCGGGTGATAGGGTAAACATAACGGTTTTACTTTCGCCCGGTTTCAGGCTAATCCTTTCAAACCCTTTTAATGCCTTTAAAGGCGATTTAATACCCCTGTCAGGGTTGGTAACATAAAGTTGTACCACCTCTTCGCCGGCCATTTTACCGGTGTTTGTAACCCTTACCGATACCGTAACATCTTTGCCTTTTGCCGTTGCCGCAGGCAGGCTTAATTTATCGTATTTAAAAGATGTAAAGCTTAAGCCATAGCCAAAACCGTATAACGGTGTGCCGGAGAAATAGCGGTACGTCCTGTTAGCCATGCTATAATCTGTAAAGGGGGTAAGGTCGGCGTCGCTTTTATAAAAAGTAACCGGCAGGCGGCCTGATGGGTTGTAGTTGCCAAAAATAATATCGGCTACGGCTGTACCGGCTGCCTGGCCGCCATACCACGCGTTTAAAATAGCAGGAATATTTTCAGATTCCCACGGTGTGGCAATGGCGCTACCCGTCATCATTACAAAAACTACCGGCTTGCCTGTAGCTTTAAGCGCTTTCATTAATTCGGTTTGTATGGCCGGCAGCAGTATGCTGGTTCGGTCTCCGCCTGCAAACCCCGGGTCATCTACCTTCATTTCTTCGCCCTCCAGCTGTGGCGATATGCCGCCCACAAAAATAAAAGCATCGGCATCTTTATATTTATTTGCCAGGGCAGTAAGGTCGTTTTTAACAAACCTGCCGGCGCTCAGCCTTATATTGGCCTTGCCGTCGCCCTGCCAGTACTCCGTTACGAGTTGGTAGACCGAATCTTTTTTTGCCTTTAGTTCATACGTTTGTGCGCCCCAGCGGTTTCTTGCCCAGGCATCAATAACCGTTTTGCCATTAACTATAAAACGGTAGCCATCATCTGCTTCCAGTTCAAAGGTTATGGTTTCATCGGTAAGTGCTTTAAAATTTGTGGTGTACCGCGCAGAAAAATTAGCTGCCCGTACCGTGCCTGTAACGGCCTGGCCTTCCTGCCATAAGTGGTCCGGCTGGCCCTCGGTTACGGTAGCAGCCGGTTTGCCTTCCAGTTTTGTATTACTAAAGTATTCTGCTTTAAAGCCGGGTTTGCCCTCATAAGTGTATTGCGTTGCATAATTGGCGTATTGCAATATGTTGCTATTGGTAAAGTTAACAGCTTTTTCAAAAATAATTTCGGTACCTGCGCCTGCTTTGTCTTTTATGCCCTGTAAAACGGTGGTAAGCTGAGATGGTGTGCCGTTGTAGTTACCCAGGATAGAAATTGGGTTGTTGGCATTTGGGCCTAAAACCACAATTTTCTTCAGGTTTTTTGGCAGTGGTAAGGTGTTGTTTTCATTTTTTAGCAATACCATACTCTGGTGCGCCATTTTAAGGGCGTGTTGCTTGTGGGCATCGCTTTCCAGCACCGATTCCGGTGTCTGCGCATATTTTACCATAGAAACAGGATCAAACATACCCAGCTGAAAACGCACCATAAACAGGCGCTTAACTGATATATCAATTTGGGCTTCGGTTATTTTGCCGTTTTGTACCGCCTGTACTAATGCCTTATAAGCATCGGTACCACAGTCAATATCTGTACCATGAAATACAGCATCTGCCGAGGCCGACTCTGCATCGGGATGTGTTTTGTGGTTTTTAAAGAAGTCATCTATCGCCCAGCAGTCAGAGGTAACATAGCCTTTAAAACCCCACTGGTTGCGCAAAATATCGGTCATTAGTATGTCGCTTGCGCAGCACGGCTGCGTCCTGAAGGCATTATATGCGCACATAACCCCCACCACATCAGATTCTGTTATTAATTTTTTAAACGCAGGCAGGTAAGTATCCCAAAGGTCATATGCACTTACATCGGCGTTAAATACGTGCCTGTCTGGTTCCGGGCCGCTGTGCACGGCATAGTGCTTGGCGCACGCTGCGGCTTTAATGTATTTTGGGTCATCGCCCTGCAGCCCCCTTACAAAGGCATCGCCCAAAGCGGCGGTTAAAAAAGGGTCTTCGCCATAGGTTTCCTGGCCACGGCCCCAGCGCGGATCCCTAAATATATTAATATTGGGAGTCCAGTAGGTAAGGCCCAGGTAGCGTTCGTTTGTGCGGCCTGTTGCTACGGCTTTGTTGTACACAGCACGGCCCTCGAGCGCCGAAAAATCGGCCATTGTAAAAAGGGAACCTTTATCAAAGGTGGCAGCCATGGCAATGGCCTGCGGGTATACCGTTACTTTAAATGGTGTGCGTGCCACCCCGTGCAGTGTTTCGTTCCACCAGTCGTAGGCAGGTATACCCAGGCGTGGTATGGCGGGTGCTGCGTTGAGCATCTGCGCTACTTTCTCCTCAAGGGTTAACCGGCCTACAAGGTCGTTTACACGGGCTTCAAAAGTTAAGTTGTAATCCTGAAAAGGATAGGCAGGGGTTTGCCCTGTTGCAAAATTTTTAGTGAATAGGAGGCTGATAATAAAAATATTACGCAGTAGTTTTTTACTCATAATCGATTGTTTGTGTGGTTATGATGTAGGGACAAAAAATGCCTGTCAGGGCAGGTTTTGTGCTGTGTTTAGCAATAATTCAAAAGTAGGCTATCGGTAATAGCGGCCTGTAAATTGGGAAAGAAACTTACGAATACGTTTTAGTTGAAATTTTTGTAAAGAGTAATCCGCTAAAAAAATAAGGGCTAATATTGAATCATCAAAAGGTATTATAAACCATAAGGGTAGCCGTTAACTAATTAGCGGCTTAAATAGTTGCAATGAAAAAAGCGTTATTCTTTCTGTTATCGGCCGTTTGTTTTAGTGCTACGGCACAAAATATTGTTAAGCACACCGGTGGCGGGTCAGATTTTCCGGTAGTTACTCCGGGTGGGGCTGCCACTGTTATTTTTGATGCACAGGATGATGAACTTGTGCACATAGCGGCCAACCTTTTTATTGATGATGTGGAAAGAGTTACCGGTAAAAGACTAAATTATGCCAATACCATAGCTAAAGAAAAAACCGTAATAATTATAGGTACTATAGGCAAAAGTACTTATTTAAAGCAATTAATAGACAACAAAAAGCTTAACGTTAAAGACCTCGCCACCCAGTGGGATGGCTACCACATACAGGTAATTAAAAATCCTTTTAAAGGTGTAAAGCAAGCCCTGGTAATTGCCGGTAGCAATAAAAGGGGCGCCGCCTATGGCGCGGTAGAGCTGTCTAAACAAATGGGGGTATCGCCGTGGTACTGGTGGGCCGATGTGCCTGTTGAAAAAAACAGCGCTATTTATGTTAGTGCAGGCAGTACTATAGCCGATGCGCCGAAAGTAAAATACAGGGGTATTTTTATTAACGATGAGGCTCCGGCTTTTTCGGGCTGGGCAACAGAAAAATTTGGCGGCTTTAACCATAATGTTTACGAGAAGGTTTTTGAGCTTCTTATAAGGTTAAAAGGAAATTATTTATGGCCTGCCATGTGGGGCAGGGCCTTTAACGACGACGATACCCTGAATCCGGTACTTGCAGATAAATGGGGTATTGTTATGGGCACTTCTCATCATGAGCCCATGCTGCGCGCCCAGCAGGAATGGAAACGCTATGGCAAGGGTGCCTGGGATTATAATAAAAATGATAGCATATTGCGCGATTTTTGGCGAAAAGGCATCATCAATATGGGAAACCATGAAAGTATTGTTACCGTGGGTATGCGTGGCGATGGCGATGAGCCCATGACCGAGGGTACTGCAACAGCGCTACTGGAAAAAATTGTAAGCGACCAGCGCAACATTATTAAGGAGGTTACCGGCAGGGATGCTTCAGAAACGCCACAGGTTTGGGCACTTTATAAAGAAGTACAGGATTATTATGATAAAGGCATGCGCGTGCCTGATGATGTAACCTTGTTGCTGTGCGACGATAACTGGGGCAACATACGCAAGCTTCCTAAAAAAGAGGACAAAGCCAGGAAAGGCGGTTATGGCATATATTATCATTTTGATTACGTGGGTGACCCCAGGAACTATAAATGGATAAACACCAATAATATTGCACGCGTTTGGGAACAAATGCACCTGGCATGGGAATATAATGCACGGCAGATATGGATTGTAAATGTGGGCGACATAAAGCCCATGGAGTTTCCTATATCATTCTTTTTAGACTATGCATGGAATCCGGAAAAATGGCAGCCCGAAAATCTTTCAGAGTATTATACAACATGGGCAGGCGAACAGTTTGGTACAAAATATGCCACAGAAATAGGTGATGTGGTGCACACATACGGACAGCTTGCTGCCAGGAGAAAGCCTGAACTTACCACGCCAGAAACCTACAGCCCTGATAATTATAATGAGGCGCAAAACGTAATAGATACTTATAATAACCTTTTAGAAAAGGCAAACGCCATCAGGGCAAAACTGCCTGCAACATACCATGATGCTTATTTTCAGCTGGTGCTGCACCCTGTAATGGCCAATGCCAACCTGCACAACATGTATTATGCTGCCGCCCTAAACCGCAAGTATGCTGCTGCTAACGATGTAAAGGCTAACCTGTATGCCGACAAGGTAAAAGAACTGTTTAAAAAAGACTCACTTATTAGTGTAGCATACAATAAAGATACATCCGGCGGTAAGTGGAACCATTTTATGGACCAGGTGCATATAGGGTATACTTCATGGAATGACCCGCCTAAAGATATTATGCCACAGGTAACCTATGTGCCTCAAAATTCGGCAGGGGTGCTAACACCCAATTCGGCGATTATTGATACATCAGCTATAGATAGGGTAGTGCCCGGGCCTGCGGCGGCTTTTTATGAGCTGAATGGATATGTATCTATAGGAGCCACCCATTACAGCAGGGCTGTAAACACCGGGGGTATTGAGTGGAAAATAATTCCGGATATAGGGTTAACGGGTTCAGGCTTGACACCTTTCCCTGTTACGGCAACAAGGCAGCAGCCGGGTAAAAATAGCCCACATACCGAATATGATTTTTATATTTATGAAGAGAAAGCAGTAAATGTACAGGCCTATTTTTCGCCTACGCTTAATTTTCATAACCTTGAAGGCGGCCTGTGCTATGCCATATCAATAGATGATGAGCAGCCGGTACTAACCGGTATCAACGCACATGATGATGTTAGGGTATGGAGGGGCTGGGTAGCTAATAATATTATAATAAAGACTACCGCACACAAGGTGCTGCAACCCGGCAGGCATGTGCTTAAATTCTGGATGGCAGACCCGGGCACCGTACTTCAAAAAATTGTAATTGATTTAGGCGGGGTTAAGCAAAGCTACCTGGGTCCGCCGGAAACTATGGCTACAAAGTAATTTTGCAGCAGCATACAAACACAACATTCATTTACCTATGCGATATAATAAATTATTACAGGCCATTTTAATCATCCTCTTGTTTTGCCCTAAACTCAGGGCAGACAACGGTTACCGTTTATGGCTTAAATATGATAAAGTAAGCAACAAGGCGCTCCTTGATAAATACAGGTCGGGCCTTAAATCCTATTGCCTTGAAGCTAATTCGGCCATCGCGGTGGCGCTTGAGCAGGAACTTATACTTGGTACTAAAGGCCTGCTTGATATCGATATTAAAAAGGTAGCATCCGTACAAAACGATGGTTGCCTTTTAATTGGCACACCACAAAATTCAGCCACAATACGCGGGTTAAAGCTTGATGCAGAATTAAAAGCCCTGGGTAACGAGGGGTTTCTTATAAAAACAGTACTTATCAATAAAAGGCGATGCACAGTAATTACGGCCAATAAAGATGTTGGCCTGCTTTACGGAATGTTTCATCTTTTAAAACTTATACAAACGCAAAGTGCCATTGACAACCTGATGGTGCAAAGCGCGCCTAAAATACAGGTACGCACCCTAAATCATTGGGATAACCTTGATGGCAGTGTAGAGCGTGGCTATGCAGGCACCTCTATCTGGAACTGGGCAGCCCTGCCCGGCACCATAGACCCGCGTTATAAAGATTATGCCCGCGCCAATGCCTCTATAGGCATAAACGGTACCGTTATAAACAATGTAAATTCAAACCCCAAAATACTTACTGCCGAGTACCTACCCAAGGTAAAAGCACTGGCCGATGTATTCAGGCCTTACGGCCTTAAGGTATACCTGTCTATTTCATTTAGCGCACCCATAACCATAGGCGGATTAAAAACAGCCGACCCTCTAGATCCTGCTGTTGCCAAATGGTGGAAGGCAAAAGCGGATGAAATTTATGGCTATATACCTGATTTTGGAGGGTTTTTAGTAAAAGCAAATTCAGAGGGGCAGCCCGGCCCGCAGGACTATGGGCGCACCCATGCAGATGGTGCAAACATGCTGGCCGATGCACTGCAGCGCCATAATGGCATTGTTATGTGGCGTGCCTTTGTATACAACAGCAACCCTGCCGAAGACCGCACGTTGCAGGCCTATAACAGCTTTAAGCCTCTTGACGGTAAATTTAAAGATAATGTACTGGTGCAAATTAAAAACGGGCCTATAGACTTTCAGCCCCGCGAACCTTTTTCGCCACTGTTTGGCGCCATGCCCAATACATCGCTCATGATGGAGTTCCAGATTACCCAGGAATATCTGGGGTCTTCAAAACACCTGGTGTTTTTAGCCACGCTATATGAAGAGGTATTAAAAGCTGATACCTATGCAAAGGGGACGGGCAGCACAGTAGCCAATGTGGTGCAGGGCAAATACAGCAGCGGTAAGCTAACCGGTATGGCCGGCGTGGCAAACATAGGCAACAGCACTAACTGGTGCGGGCACCCTTTTGGGCAGGCAAACTGGTATGCACTGGGCAGGCTGGCATGGGATCCTGACTTATCTTCAGGCAGTATTGCTAACGACTGGCTGCGCATGACTTTTTCTAACGAAAAACAATTTGTTGATCCTGTAAAAGCAATGATGCTGCTATCAAGAGAGGCAGCCGTAAATTATATGACCCCGTTAGGCCTAAACCACATAATGGCCTATAACACGCACCAGGGTCCGGGCCCGTGGGTAGATACCGCCGCACAGCCCAACTGGAAATCAACCTACTACCATAATGCCGATGCTAAGGGTATAGGCTTTAACCGCACAAGCACAGGCTCTAATGCAGTAGGGCAGTATTTTCCTGAGGTTAGGAACATGTTTGAAAAAACCGAAACATGCCCTGAAAACCTTTTGCTGTGGTTTCATCATCTACCCTGGACGTATACTACCCATTCCGGTAAAAGCCTGTGGGATGAGTTGTGTTATCATTATTATAAGGGTACCGATGAGGTAAGATCCATGCAAAAAGCCTGGGATGCTACAGCGCCCTATGTAGATGCCGAGAGCTTTGCCAGGGTAAAAGCATTGCTTAATGTTCAGGAGGAGGAAGCCGTAATATGGAGGAATTCGTGTGTGCTTTACTTCCAGACGTTTTCTAAAATGCCACTACCTGCCGGCCTTGAAGCGCCCGATAAAACGCTGGAATATTATAAGGCACTAAAGGTTGACTAAATTTATTAAGTAGTAAAAATTCAATATCATTTTTTTATTAATCCAAGTTACACAATGAGTACAATCAAGCAAGCCTACTTTAAGACAGTAGACACGATAAAATTTGAAGGTCGCGAGAGCACCAATCCCCTTGCATTTAAATGGTATGACGAGAGCCGTGTTGTGGCAGGCAAGACATTAAAAGACCATTTTAAATTTGCAATGGCGTGGTGGCACACCCTTGTAAATACCGGTGGCGACCCCTTTGGCCCAGGAACCGAAAAACACGCCTGGGACAGCCATGAAGATGCTGTGCAGCGCGCTAAAGATAAAATGGACGCAGGCTTTGAATTTATGGAAAAGCTGGGCATCCCATACTACTGCTTCCACGATGTGGATTTGGTAGACGAAGCACCCACCCTTGCTGAGTTTGAGGCCCGTGTACAGACCGTGGTAGCCTATGCTAAAGAAAAGCAAAACGAAACCGGAATAAGGCTGCTTTGGGGTACCAGCAACCTTTTCAGCAACCCGCGCTACATGAACGGGGCAAGCACCAACCCTAATTTTGATGTAGTGGCCTATGCAGCCGCACAGGCAAAAATAGCCATTGATGCCACCATAGCTTTAGGCGGTGAAAACTATGTATTCTGGGGCGGGCGCGAAGGCTACATGAGCCTGTTGAATACCGATATACAGCGTGAGCAGGACCACCTGGCACAGTTTCTTACCATTTGCAGGGACTATGCAAGGGGGCAGGGCTTTACCGGCAACTTTTTGATAGAGCCAAAGCCTATGGAGCCGATGAAGCACCAGTATGACTTTGATGCTGCTACCTGTATAGGCTTTTTAAACAAATATGGCCTACAGAATGACTTTAAGCTGAACCTTGAAGTAAACCATGCTACCCTTGCAGGGCATACTTTTGAGCACGAAATGCAGCTTGCGGCCAATGCCGGCATGCTGGGCAGCCTTGATGCCAACCGTGGCGACTACCAGAACGGGTGGGATACCGACCAGTTTCCAATCGATATTTATGAAGTAACACAGGCCATGCTTGTATTTTTACAGTCGGGAGGCCTGCAGGGCGGCGGAATAAACTTTGATGCCAAAGTGCGCAGGAACTCTACCGATATAGAAGATAAGTTTATTGCCCACATAAGCGGCATGGATATATTTGCGCGCGGGCTTATCAGTGCAGAGCACATCCTTAAAAACACCAATTACACCAGCCTTCGCAAAGAGCGTTATGCCTCATTTGACACAGGCAGTGGAGCTGACTTCGAAAAGGGCAGGCTAACTCTTACCGACCTTGATGCATATGCCCGCCAGCACGGCGAGCCAAAACAGATAAGCGGGAGGCAGGAGCTGTTTGAACAGATTATTGCTAACGCATATTAATACTACTTGTTTAAATTTGGGATTGTTACTTAAAGCCTTTAAAATTTTTTGAAGGCTTTTTTCTTTTTAGGTTTTAAGTGCTATTTTTTTTGGTATTTGAACCCGATTAAGATTAGCGGTCATAATTCTCAAATTAAACTCTGATTTCAAAGTCCGAAAGTGAAGAATTAAGCTGTTTTTTATGTAGGATGGAGCCTAAAGAAAAAAGGGAGAAACTTTTAAAAGTTTCTCCCTTTTTGTACCTGGAGTGGGAATCGAACCCACACACCGTAGTACACGAGTTTGAGTCGTGCGCGTCTACCAATTCCGCCATCCAGGCAAGTAGAATTGTTGTTCTAATTGGGTGCAAATTTAGAAAATTATATTTAAATTCAGGAAAATTAGCCAACAAATTACCTTGCAGGTCAAATTAAATTTCTAAATTTGCACCCTGTTTACAATACACAACACTAACTAACTACTAAACAGAATATTAAAATGTCGTATTTTGAGCCTGAAGCAAAAATTTTTGCTTGTTCACAAAGTACCTACCTTGCCGAAAAAATAGCAGAGCGCTATAATGTGTCGCTGGGCAAGGTTACGTTCTCACATTACAGTGATGGCGAATTTCAGCCATCGTTTGAAGAGTCTATAAGGGGGTTAAGGGTGTTTTTAGTATGTTCTACCTTTCCTAATTCAGACAATCTTATGGAGCTGTTGCTAATGATTGATGCGGCAAAAAGGGCATCGGCCAGGCACATAACAGCGGTTATACCATATTTTGGATGGGCAAGGCAAGACAGAAAAGATAAGCCACGTGTGCCGATAGGAGCCAAGCTTGTAGCCAAGCTGCTTGAAACGGCCGGTGCAACCAGGATTATGACTATGGACCTGCATGCCGACCAGATTCAGGGCTTTTTTGAAAAACCGGTAGACCACCTTTTTGCTTCAACTATATTTGTGCCTTATATTAAGAGCCTTGGCCTAGATAACCTTACCATAGCCTCCCCGGATATGGGTGGTAGCAAAAGGGCTTATGCATATAGCAAATTTTTAGGCAGCGACGTAGTAATATGCTACAAGCAGCGCAAAGAGGCTAATAAAATTGAAACCATGGAGCTAATAGGCGATGTTACAGGGCGTAACATTATACTTATTGATGACATGATAGATACAGGCGGGACCCTTGCAAAAGCGGCCGACCTGATGATGGAAAAAGGTGCTGTTAGCGTTCGCGCTATTTGTACGCACCCAATATTAAGCGGTGGCGCTTACGAAAAAATTGAGCAAAGCCAGCTAAAAGAACTTATTGTTACAGATAGTATACCTCTTAAAAAGGAAACCAGCAAAATAAAGGTGGTGACCTGCGCAGGCTTGTTTGCAGAGGTAATGCATATGGTGCAAAACAACACCTCTATAAGCGGTAAGTTTTTACAATAACAAATTTTTATTATTAACTATATTTATTATTAAATGAAATCGATTACGATTAAAGGATCTGAAAGAGAAAGCGTGGGTAAGGCGGCAACGCGTACGGTACGTAATGCTGGAATGGTTCCTTGCGTGTTATACGGAGGAGATCAGCCAGTACATTTTACTGCAGAAGAAATTGCATTCAAAAACCTAGTTTACACTCCAAACGTACACACAGTGGTAATTGATCTTGCCGGAACATCTTACAACGCTATCCTTCAGGATATCCAGTTTCACCCGGTAAACGACAAAATACTTCACATAGATTTTTACCAGCTTCATGATGATAAAGAAATCACTATGGATGTACCGGTTAAAATTACAGGAACATCTCCGGGTGTACTTGGTGGTGGTGTACTTCGTGTTAACCAGCGCAAGCTTAAAGTGCGTGCACTTCCTGCTAACCTACCTGACTTTGTAGAGGCTAACATTTCTGAACTTGAAATGGGTAACAAACTTTACATAACTAAACTGGAGCAGAAGAATTTTAAACTACTTCAGCCAGAAAACACTGTTGTTGCTCAGGTTCGTATCTCTCGTGCTGCTATGAAAGCTGCACAGGAGGCTGCAAAAGCTGCAAAAGCTCCGGCAAAAGGAAAGAAAAAGTAATTTATCTATCCGTTATATCACAACGAGCGCTCCATTATGGGGCGCTTTTTTTATTGGATTGTTTGACTATTAGATATTTAGATCGCTAGGCAGAGCAAAATCTGATGACTGAACGATCGAATTATCGAACAATCCAAAAATCTGATTTATCTTTGCCCTATGAACTGGCTAACATCGCTCTTTTCATCAAAAAAAGAGGCAAAAGAACCCACTGATCCCATGAAAAAATACCTTATTGCCGGACTGGGCAACATAGGCGCAGAATATGTTAATACGCGCCACAACATAGGCTTTAAAGTGCTGGACAGGCTTGTACAGCAGGAAGGCCTTAGCTATGAAACTGTTAAGCTGGGCGCTATGGCCGAATATAAGCTTAAGGGGCGCACGCTGTTTTTGCTAAAGCCTAATACCTACATGAACCTTAGCGGAAAAGCTGTAAAATACTGGCTTGATAAAGAGAATATTCCATTAGAAAACCTGCTTGTTGTAACCGATGACCTTAATATACCCTTTGGCACCATACGCTTTAAGGGCAAGGGTAGTGATGGCGGCCATAATGGGCTTAAGAGCATACAGCAAATACTGGGTACGGCAGATTATGCCCGATTTAGGTTTGGCATAAGCGACGAATTTAAAAAAGGCCAGCAGGTGAGTTATGTACTGGGGGAATGGGACGAAGCAGAGAAAGCAAAACTGCCTGAACGGCTTGATACATCAGTAGAGGCTATAAAAGAGTTTACACTCTCAGGCATTGCTAATACCATGAGTACCTTTAACGGTAAATAAAAAAGGGATGCTAAGTAGCATCCCTTTTTAGTGTTATTTAACTACCAGTTTTTTTGTAACGGTGTTGGTTCCCTGCTGCACATGCAAGAGGTAAACCCCTTGTTGCGCTGCCGGCAGCGATATGTTTTGTTCAAACAATCCACCCGGGCTGGTATAGGATTGACCGGTAATTTTTCTACCTCTCATGTCATATACGGTAACGGCTACATCATCATTGCCTGCGGCATTAAAACGTAGGGTAAAGTTGCCATTGTTAGGGTTAGGGTATAGTGCAAAGCCTGCAAATACATTGTCTTGTACACTGGCCGTGGCCGGTTGTATGGTGCAAATATTAAGGCTCCAGCTGTTAATGCTGCCACCATCGCCATCCGTATTATCATAAATTTCAAGTGTCCATTGTCCTTGGGGCAGCTCTCCGGCAAAAGCAGAAAGCGCCTCTGCAGGCAATACAACGCCGGTAATTGCCGTGTCTCCCCCATCGCATTGTATGGCTGTGCCTGCATCGCTAAAAACAGCATTTACATTATCCCTGTCACCACACTGATTTGTGAAAAGCTCTACCGATGTGCCCTGGGGACTTATTAGGGTTGCCGTAACATCTGATAACCAGCTGTGCGAAATATCCAGGCTCACGGTAATGCTTTGCACCATATCGTTTGTATTTACGGTAAGCACCGATGTTGCTGTGGTATCACCGGCATCAGAAATACCTACAGGCACATCACCCGATTCATAATCCTGGCAAAGGCGGTAACCTGTTGTAAATGCCAATGCTGCACCAAACGCACCGGAGCAGCCCTCGTTTGCAGGCCTTACTCTCCAGTAATATGGTGTGCTTTCGGCCAGTGTAGCCGTAAAGGTGGTGGCCACGGTAGCAGCGGTTGCCACAATATTTGTAAAGCTGGCATCTGTAGCCACTTCAATTTCATAAGATGTTGCATTAGCAGCTGCCTGCCATTCAAAAACTGCCTGGTTGTTTACAGCAGTAGCATTAGCCGAAGGAGTTTCCTGCAGCACAGGGCCAAAGCCGGCATCAAGCAGGTCAAGGTAAACGTGTACAATTTTAACCTCGTTACCCGATGTAGCTGTTATGGTCATGCTGTAAAAGCCTACCGCGGCGCCGTCTGTATTAGCAACTGTTACGTTAACAGTGCCGTTTGCTGCACTGCTGTTTGGGGAAAATGTTACAACAGATCCTGTAGGGTTGCCCATAACCGTATATGTGGTTGTGCCCGAAAAACCTGCATAAGCACTGTATGTCAAATTATACACTACCTCATTGCCCTTGCAGGCAGTAATGTTTTGGTTACCGCTAACAGCAATGGCCATAGTGTTGGCAGGTGCTGTTATGCTAAAGTTGCTGTTGCCAAGGTCATAAAATATATTGTTATAACCTTTTACCATAATACGCTTATTACCACCGGCAACATTAGGTACAGTAACTACTTCGCTACCATCATTGGGTACTTTTGCGGCAAGTATGGTAGGGTAGGTGTATCCGCCATCGGTGCTCATGTAAATATCTATGTAAGGAGTATCTACACCATTAGATGTTGTACCTGCCACATTCCAGGTTACGTTTTGATTGGTACCTGCCTGCCAGCTTATATCAGTATCAGGCGATGTAACGGCAAACGGACCCGCGTTACCCGAAACATTTACGCGCATATAATCAATTGTTGCCTGGCCGCCGAGTATATTATTATCTCTTACCGTCAGAGCAAAATCAAAATGGCGGGCCACATCGCTTATCACTTCCCAGGTAGGGTAAAGGTTGTTTGCCAGTACGGCTTCAATATCAGGCATAAAACGCTGTGGCACTGACTTGGGCGCTATAGAGCGGAAATTAGGTCCGAATGCCGAAGTTGCCAACGGCGGCTGTACCGAGATTTCATTATCAAACTGCTCCCAGCAATAGGTAAGGGCATCATTGTTTGCGTCAGTAGCTGATCCTTCCAGTATAAAGGCGGTACCAAACGGTATGGTATAGTCTCTCCCGGCATTGGTTACCGGCGGAATATTACCCGTGGCGGTGTTAGCGCTGCAGTTGCCAGCTGTAGCTATAAAGAAAGACATTTCTAAAATGCTTTGTGCGTGAAACTGGGCATCGCTGTGCCACTCAACATTAGGGTCGCACACACCGGCATAAGCCATAATGGTAGTGCCGCTACCGGGCTCATAAGCAGTATTGTTATTCCTGTTGCCACCACACTCGTTATTAAAACTGTGGTTGCCCCCAAACTGGTGTCCCATTTCGTGCGCTACATAATCAACATCATAAGAATCGCCTACAGGAGCACCAAGGCCGGTAATACCCCTTGCCTTGCTCTCTGAACATGGCGACCATAATTGGGCTACACCACCGCCACCTGTGCTGGCAACGTGGCCTATGTCATAGTTGTCAAACCCTATGTTTGCATCTATAACTTCCTGGCTCATACCCAGCAGTGCGTTATCAGTATTACTGTTGTCAAAATCATCAGAATCAACAAAAATCACATCTTCATTATTGTCTACAAGTTCCATGGCAATGCCGAAATCTCTTTCGTAAATACCGTTTACCCTGGTCATGGTTACATTCATTGCGGCAAGCACGGCGGCTTTTTTCTGCGCAAGCGTACCGGCATCCAAACCCGCCGCAGTAATATGAAAGGCGGCATATTCAACGGTACATGCCAGCGCCAGGCGGTATACCCTAAAAGTACCATCGGTGCTCAATACGGTTTGCTGAAGGTTGTTTTCCGGAGTTTTTTGAGCGTTATGCACATTCTCGGGTGTATCGCACCTAAAAATACGTGGTGTCCTTACATCCTGCTTTTTATACACAATATAATGCTGAAGGTCTGTAGTATACGGGTCTGTGTATGATGTTTGCCCCGGAGCAAACGTCATGTTATGAAGACCGTATTGCGTAATGCTGAAACGTATCGTTTCTGACGGATTGTCTATACTAACACCGGCATAGGAGCGCATATCGGTATGGTTAGCGGCGAGCCCGGGTTGCATAACCGGCGCATAATATATACGGTAGTTTTTTAAGGTGCCATCGGCATCAGGAAATGCTACAATTACAGACGATGTAATGCCTGCTTTGCGTAGTGGCGCGTTTTGTACCTGTTGTTTTAACGCCTCCAGGTTAAGTGAATATGTATGGTAAGCGATGGGGGTAGAAGCCCGTTCCAACAAGGCAAGCCCTGATGTTGCGTCGCGGCCTTCTTTAGTCCAGGCGGTGTTTTGCGCCTGCACTATGCCTGCAGTAAAACCAAGCAGGCACAGGTAAAGTAGTTTTAGTTTCATTTAGTTTGTTTAGGTAATAGTAAACTTTGGGGTTGTTTAAAGTTCACGAAGATAGCGAATTAGGTTTTGTTATATACTCATTTAGATAAATCATCTAAATTAAATTTTCGATAATTATATAGCCGCAAAACCGTATCTTTAAAGATATTCCGATTAAACGTATGAAAAAAAGTATTTTATTGATATTTTTAGGAGTACTTGCCTCGTGCGGTGTCGCTAAAAATCCTGTAGCATCTAAGGCAATTATTACAAGCGTTTGCCCTGAGTCGGGCACCTGTACAATCGAAATTATGAAGGATAAGAGCCTATCTGTGAAAATAGATGATTTAAAACGGCCTTACTACACTCTTGAAGTTATGCCGGGGCGGGTAGTGGTAAAATATACTTATACTAAAAACCGTAATCCTGACTATGCCGATGATGGCTATACCGAAGAAGTAATTTTTGAGACCGATGAAAACTTTACCCAAATAGATGCCGATAAAAATAAGTTGCTTTTTGGTGTGCAGTGTTTTTGCCGGGGTAAGGCAGGTTTTTATAAAGTGCCGGATGCTTTAGTTACTTACAAAAACGAAAATTTACATATAAGTCTGCCAGCCATTGTTGATGGGCAGCTTACCCGAGCGGTAAACATAGAATTTGAATAAGCATAAAAAAACCACGCTTTAGGCGTGGTTTAATGTATTATTTTGCTTCGTAGTATTCTCTTAGCTTTTTAGCATAATTGGCCCTGTTAGCGGCAAATATTTTATATTGGTCTGCCGTTAAAACCGATTTTAGCTTTGCTTCTCTATCTTCGGTAAGGGTTTTAAGCTTTTTAGCTTTCTCTGTCTTGTTGGCTGTCTTGTTAGCCTCGGTAGCCTTAGTAAGGAATGTTTTATTAACATCCATCACTTTTGTATACTGGCTGTCGTTTAATGAAAGCTGTGTTTTCATTTGTTTGGTAACAGCGGTTGCTCCTTCGCTAATTTTATCCTGGGCAAGGGCATTTGTGCTAAACATAAGCAGTAATACAAGAGTGCCAATAAACGCCTTAAAAGCAGTGGTAGAATTTTTCATGCAGGTTTAATTATTTTATGGTTTGTAAAGCTTGCGCCGATGCAAAAATATAGGATAATTTTAATTGTGGCACATTTTGAGCATTAAATGTAAGGCAATATAAAATAAAAAAATCCCGCCGTTAAGCGGGATTTGATATTATGCAGGATCTTTCATTTTAAAAGACTCCATGAATTTTGTAGTGTAGTCACCTGCCACATAATCCGGCTCATCCATAAGCTGGCGATGGAACGGTATAGTGGTTTTAATACCTTCTATAATAAACTCATCAAGCGCACGCTTCATCTTGTTAATAGCCTCTTCCCTTGTCTGGGCCGTGGTTATAAGCTTGGCTATCATTGAGTCATAATTAGGCGGAATTGTATAACCGCTGTATACGTGTGTGTCAAGCCTTACACCGTGGCCACCCGGCATGTGCAGTGTAGTAATTTTACCCGGTGAAGGGCGAAAATCATTATATGGGTCTTCGGCGTTAATACGACACTCTATAGAGTGAAGCTCAGGCAGGTAGTTTTTACCCGAAATAGGGGTACCGGCTGCCACAAGTATCTGCTCACGTATAAGGTCATAATCTATTACCTGTTCAGTAATAGGGTGTTCTACCTGTATACGGGTGTTCATTTCCATAAAGTAGAAATTGCGGTGCTTGTCTACCAGGAACTCAACCGTACCGGCGCCTTCATATGCAATATATTCGGCAGCCCTTACAGCAGCATCGCCCATTTTTTGACGAAGTTCGTCTGTCATAAACGGCGAAGGTGTTTCTTCAGTAAGTTTTTGGTGGCGGCGTTGTACAGAGCAGTCCCTTTCACTAAGATGGCATGCTTTGCCAAATGAATCGCCCACAATCTGTATTTCAATATGGCGTGGCTCTTCAATAAGTTTTTCCATATACATACCATCGTTGCCAAAAGATGCAGCAGCTTCCTGGCGGGCACTTTCCCATGCTTTTAGCAGTTCGTCCTGCTTCCACACGGCACGCATACCTTTACCACCACCACCGGCCGTAGCCTTAAGCATAACCGGGTAGCCAAATTCGGCAGCCAGTTTATCGGCATGTTCATATGAGTCTAAAAGGCCGTCAGAACCCGGTACACAAGGTACGCCTGCTGCCTTCATGGTAGCTTTGGCTGTAGCCTTGTCTCCCATTTTGTCAATCATATCTGGTGATGCGCCAATAAATT
>Ga0265798_10004156_pt1 | contig 20178 bp, 23 predicted proteins | sample P3T30metagenome_FD_192430 | JGI IMG/M metagenome (GOLD analysis project Ga0265798, IMG submission 192430) | Plant litter microbial communities from East Loma Ridge, Irvine, California - P3 T30 | ecosystem: Environmental > Terrestrial > Plant litter > Unclassified | place: USA: California... | reverse complement strand
TCGCTCCCTTATTTCGCGCCGAAATTCTCTCCCCCACCGCCCTTCGGGTTGCACTACGCCCTCCGGTCGCTAAGGCGGAAAACCGCCTTCACGGCAAAAAAACGAGTAGGAGAGGAAAGACAATGAATGACACGGTACGGGTCACGTTGGACCGCGAGGACTGGGAACGCATCATCCGACTGGTGCAGGGAGTTGTCCCGGCCGCCACGCAGAGCGTCGACGACGCCTACGAGTACGACGAAGACGGCCCGGACATGGCCTGGATCGAGGCCCGACAGCGCAGTCTCGCGGAAGCACGCGCCCTCAGCGAGCGTGTGACAGCGGCAGTGCAGGGCGGCGCTCCCTCCGAATGACGACTCCCGCCAGCACATTTCTGCATTGTCGGTCATGCGGAAAGGTGCTCCTTGGCGCGACTAACGGCGGTTGCTGAATGCGACGGAGTAATGCACACGCATGCGCCTAGCGCCGACCCGAGCAAGTCGAAAAAATAGTAGAATAATGTGCGGCAAAGGGTACCGATATAGGCCCTGCTGGCGTAGAATAGAAGCATGAACACGGGGAAGGGGTCCCCGCCGTTCAACAGTTTTGGAAGGTGATTTCGATGAGCATCACGGTGTACACCAAGTCCGGTTTCTGCCCCATGTGCATGGCAACCGAACGCACTCTCGTCTCCGCCGGCATCGAGTTCAACGAGGTCCACCTCGAGGACGTCGACCAGACCCAGATCGAGGAGTGGAAGACCACCCTCGGGATGAGCGCCCCCATCGTCGTCACCGACACCGAGGCCGGCTCCTGGAGCGGCTTCCGCCCCGACAAGATCGACCAGTTCAAGAGCGTCACCGAGACGGTGAAGGCTGCGTGATGACGATGACACTCGAGCGCCCGGCCACTCGTCCTGACATCATCCAGCCGGAGACCCGTGCCGCTGTCGACGAGCTGCTGCTCAACGACCCGGGCCATGCCCTCCTCGCGCTCGACCGAGCGACCACCGACCCCTCCGAGGGTGTCCGCGAGTGGGAACTCGACGCGGAAGGGCGCCGCACCTGGGAAGCCGGCTACATGGTCGGATTCGCCGCCGCAGCGCCCACCCTCATGGCTGAGGTCCTCGAGCTCCGAGCCCAGCTCGAGCAGGCCAACCACGACGCCGACCGGTACTACGCCGAGATGTGCCGCCGACCGGCCCCCGCCGAACCGACCGCCTCCCGCGAGTCGTTCGCGGAGATCTCCCGCACCCGCGGTGAAGACGACCGCGCCGCCCGCCACGAAGCGACCATCGACCGCATGTTCCCCCACTACGCCGGCGTCCACGCCTGAGCACATCGTCGGGTGGAGCAGGCGAAGCCGAACGCGTCGCTGACCGATCCGGTGTCAGCAGATCTACCCGTGCTTCGCTGGTCGTGGACGGTAGAATCGAACGTGAGCAGGGGAGCCCCCATGAGCATCAGCACCACGCACCGCACCACGAGCCCGGCCAGCGTCGACGAGCGCCGGCGTCGCGTCGAGATCGCTGAGCACAGTGGCGAGATGGAGGGTCTGCACGTCACGCCGGCGTCTCGTGCGGATGCTGAGGAGTACGTCGCTGGCCGGATCAGTGTTCGTGAGCTCCGTGCCCGTGTTCGTGCCCGCCACGGCGTCCGGTGATGGTTCGCCGCATCGTCCTGCAGCGTGACTGACCCCTACCTCGACCCTGACACCGGAATCCTCCGCAACCGACTCGGGCTTCGCACCCAGCACGAGCTCGACGTCGTCGAGGGCGACTTGGCGTGGGCGGGGATGCTGGAACTACTCGAGTACCCGCCACCGGCGACCGGTGACCTGGACGAGCTTCGAGCGATCCACCGCGAACTGTTCAGCGACGTCTACGACTGGGCGGGCGAGGTGCGCACGGTCGACATGCGGAAGAACGTTGAGGGAGCCGAGTTCTTCTTGCCCGCGTCGATGATCGGCCGTTCCGCCGGCTACGCCGCCGACGAGCTCCGCGCCGACGACATGCTCCGCGGCTTGGACCGGGACCGATTCGTTGAGCGGCTGGCGCATCACTACGACCAGTTCAACTACGTGCACCCGTTCCGGGAGGGCAACGGCCGCACGCAGCGGGTGTTCTGGGACCGTGTCAGCCGCGACGCCGGCTACACGCTGGACTGGCGAGAGGTCTCGGGCCGCGTCAACGACGAGGCGTCCCGGACGGCATCAGAGGCCCGCGACCTCGGACCGCTCCAGGCCATGTTCGATCGCATCGCCGCGCCCCTCGAGCGAGACCGCCACGACCGGTCTGCGCGTGCGGACCGACTGGCGATCCGACGCCACCACGGCGAGGAGCGCGACGCAGAGCTCGGGTTCGACCGATGAGTGGCCGTGTCGCTGTCAGCGCGGGGGAGCGGTTCTGGAAGCACGTGGTGCAGGGGCCGGCGGTGTCGGACTGTTGGATCTGGACGGGTGCTATCGGCGACGACGGGTACGGCCGGTTCTGGCTGCCGCAGCCCGACGGCGGGCAACGCGCGATGCGTCCACAACGGTGGCTCTACGAACACCTCACCGGCTTGACACTGCACCCGTCGACGCTGCTCCTGCATGCGTGCGACGTCCCGTTGTGCGTCCACGTCGACGTCGACCTGTCGGTCTCGCACCTGGCGCCGGGCACACACCGCGGGAACATGCTCGAACGGGTGCAGCGCGGCCGGCACCGGAACGCATCGACGGCGCTCCGCACGATCAACTTCCCCCGATCCGAACGCGTGCGCCTGGCGCGTGAGCTCCGGGAAGCGTTCCGCGACCACGGCTGGGATGGCGCCGCAGTCCGGACGTGCAAGACGGGGATCGCGGCGGGCACACCGACGCTCTGGTGAGCGTCGTGTCGGATGCCGGCAGTACGGTCGCCGCAACCAACGAAGGGGGCAGGACCATGACGAACTACGCGCAGCAGCAGTGGCAGCTAGCCCCGCCGGTGTTCGTCCCACGTCGCGGAACGAAGCTCTCACGGTGGAGCGTGTTCCTCGGCATCCAGTCGCTGCTCCTCGGCGGGCTTCTACCGATCCCGATTCTCGCCATCGTGTTCGGCATCGTCGGTCTCTGCCGCGGCACCGACCTGCCCGGTCGCGCCATCGTCGGCATCGTCCTCGGCTGGTCCGGCCTGACCTTCTGGGGCGGCTTCATCGCGCTCTGCGTGTGGTCGTGGGCGACCAGCCGAATCTAACGGCCACAACAACGAAGCAGCCCCCGACCACGTGGTCGGGGGCTGCTTCGTTTGTTCGCGACGTGGGGGCGTTCGTTACGCCGCGTACGACTCGTGTCCGTCGCCCTGCGCGTCGCCGGCGACGTCGGGCGATGCCTCCGACCGGGAGTCGTCCTCGTTGGACGAGGACGCTGTAGCGGCCACTGTCTTGCTCCGCTTCACCTCGCGCACGGGGATCCCGAGTCGCTCGGCGACCTCGTCGCGGGTGACCTTCGTGTCGAGCATCCGACCGATGATCACCCGCGCCTGCTGTTCCGCGTCCACGACCGCAGCAGCGGCCTCGTCACGGATCTTCTGAATGCGCGCCTCGGCGTCCTCGTTGATGCCGTCGACGGCGTCAGCTGCGACGAAGTATTCGGCGGCGAGCTCCTCGAGCTGTTCCTGCCGGCGGCGGAACTCCGCCGCCCGTTCCACGGCCCGCTCACGCGCGGCCTTGCGCGCTGCTGCCTGCTTCCCTGACGTCCGAACCTGAGCCATGCGAATCCCCAATCCCTGCCGGCCACCACCCGTCTGGTTCGGGCAACACAGCCTTGCTGGCGGCGCGATGCGGCGCTCCTGTCGTCGCCCAGTGTAGCTCGCGCCAGCGACGCGGCCTGTGACAGTCATCGACCCGGATGCGGACGGCCCGACGCTCCTCGTTCCTCGTCGCTGGCCGCCGCTCCCGGTCTCAGCCTGTCTACCGCGCTCGTCACTCCGTCGCCTCCGCTTCGCTCCACCGACTCCGATCCTCCCGGCCACGCATCCCTCCTTCCACCCTGCGCTCGTTCCTCACTCCGGCTTACAGTCATCTGCGCGTCACACCTCAGGCATTACGAATCAGTGAGGTAGAGTCGCGCCATGTTCACCATCCCCAGCCCGCTTCGCGGCTGGGATGAGTACGTCTCGATGACAGGTCCCCGAGGCTGTGTCGGCGCATGATGACCATGCACGTCCTGTCCGCCGGCGACGGTTACACCTACTACACGTCCGAGGTCGCCACGGGCGACGCCCGTCGCGACCACGATCGTGAGCTCGGCGACTACTACACCGCCGACGGCAACCCTCCCGGCCGGTGGATGGGCGGCGGCGCGGAACAGCTCGGCGTCTCCGGGACGGTCACCGAGGAGCAGATGAAGGCCCTCTTCGGTGAGGGCCTCCACCCCGACGCGGACCGCATCATCGCCGACGCGATCGCCGATGGGATGACCGGCAAGCAGGCGCAGGAAGCTGCGAAACTCGGCCGGTCGTACTATGTGTACAAGGCCGACGAGAACTCCCTGCAGGGCCGCATCCAGGCCGGGTACGCCACCTTCCAGCGCATCCAGGGCCACGAGCCCAACACGGAAGAGCGCCGCCTGATCCGTGCTCGCGAGGGCGCGCAGGCGTTCCGCGATGCGAAGGGCCGGGAGCCCGCCGACAAGGAAGAGCTCGGCCGCTACATCACCGCCGCGACTCGCCCCGACCAGCAGGCTGTCGCTGGGTTCGACCTGGTCTGCTCGCCGGCGAAGAGCGTCTCGGTCCTGTGGGCGCTTGGCGACGATGACACCCGCAAGGCCGTCGAGCAGGCACAGGACCGCGCCGTCGCGTCGACCATCGCCTACCTCGAGCGGGAGGCGTTGGCGACTCGCGCCGGCACGAACGGCGTCGAGCAGATCGAGGTCGAGGGCGGCGTCGCCGTGACCGCGTTCCGGCACTTCGAGTCCCGCAACGGCGACCCCCAGTTGCACGACCACCTGGTCGTCGCGAATAAGGTCAAGGGCTCCGACGGCAAGTGGCGCACCATCGACTCCAAGCTGCTGCACCGCATGAACGTCCCCATCTCGGAGTTCTACAACGCGGCGATCATGTCCGAGGTCACGAAGGCGCTCGACGTCACCACCGAGGCACGAACGGTCGCTGCCGGTAAACGTCCCGTGATGGAGATCGCTGGCGTCGACACCGACCTGCTGGAGACGTTCTCCTCCCGGTCCGCGTCGATCCGCGTCGAGGTGGAACGCCTCACCGCCGAGTACCAGCGCGACCACGGCCGCGCCCCGGACACGAAGACGCAGATCAAGATCGCCCAGCAGGCGACCCTCGAAACCCGCCCTCAGAAGGAGCACGGCCGCTCCCCGCAGGCCACCCACGACGACGCCGTCGCCCGCGTCGGGCAGGACCGTGCCGACCAGGTTCTCCCCGCCGCCCAGCGCGCCGCTCAGTCCCGCGCGGCCGAGGACGGTGGGACGCCCACGGTCGACGTTGACGAGCGCGCCGCCCTCGTCCTCGCGACCGTGGAGGAGCACTACGCGGTCTGGGGAGCCGGCGTCGTCGAGGCCGAAGCCCGCCGGCAGCTGGCGCAGATCATCCCGGACCAGACGATCGCTGAACCTCTCGTGCAGCAGGTCGCGAAGACCGCCCTGCAGTCTTCGGTGTCGCTCACCCCGCCGTCCCCACACGGCGCGTTCCAGCCGCTCACCCGCTCGACCGGCGAGTCCGTGTTCGAGTACAAGGGCAAGACCGTCTACACCTCCGGCGGGATCCTCCAGGCGGAGGACGAACTGCTGCAGGCGGCCCGCTACCGGAAGATGGCGCCGGTCTCCCGCGACGTGTTCGAGCGTGTCGCCGCCACGAACACGGGGCCGCTGGACGCCGGGCAGCGGGACCTCGCGCGCACGTTCGCGACGTCGGACGTCGAGCTCGTCGCCGGCATCGGCCCCGCCGGCGCCGGCAAAACCACCGCGTTGAAGCTCGCCAACGAGGCCGTGACTGTCGGCGGTGTCCGCATGATCGGACTCGCACCGTCCGCACCCGCGGCCGCGGTCCTCTCCGAGGCCGTCGGCATCCAGACGACGACGATCCACGGCTTCCTCGCAGCCCACCAGCACGCCGCCGAACAGGACGTCGATGTGCAGGAGCAGTACGCCCTCCTCCCCGGCGACGTCATCGTTGTTGACGAAGCCGGGATGGCCGGCACGAAGCGTCTCCGCGACGTCACCAAGCTCGCCCAGGAGTACGGTGCGTTCGTCCGTCTCATCGGCGATGACCGCCAGCTCTCCGCCGTCGAGGCCGGCGGTGCGCTCCGCCTCATCGACCGCGAGGTCGGCTCCGTGCAACTCGAGCACGTGCACCGGTTCCGCGACGCCGAGGAAGCCGAAGCGTCCCTGCGCCTGCGCGACCCGATGCGTCCCGGCGACCCGTTCGCCTGGTACCAGGAGCACAAGCGTGTCGTCGGCGGTGACAGCGAGCGGATGACCGCCGCCGTGTTCGAAGGCTGGCAGCGCGACACCAACGCCGGCGTCCGGTCCCTCATGCTCGCACCGACCGCGACGGCCGTCACCGATCTGAACGCCCGCGCCCAGGCGTACCGGATCTCCACCGGAGACGTCGACACGTCCCGGTCGGTGCCGTTGCGCGACGGGCTCGCCGCGCACGTCGGCGACACGGTCGTCACCCGCCGCAACGAGTCGGACCTGCGGATCCAAGGCGGCCGCGACCGGGTGAAGAACGGCGACCTGTGGACCGTGACCGGGATCCGCGAGGACGGCGCCCTCGACGTAGCCCATGCGGAGCACGGCGCCGTGATCCAGCTGCCTGCCGGCTACGTCGCCCAGTACGTTGAGGTCGGCTACGCCCGCACCATCAGCCGCTCCCAGGGCCTCACCACCGAACACGCACACGTGCTCGGTGACGCGACAATGAGCCGCGAGGACGCCTACACGGCTCTCTCACGCGGCAAGGAGAGCAACCGCCTCTACCTGGCCCTGGACGACGCCGCGACCGTCCCCGACGCCCTCGAGCAGATCGCCGAGCGCTCCGGGCGGCTCCTCTCCGCGCACGAATCGATCCGCGCCGAGCAGGACCGCGTCGAGGACCTGGTCACTCTCATCGACCAGCACGCCGACGTCGCCACCCGCGCCGACGAACTTCGCGCCGGCACCATCGTCGAACGCGCCCTCGGCGCCGAGCTCGCGCCCTCTCTGCAGGGGCAGGAGTCGTGGGGTGCACTCGCGACATCGCTTCGGGACGCGGAGGACTACGGCCACGACCCCGTCCAGACCCTCCGCGACGCGTACTCACAGCGGGAGCTCGGCACTGCAGACGACGTCCCCGCGGTGCTGCACTGGCGCATCGAGAAGGCCCTCGAGGGCATTGGCCAGGCCGTCGTCCGCGTCATCGACCGCGAGCCCGTCGACGGCGTGCCCGCGTGGATCGCTGACGGCCGCCGCCACCAGGACGAACTCCTCCCCGCCGAGTGGCGCGACCACCTCGAGGAGCGGCACCACTACATCGGCGTCCGCCTGAAGGAGCGCGGCGCTGTCCTCGCCCTCGAGCAGCCGGCGTGGACGCAGGATCTCGGACGGCTCCCGTCGGAGCCGTGGCGGATGTTCGACTGGCACCGCACCGCGGCCGAGGTCGACGTCCTCCGCTCGAAGTACCGCATCGATCCGTCCGAGCTGCAGGCGATCCCCGACAAGCTCCGCGGCAACCCGATCGCTGACAGCCTCCAGGAACGCGTGACAGCGCTCCACAAGGCGGCTGCACTGTCGACCGCACCCGAGGTGACCGTATCCACGCGTGAGCACTACGCCACCCACGCGGCCGAACGCAGCGCCGCGGAGCGTACGGCGCTCCTCGCGGCTGCTGACGGCGTCCAGCACGCGACAGCGACGGCGGCGGCCACCGCTGTCGACGTCGTCGCCGAGACCAGCACTGAGGCCGCAGCGGAGACGACTTCGCAGGCATCCACCACCCAGGCCGCACCCGGCACGGAGACCACTCCTGTGGCCGCGGCGTCGCCCACCACCGCACAGGAAGGAACCACCATGAGCGATCCCCTCGACGAGACACTCGAGCACGTTGGCCGCACCACCGGACGGGCAGCGCAGACCATCACCTCCGAGATCAGCCGGCAACTGCAGCGCGCGGCCGACGAACGCCGCCGCGCCCTGCAGGACGCCCAGCGGAAGGTTGAACGTGAGCGTGACGCCGCAGTCCGCGACGCACAACGCAAGGCCGACCGGGAGCGTGAGAAGGCCGAGCAGCAGGCCGCACGCGAGCAGGAGCGAGTCGACCGCCTCGAGCGCCGCTACCCGACGGGCGAGGTCGACCGTCAGCAGGACACCGCGGCCGCGGCGGCGACCGGCGTCGCGATCGGTGCCGCAGCCGCAGAGGCGATCGAGCACGCCACCGACACTGACGTGGCAGCGATCAGCTCCGACGGACGCGACGCGACCGCGGCCGAGACCGCTGCGATCGCTGCCGAAGGGCAGGCGGACGCTGGCGACGCGGGCAGCGCACCGCTCACGCGCGCCCAGCGTGAACGCGCGATCCTCGAGGGAGCCGGCTACGACCCCGACGAGCGCGTGAACGACGACACCAGCACGTCGGCGGAACAGGCCCGCCGGGACGACTACCAGGCGCCGGAGATCAGCCGCGGCGACGAGGGCATCGAACGGTAGTGGCGGTGCCTCCAGTCTCGGTGCAGCTCTCGCTTGGCAAGTACCCCTGCAGACACACGCCTGACCCTCGTCACTCGACCCACGTTCAACCCAAGTTCGATCACGAGGCCACGAGAGCGTCGCGACAGCACTCGATAACGCCGGTGGGGGAGCGGTCCGTGGGGAAGCACCGCCCCGGTGGCCGGTCGTCCTCTCGTCAGATGGTCGTGAACGAGACGCCATCCGGGGCGTTGGTCAGCCCGAGAAGTTCAGGCCATCGGTGTGGAGGGTGCGGTCGTGGCATGTCACGTCGGTTGCGGTCTCTGCGGCGGTCCCGCTGACGCGTACGTTCTCGGTCTCGCCGTTGGCTGCGGTGGTGCCGTTGAGGGTGATGATGGTGCGTTGCACAGTGACAGCCTGGTCTTTCGACATGGCGCCTGCAGGTTCGCTGCTCTTGAGGCCGACCAGCTGCCCGGTACCGCCGATGTCAGCGCATCCGATACCGTTCCCGTTTTGCCCGGTGAGATCGAACTGATACTGCTGACCTTGTGGGTTCTGAACCGGTTCGAGGGCACAGTTAATCCACCGGTACAGGTCCGCTTGCCGGCTACCGGCGATGAGCATCACGACTTCGCCCTTCCCGTTGACGTCTCCTACCAAGGCCGTCGGTTCCGCTCCACCGGAGATCCCTGTCGGCTTGATGGACGATGTCCGACCGGATGCAGTCGTGATCCCGAACTCGCCGGCCTGACTCACCCACTGCTGGTCAGGCTTGCCATCACCGTCGACGTCGATTGTGTCCGCTGACTTCGCTCCTGCCGGGACGCCACTGCCTGATGCACTGCACGCTTCGCCTGAAGCAACGGCTGGCGGCGTCGACGACGCAGCCGGCGTAGGCGTAGGCGTAGGCGTCGGCGTCGCATCGGAGGGTGTCGGTGACGCCGTCTTCGTCGTTGCTGGAGTCGTGTTTTCGCCGCTGGCGTTGTCGCTCGAGCACCCTGCAAGTGCACCGATAATCAGCGCTGCGGGAGCGACGATCGCAACGAAACGGCCAACATTCCTCATTGAAGTCATCGGTGCACTCTCTCCCCTACTCCTTGTGCCAACCAAATCACCGACTGTCTACGCGGAGGCAGAGGCAGTTCACCCAGGTGGTTCCCAACCGGTACTGGTTTCGTGACGATCAGTCGGTTTCGTTTGCACTTGGCTCGGGGGAGCTGAGGCGGGGTTGGCAAGCGGTGTGGGACCGCGCTTTCGGCGTACGGAGAAGTACGCAGATTGGGGTGCCGGATGGCAGCCAAGGGTGACACTGGGGTCGACTACAGCGCGGCCCCTCCGGGCGGTGCTGCGATCGCAGCTGCGGGGTACCGCTTCGCAGCTCGCTACCTCTCGAACAGTCCGAGCAAGAACATCGACGAAGCGGAAGCAGCAGACCTCCGCTCGAATGGGATCGACGTCGTGGTCGTGTGGGAGACCACCGCGATGCGGGCTCTTGACGGTCAGGCAGCGGGCAGTCAGGACGCCGCAGCAGCCCGCGAGCAGGCGGACGCTCTGGGCTTTCCGGCTGACGCACCGATTTACTTCGCGGTCGATTTCGACGCGTCGGAGGCTCAGCAGGCTCCGATCGACGCGTACCTGAGCGCTGCTGGATCGGTGTTGGGCGCTGATCTTGTCGGCGTATACGGCGGGTTCTACGTCGTGGAGCGGTGCTTTGAGAACGGCACTGCGACGTTCGGATGGCAGACCGGTGCCTGGTCCGGAGGCCAAGTTTCGGATCAGGCGCATATCTACCAACGCATCGGTCAGGTGACCGTCGGAGGCACTGAATGCGACGTCGATGAAGCGCTGCAAGACAACTTCGGGCAGTGGCCGGCCGACGGCTCGACGCCGCCGCCGAACGACGGGGGCGGCGACAACGGCGGCGGCGCGACACCACCTCCCAGTGGTGGCGGCGGTGACGGTCAGCTCACCGTCGACGGACAGTTCGGCCCTGCCACGATCCGCGCCCTCCAGACCGCTGTCGGCGCGCAGGTCGACGGACAGGCTGGACCGGACACCTGGCGCCACGTCCAGCAGACCCTCGGCGTCCCCGTCGATGGCCAGCCAGGAGCTCAGACCATCCGAGCACTCCAAGCTCGTGTGGGAGCAGCAATCGACGGCAACTTTGGATCTGGCACCACGGCCCAGTTGCAACAGGCACTGAACGCTGGCGTCTTTCCTGCTGAGTACTTCATCACGGTCGACGGAGGGCTTGGCAGGCAGACAATCGCCGCGTTACAGGCGGCCACCGGCGCCACCATTGACGGGCACGCTGGCGCCGACACGTGGCGCCACGTTCAGCGTTACCTCAACATCACGGCCGACGGAGAACTCGGACCGCAGACAATCCGAGCACTCCAGCAGCACACCGGCGCCACCGTTGACGGGCAGGCGGGCCCCAGCACCTGGCGGCATGTCCAACAGGCCCTCCGGGATGGAACGTTCTAGAACCTGCCCGCTCGTACTGAGCCCCCTCGCCCACCAGGCGAGGGGGCTCAGTACGTCTCGGTCGTCTCGCTCAGCTACCCCCATCGAACGACAGGTGCCTTCCGCAGGATCGACTTGCTGGATCAGCTAGTTCGTTCCCTTTGAACACGTCTGCTCAGCAGCATTTTGCCCCGTGATCGAGGACGGAAGGGCTGTCGGGTTCGCGTTCTCATTGCCGGATGCACCACCATTCGTGCTGCCGCCGTTAGCCGGAGGCTGGCTCGCAGCAGGCGCGTCCGCCGAACCGGAGCTCGGCTTCGGCGATTCAGAGGGCGAAACGACCGCACCGCGACCGATGGCGCCGTCGGCGATCTGCGTTCGGACGTCCTTCTGCAGCGCGACGTTGAGGCTGTGCGCTGCGTCTTGACTGACAACGAGCCGATTGACGTTCGCCGGGTCCTCGACGGTGGGGTACTGCACGAGCAGCATGTTTGACGTGTTCGTGTTGCGTACAGCGGCCGCCAGCGACACCAGAGTGCCCGTGTCGTTCAGTCCCTCCGAGAGGGTCATGTTCGATGTCGCGGCGGAGGCGAACTTGTACAACGTGATCGGGTTCGACAACGCACCGTCGCTGGTGAGCTTGCGCAGCATGGCGGAGAGGAACACCTGCTGGTTACTGATCCGGGCAACGTCGCTGCCGTCGTCCACGCCATGCCGCGTGCGGAGGAACGCGAGCGCATTGTCACCCTTCAGTGGCACCTCGCCAGCAGGAAGGTTCAGGAAGGTGCCGTCATGGATGGGCTTCGCGATACAGACAGTGACCCCGCCGAGCGCGTTGCTCATGGAGATCACCCCGTCGAACGTGATCAGTCCGGCGTAGGGGATGGACAAGCCCGTGAGGTTCTCGACGGTCTTCACCACGCATGCGACGCCACCGTTGGGTCCGCCTTCACCAAGAGCAGTGTTGATCATGGCCTTGCTTTGCGCGTAGCTGGACTCGCCGGTGTCCGGGTTGGTGCACGCGGGGATCGGGACCATCGTGTCGCGGGGGAACGAGACGACCGTGACCTGCGAGTGGTCTTCGCTGATGTGCACCAGCATCGTGACATCGTTTCGGGCGCCCTCAGCGTCCTCTTTCTCGGCCGCTTGACCGACGCGACTGTCAGAGCCGATCAGCAGGATGTTCGCACCACCCTTGATGGCGTTGATGTCCTGTTTCTTCGCCGTTCCCTCGTCGGCGGGACTGAGCTTGATCGTGTCGATGTTGCTCTTGAGGGTGCTCGCCGCGATCGCGCCGACGCTGCCGACGCTGACGACCGCGACCACCAAGGCAGTGGCGACCAGACCGAAGACTGTCGAGTAGGGCTGTCTGCGCTTCAACCGCCCATGCCGCGCAACGCCCTGCGGCTGCTTCCGCAGGTCCCCACGTCGTTCGGTCCCAGTCATAGCCTCTCCCCCGCTCAAATTCGAAACGACGCTAGCGCACCACATCGAGCGCTTCCAGCATCGTGCCCGCACCATCTGGCCCACGCGGGTGTCCGCAACGCCGCGGCCCAGTGAAGCACTACCGCGTGCGAACTAATTATGACAAACAGGTAACGAACTTGTCTCAACTCTAGCGGACAGGGCGTTCTACCCGGTAGTCCTTAGGCAGCTCATGGGGGGTCCATGGGTGATGCAAAGGAGCACACATGCGTAAGGCAAGCATCTGGGGAGCAGCAGCCGCACTCGCCATGATCGGAGCATCGGTTCTGGTGAGCGGAGGGGCCGCGAACGCAGCAACTGCGACACCGCAGACCAAGGGTGAGAGCTACGTCTTCAGCGCCCAGGCGCAGGCAGCGCTGGTTCACTGCAACAGTTACTACAGCGCCACAACGAAGAGCGGCGCGTTCGGGTACGCACAGATCCCGATCTACGACGTGGGGTCGACGCTCAACTACGACTGCATCCTCGAGACCGGCAACAACAACAACGGTGTCGCAAAGCTGCAGGCCGACCTGAACGCCTGTTACGGCAAGGGGCTGGCAGTCGATGGCGCTTTCGGTAGCGGCACCTACAACGCTCTCCTGCAGGTCCAGCGCAGCGTCGGAGCGACCGTAGACGGCGTCTACGGGCCGAACACTCGCAACAAGATGAAGTGGACCTCCAACGGCAAGGCGTCCGGCTGCAAGGCTGTCACGTCATACCAGGGGTTCTGATGCAGAAACGGAGCAGCATCGCCGCTGCCATCCTCGGGCTCGCAGTCGTCGGCTCCATCGCATTCGCGGCCCCGGCGAACGCGGCAGAGTCCGCAGCGAGCACGTCAGCAAGTGCAGCGTCTTCAACGGTGCTCGACATCTCCAGGATGCCGAACGTGAAGTCGACCGATGTCGCCGCGGTGTCAGCAGCCACCGCAGCCCTCGCGCACTGCAACAAGTCTCGCGAGTTCACCTACAAGGCAGACACGCGGGAAGTCTTGACTGGCCCTGCGTACGGCACGAGCTCGACCTGCATCCTCGAGAAGGGCAACTCGAGTAGCGCAGTCTGGGCGCTGCAGAACACCCTGAACAGCTGCTACAGCGCAGGCCTTGCGTGGGACGGCCAGTTCGGCCCGGACACCTACAACGCTCTGCTGAAGGTCCAGCGCTCCATCGGCGTGACCATCGACGGCGTCTACGGCCCCAACACGCGCGACAAGATGCGCTGGTGGGGGAGCCAGGGTGGGTGCGGCCCGCACACCGCCTACAACGGCTTCTAAGTCACACCTCGACGATGTCCCGTCTTCAATTTAGAAGACGGGACATTGTTGATGGCATTCGTGTGGAAACACTGCAACCAGATGGCACTGACTGTGCTTAATAATGAGGTACTACCTTCTGGATGAGCGGTTCTTATCGCTAACTCTTGATGCACTTACGAAGGTTTCGTGAGCGCCGTCCATGGGGCCTGCGCGCAAGAGTTTGCGCGGGAGTTAAAAACCTGTCACCACGAATGCGTCCAATGCAGAATTTATGGATCATATAGTTATTAAGGGGTTCTCATGCGCACTAGCACACGAATGATTTCTGTCACGGCCGGCGTCGTTGCGGTGATCGGCGCCTTGATCGCCGCTCCCGCGCAAGCATCGACAGCAGTCTCCTCGAAGCCAGAGGCGACAAGTGTCGCCACTGTCACGACCACGAAGGCCGCGGCCGCAGCAACGCCGAGCTTCGAGATCTTCTACGCCCCGGGGTGCAAGTCGGCTTCGCGTAAGTACTCCGGTGTGAACCGCGGCGAGGCGTGGATCAACGACACCTTCAACTCCACTGCTCACGGATCTGCTGGGTACGGTCAGAAAATCCGTAATAACGCTGCGTCTGTCGTCACCCACAACGCACAGTCGGTCAACATCAAGGGCAACGATGGTGTCTACATCGCGTTCTCCGGCTCGACATGCCAGACACTGGAATTCCCCTATGGCAACCGGCGCAACAATAACATCGGATGGCAGCTTGTCCCGCTGGGTGGTTTCTAACCCCTAGGAGTTGCTCCTGCGTTCGATGGTCAGCGCGCCGCTGCGCGGCGTGCTGACCATCGGGGCGCCGCAAGGGCCGTCACGCCAGGCGGCTCCCGAACTCATCAATCAGAAAGCGCGAAAAAGCACGCTCGCTATGCCCGCCGGTAGAGATGACATAAGACTGCCTTAGCAGCTTGAAGCTCGGTGCAGCTTCGGCGTCGGCGGCGTGGGATCCGAACTCCGCGGGCGGTGGCTCAACTCAATTCGCTGATGGAAAGCGGATCAATCTTTGATCGCGCGACAGTGCACGAGTAGCTTTGACCGTTGGTCCTGCCAACTAACCAACGGCCACCGCGGCCTACACGAAGCCCGCATCGGCCATGATCACGCGAGCTGGAACGACAACGCCGCGGGCAAAGATCTCGCCAACATGACCTCTCGATGCGGCCGGTAGCGGATCGGCTACCGGACGGGTTCAGCCACAGCAGCATGATCGCTTGGACGCGGCGGAGCCGCGCTACAGGTGTTTGTACGCCCAGACGTAGACGTGGCCGTGGTACTCGCCGGAGTACACCATCGTGAACTCCTTCGTCCCACCGCGCATCGAAGTCACACCGAGTTCCGCCAAAGGTGGTGCGTCTGATGCGCCGGCAGCGGAGTGGACGTTGTCAACGAGTGCGAGCCAGGAGCTGACATCAGCGCCAGCGGGTGCTTCGAGCACCACTTGAATCTGCGGGGTTCCGCTCACGGCTGCAACAGGCTCTGCCTCCGCGGTAAGGACGGTCCAATCATCGGGGATGGTCTGCCCGAACTGCTTCTCGACGGAGTGTTGCGGCACTGCGCGGCAAGACCACGGGGAGTGTTCGTCACACACTCCATACGCGCCACTCCGATCCGGAGCGGCTGCTTGTTTCTGCCCGGAGGTCAAAGTCGACACAGCCCAGTACACGCCGCCAGCCGCGACGCCGGCGAGCACGACGATGACCGCAATGAACACGACAAGTGCACCGAGGCGTCGCCCGACGGTTGGCGTGTTCGACTGCGAGGACATCGAACCATTGTGTCGGTCCGATGTCCTCGAATCGTCATCCGGGGGACGGATCATTCCACTCCTTGTTGAAGAAGTTGATGAGGTAGAAGTCGGCGAAGGCTCGAGCGAAGTCGTGCTTCTTGCCGTCCGTCAGCGTCTGGAAGTCGCCATCGAACTTCTCGATGAGCTTCGCTTGGAAGAGGTTGCCGGTGTTGCTCATGACGTGGCGGTGTCCCCGATGCGCCGCGCTTGTTCGCGGAGGCGAGACGCAGCGGGTTCGTCGACGCAGATTCGGCGTTCTCGCCCTCACGCAACGACTGGTCAGGCAAGGGACCGGTGTCGCTTGAGCTCCGCCGGAACACCCAGTCGGACGGAGATCAGTGGATCGATCTCGGGGGACGCTGCGGCCAAGGCTCGTACGTCTATCTCGGCTACTTCCTTGACTTGTGAGGGTGCCCTGGGCTCGTCGGGAGGTCCGCTACTGCGACGGTTCTCTCACTCCTTCGACGGATCCCCCACTGGTGTCGGTTGCGCCAGGCTCGATGCGTGAGTCAGATTCGACGTGCGCGGGTGTTCGCGTGGGGCATGCCTTCCATCGCCCTCGTCCTCATCGCTGGCCAGGCGTTGGCGTGCGTCCTGGCGTACATGCACACCGCTCCGATCGATGCTGCGTACCGAGCTACCGACGAGAGCGGCCGCGGGATCCTTCGTGCGCCGCCCGCCGACGTCATGGCTGCTGATCGGGCCCAGGGCATCACTTGGATGGCCTCGTTCCCGGTGGCTGTCGTGGCGACGCTCGTGGCAGCGCGGGCACTGGAGCGAGCTCGAGTTGCGGGTGACGCGTTGGTGTTCGCGTACCTCGTGACGGTCGTCGGCATCTTCGGATGCGTCGCGGGTCTCGGCGTCGCCGCATTCGGAGCCCTCGCGATCCTGTGACGCGGGCTTCCACAGACTGCACCGAACGGGTTCACGCCGCAGGCGTGAGAGGTAGCCGTAGCTATGGTCCAAGGTTTAAGAACCTGCAGTGGGAGGAGAACACATCGCATGTCCGGTGAGCAGTACACGACGCATGGACGGGATCGATGGGCCGCCTTCTGGCTCCCACTGGCGACCTTCCTCGTGGTGAGTTTCGGAGGCGCTTGGCTGGTTACTCTCCCGCTCTGGACGAGCGGCGCCGGTCTCGCGTCGCCTTGGGCCCCGCTCCTCTTGCCGGCGATGATGTACACGCCAGCAGTCGCAGTGATCGCGGTGGCGTTGGTTGGACGGCGGCGCGCTGGCGGCTTCGCTCGGGAGCTGGGCATGTGGCCGCTCCGGCCCGCGAAACGCGTCCTCGTGCTCACAGCCATCGGCATCGTCGGCGCTCCGCTACTCGTCGCTGCAGGTGTGCTCATCGCAGCGCTCTTCAGGTGGGTGCATCTCGATCTAGCCCACCTGTCAGGTTTCCGCGCAACGCTACGGGCCGCTGCTGGTGACCTCGCTGACTCGGCGCCCGTGCACCTGCTCGCGACCGTTCAGCTGGCGAGTATCCCGATCGGCGCACTGATCAACGGACTGCTGACGTTCGGTGAGGAAGTCGGGTGGCGGGGCTGGCTCCTTCCGCACCTGCGATCGCGGATGGGAACCTGGTCCTCGCTCGTTGCCAGCGGGGCAATCTGGGGTGCCTGGCATAGCCCGCTCATCCTGCTCGGCTACAACTTTCAGCAGCCCAACGTCTTCGGACTCCTGCTCATGATCGTCGGCTCAGTGTTCATTAGCATCTTCCTCGGATGGTTGCGCCTGCGCAGCCGATCGCTTTGGCCGTCCGTCTTCGCTCACGGTGCACTCAACGCCAGCGCCAACCTCGTACTGCTGGGCTCAGTAGCTGGCAGTCGAAACAACCCGGTTCTCGCCGGGCCGCTCGGGGTGGGTACCTGGATCGCTGCCGGCCTCGTCGCCGCTGCGCTCATCACCGCGGGGCAGTTCGCACCGTCTCGACTCACGCCTCGTCCGTGACACTCGACGCGCTCGCGGGGCATTGCGAGGACCGAGCGCGGGACCAGCGACCGGTTGCTTGCTGAGGTTCGCGACCGGTGTCGGAGCGGCTCCTGGGTTAGGTGAAGACGATCAGGGGCCCGACGCCGAGCCAGGCAAGGACGATGCTGTCGTGGATCGAATCCGAAGACGCAAGCTGACATAAGATACGTTATCGGCTTGTTTCACTTGTCGGTGCGGGGAACTGGGTCGGAGTCACGTCAGGGGCGATGTGGAACGCGCATCCGGGAGGTCCACGTCAACTGGTTGTGCGGTGCGGCGCACTCGGTCTGGTTGGATGCACCGGTGACCGGCGATCAACATGACCTGACCCTCCGACTCGGCCAGGACGAGCTCCGGGTCCGTGGGGTGTACGAGACGGTCAGCATCGTCAACGACGTCATGGTGGCACTGTGGTTCGTCGTCGGGAGCGTTCTGTTCTTCTCGGAGTCCACGACCACCGCCGGGACGTGGTTCTTCCTCGTCGGGAGCGTTCAGCTGCTCATCCGACCGGTCATCCGACTCAGCCGACGTGTCCACCTCGGCCGGATCGCCCCCGAGCGTTCTGCTTCTTCCGCTCGCGACTTCTGATCAGGAGCTCCACGACTATGCACGCCTCCGACTTGACCACCTCGCTAGTCGTCGTCGACCGTTCGACGTCCGCCCTCGACGCGATCCGGTTGATCGCCGACCAGGACCTGATCGGTCTCGTCATCGCCGAGGACGGCGCCCACCCGTCGTCGGTGGTGTCGAGTGTCGACGTCCTCCGCTACATGCTCCCCCGCTACCTGCTCGACGACCTGTCCCTGACCAACACCGTCGGGGACGTCGGCCTCGACGACCTCCGGCAGGGGCTGGAGGGGCGGACCATCGGCGACCTCGTCGACGACTCGACTGTGCGCACCCGTCCGGTGCTCGTCGTCCCCGCCGACGCCGGCCCGATCGAGATCGCCGCCCGAATGGTCGACCAGGGCACGCAGGTCGCCCTGGTCGAGGACCCCTCGCGAAGCGAACCCGCGTTCGTCACGCTGCCGGCACTGCTCGACGCGATCGTCGCCCGCTGGGACGCACCCGGTCCGTCCGACGCATACGCTCCGTCCGACGCTGAGGACGCCTCGTGACGGTGCAGATCGTCCTGGCGATCGCGGTCTTCGTCGTCGCGTACGTCTTCATCGCGACCGAGAAGCTCCCCCGGGTTCTCGTCGCGCTCGGCGGAGCCGCGATCATGGTCGTCATCGGAGCGACGGACGATGCCGCGGCGTTCTTCTCCGAGGAGACCGGGATCGACTGGAACGTCGTCTTCCTGCTGCTCGGGATGATGATCATCGTGGGGATCCTGCGGCAGACCGGGGTGTTCGAGTACCTGGCGATCTGGTCCGCGAAGGCCGCGAAGGGGCGCCCGTTCCGGATCATGGTCATGCTCGTCGTGATCACCGCAGTGTTGTCGGCCTTCCTCGACAACGTGACCACGATCCTCCTGGTCGCCCCGGTGTCCCTCCTCGTCGCGCAGCGACTCGGGAAGTCGCCCGTGCCGTACCTGCTGGCCGAGGTCTTCGCATCGAACATCGGCGGGACCGCGACCCTGATCGGCGACCCGCCGAACCTCATCATCGGCAGCCGCGGCGGCATCGGCTTCAACGAGTTCATCCTGCAGCTCGCGCCGATCGTGGTCGTGCTCATCGCCGTGCTCATCGGGCTCTGCCGAATCCTGTTCCGCTCGACCTTCGCGTACGACGAGGAGCGTGCCGCACGCGTGATGGCCCTCGACGAACGCGAGGCGATCCGCGACCGCGGCCTGCTCGTGAAGTCCCTCGTCGTCGTCGGACTCGTCCTGGTCGGGTTCCTCACCTCGCAGCTCACCGGACTCGAACCGTCGATCGTCGCCCTGCTCGGCGCCGGGCTGCTGGTGCTGCTCGCGCGGCTGGAGCCCGCCCGGGTCTTCGGCGACGTCGAGTGGGAGACCCTGCTGTTCTTCGCCGGCCTGTTCGTCATGGTCGGGTCACTCGTGAACCTCGGCGTCATCGAGGCCATCGGCCAGGCGGCGAAGAGCGCCGTCGGTGACCACTACTTCGCGGCGTCGGGCGTCCTGCTGTTCGGGTCCGCCCTGTTCTCCGGCATCGTCGACAACATCCCCTACGTCGCCACCCTCGCACCGCTGACCAACGACATCGTGCAGTCCGGCGGCGGCGACGCCCGGCCGCTCTGGTGGGCGCTCGCGCTCGGAGCGGACCTCGGCGGCAACCTGACGGCGGTGGGCGCGAGCGCGAACGTGGTGATGACGGGCATCGCCAAGCGCAACGGCCACCCGATCTCGTTCTGGGAGTTCACGAAGTACGGCGCGATCGTGACCGTCGTCACGGTCGGGCTCTGCTTCCCGTACCTCTGGCTCCGCTACTACCTCTGAGTTCGCGTACAGCTTTCGTCCCAGGCACCATGGACGGTATGGCAACGACGAAACCACCCGCCTCCGGGGCCGTGACCGCCGACGGCGGACCCCTCGGAGAGCCCGTGACCACCACCCCACGTCTCCGGACGTGGGTGTTCTGGCCCGCTGCCGTGATCGTGCTCG
>Ga0265798_10004154_pt1 | contig 20184 bp, 18 predicted proteins | sample P3T30metagenome_FD_192430 | JGI IMG/M metagenome (GOLD analysis project Ga0265798, IMG submission 192430) | Plant litter microbial communities from East Loma Ridge, Irvine, California - P3 T30 | ecosystem: Environmental > Terrestrial > Plant litter > Unclassified | place: USA: California... | reverse complement strand
TGCAAAATATGTATTTTTCGCATCAACGTAGAGGTATGATTGAAGAGTAAAGTAATTTGTTAGCGCAATCATCACAGGCATCGTTTTCACCTTCAAAGGTAGTGACATGCGAAAGAACATCAGCTGGCGCCGTGCGCTCGTCCTGGCGCTGGCCATCCCGGCCGCGGCCCAGGCCCTCGACGTGCGGGCGGATGCGGACGGGCGCGCCCGCGCACTGGTCGAGCGAATGACGCTGGACGAAAAGATCGGTCAGCTGCTCAACGTGGCCCCAGCCGTGCCGCGCCTCGGCATTCCCGCCTATAACTGGTGGACCGAATCCCTGCATGGCGCGATGGGCCCGGTGCCGACCACGAACTTCCCGGAACCCATCGGGCTGGCGGCCAGCTTCGACGCACCTTTGTTGCACGAGGTGGCCGCCGCGATCAGCGTCGAGGTGCGTGCGCTGCACACGCTGGGACGCCAGACCGGACACCTGGGCAGGATCGGCACCGGCCTCGATACCTGGTCGCCGAACATCAACATCTTCCGCGATCCACGCTGGGGCCGGGGGCAGGAAACCTATGGCGAAGACCCGCACCTGACGGCCACGCTCGGCGTCGCCTTCATCCAGGGCATGCAGGGACCGGACCCGGACCTGCCGCACGTGATCGCCACGCCCAAGCATTTCGCGGTGCACAGCGGGCCGGAATCGACCCGCCACGTGGCCGACGTGTTCGTGTCCAGGCACGACCTCGAGGACACCTACCTGCCGGCCTTCCGCGCTGCCATCGTCGATGCCCGGGCAGGGTCGATCATGTGCGCCTACAACCGCATCAACGGCCAGCCGGCCTGCGGCAGCGAACTGCTGATGAAGGCGCACCTGCGCGGCGCCTGGGGCTTCAAGGGCTATGTCGTGTCCGACTGCGATGCGGTAACCGACATTTCGGAGCGCCACAAGTACGCGCCGGACCCGGCCGCGGCGGTGGCCGTGGCCCTGAAGGCCGGCACCGACAACGAGTGCAACACCAAAACCCTGGGTGACAGCCAGGAGGACCTGGGCGCGCGTTACCGCGAAGCCTGGCAGCGCGGGCTCATCGCCATGGACGACATCGACCGGGCGCTGGTGCGCCTGTTCTCGGCGCGCTACCGCAACGGCGACCTGGCCGGCCTGCCGCAGCGCGCCGGACTAGGCCCGGTACCGGTGAATGCGATCGGCACCGCCGCCCACCAGGAGCTGGCGCTGCAGGCCGCGGAGCAAAGCCTGGTGCTGCTGAAGAACGACGGCGTGCTGCCGCTGAAGGCTGGCCTGAAGCTCGCCGTGATCGGCCCGCTGGGCGACGCCACCCGCGTCCTGCGCGGCAATTATTCGTCGACGCAGTCGGCGCCGCCGGTGTCGGTGATCGAGGGCCTGCGCCGCGTGCTGCCGCAGGCCAGCATCCGGCTGGTTCCGGCCGGCGCCTCGCCAACCGATGGCGACCCGGTCGCGGCCACGGCCCTGCGTACGCCGGACGGCAGGCCCGGCCTGCGCGCCGACTACTTCAACCGCAAGGACGATGCCTACGACAGCAAGCCCGCCGCCAGCCGCGTCGAACCCGGCCTGGAATCGCATGCGCTCGAGCTGAGAGCCGTCGCCGATTCGCACAAGGTGGTGTGGACCGGTTACCTGGTCGCGCCGGAGACGGGAACCTACCGCCTCGGCGTCTCCGGCGTACAGGGCGAACTGACGGTGGCCGGCAAGCCGGCGGTCCGGGCAACCAGCTATTCGAAATGGGCCGAACCGCTGGAACTGAGCGAGGTGCGGCTGGAGAAGGGGCAGCGCTATCCGCTGCGCTTCCAGGCCGAGACGAACGGTTCCGGCGTGCCCGGCCTGTTCTGGAAACGGATCTCGACCGACGTCGACGCCGACCTGAAGGCCGGCACCGCCGACGCCGACGTGATCGTCGCCGTGGTCGGCCTGACCTCGGACCTGGAGGGCGAGGAGATGGCGGTGAAGGCCGAAGGCTTTTCCGGCGGCGACAAGACCACGCTGGACCTGCCGGCCGACCAGCGCCGCCTGCTCGAACGGGCAAAAGCGCTCGGCAAGCCCCTGGTCGTGGTGCTGATGAACGGCAGCGCGATCGACCTCTCGTGGGCCAAGGAGAACGCCGCCGCCATCCTGGAGGCCTGGTACCCGGGCCAGTCCGGCGGCCTGGCGGTGGCGAAGGTCCTGGCCGGCAGGGCCGACCCCGGCGGGCGCCTGCCACTGACCTTCTACCGCGGCCTGGCCGACCTGCCGCCCTTCGACGACTATTCGATGAAGGGCCGCACCTACCGCTACTACGCCGGCATGCCGGTGTATCCGTTCGGTGCGGGCCTGAGCTACACGCGCTTCGCCTACGCCCCCTTGCAGGTCGAGCCGGTCGGCGGCGCGTTTGAAAACGGCGTGGTCGTCAGCACCGAGATCACCAACACCGGCGCGCGCGAGGGCAGCGATGTCGCCCAGCTGTACCTGGTGCCGCCAGGCTTCGAGGGCGCGCCGCGGCTGGCGCTGCGAGGCTTCCAGCGCGTCGCGCTGAAGGCGGGCGAACGCCGGCGCATCAGCTTCCGCCTGACGCCGCGCGACCTGAGTTTCGTCACGCGGGACGGCCTGCGGCAGCTGATGCCAGGGCAGTACCGCCTGAGCGTCGGCTCGGGCCAGCCGGGAACCGGCGTGGCGGGACAGGAAGCGGCGCTGGTGCTGGGCCGGAGCGCCGTGCTCGAACAATAAATCAACGGAGGAGACGGAATGGGAACGAAGATGCGCACGGAGATACACAAGCAGCTGGTCCGCCGGCTGGCAGGCGGCCTTGCCGTGGGTGCGGTGGCGCTGGGCTGCGCGCTGGCCGCGCCGGCAATGGCGCAGGACGACAGGATGACGCCGATCGCGATCCCGGCGCAGCCGGACGCGATCGTGCTCGGCACCGGCGCGCTGCCCGGCGCCACCGTGCAGGAGAGCTGGCACACCCAGTACGGCAGCCTGTTCGCGCGCAACGTGACGGTGGCCACGCTGACGCCCTTCCTGCCGGACCCGGCGAAGGCGAGCGGCGCCGCCGTGATCGTCGCGCCCGGCGGCGGGTTCCGCACGCTGTCGATGAACAACGAAGGCTGGGACGTGGCCAAGGCCCTGGCCGGGAAGGGCGTGGCGGCCTTCGTGCTGAAGTACCGCCTGCAGCAGACGCCGCGCGACCTGGACGAATTCGCGCGTCCGGGGCCGCCGCCGAATCTTTCTGCCGGCCTGGCGCCGCAGATCGCCGACGCGCGCGCCGCGTTCGCGCTCGTGCGTTCGCGCGCGAAGGCGTGGAAGGTCGATCCGGAGCGTATCGGCATGGCCGGCTTTTCCGCCGGCGCGATGCTGACCATGGCCACCACGCTGCAGGGGCAGGATGCGAAGCCGGCCTTCATCGCCAACATCTACGGCCCGCTGGCACCGGTCAAGGTACCGGCAGACGCGCCGCCGCTGTTCATCGCGCTGGCCGCGGACGACCCGCTGTTCGGCAACAGCGGATTCGGTCTCGTCGACAGCTGGCGTGCCGCGAAGCGCCCGGTGGAGTTCCACCTCTACGAGCAGGGCGGCCACGGCTTCGGCATGTACAGGAAGACCACCACCAGCACCGGCTGGTTCGACGACTTTGCGCGCTGGCTGGGCATGCACGGCTACCTGAAAGGAGACGTCCAATGAGGAAGCTGCGGAGCGCCATTGCCGGCATCGCCCTGTTGGCCGTATTCACGGGCATGGCCCGAGCCGACGATCCGGCGCCGAACCCGCCGCCGTCGACCTCGCAGTTCGTCGAGATCCCGGCCCACGAGCAGGTCCGCCAGCTGGCGCGCGGCGTGAACGTCATCGGCTACGACGCGTTCTGGCGCGACAACAGCCGGGGCAATTACAGGGAAGCGCATTTTGCGAAGATCAGGGCGGCCGGCTTTTCGACCGTGCGCGTGGTGCTGTTCAGCTTCGCCTATCTCGACCGCCAGAACCGGCTCGATCCGAAGTGGCTGAACCGCCTGGACTGGGTGGTGGCCACGGCCACGAAGCATGGTCTGAACGTCATCGTCGACGAACACGACTTCGACGAGTGCTCGAAGGACGTCGCGGCCTGCCGTCCGAAGCTCGAAGCCGTCTGGGCCCAGCTGGCCGCGCGCTACCGGAACACGCCGAACTCGGTCGTGTTCGAACTGTTGAACGAGCCGCACGGCCAGTTCGATGCCGCGACCTGGAACGCGACCCTGGCCGACCTGCTGGCCATCGTGCGCAAGACCAATCCGGCGCGTAACGTGATCATCGGCGGCGTGCGCTGGAACAGCCGCGACACGCTCAAGGACCTGCAACTGCCGGCCGATGACAGGCACATCATCGCCACCTTCCACTACTACGATCCTTTCCCCTTCACCCACCAGGGCGCGTCCTGGGCCGACGAGCCGATCCGCTCCGGGAAGGACATCCGCTTCGGCAAGCCGGCCGAGATCGCGCAGATCGAGAAGGACTTCGCCGCGGTGAAGGCGTGGAGCGATACCAGCGGCCGGCCGGTCCTGCTCGGCGAGTTCGGCGCCTACGACAAGGCGGCGATGGCAGACCGCGTGCTGTGGACCTCGCTTGTTGCGCGCACGGCCGAGAAGAACGGCTTCGCCTGGGCCTACTGGCAGTTCTCGAGCGACTTCCTGCTGTACGACTTCAAGGCCGACGATTTCGTGCGGCCCATCCTGAAGTCGCTGGTGCCCGAAACCCCGTAGTCCGAGACCAATAGATCAGCCGGCCCGCTGCCCGAACAGCTCCTCGGCGCGGCGGTACAGGATCCACGAGGTCGCCACGACCTTGTCGCCGCTGTGCGACACATGGCCCTTGTGGGTATGCGTGAAGCCGGCCGGGGCGATGATCAGCCGGCCTTTTCTCGCTTCCACCTTGCGGCCCTGGTACAGGAACTCGGTCTCGCCGCCCTCGAGCACATCGTTCAGGTAGAACTGGAACAGCAGCACCCGGTGCAGGGTCTCGCAGCTGGCGTTCTGCGGGTAGATCTCGGAATGCCAGTGGTGGTAGCCGCCGCTGCCCTGCAGGTACTTCTGCAGGTTGATCGGGCCGCAGCGGTACATCGCCTGCACCAGCGCGTCGATGTGCGGGCGGCCGCATTCGTCGAAATTCGCCAGCGACAGCGCGACCGGCTCACCGGTGTCCGGATGCGCGACCATCGGCGCCAGCGCGCCCAGCACCAGCGCGCGGTAGCGGTCGACGTATTGCGCCAGGTGGCGCCGCACGCTCGTCGCCATCAGGCCGGCCACGTCCTGCCATTCCTGGTGCTGGGTGATCGTCAGGTCCCAGCTGTCCTTCTTCGCCACGTCGACGCCGTTGCCGGTGCGGCCGCGCACGACCTTGCCGCTGGCCTCGAAGCGCTCGAGAATGTGGTCGCACTGCTCGCCGGTCAGCGCGTTGTCGTAGATGCCGATGAAGTCGTCCGTCATGATGCGCGTATCGGAAATGAGAACCCGAGCATACGCGAAAGCCGCCGCGTACGTCACACGTGAATGTTTCTTTTACGACACATTCAAACATGGCAAGATAGCTTGCCAGTTCGATATGGTTTACGCTGGCGTATTCCTTTCCGCGGACCGTGCTTCCTCCCGTGATCCGATTCCTGACCTCCGCCATGGCCGGCCGCTTCCCGCCGCCGCTCGAAGCCGCCTACCAGGCCGACCTGGCCGGCGAAAAGATCCGCATGGCGTATATCGCGTCCCTGCTGTGCGTGCTGCTCTACCTGAGCTCCGCACTCTTCGACGAGGGCACCTTGCCGGGCCATGCGGCCGAAGCATGGGTGGTACGTCTCGTCGTCGTGCTGGAAACGGCCATGCTGATGACGGCCATCCGCTGGCGGCCGCGCCTCTTCCTGCGCCATTACACGCCATGGATCTGCGTGGTGGCGTTCAGCTGGGCGGCGGGCATCGAAGCCCTGATCATCATTGCCGACCCGGACGACCTGGCCTGGAGCACCTATTACGCCGGCCTGATCCTGGTGGCAATGGCCCAGTACACCTGGACCTACCTGCGTCCGCTGCATGCAGGCCTGGCCGGCGTGGTGGTGGTCGGCGGCTATGTGCTGGTCGCCCTGTTCGTGCAGGGCATGGCGGACGGCCGGCACTGGGCACTGCTGGCGCAGAACAGCTTCTTCCTGGTGAGCGCGAATCTGGTCGGCCTGGTGTCGATGGCGATGCGGGAACGCTTTTCGCGCCAGGCTTTCCTGCTGAAGAACGCGCTGGCGCACGACCTCAAGCTCGAAGAAGAAGCCAAGCGCCAGAGCGAGCACCGGGCCGCGCACGACGACCTGACAGGGCTGCCGAACCGTGTGCGCTTCCTGCGCGGGCTGGACGAACTGCTGGCGGCGCGCCAGGGCGCGGCCGCGGTGGCGGTGCTGTTCCTGGACCTGGACGGCTTCAAGCCGGTCAACGACCGTCATGGCCACGCGGCCGGCGACATCATGCTGACGGTGATCGCGGAGCGCATCCGCAACGTGGTGCGCGGGTCCGGCCTGGCGGCGCGCCTGGGCGGCGACGAATTCGTGGTGGCGGTGCCGCTGCTCGACGCCAACGGCGAGCTGGTCGTGCGCCGCATGAGCGCGGCCTTGCGCGCGGCGATCGCCGAGCCGGTGGACTACCAGGGGCAGCGCCTGCGCGTGACGGCCAGCGTCGGTTCGGCGATGTGCCCGCGCGACGCCGCGAACGCCGCCGAACTGCTGCACCTGGCCGACCAGAGCATGTACGAATCCAAGCGCAGGCGCGGACAGGTGGTCTGCTGAGGGCCGGCGCCCGTCCGTGGCGTCTCAGGCCGGGCGCTGCTCCGGCACGTGCAGCGAACGCGCCAGCAGGTGGCCGGCCAGCCAGCCGCCGACCAGGCCGCCGATGTGGGCCGCGTTATCGGTGTGCGGATACAGGAAGCCGGCGCCGATATTGAACAACAGGAAGGGGGCGACCGAACTGCGCAGGTCGCGCACCACGGTCGGCGGCACGCCGCTGTGTTCGCGGCCGATGAAGGCGAACAGGCCGCCGATGATGCCGAAGATCGCGCCCGAGGCGCCGACGCTGTTCACCGGATGGTGCGAGACCAATCCCCACAGCAGGCTGCCCAGGCTGCCGCCGAGCGCGGCCAGCAAATACAGGCCGGTAAAGCGCAGGCTGCCGAAGATACGCTCGACCAGCTGGCCCGCCTGCCACAGCGCGAACATGTTCATCGCCAGGTGCAGCAGGTTGCCATGGAGGAAGGCCGAGGTCCACAGGCGCCACCACTCGCCGGCGAGCAGCGTCATGCGCGGCACGTTCGAGCCCCATTTCACCAGCTGCGCCTGCAGCAGGGAAGGGAAGAGCTCCGGCCCCCAGCCCGTGAAGGACGCCAGCGGCAGCTGCCACTTTGGCGCGGTCACCACGTTCAGCAGGCCCTGCTTCCACAGCAGCAGATGCCCCTGCAGCGCCGCAGCCGAACTCCAGCCGGGAAGCGGCCTGAACCATCCCGCGAAGCCCTGGCGCTCCAGCCACATCAGCACGAAGATCGCGACGTTCACCACCAGCAGCGTGTGGATCACCGGCGTCGACGGGCTCCAGTAGTCGATGCGGTCGTTAAAGACTTCGCGTTCGGCGTGGGGCCTGGGGTCGAAATCCGGCGTGCAGCGTGCCGGCAGCAGCGCCGCGATCGTCGTGGCGGTTTCGCGGCCGCCCGTGGAAAAGCCGACTTCCTGCGTGCCGTCGACGCCGGCCACGTCGAAGATCACGTCCTCGCCCGAGGTGCGCACGTTGACGATGTCGGCCATGCGCAGGCGCTGCTGCTCGCGCTTCGGAAAGCGGAAGCTGCGGTGGCTGCTGCCGCGCAGGATGAGAAAGTCGGGCTCGATCGTCAGCCGGCCCTCGCCCTGGAAGTGGAAGGGATTGTAGGGCCAGTTCGCACCACCCCGGTAAAACCGGATAGCGAAGTCCCGCAGGCCTTCCTGCAACGCCACGCCCATCCTCAGCCGCGCTTGCGCTCGTGTTGCCACAGCACGTCGCTGCCGCCGGCATGGCGGTTCAGCACGCGCGCCAGCACGAACATCAGGTCCGACAGGCGGTTCACGTATTGACGGGGCTGGGCATTGATCGTGTCCGTCTTCGACAGCGCGACGATGCTGCGCTCGGCGCGCCGGCACACGGTGCGGCACACGTGGGCGGTCGAGGCCGCGCGCGAGCCGGCCGGCAGGATGAACTCCTTCAGGACCGGCAGGCCGGCGTTGTATTTCTCCAGCAGGCCGTCGAGGCGGGCAACGTGCTCATCCTTGATCATCTGGTAGCCGGGAATGCACAGCTCGCCACCGAGGTCGAACAGGTCGTGCTGGATCGAGACCAGTTCTTCGCGCAGCTCGGCCGGCATGTCCTCGCACAATAGCAGGCCGACAAAGGAATTGAGCTCGTCGACGTCGCCCAGGGCCGCAATGCGCGCACTGTCCTTGCCAGTGCGGCTGCCGTCGCCGAGTCCGGTGCTGCCGTCGTCGCCGGTGCGGGTTGCGATTTTCGAAAGTCGATTGCCCATGCTTATGCCCTGCCTATAAAAAAAGATAGCGCGAGCATACGACAAAAAAGTGTAATAGTGCTTACAATCGGCTTATGATTCCTGCGATCCCTGTCGACCCCGAGCGCCGCCGCCAGGTGGCCTCAGCCCTGCGCGCCGTCCTTCCCGATCGCTGCGTCCTGCACGATCCCGAAGACACCCGCCCCTATGAATGCGATGGCCTGGCCGCCTACCGCCAGATGCCGATGATCGTCACGCTGCCCGACAACGAGGAACAGGTGCTGGCCATCCTCAAGGTCTGCCGCGACCTGAAGGTGCCGATCGTGCCGCGCGGCGCCGGCACCGGCCTGTCGGGCGGGGCGCAGCCGCTGGCGGACGGCGTGGTGATTTCGACCGCGCGCCTGAACCGCATCCTGCGCGTCGAGCCCTACGCCCGCACCGCCGTGGTCCAGCCCGGCGTGCGCAACCTGGCGGTCACGGAAGCGGCCGCACCCTTCGGCCTGTATTACGCGCCGGACCCGTCCTCGCAGATCGCCTGCACGATCGGCGGCAACGTCGCCGAGAACTCGGGCGGCGTACACTGCCTGAAATACGGCCTGACCGTGCACAACGTGCTGCGCGCGCGCGTCTGCACGATCGAGGGCGACGTGATCGAACTCGGCGGCGAGTCCCTCGACGCGCCCGGCCTAGACCTGCTGGCCGTCTTCATCGGTTCGGAGGGCATGCTCGGGATCGTCACCGAAGTGACCGTCAAGCTGGTGCCGAAGCCGGCGCTGGCCCAGGTGATCATGGCCTCCTTCGACGACGTGGTCACGGGCGGCAATGCGGTGGCCAGCGTGATCGCGGCCGGCATCATCCCGGCCGGCCTGGAAATGATGGACCGCACTTCCTCACGCATGGTCGAGCCTTTCGTGAAGGCCGGCTACGACCTCGAGGCCGCCGCGATCCTGCTGTGCGAAGCGGACGGTACCGCGCTCGAGGTGGCCGAGGAAATCGAACGCATGACGGAAGTGCTGCAGCAGGCCGGCGCCAGCGCCATCGCGGTGTCGCAGAACGAGGCCGAGCGCCTGCGCTTCTGGTCCGGCCGCAAGAACGCCTTCCCGGCCTGCGGCCGCATCTCGCCCGATTACTACTGCATGGACGGCACGATCCCGCGCAAGCACCTGGCCCGCGTGCTGCAGCGGATCGAGGAAATGGAAACGACCTACGGCCTGCGCTGCGCGAACGTGTTCCACGCCGGCGACGGCAACATGCACCCGCTGATCATGTTCGACGCCAACAAACCCGGCGAACTGGAGCGCGCCGAGGAATTCGGCGCCGCCATCCTGGCGCTGTGCGTGGAGGTCGGCGGCACCATCACCGGCGAGCACGGCGTCGGCGTCGAGAAGATCGATTCGATGTGCGTGCAGTTCGGCTCGAAGGAACTGGAAGCCTTCTTCACGGTCAAGCGCGCCTTCGACCCCGGCATGCTGCTAAACCCGAACAAGGCGGTGCCGACGCTCCAGCGCTGCGCCGAAATGGGCAGGATGCGGGTGAGCGGCGGCGCGCTGCCGTTCGCGGACCTGCCGCGCTTTTGAAAGAACAGACGAACATGCAGCAGACTCTCGAACAATTCCAGGACCGGGTGCGCAGCGCCGCAGCGGACAAGCGTCCGCTACGCATCCGCGGCGGCGGTACCAAGGACTGGTACGGCCAGCGCCTCGAAGGCGAGATCCTCGACACCCGCGCCTACGCCGGCATCGTCGATTACGAGCCGACCGAACTGGTGATCACCGCGCGCTGCGGCACGCCGCTCGCCGAGATCGAAGCCGTGCTGGCCGAGCGCAGGCAGATGCTGGCCTTCGAGCCGCCGCATTTTGGCGAAGGTGCGACGATTGGCGGCGTCATCGCCGCCGGCCTGTCCGGCCCGCGCCGCGCCAACAGCGGTGCGCTGCGCGACTTCGTGCTCGGCGCGAAGCTGCTGGACGGGAAGGGCGAAGTATTGACCTTCGGCGGACAGGTGATGAAGAACGTGGCCGGTTACGACGTCTCGCGCCTGCTGGCCGGTTCGCTCGGCACGCTTGGCATGCTGCTCGAAGTGTCGGTGAAAGTACTGCCGCTGGCCTACCGCGAAGCCACGCTGCGCTTCCAGATGAACGAAGTCGACGCCATCCGCAAGCTGAACGAGTGGGGCGGCCAGCCGCTGCCGCTGTCGGGCAGCTGCTGGGTCGATGGCGTGCTGGCGCTGCGCCTGTCGGGCGCGCAGGCGGCGGTCGATGCCGCGGTGCGCACGCTGGGTACGGCGCATGGCGGCGAATTGATGCCGGACTGCGCCGGGTTCTGGGCCGGTCTGCGCGAACAGCGCCATGCCTTCTTCGAAGGCGGCGCGCCGCTATGGCGCCTGTCCGTGCCCCCGACCGCCGGTGCCCTCGACCTGGGCCCGCAACTGATCGAATGGGGCGGAGCCCAGCGCTGGCTGCGCGCGGACGGCGATGCCGCCACCGCCCAGCGCATCCGCACCGCGCTTGCCAGCTGCGGCGGCCACGCGACCCTGTTCCGCGGCGGCGACAAGAACGCCGGCGTATTCCAGCCGCTGGCCCCGGCGCTGGCAAAAATCCACGAACGCCTGAAGGCCGGGTTCGATCCGTCGAACATTTTCAATCCCGGCCGGATGTACTGAGCAAAGTAAACCGAGATGCAAACGAACCTTGCCGATTTCATCAGGGGCACGCCCGAAGGCGACGAAGCCGATGCCATCCTGCGCGCCTGCGTCCACTGCGGCTTCTGCACCGCCACCTGCCCGACTTACCAGGTGCTGGGCGACGAGCTCGATGGCCCGCGCGGCCGCATTTACCTGATCAAGCAGGTGCTGGAAGGCGTCGAACCGACCCGCAAGACCCAGCTGCACCTGGACCGCTGTCTCACCTGCCGCAACTGCGAAACGACTTGCCCATCCGGCGTGAAGTACGGCCGCCTGGTCGACATTGGCCGAAGGGTGGTCGAAGCGCGCGTGCCGCGTCCCTTCAAGGACCGCGTCAAGCGGACCACCTTGAAGGAGTTCCTGCCGCGCGGCGGCCTGTTCAAGCCGGCCTTCAAGGCGGGGCAGCTGGCGCGGCCGCTGTTGCCTTATGAGCTGCGCGACAAGCTGCAGCCGGCGCGCCGGGCCGGGCCCTGGCCGCGCCGCGAGCACGCGCGCAAGATGCTGGCGCTGGCCGGTTGCGTGCAGCCGGCGATGGCGCCCGACATCAACGCCGCCACCGCGCGCGTGCTGGACTCGCTGGGTGTGCAGCTATTGGAGGCGCCGAAAGCCGGCTGCTGCGGCGCGGTGCGCTTCCACATGAACGACCAGGACGGCGGTCTCGACGACATGCGCCGCAACATCGACGCCTGGTGGCCGTATATCGAAAGCGGGCAGGTGGAGGCGCTGGTGATGACAGCCTCCGGCTGCGGCGTCACCGTCAAGGACTACGGGCACATGCTGGCCCAGGACCCGCGGTACGCGGCCAAGGCCGAGCGCATCAGCGCGCTCACGAAGGACCTGTCCGAAGTCATGCAGGCCTTCGAGGGCGAGATCGGTGCGCGCATGGCTGGCCGCATCAAGGAACGCATCGCCTTCCACCCGCCGTGCACGCTGCAGCACGGCCAGCAGATCCGCGGCAAGGTCGAGGGCGTGCTGCGCGCCGCCGGCATCGACGTGGTGCTGCCTGCGGAGAGCCATTTGTGCTGCGGCTCGGCCGGCACCTACTCGGTGCTGCACCCGGAGATCGCGCACGAACTGCGCGACCGCAAGCTGGCCAATCTGGAAGCGACGGGGGCGAAGGAGATCGTATCGGCGAATATCGGCTGCATCAGCCACCTGCAATCGGGAACGAAGACGTCAGTCACGCACTGGATCGAACTGGTCGACCGCGCCCTGGCCGGGACGGCGGCCGGATGAGGCGCCTGCTGATCGGTTTGCTGGCCGCATGCAGCCTCTCAGTCGCCGGCCTGTCCTCCGCCGCGGATAAACCACAGCACAAGCCGGCGCAGAAGAAAGCCGGCGCGGACGAAAGTGTCGAAGGCTTCCTGAACCTCTACGTCGAAATCTGCGTGCGCCATTTCGGCGACCTCGCCGACTTCCGCGCGCGCCTCTTGCGCGACAAGGTGCCCAAGCTGCAGCCGGAGCATGCGAAGCTGTTCCTGTCCGGGATGCAGGGCGATGCCTGGCCGGTCCCGTACAAGGGCAAGATGGGGAACTTCGTGCTGGCCCTGCCGGCCGGGAAGAATTTGTGCCTGCTGCACGCGCACCGGACCAACGCCGCCGCGGTCGAGAAGGGCTTCCTCGACATCACCGCGGATGCGCCCAAGCCGATGGTGGCCAAGCGCGGCCCGGTGCGCGAGGAACTCAGCCTGGACAAGATCAAAATGCGCACCGTGTCCTCGACCTGGGCGCCGCCGGGCGCACGCCGCAAGATGGAGTTCATGCTGACCACGTCGGCATCGCCGAAGGCCGAACTGCAGGCGCTGGGATCGGTGGCAATGATCGCCGATGATGTTCCGGCACCAAAAGCCGCGCCGCGTCCGACGCCGAAACGCACGCCGTGATAGCATCGCCCCCCATATTTTTTGAATGGCGGAGGTGCCCATGAGTTTCGTGTTTCGCTTGATCTCGCAGGACGAGGACGCGGCGCCGTCGGTCGCGTTCCAGGACTCGATCGGCCCCGGCTACGTCTCGCTGTGGGAAGAAATCGGCGTGTACGATGCGCTCTACAACAGCGACGGCCGCGAGGCGCGCGACGTATCGCGGGCCATCGCCTACGGCATCGACCAGCTGAACGAAGACGAATCGCTGGGCCGCATGCTGCCGGCAACGGCGCGCATGGGTGAAGCGATCCGCTTCCTGGAAAACGTGCACCGCGGCTGCACGGTACACCCCTCGGCGCGGGTCGAGACGCATTGAACCATCGCTACTGCGGCACAGCCTTGCGCGTGCCGACATCGCGGCTCGGCGCCTTGCCGAACAGGCGCGCATATTCCCTGCTGAACTGCGAAGCGCTCACGTAGCCGACGCGGTTGCCGGCCGTGCTGGCCGCCAGGCCGCCGGCCATCAGGCGACGCGCTTCCTGCAGCCGCAACACCTTCTGAAACTGTAGTGGGCTCATCGACGTCAGCGACTTGAAATGCTGGTGCAGGGTCGAAGGACTCATGCTGGCCCGTTCCGCCAGGTCTTCCACCCGCATCGGCTGGGCGAAGTTGTCGCGCATCCAGGCCAGTGCGCGGGCGATTCTCTGCAAATTCGAATCCACCCGGCCGATCTGCGCGACCCTGCCGCCGACCGGGCTACGCAGCAGGCGTACCAGGATTTCTTCCACCGCGAGCGGCGCCAGCAGGTTGGCGTCGGTGGGATCGGCGGCCAGCGCCAGCAAGCGGGCCGCGGCGTCGACGATCGCCTCGCTGGCTTGCGCAAGATACACCGCGCGTCCGTCCCGTACCGGCGGCACGCCATCCGGATACACCTTCATCAGCAAGGCCGCCACCTGCTGCGGGTCGAGGTCGAGCCGGAAGCACAGATAGGGCGAGGACGGGCTGGCTTGGGTGACCTGGGCCGACACCGGCAGGTCGACCGAGAAGATCAGCATGCGCGAGGTGTCGTAGTCGTAGGCCTCGCTGCCCAGCAGTACCGTCTTGGCACCTTGTGCGACGATGCACAGCGACGCCTTCTGCAGATCGTGCACCAGTTCTGCGCTGGGACGCGACGCGCGGATCGCGTACAGGCCCGGCACCGGCAGCGCAAAGCTGCCGTCGCCGGGCGTGTGGGCGGCCAGCAGGCTGGCCAGGCGGGCGGTGCCCGGCGCCACTGGCATGGAAATGGAGGCTTGCTCGTTCATGGCAGCGAGCATACCGGTTTCCGATGGCCTTGCCTAATCCTGGCCATCGTGCCTCAGAATTCCCCATCCGTCGACCGCGACAAGTCGGCGAAGGCGCGCATCTCGTCCAGGCGCCCCTGCAGCGCCTCGCCGACGATGGAGAGAGCATCGCTGCCGGCCACGAACTGCTTCGGCGGTTCTGGCATGTCCGCCAGCTGTACCAGGGCGGCGCCCAGTTTGGCCGGGTCGCCGGCCTGGCGGTGGTTATAGCCTTCGTAGTGGTCCCTGGCCGGGCCGGCATCGCGATAGCTGTCGAGCGTGCGGTCGCCGTAGCGGATCGAGCTGTCGTCCAGGAAGTCGGTGCGGAAGAATCCCGGCTCGACCACGGTGAGCTTGATGCCGAAGCGCGCAACTTCCAGCGCGACCGATGCCGACAGGCCCTCGACCGCGAACTTGCTGGCGCAATAAACCGAAGACGCTTCGAAGCCGAGCGCGCCGCCGATCGACGACAAATTGAAGACATGGCCTGCGCGCTGGCGCCGCATCACAGGCAGGGTGGCGCGCAGAACGTGCATCAGGCCGAACACATTGGTGGCGAATTGGCGCTCGATGGCCGCGGCGCTGATCTCCTCGAAATAGCCGAGCTGGCCGTAGCCGGCGTTATTCACCAGGATGTCGATGCGAGCGAAGCGTTCGACGGCCGCTTGCACGGCCTGTGCGGCCTGGGCTTCGTTGGCGACGTCCAGTTCGACCAGCACAATGCTCTCGGGCGCGACGTCGGCATACGCTTCACGTAATTGCGCCAGCTTGCGGCCGGTGGCGACGACCCGGTGGCCGGCCTGCAGCGCGGCGCGGGCGATGTGGGCGCCGATACCGCGGCCGGCGCCTGTGATGAACCATACCTGACTCATTTGCTTTCTCCTCGAATGCCGCCACAAGCTGCGGCGGAACGAGACGAATTTTAGGTTTTAGGCCCGGGTCGGACTTGCCTGAAACTCCGGAAGGCTGGCGTATTCCTGCGGCGCTGGATTGGAGCGCCGCTTCAAACTGGGCTGTATTTTTGGGCGTGGCCCGGTATGCTGCTGGTTATGTCAAAACCTGTCATCACCATCACCGGCGAAACCATCACCCGGGACCGCATCGAAGCGCTGCTCGCCGAACAGGCGCTGCTGGCCTTCGAGGACTGCGATTTCCAGCAGGCCGACCTGTCGAGCCTGAACCTGCAGGACTGCAGCTTTGCCAACTGCGCCGTGCTCGAAGTCTCGTTCTACGCCGCCAACCTGGCGCGCACGCGCTGGCGGCGCTGCCGCGGTGGCCATGCCGACTTCGAGGCCGCCGACCTGGTCGACGCCCGCTTCGAAGCCTGTGACCTGAACAACGCAAGCTGGCGCCGCGCCAAACTGGCGTCCTGCAGCTTCCGCGGCTGCAAGCTGACTGGCGCCAGCTTCGAGGAAGTGTCCCAGCTCGGCCTGTCCTTCGAGGATTGCCTGCTGGTCGGCGCCGACCTGCGCCGCATGTCGTTCAGGAAGGCCAAACTGATCGGCCTCGATTTCGCGGATGCGGACCTGGCAGGCTGTGACTTCCGCGAAGCCGTGTTCGAAGGCGGCAGCCTGCGCGATGCCCACATCAAGGATACGCGCTTCGAGCAGGCCGACTTGCGCGAGGCCGATGTAGGCGGACTCAAATTGTTGAATGCAAAGCAGTTTGCCGGGGCGACGATTTCGCCGCGCCAGGCGGCCGAACTGGTGCGGGCCATGGGCCTCAACGTCGCCTGAATTCGAACTCAGCTGTAGTAAAATTACATCTCTATCATGGAGGTGTCAGCGATGCGCGTTCGTCCCCGTTTCAAGCCGAATTTCCGTTTGTTTGCCGCGGCGCTGGTTGCCGTAGTTGGCCTCACCGGCCAGACCGCATGGGCGCAGGCCGTAGTGGCCAGCGCCGCATCGCCGGGGGACGTGCTGAGCGTCGAAGTCCAGATCGACGGCATGGGCAAGCTGGGTTACGACGTCAAGCGCCGGGGCAAGGAGATCATCGGCCTGTCGCGCCTGGGCTTCAACCTCGCCAACGCGCCCAAGCTGGACGGCGGCTTCAGCCTGCGCGCGCAAAAGGTCAGCGAGCATGACGACACCTGGGAGCAGCCCTGGGGCGAGCGCCGCTACGTGCGCAACCACTACCGCGAACTGCGCGTCGACCTCGAGCAAAAGAACCGAAATGGCCGCGCCATGACCGTCGTCTTCCGCATCTACGACGACGGCGTCGGCTTCCGCTACGAATTCCCGGCCCAGCCGCAACTGCGCGATACCGCCATCCTCGACGAGCTGACCGAATTCGCGGTCGCCCAGCCTGCCACCGCCTGGTGGATCCCGGCCGGCGAGCTGCCTGGCCTCGAAGAGATGGTCCAGACGGCGCCGCTCAAGGAAATCGGCACCGCCAATACACCGCTGACCCTCCGCCTGGAGGATGGCACCCACGTCGCCCTGCACGAGGCGGCGCTGGTCGATTACGCCTCGATGTGGGTGCGCAAGGTCGAAGGGCAGAAGCTGCGCGCCCAGCTGGCGCCTTCGTCGCTTGGCCCGGCCGTGGTCAAGCATGGCGCCTTCACGACGCCATGGCGCACGCTACGCATCGCCGACGATGCGGCGGGCCTCTACATGTCCGACCTCGAACTGAACCTGAACGAGCCGAACAAGCTGGGCGATGTGAGCTGGGTGCATCCGTCGAAATTCGTCGGCGTGTGGTGGAGCATGCACCTGCAGCACACGACCTGGAACGCAGGGGCCAAGCACGGCGCCAACACGGACAACGTCAAGAAGACCATCGACTTCGCCGCACAGAACGGCTTCCGCGGCGTGCTGGTCGAAGGCTGGAACCAGGGCTGGGAAAGCGATTGGGGCCACGGCGGCGCCGATTTCAGTTTCACGAAATCCTACCCGGACTTCGACCTGCCGGCTTTGGCCGCCTACGCGAAAGAAAAGAACGTGCGCCTGATCGGCCACCACGAGACCGGCGGCAACCTGCCGGCCTACGAGAAGCAGATGACGGCTGCCTATAAACTGTATGCGAAGCTGGGCGTGGACAGCGTCAAGTCCGGCTACGTGCACGAAGCGGGCAGCATGCAGTTCAAGGGCCCGGACGGCAAGGTCCATTACGGCCACTACGACTCGCAGGAAGGCGTGCGCCACTTCGTGAAAGCGGTCACCGAGGCCGCGCGCTACAGGATCGCCGTCGACACCCACGAGCCGGTGAAGGACACCGGCCTGCGCCGCACCTATCCGAACTGGGTCTCGCGCGAGGGCGCGCGCGGCGTCGAGTACAACGCCTGGGGCAATCCGGTGAACCCGGTCGACCACGAGGCCAAGCTGGTGTTCACGCGCATGCTGAGCGGTCCGATGGATTACACGCCGGGTATCGTGAGCCTGGTGGGCGCGGACGGCAAGGTGTTCAACTCGACCCAGGCCAAGCAGCTGGCCAACTTCGTCGTCATCTACTCGCCGATCGCGATGGCGGCCGACCTGCCGGAGAACTACGCGAAGTACCCGGCCGCCTTCAAGTTCATCCGCGACGTGCCGACCGACTGGGCGGACACCCGCGTGGTCAATGGCGCCGTGGGCGAGTATGTCAGCATCGCGCGCAAGGACCGCAAGTCCGAGGACTGGTACGTGGGCGCCGTGACCGACGGCCAGGCGCGCACGCTGGCGCTGTCCTTGTCCTTCCTCGACGCCGGCAAGCAGTACGTGGCCGAGATCTACCGCGACGGCGATGCGGCCGACTACCGCAACGAGCATCGTTTCGACCTCGTCACCGAGACGCGCACGGTGACGGCCAACGACGTGCTGCAGCTGAAGCTGGCGCCAGGCGGCGGGCAGGCGATCCGGTTCGTGCCGCAGTGAAGATTCGATAGATTGCGGTGCCGCGCATCGTGGCAGTATCCGGGGTTTGGTTTCTACGAAAGGCAGTCATGATTGGCAGCACGGCACGCATCATCTGTTCTTCATCCGGTTTGCTGCTGGCGGCCATGCTGGTCTGCGGCGGCGCCGGCGCGCAAACGCTCAAGGTGCAGGAGGAGCGCTTCGACGCCAATGCGCTGACGCTGTCCCGCGTCACGCTGCAGGACGGCGCCGGTGCGCCGGTCCGGTACTTCCTGTCGAAGCCTGCGCAAAAGGCGCCGCTGGTGCTGTTCATCCAGGGTTCCGGCTGCGTCCCATCCTTCATGATGGATGGCGGGGAGCGCAAGGCGACGATTCCTTACTGGTCCACCCTGGCAAGCCGCGGGCGCTATGCCGTGATGGCGGTCGACAAACCCTACCAGTCGGACGAACCCCAGCAGGGACCTTTCGGTTCGGCGATCGGCTGCGCCGGCGATTTCAACGCCCACTTCTCGTACGAGACCTGGCTGGCCACGCTGAAGGCGGCGCTGCGCCACGCGCTGTCGCGTCCGGAGGTCGACGCGCGGCGCGTGCTGCTGATCGGGGTCTCCGAAGGCGCACCGATGGCCGCCAGCCTGGCGCGCGAATTCCCCGAGGTGACGGACGTGGCCCTGGTCGGCGCCACCGGAACAACCCAGCTGTTCGACTTCGCGGCCGGCATCCAGCGCTCGAACGACAGCGACGAGAAAAAGCTCGAGCGCCTGCGTGAACTGGACGAGGCCTACCGCGCGGTCGCCGCCGATCCGAAGAGCACCAGCCAGTTCCTGTGGGGCCATACCTACCTGCGGTGGAGCAGCTTCTTCGCCCAGTCCACAGCCGAGCATCTGGCGAAGTCGCGTGCGCGGGTCTACCTGGCCAGCGGCATGCAGGACAAAGCGGTGCCCATCCTGTCGACCGAGGTGCTGTACGCCCAGCTGCGCGTGCAGGGCCGCGACGTGACGTTCCGGCGCGTGCCGAACGCAGGCCATGGCCTGGTGAACGATGGCCTGTCGCGCGAGGAAGCCGGCAAGGCGGGGGTGGCGGAATACGATGCCATCATGGCGTGGTTCGAGAAGCGTTGAGCCTCTCGATCACTTTCATGAAACGTGCACTTTTTATCTGTACGCATAACCGTCTCCGCAGCCCGACCGCGGAGCACGTGTTCTCGACCTGGCCGGATGTCGACACCGATTCCGCCGGCCTGGGCGCGGATGCCGACGTGCCGCTCTCGCCCGAGCAGATCGAATGGGCGACCATCATCTTCGTGATGGAAAAGAAGCACCGGGCGCAACTGGCTGCCAAATTCAGGCGCTACCTGAACGGCAAGCGCGTGATCTGCCTGGATATTCCTGACGATTATGACTACATGCAGCCGGAGCTTGTCAGGCTCCTGGAGTCGAAGGCTGGGTCATTTCTCGGATAAGCAAACCATGCGTACTCTAAAACTTATGGCCGATTACGAGTGCCTTCCGACTTGGGAAGCAGGCCCCGGGAAAATCGGTAATGTCGACCCAGCGTCTCTTCCGATTTCGCCCGCATTGGTAGCGCGATTGAATGCGTGGTCTGCCGTATTCAATGCAACTCTCAATCGCAACGATCCGGCAGGCTCGGGCTTTCCGTCGCGAATGGCAGAGGAAGCGTTCCGTACCGAGGAGCAGGCGCTACGTCAAGCCTTGCGAACTGAGCTTGGTACCGGGTATGTGATTATCGGTGCATAAGCATCACTGCCCCAGCAGCCTCTCGATATCGTCCGCAATCTCTTCCGGCTTGGTGGTCGGGGCATAGCGCTTGGCGACCTGGCCGTCGCGTCCGATCAGGAACTTGGTGAAGTTCCACTTGATCCCTTCGGTGCCCAGCACGCCCGGCGCTTCGCCCTTCAGGTACTTCCACAGCGGATGCGCGTTGTCGCCGTTGACGTCGACCTTGGCGAACATCGGGAAGCTGA
>Ga0265798_10004153_pt1 | contig 20185 bp, 18 predicted proteins | sample P3T30metagenome_FD_192430 | JGI IMG/M metagenome (GOLD analysis project Ga0265798, IMG submission 192430) | Plant litter microbial communities from East Loma Ridge, Irvine, California - P3 T30 | ecosystem: Environmental > Terrestrial > Plant litter > Unclassified | place: USA: California... | reverse complement strand
GCCGCTGCTAGCCAGCTTGTGCAGGATCGCACTCGAGATCAGGGTCTTGCCGATCTCGGTGTCGGTGCCGGTGACGAAGCAGGAAAATCGCATCGGCATGCTGTCGATGGCGCGCGCCTCGAGCTCCGGCTCCAGCGTCGGCTCATCAAGATCGGCTTGCGGCAGCACGGGTGGCGGTGCGGCGATCGGGTCGTCGGTCTCGTTCAGATTCTTCATTGGGCCCTTTCCAGTTCATTGAGCGCTTGCGCCAGTTGCGCGACATCGTCGATGCCGTGGGCGGCCGACAAGGTTACGCGCAGGCGCGCCGTGCCCGGCGCCACGGTCGGCGGGCGGATCGCCGGCACCCACAGGCCCTGTTGGTGCAGGGCGGCGGAGGCGCGCAGCGCATCGTCGTTGCTGCCGATGATGACGGGCTGGATCGCGGTGCTCGATGCCGCCAGTTTCCAACGTTGGAAATCCAGCGATTCGCGCAATTGCCCGATGAGCCCCTTCAGGTGGGCGCGTCGTTTTTCACCCTCGGCGCCGCCAATGATATCAAGGCTGGCGAGCAGGGCGTGCGCGAGGGCCGGCGCGCAGGCCGTGGTGTAGATGTAGGGGCGGGCGCGCTGGATCATCAGTTCGATCACGCTGGCGTGGGCCGCGACGAAGGCGCCGCCGACGCCGGCGGCCTTGCCAAGGGTACCCATGTACACCAGGTTGGGCGAGCGCAGGCCGAAATGCTCGAGCGCGCCGCGGCCATGCTGGCCCAGCACGCCGAAGCCGTGGGCGTCGTCGACCACCAGCCAGGCGCCGTGGCGTTCGCACACGGCCAGCAGTTGCGGCAGCGGAGCGAGGTTGCCGTCCATGCTGAAGACGCTGTCGGTGACGACGATTTTCGTGGCGGCGCTGCTGGCTTGCAGTTGCGCCTCGAGCGCATCGACGTCGCCATGCGGATAGACCGTGACGCCGGCCTTGGCCAGGCGGGCGCCGTCGATCAGCGAGGCGTGGTTCAGCGCCTCGGAGAAGATCATCGCATCGGCATCCAGGCCCAGCGCGGTCAGGATCGCCAGGTTGGCCATATAGCCGGTGCACAGCGTGAGTGCGCGCGCCTGTTCCAGGTGCGGCGCCATCCACTCGGCCAGGCGCTCTTCCAGCAGGTGATGCGCACGGCCGTGGCCCGAGACCAGGTGCGAGGCGCCGCTGCCGGCGCCATACAGCGACGCGCCTTCGCGCAGTGCCTCGATCACTTGCGGGTGAGCGGCCAGGCCGAGGTAGTCGTTGCTGCAGAAGGCCAGCAATTCGCGGCCATCCACGACCTGGCGCGGCGCGCAGGCGCCGTCGGTCACGCGACGGCGGCGCACCAGGCTGTGGGCGGCAAGCAGCTCCAGCTTGCGGTCGATGTCGGCGATCAGGTTCATGCTCAAGCCGCGATCACCGACTCGAAAGTCTTGAGGGTGCGCGCGGCCAGGCCGGCGACGTCTTCGTCGTCCAGCACGTAGGGCGGCATCAGGTAGACAGTGCGGCCGATCGGGCGCAGCAGCAGTTCGTTCTCGACCGCGGTACTGAAGAAGCGGCGCGAGAAGGTCGAGGCGCGATCCTTGTCCGGCTCGATGGCGTCGAACGCGAAGATCATGCCGCGCTGGCGGAAGTGGCGCGCGCGCTCGTGTTCGGCCAGCGGCGCCAGGGCGATCGTCATCTTCGTGGCCAGCTCGCGGTTGCGGTTCAATACATCGTCTTCTTCGAAGATGTCGAGCGTGGCCAGCGCCGCGCGGCAGGCCAGCGGATTGCCGGTGTACGAGTGGGAGTGCAGGAAGCCGCGCGTGATGTCTTCGCTGTAGAAGGCCTGGTAGATGTCGTCGCGGGTGAGCACCAGCGACAGCGGCAGGTAGCCGCCGCTGATGCCTTTCGACAGGCACATGAAGTCGGGCCAGATCGACGCCTGTTCGCAGGCGAAGAAGGTGCCGGTGCGTCCGCACCCGACCGCGATCTCGTCGGCGATCAGGTGCACGTGGTGCTGGTCGCACAGGTCGCGCAGCAGCTTCAGGTAGAGCGGGTCGTACATCGCCATGCCGGTCGCGCACTGCACCAGCGGCTCGACGATGATGGCGGCGATCTTGTCGCCGCGTTCTTCGAACAGCGCTTTGACTTCGAGAATCGCGCGGCGCGCCACGTCCTGCGCGGTCTCGCCTTCGCCCGCATTGCGCGCATCCGGCGCGCTCACCACATGCGAGGCGCGCAGCAGCGGGCCATAGGCGTCCTTGAACAGGGGAACGTCGGTGACCGACAGCGCGCCGATGGTCTCGCCGTGGTAGCTGCCCTGCAGGCAGACGAATTCCTGCTTGGTCGACTTGCCGGCATTGCGCCAGGCGTGGAAGCTCATCTTCATCGCGATCTCGACCGCCGATGCGCCGTCCGACGCAAAGGTGGCGTGGCCCAGCGCATGGCCGGTGAGCTTCGACAGGCGCTCGGCCAGTTCGACCACCGGGGCATGCGTGAAGCCGGCCAGCATCGCGTGTTCGAGCTTGTCCAGCTGGTCCTTCAACGCCGCATTGATGCGCGGGTTGGCGTGGCCGAACATATTCACCCACCACGAGCTGATGCCGTCCAGGTAGCGCTTGCCGTCGTAGTCGACCAGCCATGGGCCCTTGCCATGGCTGACCGCGATCAGCGGCACCTCCTCGTGGTGCTGCATCTGCGTGCAGGGATGCCATACGCTGCGCAGGCTGCGCGCGATCCACTCGGAGGAGGTCGATTGAGTCACTTCAGGTTTCCAATATCTATATGTGTAGCCAGGTCGGCTTGCGTTTTTCAAGGAAGGAAGCCACGCCCTCTCGCCCTTCCAATGAGGCGCGGATGGCGGCGATGCGGCCGGCGGTATCGAGCAGCAGCGCATCGTCGACCGTCTTGCCGACGATATCGCGCACCAGCGTCTTGGCTTCCTTCACGGCATTCGGGCTGTTGTTGACCAGGGTCCTTGCGATGCCGGCGACCGTCGCATCCAGCGCATCGGCAGCCACCACTTCATGCGCGAAGCCGATGCGGCGCGCTTCCGCCGCATCGAAGCGCTCGGCCGTCAAAAAGTAACGGCGCGCAGCCTGCTCGCCCATGGCCTTGATCACGTAAGGCGAGATGGTAGCCGGAATCAGGCCGAGCTTCACTTCGGACAGGCAAAAACCGGCAGTATCGACGGCGACGACGATGTCGCAGGCAGCCACCAGGCCCATGCCGCCGGCGTAGCAGTCGCCCTGTACCTTGGCCACGGTGGGCTTTGGGCACAGGTAGATGGTACGCAGCATGTCGGCCAGGCGCAGTGCGTCTTCCTGGTTTTCTTCATGCGAGTAGCCGGCCATCTTTTTCATCCAGTTCAGGTCCGCGCCAGCGCAGAAGGCCGGGCCGTTCGCGGCCAGCACGATGGCGCGCACCGTGTCGCTCCTGCCCAGTTCATCGAAGGCCAGCGCCAGCTCGGCGATCGCGTGTTCGTTGAAGGCGTTGCGCAGGTCGGGACGGTCCAGGGTGACGGTGGCCACCTTGTCGGCGATCGTGATGGTGAGGGTTTGATAGTCCATATTCATCTTCTCCCTTACATGCGGAACACGCCGAACTTCGTGTCCTCGATCGGCTTGTTCATCGCCGCCGAGAGTCCCAGGCCCAGCACCATGCGCGTATCGACCGGATCGATCACGCCATCGTCCCACAGGCGCGCACTGGCGTAATACGGGTGGCCCTGGTGCTCGTACTGGTCCTTGATCGGCTGCTTGAATGCGGCTTCTTCCTCCGGCGACCATTGGCCGCCTTTGCCTTCGATGCCGTCGCGCTTGACGGTGGCCAGCACGGACGCCGCCTGGTCGCCGCCCATCACCGAGATACGCGCGTTGGGCCACATCCACAGGAAGCGCGGAGAAAACGCGCGGCCGCACATGCCGTAGTTGCCGGCCCCAAAGGAGCCGCCGATGATGACGGTGAACTTCGACACCGAGGCGGTGGCCACCGCAGTCACCATCTTGGCGCCATTGCGGGCGATGCCTTCGTTTTCGTACTTGCGGCCGACCATGAAGCCGGTGATGTTCTGCAGGAAGACCAGTGGGATCTTGCGCTGGCAGCACAGTTCGATGAAGTGGGCGCCCTTCAATGCCGACTCCGAGAACAGGATGCCGTTGTTGGCGATGATGCCGACCTTCATGCCGTAGATATGGGCGAAGCCGCATACCAGCGTGGTGCCGTAGCGCGCCTTGAATTCGTCGAACTCGCTGCCATCGACCACGCGCGCGATCACTTCGCGCACGTCGAACGGCTTGCGGGTGTCGACCGGGATCACGCCATACAGTTCTTCAGGAGCGTACTTCGGCTCGACGCTGTCGCGCAAGGCGCCTTGCTGCGGCTTGACGCGGTTCAGGTTCGACACGATGGTGCGCGCCAGGGCCAGCGCGTGCGGATCGTTCTGGGCCAGGTGGTCGGCCACGCCCGACAGGCGGGTGTGGACGTCGCCGCCACCCAGGTCTTCGGCACTGACCACTTCGCCGGTCGCCGCCTTCACCAGCGGCGGGCCGCCGAGGAAGATGGTGCCTTGTTCCTTGACGATGATCGACTCGTCGCTCATCGCCGGCACATAGGCGCCGCCCGCGGTGCACGAGCCCATGACGACGGCGATCTGCGGGACGCCCTTGGCCGACAGATTGGCCTGGTTGTAGAAGATGCGGCCGAAGTGGTCACGGTCGGGGAACACGTCGTCCTGGTTCGGCAGGTTGGCGCCACCCGAGTCGACCAGGTAGATGCAGGGCAGGTTGTTCTGCTCGGCGATCTCCTGGGCGCGCAGGTGTTTTTTCACCGTCATCGGGTAGTACGTCCCGCCCTTGACCGTGGCATCGTTACAGACGATCACGCATTCCTGGCCCGATACACGGCCGATGCCGGTGATGATGCCGGCGCTGGGCGCGGCGCCGTCGTACATCTCGTAGGCGGCCAGTTGCGAGAATTCGAGGAAGGGCGTGCCCGGATCGAGCAGGTGTTCGACGCGCTCGCGCGGCAGCAGCTTGCCGCGTGCAAGGTGCTTGGCGCAGGCGGCTTCGCCGCCGCCCTGGGCCAGTTGCGCGACACGCGCGCGCAAGTCGTCCACCACCGCCTGCATGGCAGCGGCGTTGGTCTTGAAGTCCTCGCCGCGCGGGTTCAGTTTGCTGTCGATCTGGGGCATGTGCCGTCCTTGTGTCTCTTAGCTGGTTTTCTTTTCCGGGAAACTGCCGTCCAGGTAGAACCAGCGGGGCGCGCCGTCGGCGCCGGGCTCGCGCACAAAACGGCTCACCTCGTGCAGCCGGTGCGCGCGGCCCCCGGTTTTGAAGCGGGCGACGAATTCGACCGTGTCGCGATCTGGATCCTGGTCTGGAACGTCTGGTGATTTTGCTTTACGTTGACGTAAACGTAAAGCAGATTTTATTTCCAGGCCGAGCCAGCGCATCTGTTCGTTCGCATCGAACAGGGATTCTTGCGGGCGTGTGCTGTGGTGCCAGGTCGCCAGCAGATACGGCTCGTCGCGCAGCGTGAAGGCGCTATAGCGCGACCGCATCAGGCTTTCGGCGGTAGGGGGCAGGGCGGCGCCGGCCAGGTAAGGACCGCAGCAGCGTTCGAATTCCGGGCCGCCACAGGGGCAAGGAGTAGGGGGACGGATGGACATGGCGGCAATTATCCGCGATTTCGCCGTCTGTCGGCACCGGGCCGGCAGCTTGGATGCCCGTCAGCCTGCAGCGGCGTGACGGACTTGTGCGGGGTCTGCCTGGGGAGACGGCGGCTCAGTGATTCAGATGCAGCATCTGGCGTGTCACCGCCATCGCTGACTCGAACGGCTCTACACTGCGCACGATCTTTACCATCACGCTCGCGCCCAGCCACAGCTGATAAAGGCTTTGCGCAACCTGCCGGGGGGTATCGTCGATCGTGAGCGAGCCTTCGGCCACGCCGGTCTCGAGCGCGCTTGCCAGCCGGGAGATAATCGATGCTGTGCCGCTGTTCAGGACTGCACGCATCGATTCGGACAGGTCGGCAACTTCTGCCGCCAGCTTCACTGCCAGGCACTTGCCCTGGCAATCCAGGAACGACTGGTTGGCGCGCCACAGGTCGAAGTAATTCGTCAGGCGCGCGGCCATCGTCAGCCCGGGCTGGGCCAGGATGACATCCAGCGCGGCCAGATAGTCATCAAAATAATTCGCCAGCAAGGCTTCGCCAAAGGCGTCCTTGGAGCCAAAGTAATGATAAAACGATCCTTTCGGCACCTTCGCTTCGGTCAGGATCTCATTCAATCCAACGGCCGAGAAACCCTTGCCGGACATGATGCGCTGTCCAACTGCAAGAATCGTGTCCCGGACGTCGGACGAGTCAGTAGTGTGTGCTTTAGCCATGGCCTCACTATACCTTAGATCGCATTAAATAGACCAGTCGTCTAAATCAACGAAAAACGCTTACGCCGATTTTTTATGGCGTGACTCACTCCTTCTCGGCCGCGGCGGCTGCCTGTTCGATTACCCGCGCCACTTGATCCGGATGGGCAATAAAGGCTGCATGGCTGCCATTGATTTCGACGACCTTGCTGCCGGCCCGTTTGGCCATGAACCGCTGCAGGTCGGGGTGTACGGTGCGATCGGCCGTCGTCACGATTGCCCAGCTCGGCCTGGTTTTCCAGGCAGCCTGGGTCACGGGTGCGCCTGCCGTCTGCAACGCTGGCGTTACTTGCGACAAGGCCATGAAGTTCGCCTGGGCCGCGGGGATGTCGGCAGCGAAGTCAGCGTGGAACAGGGCCCGGTCGAAATACAGATGACCATCGTCCGTTGCCTTGATCCCCTTGCTGGCCGGAGGCGTCCGGTCGGCCAGGTCTTTCAGGCTTTCGCCGGCGTCGGGCTGGAATGCGGACACATACACCAGGCCTGCTACCTGGGGATCGTTGCCGGCCTGTGTGATCACTATGCCGCCATAGCTATGGCCAACCAGGATGGACTTGCCGTTCGATGCATGGACCGCGCGCAGGGTCGACTTGACGTCATCGGCGAGCGAGGTTTCTGCCTGCTGGACCACGGTGACGTTGAAACCATCCCGGGTCAGGATGTCGGCGACGCCTTTCCAGCCGGAGCCGTCAGCGAAAAAGCCATGCGACAGCACGACATTCTTGACCGGTACTGCGGTGGCAGCATGGGCGCCGAAGGCGGCGAACGAGAGTGCGAGGGCGGAAACGATACGATTCAGTGTAGTCATGATGAGCTCCAGGTTAATCAGCAATAAATTGGTCAAGCAATGCGGAGTGATCCAATGCGTCAGAACGCCTGTTTGGTCGGCCGCAGGATGATTTCGTTGATATCCACATCGGCCGGCTGCTCGATGGCAAAGGCAATCGCGCGCGCCACGGATGCAGTGGGGATCGCCTGTTTGTAGAAATCGAGCACAGTGTCGGTGGCGGTGCCGGAGGTGCTGTGTTTGAGTTCGCTTTCGACAGCGCCGGGGGCGATCGACGTCACGCGGATCTTGTCGCCCACTTCTTGGCGCAAGCCTTCGGAGATGGCCGATACCGCGAACTTGGTGCCCGAATAGACGGTGCCGCCCGGCGCAAAGACCTTGACCCCGGCGACCGAACTCAGATTGATGATATGACCGCTTTCTTGCGCCATGAAGCGTGGCAGCACGGCCGCGATGCCATACAGCGTGCCTTTGAGGTTGATATCGATCATGGCGTCCCATTCGTCGGTGTTGACCTCAACCATTGGACGGATCGGCATCAGGCCGGCGTTATTGATCAGGACATCCAGCCGGCCGAAGTCGGCCACCGTGGCGGCCACCACGCTTTCCACCTGCCGCTTGTCGCGCACATCGAGGCTGTACGCCCTGGCCACGCCGCCGGCAGCTTCGATGGCGGCCACCACCTCGTCCAGTTTGTCCTTGCGTCGTGCGGCAATCGCCACTTTCGCGCCGCTGCTAGCCAGCAGGCGCGCGGTTTCGGCGCCGATTCCGGTGCTACCACCGGTGATCAAGACCACTTTATTTCGAATACCTTCAGTCATGACTACTCCCTATAGCTGGTTTGATGGTTGGGTGCGCCGCGCCGGACGACAGCGCCACACCCTGGCCTGGATCAGGAAAATTGCTGGAGCAGGACGGCGGCGGCCTCGGCAGACGAGCCTGGGTTCTGGCCAGTGATCAACAGGCCATCACGGACGACATAGGAACCCCAGTCCGGGCCTTTCGAGTACACGCCGCCCTTGGCTTTGAGTTCGTCTTCGACCAGGAACGGCACCACGTTCGTCAGGCCAACACCTTCTTCTTCGGTATTGGTAAAGCCCGTCACTTGCTTGCCTTCGACCAGCGGACGGCCGGCCGGCGTTTTCACGTGGCGCAGCACGCCCGGCGCATGGCAGACCAGGGCGACTGGCTTGTTGGCGGCGAGGAAAGCTTCGATCAGGGCGATCGAATGCTGGTCTTCAGCCAGGTCCCACAGCGGGCCGTGGCCGCCTGGATAGAATACGGTGTCGAAGTCGGCCTGGTCGATGCTGTCCAGGCGCAGCGTGGTGGCCAGCTGGGCATTGGCGGCGGCATCGCGTTCGAAGCGGCGGGTCAGCTCGGTCTGGAACGAAGGTTCATTGCTTTTCGGGTCGAGCGGCGGCTGGCCGCCCTGGGGCGAGGCCAGCACGACTTCGACGCTGGCATCCTTGAAGGTGTAGTAGGGCGCGGCCAGCTCTTCGAGCCAGAAACCGGTTTTACGGCCGGTGTTGCCCAGTTGATCGTGCGAGGTCAGAACCATCAGAACTTTTTTCATGGTGATACTCCAAATAAATGAACTACGTTAAATTAGACCGGTCGTCTTGTAGTAGGTTGTCAATTGGACCTGATCTCAGTGGTTTGCTTGCTGTGCTACATCCAACGCAACCAAGATAACATCAAGTAGACCAGTCGTCTACAAAATTATTGAATTATTTTTCGACTTGCCTGAACGTCGAGGCGATATGGTCTGCCGGGCACTGGTAGCGCGGATAATCAGTGAAACCGGCTGCGCCGCCACCGTACAGGGTTGCCGCGTCCACCGGTGCGAGTGGCCAACCGTTGGCGAGGCGCTCCGGCAAGTCCGGATTGGCGATGAACGGGCGGCCAAACGCGATCATGTCGGCTAACTGGCGTTCGAGCAGGCGCGCGCCACGCTCGGCCGTATAGCGGCCGGCATACATGATGCGTCCGCTGAAGGTGCTGCGCACGGCATGCCGGAAGGTATCGGGCAGCTCGGGCGCATGGTCCCAGTCCGCTTCCGCGATCGACAGATAAGCGACGCCCACCTCTTCGAGCACCTTGATCGCTTCGATATAGGTGTGGTGCGGATCGTCTTCTGCGAAGCCGAGGTAGACGCGTTCCTGGTCGGTACTGCTGAACAGGGGAGTAAAGCGCACGCCGAGGCGGTCCGGTCCGGTCACTGCCGCCACGGCATGCACGACTTCACGCAAAAAGCGCAGGCGTTTTTCCAGCGACCCGCCATAGTCGTCGTCGCGGGTATTGGCCTGGGCCGAAATGAATTGATTGACCAGGTAGCCGTTGGCGGCATGGATTTCCACGCCATCGAAGCCTGCTTCGAGGGCATTCCTGGCCGCCTGGGCATACAGATCGACCACCTCGCCGATCTCGGCAACCGTCAGTGCGCGCGGCGTTGAAGGCGCTACCAGCATTCCGCTACCCGGCCCGGTTTCGATGAAGGCCTTGGCATTGCCGGCGGCGATGGCGGATGGCGCGATCGGGTCAGCGCCGCCTGGCTGCAGGGCGGTATGGGACACGCGTCCCACATGCCACAGCTGCGCAAAGATAACGCCGCCGTCAGCGTGCACGGCATCGGTGACGGTTCGCCAGCCTGCGATCTGGGCCGGGGTATGAATGCCCGGGGTCCAGGCATAGCCCTGGCCGCGCGGCTCGATCTGGGTGCCTTCACTGACGATGAACCCGGCGCCGGCGCGCTGGCGGTAATACGACGCCATCAGCTCGGTGGCAACGTTGCCCGGGGCTGCAGCACGCTGGCGCGTCAGCGGCGGCATGACGATGCGGTTTTTCAGGGTCAACTTCCCCAGCGTGACGGGGGTGAACAGATGATCGTGCTGCATGATTGGGTTCCTTCAAAGGTAGCGATTAATATTAGACCGGTCGTCTTAATGCGATGCGTAATGATCCATTGATGCGGTGGCAGCGTTCCTGCGCGTGACCACGCAAGCAAGATAGCATTGAATAGACCAGTCGTCTAGAAAAGATCTTGTTGTACACTTTGAGCGCGATACCACTGGCAACCACTCCCATACCTAGTGATGGCACATCGACCCTCTCCTGAACAGCGGCGCGAATTTGGCGCGTTTTTGTCGAGCCGCCGGGCGCGTCTCGTGCCGGCCGAATTCGGATTACCGGAATCGCCGCGGCGTACGCCGGGCCTGCGCCGTGAAGAAGTCGCAGCGCTCGCCGGCGTCAGTGTCAGCTGGTACACCTGGCTGGAGCAGGGGCGCGATATCCAGCCTTCGGCCGACGCATTGAAACGCATCGCGAAAGTGCTCAAGCTCGACCGCATCGAAGCCGCGCACCTGTTCGCCCTGTCCGCATTGACAGCGCCGGCAGCGCCCACCGGCGGCGGGGTCAGCGCGGGGCTCGAGCTGCTGGTGCGGGCCATCGATCCGATCCCGGCCTATATCCGCAATACCCGCTTCGATATCCTGGCCTGGAACGATGCCGTTGCCGATTTGCTGGTCGACTATGGATTGCTGCAGGCGCACGAGCGCAATACCCTACGCCTGCTGTTCCTGTACATCCCCTACCGCACCCGGATCCTCGACTGGGAGCAGATGGCGCGCGGGATGATGTCGGCGTTTCGCGCCGCCCGCGCCCAGGCGCACGACCAGGCCCCGTTCGACAGCCTGGTCGAAGAGCTGTCCCTGCAAAGCCCGGAATTTCGCAGCTGGTGGCAAGACACCGACGTGAAGGGTTTCGAGGAGGGCCGCAAGCGCGTGCTGCATCCCGTCACCGGCCAGGTGCTCGATTTCACCTATGTGGCGTTGACGCCCGAGGGCCGGCCCGACTTGTCGCTGGTGACCTACATCCCGCGGCCGGCTGCCAGGGACTGACAATCATAGGATAACAAGACGCCTTACAGGCACTGGCTCGCCTGCCTACACTGATGTCATCCCAGCGCTGTTTGCGCTGCCCTTGTCCCTTAAGAGGTAAACCGATGACCACTACCACCCCGGCCGCCGTCGCCACATCGCGCAATCCCGCCACCGGCGAATTGATCGCCACCTATCCCTTCCAGTCCCCGAGCGACGTCGAGCGCCTGCTCGATGCCGGCGCCGCCGCTTTCCGCCTGTGGCGCGCCACCCCGATGCATGAGCGCGTGGCAGCCTATCGCCGCCTGGCGGCCACCTTGCGCGAGCGGTCGGGTGATCTGGCTGCGATCATCACGGCCGAAATGGGCAAGACCGCCGCCGCCGCGCGCGCCGAGGTCGAGAAATGCGCCGCCACCATCGACTGGATCGCGGACAACGGCCCGGCGATCCTGGCCGACGAGCCGGTGACGGTCGAGGGCGACGACGAGGTGTATGTGTCGTACCTGCCGATCGGCACCGTGCTGGGCGTGATGCCGTGGAATTTCCCGCTATGGCAAGTGGTGCGCGCTTCAGGCCCGATCATGTTGTCCGGTAACGGCTTCCTGCTCAAGCACGCGCCCAATGTGATGGGCGCGGCGTATGCCCTGCAGGCCGCCTACGAGGCTGCCGGTTTCCCGCCCGGCCTGTTCGCCAATCTGAATAGCGACAACGACACCGTGGCGCGCATCATCGACGACCCGCGCATCGCTGCCGTCACCCTCACCGGCAGCATGCGCGCCGGGGCGGCGGTGGCTGCGGTTGCCGGCAGGGCGCTCAAGAAAAGCCTGCTCGAACTGGGTGGTTCGGATGCCTTCATCGTGTTGGCCGACGCCAATATCGACCTGGCGGTGCAGGCCGGGATCGAGGCGCGTTTCCAGAATGCGGGCCAGGTGTGCCTGGCCGCCAAGCGCTTCATCCTGGAAGCGCCGATCGCTGCCGAATTCACGCGCAAATTCGTGGCTGCCGCTGCGTTGGTGAAGGCCGGCGACCCGCGCGATCCGGCCAGCACCATCGGGCCGATGGCGCGCGAGGATTTGCGCGCCGAACTGCACCGGCAAGTCGAGCGCACGATCGAGGCCGGCGCGACGCTCGCGCTCGGTGGGCATCCGATCGAGGGACCAGGCAATTACTATGCGCCGACGGTGCTGACGGGGGTGCTGCCTGGCATGGCGGCTTTTGACGAGGAGACCTTCGGGCCGGTCGCGGCCATCACCGTGGCCGACAGCGCCGAGCAGGCGATCGCGCTGGCCAATACCAGCGACTATGGCCTGGGCGGCAGCCTTTGGACCGGCGATGTGCGGCGCGCCCAGCGCATCGCGCAGCGCCTCGAGACCGGCGGCGTGTTCATCAACGGCTATCCGGCCTCGAATGCCCGCATCCCTGTGGGTGGCGTCAAGAAAAGTGGTTACGGACGTGAGCTCTCGCATTTCGGCTTGCGCGAGTTTACCAACTCCCAGGCCGTGTGGGCCAAGCACGTCGGCTAAAAGCGCGACGCATGATGTGGCGCGGGGGCGTCGCCCGGCTCAGCGGGCCGTTAGACCATCGAGCGCAAACGGTGGCGCCTTTCCGCTTACCAGGTCGCTCAGGATGCTGGCGCTGCCGCAGGCAAAGGTAAATCCCAGCGGCCCGTGCCCCACGTTCAGCCACAGATTGTCGTAGCGCGTGGCCCCGATGATCGGTGCGCTGCTCGGCGTCGCCGGCCGCAATCCCGCCCACACCGCCACCTGCGAATAATCCGCCGCGCGCGGCATGGTCTCGCGCACCTGGCGCGTCAGGCCTTCGACCCGCTTCGGATCGTGAGTCAGGTCTTCGCCCACCATGTCGACCATCGCCGCCACCCGCAGCCGGTCGCCGATGCGCGCATACAGCACCTTGCGCTCGAAATCGGTGACGCTGATCTCGGGCGCCACGTCGTCCTGGCGGATCGGCGCGGAGAGGCTGTAGCCCTTGAGCGGATACAGCGGCAGGTGGATCCCGATCGACTCGGCCAGGTCGCGGCTCTGGATGCCGGCCGCCAGCACGTAGGCGTCCGCCGTGAGCAGGCCGCCGTCCGTCTCGACGCCGCGGATGCGTCCACGCTCGGCGTACAGCCCGCGCGCCTCGCCATGGACGAAGCCGCGAAAGCGCGGATGCGCGCGCAGGCGCTCGGCCAGGGCCAGGCAGAAGGCGTGGCAGTCGGCCACCGCTTCGCCGGCGTTATAGATGCCGCCGGCCAGCAGGTGCTGGGCTGCGGCCAGCGCCGGCTCGCGTGCGCCGCATTCCTCGGGCGTCCAGACCTGGCCGGCGCCGGGTTTCGCCGCGGCTGCCGCGAAGACCTCGCGCGAGCGGTAAACCACCAGCTTGCCGGCGTCGCGCCAGTGGAAGGACTCGGGCGGCACCACCAGTTCCAGCTGCTGCATCGCGCGGCGCGAGCATTCTCCCAGCTCGAGCAGCTTGGCCGTGGTGCGGCGGTTGACGTCGGCGCGGCAATGGGCCAGGAAGCTGGCCAGCCAGCGGTACTGGCGCAGGTCGGCCTCAGGCTTGAAGCGCAGCGGGCCGTCGGCCTGGAACAGCCATTTGACGGCCTTCAGCGGAATGCCTTCGTCGGCCAGCGGCGAGACATAGCGGTAGCTGAGCTGGCCGCCATTGCCGTAGCTGGCGCCGCTGCCGACTTCCGGCGCGCGCTCGAGCAGGGTGACGCCGTAGCCAGCCTCCGCCAGCCACCAGGCCGAGGCCAGGCCGACGACGCCGCCGCCGATCACAATGATGTGCTGCATGCCAGACTCGTTTGTTCAAATAGGGAAAAGGAGCTTAGAGGCTGTACGGACAGGCCGCCAATGAATCGTGGGGGCGCAGTCATAACCGGCATATATGCACGCATTTGCAGGGCCGTTCAGGCAGCTTGGCCGAGGATGGCGCGGCGGTAGACCTCGGCCAGCACGCGCTCCTCGTAGCGCGCCAGCGACGAGTCGCGGCCCGGATCGGCCGCCGGATCGCGCGCGCTGCCGCCGGCCAGCACCACGATGCCGTTGCCACTGGCGCGGTCCATGGCGAAGATCGAGCGCAGGCCATAGGCGTCGCCCAGGTGGCCCACCGCGTTCAAGCCTGGCGTCAGCCACAGGCCGGGGCGGTCGGGATAATGGGCGTTGCCCAGGCCGCGCGGGCTGAGGATGCTGCCCAACGGGTTGCCGTTGCCGCCGACGCCATCGTAGGCCCAGTGGCGGGCGAACATCTGCTCGACGGTCGCCGCCTGCAGCAGGCGCTTGCCGTCATGCACGCCGCCCGCCATCAGCATGCGCATGACCACGCCAAGGTCGCGCGCCGAGATGCGCAGGCCGCCGGTGGGGCTGAACGGCGTGGCATTGGCGCCCGGGACGTAGCCGGCCAGTCCGGGCGGCGGCTGGATGCCGGGGGCGTCGACCTGCGCGACCCAGGGCCCGTCCGGATTCCAGGTTTCGCTGTCCGCCGCGCGCCTGCGGTAGATGGTTGCAAGCCGCTCCTGCGCCGCCTGCGGCAGTTCGGACGGGTTATAGCCAGCCTGCAGGCCGAGCGGCTGCAGCAGCAGGCGCGCCATCAGGCGGTCGAAGCGTTCGCCGGTCACGCGCTCCATGATCGTGCCAATCAGGCCGAAGCCCAGGTTGCAGTAGGTGTAGTAGGCAGTGTCAGGGCCGGCGCGAGTCGACCAGGCGGGCCGCACGTCCTTCAGCGCCGTCGTGGCCGGCCAGAAGTAGCCGCCGTCGTCGCGCAGCGACGAGGTATGCAGCAGCAGGTGGCGCAGGGTGATCGCCTGGGTCGCGAAATGCGGATTGCGCAGGTTGAAACCGAGGTAGCCCGAGACGTCGGCGTCGAGGTCGACCTTGCCGTCTTCCAGCAAGCGCATCAGGCCGAGCGTGGTGACCATCTTGGAGATCGAGGCGATGCGGTACAGCGTGTCGGGCGTGGCCGGGCGGTCGCGGCCAATGGTGCGGCGACCGAACGCGCCTTCGTACGCCGGCCGGCCAGCGCGCAGGGCCACTACCGACAGGCTGGCCAGCGGGAAGGCGGGATCGTCGACGATGGCGGCCAGCTCGGCGTCAAGCGAAGACGGCAGACCGCCGGACGCCGGCGGCATCGCCGCGAACAGCGGTTTCATCGCGCCCAGCATGACCATGCCGAGCAGGGATCGCCTGCCGTGATTCATTCGATTCCTCTTTTTATCGTGTTTGCCGGATCAGCATACGGACACCCTTGACGCCTTGCCTAATGAATAGCCATCGCACAGGCATAACCCTTTTGCATTGGTTTCAAGTGGTATGCTTTCGCCATGAATTCCCCCAGTCCCGGATTCCAGCTCGATCTGGACGATCACTCGCCCCTGTACATGCAGCTGGCGCGCAAGCTGGCGCAGGACGTGCGCGAGGGCCGCTACCAGGCCGACCAGGCGCTGCCATCCGAACGCATGCTGTCCGAACAGCTCGACGTCTCGCGCGTCACCGCGCGCAAGGCGATCGACCAGCTGGTCGACCAGGGCCTGGTGGTGCGCCGGCGCGGCTCGGGCAACTATATCGCGCCGCGCATCGAACAGCCGTTGTCGAATCTGTCGAGCTTTTCCGAGCAGCTGCAGCAGCGCGGCTATACCCCGCGCTCGGAGTGGCTGCGCCGCGAAGTACTCGTGGCCGACGCCGGCGAGCAGCTCTCGCTCGGCCTGTCGCCCGGCGCGCGCGTGGCGCGGCTGGAACGCCTGCGCCTGGCCGACGACATCGTGATGGCCTACGAGGTCAGCGTGATCCCGGCCACCGTGCTGCCGCGTCCCGAGAGCGTGGCCGCCTCGCTCTACGCCCACCTGGACAAGAGCGGCCACATGCCGGTGCGCGCGCTGCAGCACATCCGCGCCATGAACGCCGACGCCGAACTGGCGGCGCGCCTGGATGTGCCGGAAGGCCGCGCGGTGCTGTTCATCACCCGCATCGGCTACCTGGAGTCGGGCGAGCCGGTCGAGCTGACCCATTCGTATTGCCGCAGCGACCACTACGACTTCGTGGCCGAACTGCGCAGGCCTACGCCGGGGGCTCCCACATAACCTCGCGGCATGACGGCGACCGATCCTTTCATGGGATGGCTTGTCGAATTGGTATTACACTGGTTTTATTAAAATTCCACTTCGAGACACGGCGATGCTCAATACCGAAACCCCTTCCCAGGCGCACGCCGCCCTCGACCAGTATCCAACCACCGAACTGGTCAACGTCTTCGTCGACGACCAGTTCCAGGCCGTCGAGGCGGTGCGCAAGGCCGCGCCGCGCATCGCCGCCGCCGTCACCGCCGCGCTGCCGCGCATGGAAGCGGGCGGGCGCCTGATCTATGTCGGCGCCGGCACCTCGGGCCGCCTCGGGGTGCTCGACAGCGTCGAGCTGTACCCGACCTTCTCCTGGCCGCATGGACGCGCGGTGGCGCTGCTGGCCGGCGGCGTTGAGGCCATGTTCGTCGCGGTGGAAGGGGCGGAGGACGATTTCGAGCAGGGCGGGGCCGACCTGCGCAGTGTGAACGTGGGGCCGGACGACGTGGTGCTGGCGATCGCCGCATCGGGCGGCACGCCGTATGTACTGGGCGCGATCGAGGCCGCGCGCGCGGTCGGCGCGCTGACGGTGGGCTTCGCCAACAACCCGGACGCGCCGGTGACACAGCAAGCGGAAATCGGCGTCACCCTGGACACCGGCCCCGAAGTCGTCTCCGGCAGCACGCGCCTGAAGGCCGGCACCTCGCAAAAGATCGCGCTGAACACCTTCTCGAGCGCGCTGATGGTGCGTTTGAACAAGGTCTACGGCAACCTGATGGTAGACTTGAAGGCTACCAATGCCAAACTGGTACGGCGCGCCATCCGCCTCACCAGCTTCGCCACCGGCGCCGACGAGGAAGCCGCGCGGGCGGTGCTGGAGCAATGCGGATTCCACGTCAAGACCGCCATCGTGGCCTTGTCCAAACAAACCAGTGTCGAGCAGGCGCAAGCGCTGCTGGAAGCGGCGCGCGGCAGCGTGCGCCAGGCGCTCGCGTAAGCGCGCCATTCCCGCAGTCCTGGCCTACGCGGCATAAAAAGTTGTCACGCAACTGAGAGACATGCAGAAACCGCAAGCGAACCGCCCGTGGCTGTGGGTGCCATCCCTGTACTTCGCCCAGGCCATCCCCTACGTCGTGGTGATGAACCTGACCGTCATCATGTACAAGGACATGGGGATCTCCAATTCCGACATCGCCTTCTATACCAGCCTGCTGTACCTGCCGTGGGTGATCAAGCCGCTGTGGTCGCCCATCGTCGACATGTTCGGCACCAAGCGCCGCTGGACCGTGCTGTTGCAGATCGTGATCGGCGCCTCGCTGATCGCGGTCGGCACCGTATTGCACACACCCGCTTTCTTCGCCGTCAGCCTGGCCGTCATGTGGATCATGGCGTTCAGTTCGGCCACCCACGATATCTCGGCCGACGGCTTCTACATGCTCGGCCTGCGCCAGCAGCAGCAGGCCGCCTTCGTCGGCGTGCGCAGCACCTTCTATCGCCTGGCGACCCTGGTCGGACAAGGTCCGCTGGTGGTGCTGGCTGGCTACCTGGCGGTCAGCCTGGGCGACGTGAAGCAGGCCTGGGCCATCGTGTTCTATGTGCTGGCCGGGATCTTCTTCGCCGCATTCGCCTGGCACCAGTTCGTGCTGCCGGTGCCGCTTGACGACAAGGCCGTCCCGACCACCGATAACCCGCTGCGCGACTTCTTCGGCACCTTCGCCGCCTTCTTCAAGAAGCGCGACATCTGGATGATCGTCGCCTTCATCCTCACCTTCCGCCTGGGCGAAGCCCAGTTGCTGAAACTGGTGGCGCCATTCCTGAAGGACCCGGTCAGCGAGGGCGGCCTGGGCTTGACCACCGCCGAATACGGCATCGCCTACGGCACCGTCGGCATCATCGCCCTGACCCTGGGCGGCCTGGCCGGCGGCTGGCTGATCTCGCGCCTGGGCCTGAAGCGCTGCCTGTGGCTGATGGTGTTCGCGATCCACCTGCCCGACCTGGTCTTCGTCTACCTGTCGCAGACCCAGCCGACCGACCTCATGACCGTCTCGGCCTTCCTGGCGCTCGAGCAGTTCGGCTACGGCTTCGGCTTCACGGCGATGATGATGTACATGATCATGGTGGCCGATGGTCCCAGTAAAACCGCGCACTATGCGATCTGCACCGGCCTGATGGCGCTGGGCATGATGGTGCCCGGCATGTGGAGCGGCGACCTGCAGGAATACCTCGGCTACAAGCACTTCTTCATCTGGACTTGTTTGGCGACCGTTCCCGCGTTCATCGTGGCGGCGCTGGTGAAGATCGATCCCGAGTTCGGGAAAAAATAGCGGGCCTGCGTCCCACGACGCCTTGCGCCCTCGCCACAGATTTCAACGCCCGACTTTCGCCATCGCCTGGCGCATGCAGCGCCGGCGCTGGTTCGTCAAAGTCTGAACCGGATATACAAGGAGCCACTTTGCTTCCCAATATGAACAAACGCGCTTTCACGCTCGGCATGGCCAGCGCCTTCGCCCTCGGCGGCCTGCTGGCCGGCTGCGGCACCAAGCCGCTCACCGGCGGCGCGCCGGTGGCCGAAACCAGCGGTGGCGACGATCCGCCCGCCGCGCCGCGCGAACTGCGTGCGGCCTGGGTCTCGACCGTCGCCAATATCGACTGGCCCAGCAAACCCGGCCTGTCGTCCGCCAAGCAGCAGCAGGAAGCCATCGCCATCCTCGACCGCGCCAAGTCGCTCAACCTGAACGCGATCGTGCTGCAGGTGCGTCCTTCGGCCGATGCGATCTATCCGTCCAAGCTCGAGCCGTGGACCGAGTACCTGAGCGGCGCTCAGGGCAAGGCGCCCATGCCGGCCTACGATCCGCTGAAATTCTGGATCGACGGGGCGCATGCGCGCGGCCTCGAGCTGCACGCCTGGTTCAATCCCTATCGCGCGCGCATGGATGCGGCGCGCTCGCAGTCCGACCCGAACCACATCACCAACACCAATCCGGCGATCGTCAAGCGCTACGGCAAGTTCATGTGGATGGACCCGGGCGAGCCGGCGGCGGTCAAGCAGACCATGGACGTGATCCTCGACGTCGTGCGCCGCTACGACATCGACGGCGTGCACATCGACGATTATTTCTATCCCTACCCGATCGAGGCCACGCCGGCCGTGGCCGGCAATGCCGCCGCGCTGGATGGCCGCACGGCCAAGGCCGAACTGGACTTCCCCGACGATCCGGCCTGGCAGCGCTACCTGAAAAGCGGCGGCACCCTGGCGCGTGCCGACTGGCGCCGCGACAACGTCAACCGCCTGATCGAGGCCATGTACAAGGGCATCCATGCCGAAAAGAGCTGGGTGCGCTTCGGCATCAGCCCCTTCGGCCTGGGCCGGCCCGACCGCCGTCCGCCCGGCATCGTCGGCTTCTCGCAGTACGACAAGCTGTATGCCGACGCCGAACTGTGGCTGCAGGAGGGCTGGCTCGACTACTTTGTTCCGCAGCTGTACTGGCCGATCAAGCCGCCGGGCCAGGCCTATGACGTGCTGCTCGATTACTGGATCGGCCAGAACCCGCTCGGCCGCCATATCTGGCCGGGCCTGTTCACCAGCCGCATCGGCGCGCCGACCCGCGACTACGAGCCGGACGAAGTGCTGCAGCAGGTCAGCGTGACCCGTTCGCGTCCGCTGGCCACCGGCCACATCCACTTCAGCATGGTGGCCCTGATGCAGAACCGCAAGGGCATCGCCGACCAGCTGCGCGCGACCCGCTACACCGGCCAGGCGCTGGTGCCGGCCACGCCGTGGCTGGGCAGCGCGCGTCCCGGCACGCCCGTGGTCAAGGCCACGCGCGGCGCCCGCTCGGTCGACCTGAGCCTGAAGGCGGGCAAGGGCAATGCCCTGTACGCGATCTGGGCCCGTCACGGCAATGAATGGCGCTTCGCCGTGGCGCCGGCAGCGCGCGCGAGCTGGACGGTTTCCGACGACGACCGCCTCGGCCCGGCCGAGATCGTGGTGGTCAGCGCGGTCGACCGCCTCGGCAACGAGGGTGAGCGCGTGCGTGTGTGGTCGAAACCCTAATGCAGGTAGCAT
>Ga0265798_10004151_pt1 | contig 20187 bp, 15 predicted proteins | sample P3T30metagenome_FD_192430 | JGI IMG/M metagenome (GOLD analysis project Ga0265798, IMG submission 192430) | Plant litter microbial communities from East Loma Ridge, Irvine, California - P3 T30 | ecosystem: Environmental > Terrestrial > Plant litter > Unclassified | place: USA: California... | reverse complement strand
TCTTCAAGGCGGTCCCTCCGATCCGCGACAAGATGGCGATGCTGCAGGAAGTGGGCCTGGGCTACGTCAAGGTCGGCCAGCAGGCGACGACGCTCTCGGGCGGCGAGGCGCAGCGCGTCAAGCTCGCCAAGGAACTCTCCCGCCGTGCGACGGGACAGACGTTGTATATCCTGGATGAGCCGACGACGGGTCTGCATTTCGAGGACGTGCGCAAGCTGCTCGAAGTGCTCCACCAGTTGGTCGAACAGGGGAATACGGTGGTCGTGATCGAGCACAACCTCGACGTGATCAAGACCGCGGACTGGGTGCTGGATCTTGGGCCTGAGGGTGGGGTCAAGGGCGGCGAGATCGTCGCGCAGGGGACGCCGGAGGTTGTGGCTAAGGCTAAGGGGAGCTTTACTGGGAAGTATTTGGCGCCTTTGTTGGGGAAGAAGGCCTAAAAGTCGGTCCACCAGCAGTGCGAAGCAAAGTTTTTGGTGTAGGTGAACGGTGAGATTGACACATAAAAGAGGGCTTTACGGAGAGGCGTTTAGCGTCAATGTTCGCGTTCATTAGACAATAGTAGCGAGATAGGGCGAGGAATGGCTGGGGAAGAGGCAGCAATATCACGTAAAGTTCACTTCTTTCGAATTGAACATTTTGAAGCGGTAAAGCGCCAACTTCCAGGATCGTTTCAAAGAATCGGTAACCTGCCGTTTGATGAATCGGGCAGATATCAAAAGGACGTTTCAGGCAGCTCTCGCTTACTTGGATATCCTGATCAACTTGAATACCCGCTTCGTCTGCGATTTGGCCGCACCAGAAAGGATCAGTTACCAGATGTCGAGCGTGCCGGACATCTTGAAACGCTTGAGCTTAGTGAAGACGCTGGGCTGATTGATGTTTGCCATTTAGTGATATTTGAGGATGGACATGTCGCTGCAGAGTTTAATCATGACGGGCCACGAATAGCAAAATTAGGAACCTATCTGTTTGAAAAAGGCAAGAATCTTGCAAGCCCGCCCCGGTTTTTGCCCCTGTTTGAGAGAGATATTGTTGAAGTTGTATCTCAACTTGACAGCGTAAAGGTTCTTGAAATTGAAGTTCCGCCGGATACGTCAAAGCTTTTACGCGAGGCGGATGATAACATTGCTTCGGCAATAGAGGCATCAGCGAAAGCTGGCGCCTCTAGATGGGTTAACGTCACCTTGTCGGCCGATCCGCATTCTACCAAACTTCGTCCTTTGGCGACGGCGTTAGCGGCAATTATTAAGTCTAGGCCGCGCGAACGTGATGCTTTCAGAACATTAAAAGCGACTGGCTACATAGCCGGGTCGTCCACTGCTAGGTACATAGACATTCTTGAGGAAAAGCTTGTCTCTGGCGAAATGTTTCCGAAAACACACGAGCGTTCTCGTAGTATCCGTACCGAAGACGCTTACCGATTGATAGAGCAAGCTTATTGGGATCGAAAAGACCGCCTCGCCGCCGCTGCGGTCGCAAATGAGCTATGGTAGCCTTTTACTTCAGAAACAGAATTCCATGCGATTACGCATTTGGAATTACTTTAGTAACTATTCATATAATTTCCGTGCGAACAAACGGTAACCTGTTCACAGCACTTTCAAACACCGATATAAAGGCCCTTTCAATGGGCATATTCGGTGCGTCTGTCTCATTGCTGGGATTCGTTCTCGCAGCTGGAACGTTCTTGATCTCTCATGCCCAAAACAACGCTTTTGAAATACTTCGAAAATCAAAATCGTTCTGCGAACTGCAAAGCCTTATATCTTCTTCAATTTGGCGGCTGTTCTGGGTAGCCGTGTCTAGCTTACTAATCTTCTTTACTAAAGGGCACTTGCTCGCCGCCGTCCTCGGACTGATGGTTTTTCTCATCGTTATCGCAGGATTAGCACTAGCAGCTTTAATGTACATAATCATCAAGATGCTAGGCGTTCCGCTTGGTCGATAAGTTATCGGGCCTACAGCCCCGCCGCCTTCCGCAAAGCCGCATTCATCCGCCCCTGCCACCCCGGCCCATCGGCGCGAAAGCGATCGATCACGTCGGGGTCGAGCCGCAGCGTCACTTGCTGCTTGGCGACGGCGCGCTGCGGCGGCCGGCCGCGCACGACGCCGTTCGGGCCGAGATACCCCGTCGCCGGGCGGACCACCGCCCCGCCGACCGACACTTCCGCCACGTCGAGCAGATCGTCCGTCAGCTCGGGCGCATCGTCCGCGGGGTCAAGCCAGCCGGGATCGGAATTTCGCACGCTCTCGGTCATTGGCCTTCCTTATCAAAAGGAGACGGCGTCCGCACGGGAGAACCAACGCAGGGGCTTCCGGGAGCACATCCTCCCCCCATTCCGCCGTCACCCTGAACTTGTTTCAGGGTCCACCCCTCCACAGGGACGATCCGAGCGTGTTACGCCGTGGATGCTGAAACGAGTTCAGCATGACGGAAGAAGGGGGATCAGCGCCCGCCTTCGCCGCTGTCCTACACGCCCCCGAAAGCCTAAGCTACCGCCCGCTCTTTGACAGCACCGCACCCCAAGGTTTCGCCCAACCCACCGGGCGATCCGCACCCCGCGTCCGCCCGACGCCCTACCCTTCCGAAGCGCCCGCCCCCGTCGCCAGCACCGACCGCCGCCGCGAATAGCCGAAGTACAGCGCCGCCGCCCCGCCCAGCCACACCGCGAACAGCAGGTACGTGTCCTTCGGCAACCCCGCGATCAGATACAGGCAGAAGGCGGCGCTCGCGATCGGGAGGACGGGATAGAAGGGCACGCGGTAGCCGCGCGGCAGGTCCGGGCGGCTGCGGCGGAGCAGGATCACGCCGATCGAGACCGAGGCGAAGGCGATCAGCGTCCCCATGCTCGTCAGGTTGACCAGCACGTCGAGCGGCACCAGCGCCGCAAGCAGCGCGACCCCGCCCGCGACCACCCAGGTGTTCTGGCGCGGCACCTGTCGCACCGGGTCGACCCGGCGGAAGAAGGCAGGGAGCAGCCCGTCGCGGCTCATCGCATACAGGATCCGCGTCTGGCCGTAGAGCACCACCAGCGTCACGCTGAAGATCGACGCGATCGCCCCGAGCGACAATGCGAGCGCGGGCCACGCCGCCCCGGTGAGGTTGTGGAGGATCACCGCGAGCCCCGCCTCCTGCCCCTTGAACGCGGTCCACGGCTGCGCGCCGACCGCGGCGACCGCGACGAGGATATAGGCGGCGGTGACGATCAGCAGCGACAGGATGATCGCGAGCGGCAGGTTGCGGCGCGGATTGTCGACCTCCTCGCCCGCGGTCGAGACCGCGTCGATCCCGATGTAGGAGAAGAAGATCGACGACGCCGCCGATCCGATCCCGATCAGCCCCTTTGGCGCGAACGGGTGCAAATTATCGGTGTTGAAATGCGCGAAAGCGACGCTGACGAACAGTAAAAGGACGGCAAGCTTGAGCAAAACGAGCACCGCATTGACGGTCGTTGACTCCTTTGCACCGCGCAGCAGCAGCGTCAGGCACAATCCGACCAGCACGACCGCGGGCAGATTGACCACCCCGCCCGCCCCCGGCGGCCGCGCGAGCGCATCGGGAATTCTCCAGCCGGTGGTGAGGCTTAACGCCTCATTGAGATACTGCCCCCACCCCACCGCGATCGCCGAGGCCGACACGCCATATTCGAGCAACAGGCACGCGCCGATCAGGAACGCGGCCAATTCTCCCATGGTTGCATAGGCATAGGAGTAAGAAGACCCCGCCACCGGCACCGCCGACGCCAGCTCGGCATAGCAAAGTGCGGTCAGCGCGGCGGTGATCCCGGCGATCACGAACGAAACGCTCACCGCCGGCCCCGCCTCGGGCACCGCGGTCGTCAGCGCCACGAAGATCCCCGTCCCGATCGTCGCCCCGACGCCGAGCATGGTCAGCTGGAACAGCCCGAACTTGCGTCCCAGGCCGTGGCTATGCCCTTCGCCTGCCACGATAAAATCGGCGACGGGCTTGCAGCGGAACAGCGTCGTCCACAGCGTCGGTCTGGTCGTCACGGCGGTCGCGTCCCCTGTCCTCGGCGCGGATCGTCCCGCCGCCGTTTCGCCTAGGTCGCCGTCCGCCAAGTGGCAATCGCCCACCCTGAATTCGAACATCCCGGTTGACGCGGCCGGGTCCAACGCCGATGCCACGGATCCTCCCGCATCGGCCACACCTGCGGAGCCTCCCCCCAGAACCGCCGCCCTAACCACGTAGAAACACGTGCTAAACGTCTCTGAAGACTTAGGGTTTGCGCAACACCCTTGGCCTAGGAACGACCCGAAGGGGCGGAACGCCGTCAATAGTTCTCCAGAAACTATGGTGTTTCACAATCAGACTTCGGGGACACCCCGCGAGTCTCCGTCTTGGGAATTTGCCGATGAATACGAACATCTTCCGTGCGCGTTATGCGCTGGTTGCAACATTTGGCCTGGTCGCGCTCGTCGCACAGCCTGCCACGGCACAGACCACCACGGGCGGGACCATGGTTGCGAACGCGGTCGTCACCCCCGATTGCGTTGTAAGCGCCACTGCGCTGAACTTCGGCAACACCAACGTGACCGACGGGCAGCAGCATACCGGAACAGCCAATGTGAACGTTGTGTGCACCAGTGGCACGGCATGGTCCGCCACTGCCGACAAGGGCCTTGGCGCCACCGCCGACATCACCATGCGGCAGATGCAGTCCGGTTCCAACAACTTGAATTACTCGCTGTACACCACGCCCGCCGCAGCGACCGTCTGGGGTGATGGTACGACCGGCAGTGCGCTTACGGGCATCGGAACAGGTCAATCGCAAACCACGACCGTTACGGGCATGATCCCCGCCAACCAGACGACGTTGCCCGCCGGTACGTACACCGACACCGTCACTGTTACCGTCACCTACTAAGCAGATGCACGCGATCCGTTGGATCGATGCCGTACGGACCGGTCGCCTTGGGGCGACCGGTCTTTCGGTGATCGGCACCCTCTCGCTATTGCTGCCCGGCGTAGTCCATGCGTCCAATTTCCGCGTCAGCCCGGTCACGCTGACAGTGCCCGCCAACCGCCCGATCGGATCGCTGACGATCACCAACAGTGACAGTGCCCCGGTTTCGATCAAGGTCGCGACCTACCGCTGGACTCAGGTCGGCGGACAGGACGTCTATACGCCGACCGACGATCTCATCGCATCGCCGCCGATCTTCACCACCGCCGCCGGTGCCGTCCAACTGATCCGGGTCGGGGTGCGCCGCAAGGTCGCTACCGCCGCCTACCGTGTTGTGCTGGAGGAGATTCCCGCCGCCGCCAAGACGGGAGTCGCGATCGCGCTCAACCTCAATATGCCGCTGTACGTCGTTGCCAACGCCGCCGCCAAGGCGACGGTGCAATGGACCGCGCGACGGACCGCCGATGCCACCATCCTGCTCGAAGGGCACAATAGCGGGGACGCACCCCAACAGGTGCTCGCCATCGGGCTGCCCGGCACCGGTGCCGGTGCTCCGGCCATCTTGTCATCGGCAATGGGCGTCGTTCTTCCCGCAAGCATGCGGCAATGGAACATCGGCAAGCATCCCGACTGGGCCCCGGGGCTCCCGCTGCACCTGACCATCCGGACCGCCACCGGCGTCAACGAAGTGACGGCCAATCTATCGGCGGGCTAGTCTTGTCGTCGCCGTTCTGGCGGCAGCAATCGCCAGTCCCGCAGTCGCCGCGTCCGATCCGGTACCCGCCGACGCGCGATTGGTGCTGTTGGCGGTCCACATCAACGGCCGCACGCAGCCTGACCCGGTCTGGGTGCTGCGGGACGGCGATGCCATCGCGGTCACGGTCGCCACCGCGCGCGCATGGCGGATCGAGACGCGCGATATCGCGACCCACCTGTTCGACGGCGATTCCTACATAGCGCTCTCGGCATTGCCAGGAGCTGTGACCGTGCTTCGGGAGGCGACACAGACGCTCGATCTCACGCTGCCAGCGACAGTCTTCACGGCGTCCGCGGTCCTTGTGTCCCGCCAGCCCTATGGTCCGATGACCCGCAGCGATCTCGGCGGCTTTTTCGGGTATGACGTCTCCGCCCAGATCGCCGACGGGGCGACGGCGGTGAACGGCCTGTTCAACCTCGGTGCCTTCCGCGGATCGGGAACGGCCGGCACCAGCTTCATCGCGGGCACCGGCAGCAACGGGCGGGACAGGCGCACCCTGGTGCGGCTCGACAGCAACTACACGATCGATGATCCGACCCGGATGCGATCCCTGCGGATCGGCGACGGCGTGACCCGGGGCAGTACCGGCACGTCCGCGCTCCGTTTCGCGGGGGTTCAGCTCGCCACCAATTTCGCGACCCAGCCCGGCTATCTGACGATGGCGCTGCCGACCCTTAATGGCAGCGCCGCGATCCCGTCCGTGGTCGACATTCTGGTCAACAATGTGTTGCAGCGGCAGCAGCAGGTCGGCTCCGGGCCGTTCACGCTGACCGATGTCCCCGTCATCACTGGCGGCGGCGACGTACAGCTGATCGTCCGCGATGCCTTGGGGCGGGAAACGCGAGTCACGCAGTCCTACTACGCCGCCCCGCAGATCATCCGGCGCGGGTTGCACGACTTTTCGTATGAAGTGGGCTTCCTCCGCCGCAATTACACGCAGCAGAGCAACGCCTATGGGGCGGCGATCCTGTCGGGAACGCATCGCTACGGGATGACCGACCGCGTGACCGTGGAAGGGCATGGCGAGGTATCGCGCACCACCCAGGCCACCAGCATGGTCGTCAGCATGCTATGGCCCGCGGTGGGAATCTTCTCGCTATCGGCAGCCGGCAGCCAGTCCCGGCGCGGGCCCGGCGGGCTGATCGGGGTTGGCTTCGAACGCCAGACGCGCGCCGTTTCGATCGGCGGCAGCGCCGAGTTCACGACGCAGGGCTATGCCACGATCGGCGACACCACGACGTATCGACGACCAAAAAGCCTGGTGAGCGGCTTCATCGGCGTGCCGACGGCGTTCGGTTCGATCAGCGGATCGCTGTTGTGGCGCCGCGGGCGGTTCGAACGGGATGTGTTATATGCCAGCGCGAACAGCTCGGTGCGGATCCGCGGCATCGGGTCGCTTGGCCTCAGCGCACGCCGGAGCTTCACCGCGACACGCGAGAGCGCGGTCCGCGCCTTCCTCAGCGTCCCGATCGGCCACCGGAGCAGCGCTGCGATCGGCACCGAGCTTCGCAACGGGCAGGTCGGTGCCAACGCCACGCTCCAGCGCAACCTGCCGTACGGGAATGGCATGGGCTATCGCCTGCAGGCCGAAACCGGCGCGTTCGAACGGCTCGACGCGGAACTCAACGTTCAGGCCGATATCGGGCGACTGGATGCGCAGGTGACGCGTCTGGACGGCGCTACCGGCGCGCGCGTGGGGGTAAGCGGATCAATCGCGACCATCGACGGGCGGGTATTCGCAGCGCGGCGGCTCGACCAGAGCTTCGCGTCGGTTCAGGTGGGCGACTATGACAACGTCCGGGTGTATGTCGACAATCAGCTGGTTGGACGGACCAACCGTGGGGGCACGCTGATCGTCCCCCGGCTGCTGCCGTACCAGGACAATCACTTGCGGATCGAAGCGGAGGACCTGCCACTCGACGCCACGATCGACGAGACCACCCGGACCATACGCCCATTCGGCCGCAGCGGCGTCGCCATCCGCTTCGGCGCGCGCAATTCGCGCGCGGGCCTGGTGACGGTCCGTCTGGCGAATGGCACGCCCCTGCCCACGGGAACGATCCTGCACGTCAACGGCGGTGCCGAACCGTTCGTGGTTGCGCCCGGCGGCACCGCCTATCTTGCCGGTCTCGCCGCGCACAACCGCATATCGGCCGCACGCGACGGCGGCGATTGCCATTTCGCCGTGTCCTTCGCCGCCGGCCGGGGCCTTCAACCGAACCTCGGGACCTTCACATGCAAATGACCCCCGCCGCTGTCCTGCTGCTGGTTGCCGCGCTCGTGCCGGTACAGATGGCGTGCGCACAGGCCGACGGTTGCACCGTGGCCGCGCAGGACTTGGCGCTTGGCCGCTATGACCCGCTCAACACCCTGCCACAGGATGCTGTCAGCAGCATCTCGGTGCGATGCGCCGTGGCGACTCCTTTCGTCATCACGTTGGGGCCGGGTAACGGCACCTATGCCGCGCGTACGATGATCGGCGGCAATCAGGCGCTCCTCTACAATCTGTTCCTGGACCCCACGCACATGACGGTGTGGGGGGACGGCAGCAACGGCAGCAGCAGCTTCGGGCAGGACACCACGGGAGGGGTCTTTCCGGTTTATGCGCGCGCGCCCGGCGGGCAAACCCTGCTGCGACCCGGGACTTATTCCGATGTCGTCACTGTCACCATAACGTACTGATTACATTGCCTTTGAGCCTTGGCGCGGAGTGTCAAAAAACTTGGCTATAAATGCATTTTATCCAACAACGCTGTTGCCACCAAAATCACTCCGCCCATATTTTAAATAGTAGTTGTGTATTATTGCAAAGACTTCGCTTCGGTATCTTTGTATCGGCCCAAAATCGAATACGCGTTAACGGCCGGAGCGGGCATGATCGTCTACGTCATTGCACAGGATCCAGCAGTACGACGCGCACTCCACAGTCAGCTCAGTCCCGCCGGGCTTATGGTTTGGCCGTTTGCGCACGCCCAGGACTTTCTGGACCAGCTTGCGGACCTCCAGCCGGCACCGATCATGACCGATCTGGGGATGCCGAAGATTGGTGGACTTGCCGTGTTGGCGGCGCTTTCGAAGCTGGGGATCCACTGGCCCGTCATCATGATGACGGTCACTGCAGACACGCCGTTGACCGTGGAGGCCATGCAATGCGGCGCGATCGAGGTCCTGGAGCATCCCCTTCGCGCCGATTTGCTGACGGCCGCACTCGACCGTGCGTTCACGGGGCTGCGTACGACTGCTGACAAATCCCGGCAACGGCAGGCTGCCAAAGCGCAGATCGCGCTGCTCACCGGGCGCGAACGCAGCGTCGTTCGGGGGCTGATCGAAGGCAAGACCAACCAGGCGATCGCCACCGCGTTGGCGATCAGCCCGCGTACGGTCGAAGGGCACCGGGCGCATGCGCTTCAAAAGCTGAACGTTCGGAGCATCGCCGAGATCGTCCATCTCGCGGTAGACGGCGACCTCGACCTGCGCCCACATCCGATCGAACTCTCATAGCGCAGCGGCACCCGAAACCGGTGTCTGCGTAAGAGAAGCTACCCCCGCTTCGCCGCGATGTACCGGTTCACCTGCTCGTCGAGCACGTCGAGCGGCAACGCGCCCTGGCTCAGCACCGCCTCATGGAAATCACGGATGTCAAAGCGCGGCCCGAGCGCCTTCTCAGCCCGCTGACGCAGCTCGGTGATCTTGAGCTGGCCGACCATGTAGCTCGTCGCCTGCCCCGGCCAGTTGAAATACCGGTCGACTTCGCGCGCGATGTCCTTGTCCGACACCGAGCTGTTCGCCTTGAAGTAAGCGATCGCCTGCTCGCGGGTCCAGCGCTTGGAATGGATCCCGGTATCGAGCACCAGCCGGATCGCGCGCCACACCTGCAGTGACAACATCCCGAAGCGTGCATACGGGTCCTTATAGACCCCCATCTCGTTCGCGAGCCGCTCCGAATAGAGCCCCCAACCCTCGGTATAAGCGCCGTAACCGCCGAACTTGCGGAACTTGGGGATGCCGGTCAGCTCCTGCTGCCGCGCGATCTGGAAGTGATGCCCCGGCGCGCCTTCATGCGCGGCGATCCCGGCGACTTGCACCTTCTGCGTCTGGTTCATGTCGACCAGATTGACGTAATAGATCCCCGGTCGCGATCCGTCCGCCGAGGGCGGGTTGTAGAAGGCGGTCGACGCGGTCCCCTCGCGCCATTTCTCGACCGCGCGGACTTCGAGCGGTGTCTTGGGCAACACGCTGAAAAAGCGCGGCGCGGCGGTCATGACCGAGGCGATCACCGCGCGCGCATCGGCGAGATAGGTTTCGCGGCCAGCGGCGGTGTTGGGATATTTGAACTGCGGGTCGGTGCGGATGTGATCGAAGAACTGTTCGAGCGTCCCCTTGAAGCCGACCTCGCGCTGGACCGCCTCCATCTCCTGCCGGATTGCCGCGACCTGGCGCAAGCCGAGCGCATGGATCTGGTCTGCGGTCAGGTTGGTCGTGGTCGAGCTCTTCAACCGGTCGGCATAATAGGCCGCGCCATTCGGCAGGCTCCACGCGCCGAAATTGCCCTTGGACAAAGGCTCGATCGCATCGAGCGTCGCGAACAGCGTATCATAGCCCTTGCGGAACGGCCCGGTCAGCGCGGCGCTCGCGTCGGCGATCAGCTTCGTCTTGGTCTCGGCGGGCGCATTGAGCGCACCAACCTTCTTGCGGAAGTCGGCCAGCAACGTCGAATCGGGCCCGCTATCGAACGGGGCACCGGTGATGACCGCGCGCGCATCGGCGCGGGCTGGCGCGAAATTGACCTTGTTGGGGATGATCCCGGCGGCCGCCTGCGCGCGCATCGTCGCGGACACTTCGCGCATCACGCGTTCGGTCTCGCGCAGCCGGGCGATATAGGCCTGCGCGTCGGCGACCGTGTCGACCTTGTGATTGTTGATCAGCAGGACCGGGATTTCCCCGGCCGGACTGCCGTTGGTCGAGACGGGAAAGCGCAACTTGCGGAACTGAAACGATTCCCGCCCGCGCGCGACCTCATATTCGAACAGACGGTAGCTGACCCGCGCGCTCTCGCCGAGTTGCTCGGGGCGAAAGCGTGCGTAGAGGTCCTTCAATTGCTGCTCGGACAGCGCCTGCGCGCGGGCCGCAGCCGCGTCGGTGTAATCGTCGAGGCGATCGTAATGCGTCTTGAGACCCAGCTGCGTCAGCGATTCCGGGCTGAGATCGAGCTGCGCGTCATACGCCTCATCGAGAAACTGCAGCAACGCGGCGTCCTGCGTCTGCGCTTTTGCCGGAGTCTGTACCGGATTGGGGGCGCTCCCCTGGATCAGCGGTACGGTCGGCAACAGCATGAGGGCAAGGGCAAGACGCATCGGGGCATTCTCCTGAGGGATGCCCCTTGTTGCCCGCCCGCCGGTTCGACGCAATTGCCGAAACCGGCTTGGGCACATTCGCCTATACCCGCTCCAGCAGCAACGCGATCCCCTGCCCGACGCCGATGCACATGAAAACAAGGGCATGCCGCCCGCCGGTACGGTGCAATTCCTCGACCGCGCTCATCGTGATCCGTGCGCCGGACATGCCGAGCGGATGGCCCAACGCGATCGCGCCGCCGTTGCGATTGACGCGCTCGTCCGCCGGATCCACCCCTAAATCTCTTAACGTAGCAATAGCTTGGCTGGCGAAGGCTTCGTTGAGTTCGATCACATCGATCCTGCGCATATCCATGTCCGTCCGCGCGAACAGCCGCCGCGCCGCCTCGACCGGACCCACGCCCATGATCCGCGGCGCAACACCCGCCGACGCCATCGCGACCACGCGGGCCCGCGGGACCAGGCCGTGCCGGATCGCGGCAGCGTCCGATGCCAAAAACATCGCGGCGGCTCCGTCGTTTAGGCCGGATGCATTGCCGGCGGTCACGGTGCCGTCGGGCTTGACCACCGGCTTGAGCCTGGCGAGCGCCTCGGCGCTGGTCGCGCGCGGGTGTTCGTCGACGGAGAAGACGATCGGATCGCTCTTTTTCTGCGGAACGGTGACCGGCACGATCTCGGCGGCCAACCGTCCGCTGGCTTGCGCCGCTGCCGCCTTTTGCTGGCTGGCGAGCGCAAAAGCGTCCTGATCGTCGCGGGAAATGCCCCACTTCTCCGCCACATTCTCGCCGGTTTGCGGCATAGTGTCGACGCCGTACGTCGCTTTCAGTGCGGAATTGACGAAGCGCCAGCCGAGCGTGGTATCCTGCAGGACTTGCGCACGGTCGAACGGGTCGGTCGCCTTGCCCATCACATAAGGTGCGCGCGTCATGCTCTCAACCCCGCCCGCGACGATGCAATCGGCATCGCCGCTTCGGATCGCCTGCGCCGCCACCCCGACGGCGTTGAGCCCGGACCCGCACAACCGGTTGAGCGTCACACCCGGCACCGTCTCGGACAAGCCCGCGAGCAGCACCGCCATCCGCGCGACGTTGCGATTGTCCTCGCCCGACTGATTGGCGCAGCCGAGGATCACGTCATCGATCGCCTGCCAGTCGACCCCGGGGTTGCGGTCGCTGAGCGCGCGCAACGGGATCGCGGCAAGGTCATCCGCCCGCACGCGGGCCAGCGCGCCGTTGAGGCGCCCGATCGGGGTCCGAATGGCGTCGCAGATGAAGGCGTCTGGCATTGGTCGTCCTATGGTGTTGGTTGGGTCGCGGGCCTACAGCATCGTGCGCTCGACCGCCTTGCGCCAGCCGGCGATGAGATCGGTCCGCAGGCCGTCGTCCATCGTCGGCACGAAGCGGCGCTCGCACGACCAGGTGCTGGCGATCGCGTCGAGGTTTTCCCACACGCCCGTGGCGAGCCCGGCAAGGAAGGCCGCACCCAGCGCGGTCGTTTCCACGCCAACCGGGCGCTCGACCGGGGCGACCAGCACGTCGGACAGGAACTGGCACAGCCAGTCGTTGACCGCCATGCCGCCATCGACGCGAAGTGCGGGAGAATCGGGGTGCGCGTCCGCGCGCATCGCCTCGATCAGGTCGCGCGTCTGATAGGCGACCGATTCGAGCGCAGCGCGCGCGAGATGCGCCTCGGTCGCGTCGAGCGTCAGCCCGCAAATGAGACCGCGCGCATCCGGGTCCCAATGCGGTGCCCCCATGCCGACGAACGCCGGCACCATGTAGACGCCGTGGCTGTCCTGCACCCGCAGCGCCATGTCATGCGTGTCGGATGCGCGCGTGATGATCCTGAGCCCGTCCCGCAGCCATTTGACCGCGGCCCCGGCAACGAAGATCGCCCCCTCCAGCGCATAGGTCGGCACGCCGTCGAGCCGATACGCCGTGGTCGTCAGCATCCGGCTTTTCGACCGGATCGGCTCGGTGCCGATGTTCATCAGCGCGAAGCAGCCGGTGCCATAGGTCGACTTGGTCATCCCCGGCTCGAAACACGCCTGGCCGAACAGCGCCGCCTGCTGGTCGCCCGCCATGCCGCCGATCGGGATCGCACGCCCGAGGATCGACGGGTCCATTTCCCCGAAGATGTGCGCATTGTCGAACACGTCGGGCAGCAGCGGCGCCGGGATGCGGAACAGCCGGAGCAATTCCTCGTCCCATCGCTGCGCGGCAATATCGAACAGAAGGGTGCGCGACGCATTGGTCGGATCGGTCGCGTGAACCTTTCCGCGCGTAAGGCGCGACAGCAGGAACGTGTCGATCGTCCCGAACGCCAGGTCCCCCCGTTCCGCCGCATCGCGCGCGCCCGAAACGTTGTCGAGGATCCAGGCGAGCTTGGTCGCGGAGAAATACGGGTCGATCAGCAACCCGGTCTTCTCGGTGACCATCGCCTCGGCCCCATCGGCCTTCAATTTCGCGCAGACGTCGGAAGTCCGGCGATCCTGCCACACGATCGCGCGATGGATCGGCTTGCCGGTCTTGCGATCCCACAGCGCGACGGTTTCGCGCTGGTTGGTAATGCCGAGTGCGGCGATGTCGGCGACGTCGATCCCCGCCTTGCCGACCGCCTCGCGCAGCATCGCAACCGAATCGCGCCAGATATCCTCGAGATCATGCTCGACCCAGCCGAGCGCGGGATAATGTTGCGCGAACTCGCGCTGCGAAACGGCGATCGGGGTCGCGGTCGAATCGAACACGATGCAGCGCGTCGATGTCGTGCCCTGATCGAGCGCGACGATATAGGGGGCCGTCATGCGATGCTCTCCATGGCTCGTTCGTATCAGTGTGGTTGGTCAGGCCGAGTCCAGGCCGGGTCCGGCAACGGCACGGCGGCGACCTGTCGCGATGGCAGGAACGGGCGGATCAGCGCCTGGTAGACCGTGGCGCCCGCAACGCCGCCGCAGAACGGACCTGCGATCGGCACCCACCAGTAATTGAGCGGTGCGGGAAAGGCGGCGGATCCCCATCCGGTGAAATAGCAGAACAGCCGCGGACCGAAATCGCGCGCCGGGTTGATCGGCCACGCCTCGAGATACCCGCCCGCTCCGCCGATCATCGCGACAAGCAAGCCGATGATGAGCGCGCTCGAATCCGCACGCGGCGCTTGCGTGTTATATTCGTCGGTGATAGCGAAAATGCCGAGCACCAGAATGCCGGTCAGCACGATTTCGTTGAAGAACGCGCGCACCGGGGTAATCCCGTCGCCGGGATGCGTAAAGAAGACGCCCGCGGCACCCCCCGCCTCGCGCGTCAGGCCCTGGCTCTGGTTGAAGCTGTCGATCACCGGCCCGTACATCATGTAGACGAGTGCCGCACCGATGATCGCGCCGATCACTTGCGCCACCCAATAGGGCACGATCTTGCGCTTGGGGAAATCGCGATAAATGGCGAGGGCCAGCGTAACCGCGGGATTGGCATGCGTGCCGGACACCGCGCCGGTCACGTAGATCGCGATCGTGACGGCAAGGCCCCAGGTGATGCAGACGCCCCAATAGGCGGTCTTATAGGGGCTCGGGTCGTATAGCGTGAACATCGCCGCCGCCGAATTGCCGATCGTGATGATGATCGCCACGGCAATGCATTCCGAGATCAACTCGCCGATAAAGGCCTTTTTCACAGCCATTGTCCCCCTCCAGGACCTGCTGTTTCGCCGCATAACGCCGCGCCGTCAATCGCATCCGATCGATCGGCCTATGCCTGTCCCCGCAACGCACAGCTTGCCGGGCGGTACCGGGGCGCCGACCGCCTGGAGCCACGCCAGCGGCGGCGCTACCTGCCGATCGTCGCTGGTTGCTGCCACCAGGAGAGCGTGTGCTGGTCGTGCGCGGTCGTCCACACGCCCGTGGGGGTGTAGCGCAAGGCACCGCTGCCCGATGCCGCGCCGACCCGCGCGCGAACCGCCAGCGTCGCCGGGTCGATCACGACGAAGCTCTGCCCCGCGGTGGTGCGCAGCCAGATCCTCCCCCCACCCGCGTCGATGTCACCGTATTTGAGCGTTTCGTCGACCTTGACGCGTCCGGCCACGATGCCCGTCACGGGATCGACCTTGGCGACTGTTCCGTCGCCTTGCTCCTGCACCCATACCGCACCTTCCCCGGCGACGAGGAAACCGGGCGTGCGGCCGAGCGGCGTGCGTTTGACGACGGCGTTGGTCGTCGGATCGATCTTCTGCAGCGTCTGGCTGGTGCCGCTTGCCGCCCATAAGGCACCGAAACCGAACGACAGATAATCGCTGTCCGGATCGACCTGGACCGTTGCGATCACGGCATTGCTGGCCGGATCGATCCGCGCGATCACGCCCTTGGCATCGCTACTGACCCAGATAGACCCGGCCCCCGCCACGACGTTCAATTCGCCCTTGGGATTACCGATCCCGGTCGGGATCGCGGCAGTGATCTTTGCGGTTCGGATATCGATCCGGTTGAGCGTCCGGTCCTTGCAGTCCGCGACCCACAACGACCCATGATCGATCGTCATCGCCCCGCACGGATGCGCCATCGCGACGGTCGCCAGCTTCTTGCGGTTGGACCAGCGTTCCACGCGCTTGGCGTTGGTGACCCAGATCGTCTTGCCATCGACCGCGATGAAGTCGGCGAAGCCGGGAACGGGGACCACGCGCTCCTTGGGGGGCTTTGCCCCGGCGGCGGTGAGAGCCATGCAGCCCCCGACCAAAATGATGACGGCCCAACGGTTTTTCAGATATGCCTCCTGCGGATACGGTAATGGCGCGCCGCCTGAGGCTGCTTCGACGAGGGGATCAGTTGACGACGGTCGTGGAACTTGGCCGTTTCGCGCTCAGCCTGGCGATCACCGGGCGCACCGGGAAAGTCCATTGCTCCCAGATCGTCAGCCGCTTGCGGTCGTCCTGACCGACGACCGCGGATTCGCCGTCGCGATAGGTGCCGAACAGCCGGTCGAGCAGGATCAGCGAATTGCCATAGTTGCAGCGCGTGTCTTCGTAACTGAGCGCGGTATGGTGCAGGCTGTGATTGCGGATCGTCGTGAAGAAGAAGGCGTACCAGCGCGGCGGATCGGCGCGGACGTTGGCGTGCGCGAAGGTCGATACCGCGGTCAGCACGTTGAACCCGCAGAACACCGCGGCCTGCGGTAGGTCGAACAGCGCGACGACGCTGAGGCTGATCAGAAACAGCTCGATCGGATTGCCGACCGCGCCCTTCATCGCGTTCAACTGCGTAAGGTGATGATGCGGCGCGTGGGTCGACCACAGGAACGCGTTGTTGTGCATCAGCCGATGCATCCAATATTGCCCGAACTCGACCAGGAAGATGACCAGCGCGACCTGCACGACGAACGGCAGCTGCATCGCCCATCCGGTCGAGATCCCCAGCGACTGCTTCAGCGCGCGTAGCGGTTCTTCGGAGAAGGTGTTGGTCGCCCAGGCGATCGCGGTCGAGCCCAGCACCATGTAGAATAGATCGGTGGCGAACTCGCGCCGGTCCATCCGCCACGTGGCGTGTCGTTCGTGCAGGCGTTCGAGTAGCAGGACGAACGCGGTGGTCACCGCGACACCGGCGATGATCGACCAGGGGCGGCTGATCCAGTCCGCCGGACCATAGGCCCAGAACAGCACCACCGCAGCAACGGTGGCAGGTGGCAACAGATTGAACACGCTCTGCTTCATCGACTTCGAGCCCCGTCATGGTGTGGCTCGATACGGCGCCCGCCAGGGGCGGGCCGCTGCAGCGAGCAACGCTCGGATCATAGGCTGCCGTGCTGCCGCGTCAGGTGGCCAAATGACGTAGCGCGCACCTGCGCGGGGCCATCACCGCGCGATATAGGCGCGCCAGCCACCGAGCGCGGTGATGTCCTCCGCACCCGTCGTCGCGCGCGGTTCGGCGACGAAGCCCTTGACCGTGCTGCCGTCCGCCAGCGTCACCGACCCGATCGCGAGCGGCGGCGGAACGTCGACGACGAAGCTGCCGAACGCCGCCACGTCGAGTTCATAGACTTCGACCGCAATCGCGGCGCCATCGTCGGCGCCGACATGCACCAGTGCGGGCTTGGGCGGCACGCTGTCCGCCATCGCGTACAGGTTATAGGTCGGTGCGGTGTGGGTCGCCTCGACGAACACCGCCTCGCGCGAGGTGAGCTGCCAGTGCAGCGGCATGTCCTTCAGATGCGCGCCGACGACGGCGAGTTTCACGGTCTGCATTCGACCCTCCAGGTCCAGGGGTGGTGGTGCGGCGAGCTTCGCCGCATCGAGATAGGCGTCGCTTGCGGCGAGCAGCGCGCGGTCGGTTCCGGCGGGACCGATCAGCGTGATGCCGAAGCCGGTGCCATTGTCGCGCGCGCCGGCGGGCACCGCGATCGCCGCCATGTCGAGCAGATTGACGAAGTTGGTATAGGCCCCGAGATTGCTGTTGAGCGCGATCGGCGCCGCGCGCATCTCGACGACGCGGTAGGTCGTCCCCGTCGTCGGGAGGACGAGCAAGTCGATGCTCTCCCACATAATCTCGGCGGCACGGCGCAGCTCCGCCAACCGGTAAATGCCGTTGAACAGATCGACCGCGCGGAGATCGAGCCCGCCCGCCACGACTTCGCGCACGACGGGATCAAGATCGGCCGGGTCCGCCGCCAGAACCTTTTCGAGCGCGGCAGTGCGTTCGGCCACCCACGGACCGCCGTACAGCAGTTGCGCGGCCTCATCGAGCGGAGTCATATCGATCTCGACCAGTTCCGCGCCATTCGCGGCGAGGCACGCGATCGCATTGTCGTACAGGCGCTCGGATTCCAGATCGCCGAACCATTTGCGCTGATCGGGGCGGGGCACGCCGATCCGTCGCGCTGCGCGATCCCGCTCGGGCACGCGGATCGAGAACGGGTCGGTCGCATCGAACCCGGCGACCACGGTATCGACCAGACGCGTATCCGCGACCGTCGACGCCAGCACGGTGATGCAATCGAGCGTGCGGCACGCCGGAACCAGTCCGGTCGAGCTCCAGCGCCCACGCGACGGCTTCAATCCGATCAGATGCTGGAAAGCGGCGGGCACGCGGCCCGATCCCGCAGTATCCGTCCCGAGCGCGAACGCGACCAGCCCCGCCGCGACGACGACCGCCGACCCCGAGCTCGACCCGCCGCTGACATAGGCGCGGTTGTAGACGTTGACCGGCGCGCCATACGGGCTGCGCGTGCCGTTCAACCCGGTCGCGAACTGGTCGAGATTGGTCTTGCCGATGCAGATCGCCCCCGCCGCGACGAGGCGGTCGACGACGGTGGCGGAGGCGGCCGGGCGATAGCCGAAACTCGGGCACCCCGCGGTGGTGTCGATCCCGGCGACGTCGATATTGTCCTTCACGGCGAACGGCACTCCGGCAAGCGGGAGATCCTCTCCCGCCGCGACCCGCGCGTCGATCGCCTCCGCTTGCGCGAGCAACGCGTGCGCACCGAACCGTGCGATCCAGGCCTGCGGCTGGATCAGATCATAGACCGCAATCCGTGCGATCACCTCCTGCAGGACCGCGACCGCCGAGACGCGTCCCGCCGAAACATCCGCCGCGATTCCGCAGACGTCGAGCCGCGACAAGCTCACGACGCGGGCCGGAAAGCGAACATCGGTGCGCCGGGCTGGATCGCCTGCCGCTCGGTGACGTACACTGCCTCGATCGTGCCCGCGCCCGGGGCTTCCACCGGAAACTCCATCTTCATCGCCTCCATCACTGCAAGCTGCGTCGTCGGGCCGACCACGTCGCCGGGTGCGACGAGCATTTTCCAGACGACCCCGCCGAACGGTGCCTCGATACACTCCGTCCCTTCGGGCAACGCGATCGCGGCATCGACGCCGCGATCCGCATCGCCGTCGGTGAGGGCAGCGACCCGGTCGAATTCGCCGCGCCGGGCCCAGTCGGCGCGTTCTTCGTCGAACGCCGCCTGACGATGCTGCTGGAAGCCGTCGATCTCCGCGGCATTGTCGGCAAGGAACGCGCGATAATCCGCCAGGCGGAATTCGGTTTCCTCCACCTCGATCGCGCGCCGCCCGAGCGGGAAGTCGCGGCGCCAGTCGACCAGCTCCTCGTGGCTGACCGGGAAGAAGCGGATCTGGTCGAAGAAGCGCAGCAGCCACGGCTTTCCATCGATGAACGCGTCGGTCTGCCGGTGCGTGTTCCACACCTGGATCGTGCGCCCGAACAGCTGATAGCCGCCCGGTCCCTCCATCCCGTAGATGCACATGTACGCGCCCCCGATGCCGACGACATTGGGCGGGGTCCAGGTGCGCGCCGGGTTGTACTTGGTCGTCACCAGCCGGTGGCGCGGGTCGATCGGCGTCGCGACGGGCGCGCCGAGATAGACGTCGCCCAGTCCCATCACCAGATAGGTCGCGTCGAACACGATCCGCTCGACCGCGTCGACGTCGGTAAGGCCGTTGATGCGGCGGATGAACTCGATATTGTCGGGGCACCACGGCGCATCGTCGCGCACCGCTTCCTCATATTTGGCGATCGTCTCGTAGATCGCCGGATCCTTCCAGCTGAGCGGCAGGTGGATGATCCGCGACGGGATGGTGAAATCGTCAAGGTCGCCGAGCCGCTCCTCCGCCGCCACCAGCGCCGCAAGCGCCGCCGCCTGGTCGAGTGCGACGCCGTCGAAATGGAGCTGGAGCGAGCGGATGCCGGGAACGATGTCGATCACGCCCGGGAGCGCGATCCGTTCGAGCTCTATCATCAGCGCATGGATTCGGATTCGCAGCTCGAGGTCGAGCACGATCGGGCCATATTCGACCAGGATGTTGCGGTCGCCCTGCTGCCGATAGACCACGCGCGGACGCCCGTTGGCCGCGGGCAAGTCAGCGAGGATCGGGGACAGGTCGCCAACGTCTCCGTCTGCGGCGACCGCCGGTTCCTCGGCAAGCGGTGCCGTGCCCGCCAGCCAAGCGGTCTGCGTCACCGCCGCCGCGCTCGCGACGTCGGGCGTCACCACCGCGAAACGCACGCTGTCGCCCGCGGCAAGCTGCCCGATCTTCCACAGGTCCGCCGCGATCACCACGAACGGGCAGACGAACCCGCCGAGCGACGGACCGTCGGGGCCGAGGATGATCGGCATGTCCCCGGTGAAATCGATCGCGCCGATCGCATAGGGAT
>Ga0265798_10004149_pt1 | contig 20204 bp, 16 predicted proteins | sample P3T30metagenome_FD_192430 | JGI IMG/M metagenome (GOLD analysis project Ga0265798, IMG submission 192430) | Plant litter microbial communities from East Loma Ridge, Irvine, California - P3 T30 | ecosystem: Environmental > Terrestrial > Plant litter > Unclassified | place: USA: California... | reverse complement strand
CTCCGGATTTAGCTACGCCTATCTCTAAAATGAGGGAAGAAGCCGAGAAAAACAACTGGCCGCTACAAATACAGGTTGGCCTTATAGGCTCTTGTACCAACTCTTCTTATGAAGATATTTCGCGTTCGGCATCCGTTGCGAAGCAGGTGTCTGAAAAGAAACTGAAAACCAAAGCAGAATTTACCATCACTCCGGGATCTGAAGTGGTGCGTTATACTATAGAGCGCGACGGCTTTATCGATACTTTCGATAAGATGGGCGGTACTGTATTTGCTAATGCCTGCGGACCATGTATTGGTATGTGGGACAGGGAAGGTGCCGAGAAAGAAGAGCGTAACACTATTGTGCACTCTTTTAACCGTAACTTCTCTAAACGTGCCGACGGTAACCCTAACACGCTTGCGTTTGTGGGCTCTCCTGAGCTTGTAACGGCGCTTGCCATTGCGGGCGACCTTGGTTTTAACCCTATTACCGATAAGCTTATCAACGAAGATGGTGAAGAGGTAATGCTGGATGAGCCTACAGGTAATGAGCTTCCTCCAAAAGGCTTTGATGCCGAAGACCCTGGTTACCAGGCTCCGGCTGCGGATGGTAGCGGAGTGCAGATTATTGTTAGCCCAACATCTGAGCGTTTAGAGCTTCTTGCTCCTTTCCAACCATGGAATGGCGAAAACATTATGGGTGCCAAGCTGCTTATTAAAGCGTTTGGTAAATGTACTACCGACCATATCTCTATGGCGGGCCCATGGTTACGTTTCCGTGGCCACCTTGACAATATTTCTAACAACATGCTTATTGGTGCCGTTAACGCGTTTAATCAAAAAACAAATAACGTTAAGAACCAGCTTACAGGCGAGTATGATGCAGTACCTGCTACTGCACGTGCCTACAAAGCGGCCGGCGTACCTACAATTGTTGTGGGCGACCATAACTATGGCGAAGGATCGAGCCGTGAGCATGCCGCCATGGAGCCACGCCACCTGGGCGTTAAGGCTGTACTGGTAAAATCATTCGCCCGTATACACGAAACCAACCTTAAAAAGCAGGGTATGCTTGCGCTTACCTTCTCTAACGAGGCTGACTATGACCTGATACAGGAGAATGATACTTTTAACTTTGTTGACCTTAAAGAGTTTGCCCCTAACAGGCAGCTTACCCTTGAAGTGATTCATGATAACGGTACCAAAGACACCATATTGGTTAACCACAGCTACAACGAAGGCCAGATAGGCTGGTTTGTAGCAGGTAGCGCACTTAACCTTATTGCCGCTGCAGGCGCCGAGGCTACAAATTAATTTGTATTAAATTTTAGTTTTATATAGTGGAAAAGCTCCCCTTGTGCAAACAGGGGGAGTTTTTTTGTTATTAGGTATCAGCGAGTAGCTTTAAGCCTGAAACTGGTTCAAGGGCTGTTTAATGGAACGCGGATGACACAGATTAAACGGATTTTTACGGATTTTTTTTCAAGTTTGAGTGAGCATTCCCCTCTTGAGAGGTGCCCGTATGGCGGGGTGGCTTATGGAAAGCAGTGATGAATAAAAATTTAATTTATTAATTATAAATTTGTGGAGTTGATAAATGAATTTGCGGGCCACTTTTCTAGAATATATGCATCCCAATCTTTTAAATATTCAGTGAAATCATTCATAATTTCTAGTAATTTAATAGAGAAATCAAAGTACTCCTCTTTAGAAGGTTCTTTAGAAATTTGAAATTTTCCGGTTTTACCTTCAAGTTCATATAACTTCTTAAAACCTTTATTAGAATGTGCAATATCATTTCGTAACATCCAAATTGAATCTAACATAGTACATATTTTTTTGTCTAAAAATGACCTATCAACACCTAGGAATTTTGATGCTCTTTCAAATTTAGCAGAAAAAAGTTCTCCTTTAGATTTATCAGTAGCTATGACTTTAAAATACTTTAATTTAATAGTGTCCAATGAAAAATTGTTTTCAAGTTCTGATCCTGAAATACTAATTTCACTAAAAGCTTGTTTTCTTAAACTGGAATTTCTTTGTAAACTTAAAACTAATGCATCTTTTATATAGTGCTCGGTAGTTGAAGTGAAATTGATGATAGCTGAAGAGATAGAACTTAGCCATATTTCCTTCAATAAAAAGAAAGGGGCTTTTGTTAAACGTTCTACAATTGGATCTACAAGAGTTTTGAAAGTGCTTTTCTGTAAATCTGTTCTAAGATTAACCTCCCAATCTAATGTATTTTGGTCAGTAAACTGGGTAGATAATAAAAATTGAAGATTTAATATTGATATCGTTGTTAAATAGCTAGCATATGGCCCGGACATCAATTTATTAGAGTTATTAGTCATCATTCTTATATCTTAAGTGAATTATTCCAAATATAAAATATTTCGGTATCAATTTCTTAAGCACTGAGCATTTTAATTGAATTAATACTATGAGTAATACAATTACTGATACTTAAATAATATTCCCTATAAATACATACTAATTAAAACCTTATTTCCGTTAATGCATTAAACTGTAGATTAATAGTTTAACCAACCTTCTCATATTATGAAACCAACTATGTTAATAACCGGCATGGCTTTGGCCTTGATGGCTATAGGCTGTACCAAAGGCAGATATTCAGGAGCCAGTAATGCTAAGTATTATGTTACTACCAAAATGCTTGACGGCATGGAAGCAACAAAAACTGCAACGGACAGTGTTGTAATGAATACTGAGGAATATGACCATATTGTAGAGAACGATTTTAAAGATGCCGCAACGGCGCCGCTATCTACGTTTTCTATAGATGTAGATAATGCCTCATATACTAATGTGCGCCGCATTATAAACAGCGGCTACCTGCCCGAAAAAGGTGCGGTGCGTATAGAAGAGTTTGTTAACTATTTTGATTATAGCTACCCACAGCCCATGGGCAGCGACCCTTTTTCTATAACTACCGAAGTATGGGATGCCCCGTGGAAACAGGGTCACCAACTGTTACGCATTGGCATACAGGGCAAATCGCCCGATTATGAAAACCTCAAACCCAGCAACCTGGTGTTCTTGCTGGATACATCAGGGTCAATGGATTCGCCTCAAAAGCTACCGTTGCTGCGTGATGCTTTTATGATGATGGTAGACAACCTGAGCCCTAACAGCCGGGTTAGTATTGTTACTTATGCGGGTAGTGCAGGGCTTGTGCTTCCGTCTACATCTGTAGATAATAAGGAGGCTATTAAAGAGGCACTTTCTAAACTTAAAGCGGGTGGTGCAACTGCCGGTGGGCAGGGGATTGAACTGGCCTACAAAACGGCATCTGAAAACCATATTAAAGACGGCAACAACCGCGTGATACTGGCCACCGATGGCGATTTTAACGTGGGTGTCAGCTCGCGTTCGGGTCTTATGGAACTTATAGAAAAGAACAAGGGTAATGATATCTTTTTGACCATTTGCGGCTTTGGTATGGGTAACTATAAAGATGGTGCCATGGAAGAAATTAGCAACTGGGGTGATGGCAACTACTTTTATATTGATAGTATGAAGGAAGCCCAAAAGGTATTTGGAAAAGAGCTGATGGCTAACCTGTTTGTTATTGCTAAAGACGTTAAGGTACAGGTAGAATTTAACCCGGCAAAGGTGCAGGCCTACAGGCTTATTGGCTATGAAAACCGCATGATGAATAACGAAGATTTTAACGACGACCTTAAAGATGCCGGCGAGCTTGGTGCCGGCCACCGCGTTACCGCCCTGTATGAGGTGGTTGCGGTTGGGGTGCCTTTTGATGGGCCTAAAACCGATAAACTTAAATATCAAGAAGTGGCGCAGCTTACAGGTACATCTCAAGACCTGCTTACGGTTAAACTGCGCTATAAGCCACTACAGTCTGATACCAGCCTGTTGATTGAAAGGCCGGTGGCTACACAAAGTACTCCATGGCAGCAGGCAGCGCCTGATAGTAAGTTTATAACCGCCGTAGCAGGCTTTGGCATGCAGCTGCGCGACTCAAAATACAAAGGCACGCTGGACTATGATATGATACTGGCGCTTGCTCAGCAGGGCACAGACGGCACCGATGAATATAAAGCCGAATTTATAGACTTGGTTAAAAGGGCTAAAGGCATCAAGCTGGATGTGGCAGGTAAATAACTTTTGCGATGATGCAGTGTTTGGGATCTATGTAAGGTAAGTTTGGAATGGAATCGGATCTACTAAAATCTTTAAATCTAAAAGGAAACCACCCCTGCAAAATTACAACCCATTTGATGCTTTACTGAACCGGTAAGTTCAATAAACGTTAAATGTAAAAAGTGTAGATTTTTTAAATGTTAACGTTTTACGAATTTAATAATGGGTTTTAAAATGTGGTTTATTAAGCGAAAATGAACTCCAATTGTGAAATATTAGGCCATTTTGGAGGGATGATTGTAAGTAAATACTGTGTTTATAAAAAGCAAAATCCGTGCTCAAACGAGCACGGATTTCACAACAATTATGAAGAAAAAAAGGTTGGTTTAAATTTTAATAGTAGGTATAGCGGCGCACTTTAGCCACATACTTGGCCAGGCGTATTACCTGGTGGCTGTAGCCAAACTCGTTATCATACCATACGTAAAGTACTACATTTTTGCCGTCGGCGCTAACAATGGTAGCCTTACTATCGTATATTGCGGGGGCACTTGTACCTACTATATCACTGCTAACAAGTTCATTATTAACAGAGTACTTTATTTGTTCTACAAGTTCACCCTCCAGGGCATAGTGTTTCATTATTTCATTAACCTCGTCTACGGTGGTAGGCCTTTCTACAGCTACATTAACCACTACAAGGCTGCCGTTAGGCACCGGAACGCGTATTGCATTGCTGGTAAGCTTGCCCTCCAGAGACGGAACTGCCTTAGCCACAGCACTTCCCGCACCGGTTTCGGTAATGACCATGTTAAGTCCGGCGGCCCTGCCACGGCGGTACTTCTTGTGCATGTTGTCTACCAGATTCTGGTCGTTAGTGTAGGCATGGATGGTTTCCAGATGGCCTTTTGAAATGCCTAACGTGTCTTCAAGTACCTTAAGCACAGGGGTTATGGCGTTTGTAGTGCATGATGCAGCACTCCAAATATCGGTGGTGTCAGGATTATAATCGTTATGGTTTACACCATATACAATGTTAGGTATGCCTTTTCCGGGTGCTGTAAGCAGCACTTTTTCAACACCTTGCGCAGCCATGTGCTTGCTGAGTGTTTCCTGGGTAGTAAAGGCACCGGTGTTATCTATAAGCAGTGCATTGTTAATGCCATACTTGGTATAATCAATTTTTTCAGGGTTAGAAGCGCTAATGATGTGCACTGTTGCTCCGTTGATTATCAGTGTGTTATTCTTTGTGTCGGCAACTACCGATCCCTGAAAATCCCCGTGGATAGAGTCATGCCTAAGCAGCGACGCACGCTTTTCAAGAAGGATGGCATCGTGCTTATCGCGCACTACAATGGCACGCAGTCTCAGCTGGGCACCCTGGCCTATTTTAGCCATCATTTCGCGGGCCAGTAGCCTGCCTATGCGGCCAAAACCATATAGTACAACGTCTTTTGGCTTGATATCGTGACCGTTACGGGCATTGCGCAGTTTGTCGTTTACAAAGGCGGCGGCATCATTATACAAGTTATCAGTAAGGTGGTACTCATAAGTAAGCTTACCAATGTCTATGCGGCTTGGCGGCAGGTTAGCCACCTTTATGGCACGCGCAATCTCTACAGTATCAAATACATTGATGGGTTTTTTGATGAATTCTACTGCATATTCATGCAGGTTCATAATTTCGCCCAGGCTCTTGTCAATCATCTGGTTACGGAACATTACCAGTTCAACTGATTTGTCATACCACAGCTCGCTAATGATATTTATGAGTTCAACACCGGCTTTGCGTCTGCTTGCCTGATAAGATAATTCCTTCTCGTAAAGTACGTTATGGTTCACAATATGTAGTTTTGTTGCTAATGATGTGGCAAATATATGAACTAAAACGTTTTCGTAAAATAAAAATCGACTTTTTTTTATCAAGATGATAAATATTTAGTTTTTAGACTATATGTTAAATTGTGTTAGAGTTGTGTTAAAAAAGTTAAATGCAACAATACTGTGTTATATTTTTATTGTATCACGTTGATAATCACTTTATTTCTAACAGTTTAACGTACCTCACTATGAAAAGAAAATTATGTTTTCAGTATGGCTTACTTTTGGCGTTGTTTTTACATGCCGCCGGATGTTTTGCCCAAATCAATTATTCACAAAATTTTAATGACGAAACAACCGTAGAGTGGACAAATCCACAGGATTTCTTCTGGCTGGACGATTATGAAGCATGTGACGGAAATTCTATTGTGGGTGAACTCTATCCTTTTTATCCTGATAGTGAATCGATATCGGGCTCGATAGGCACATCTAACGGGCAACCAGCATTGCTGAGCTATTCTTACAAGCTTGTCGATTATTATGAAGATACGGCTTATCCTAACAACCCTAACTGGGGCAGTTTTACGGTTTCATATGCTACTTCGGCTTCCGGTCCCTGGACAACGATAGAAACAGTGTCACCATCCAATCATGTGGTTTCTGCACAGTGTGCTACGCGTACTGTAAATTTTACCCCACCTAGCGGCGCAATTTATTTGAGGCTTTTTGTAGATATAAACGAAGATGAGCTTGATGTAGATGCGCTGCTTTACTTTGATAATGTAACTGTAGGCCAGGGTGTTTGTAGTGGAGCACCGGCAGCAACCACGGCATTATCGTCGGCTACGTCAGCATGTACTAACGAAAGCTTTACCCTATCGCTAACCCCGTTAAGTACTACCCCGGGCTTAACGTACCAGTGGCAGCAATCGACTGATGGTGTTACCTATACTAATGTGGCTACCGGCGGAACCGGTACAAGCTATACAGCTACCGAAAGCCAGACTACATGGTTCCGCGCGGTTGTAACCTGTGCTAATAGCGGACAAAGCACAAACAGTGCTCCTGTTCAGGTTACATCTACCGGATCAGTTTGCTATTGCGATGTAGACTTTTTTGGTGACGTAGAGCCTATTACCTACGTTAATTTTGCAGGCATCAACAATACTACGTCTAATGTAGTTAACGGTACACCGGATGTGCAGAATTTTACAAACCTTGCACCTGCACAGGTTACTACAGGCCAGTCGTATCCTATTACGTTGAAGGGTAACACAGCGGGTAACTATACAAGCTATTTTACGGTTTACATAGACTTTAACCATAACGGCAGCTTTACCGATGCCGGCGAAAAATTTAATATTGGGACAGTAGTAAATACTGACGGAAATGGCACAGTGCAGGCTACCGGCAATATTGCCATCCCTGCCACTGCACTTACAGGTGTAACGCAAATGAGGGTGTTTAAGATGTTTTTGTTATATACTTCAGATCCGTGCTCTGCTGAAGAAGGTGATGGTTATGGCCAGGTTGAAGACTACCTGATTAATATTTCTACACCTTGTACCACACCTGCACCGGTGGCAGATGCCATTCAGATAGTATGCGCGGGCTCTACCGTAGCCGATTTAACTGCTACGGGCACTATAATAAAATGGTATGCTACTGCTACAGGAGGTACTCCGCTGGTTACGGAAACAGCCTTGGTTAACGGCACGGTATATTATGCTGCACAAATACCTGAAGGCGGCTGCGAAAGCACCACACGTACAGCGGTAACGGTGCAGTTTAGCGTAATTCCACCACCTACAGCTACAAATACAACACAGGTTATATGCGGAGGTGGTACAGTAGCCGATCTTGATGTTGAAGGCGATGGTACTATTATGTGGTATGCAACTGCTACCGGCGGAACTCCGCTTACTGATCCTACGGCACTTACAAATCAAACTACTTATTACGCATCGCAAAGTGTTGACGGTTGCGAAAGTGCTACACGTACTGCTGTTACGGTGCAATTTAGTATTATACCGCCGCCGCCGGCAGAAAATGCTACACAGGTGTTTTGTGAGAGTGGTACTGTAGCAGACCTTGATGTACAGGCCGATGGCGAAGTTATTTGGTATACTGCCGCTACAGGCGGAACAGTGGTTAGCAGCAATACAGCTCTTGTAGATGAAACCACTTACTACGCATCTCAAACAGTTGATGGTTGTGAGAGCCCTACACGTACTGCCGTAACGGCCGGTATAATGGTTATGTCTCCGCCGGAAGGTGAAGCTACGCAAACCATTATTGTTGAGGATGGAGAAACTATTACTATTGAAGATATTGTAATTGTTGCCGATGGAAGCGTTACCTGGTATCCTACCGAAGAAGATGCGGTAGCTAATACCAATGCAATTAATACCGAAACGTATACTATTGAAGTGGGCCAAACCGTAACACTTTATGCTGTACAAACTATTGGGCAGTGCGTTAGCGAGCCATTAGCCATCACGGTATCAGCGGTACTAAGCACAAACGGATTTACTAAAGGTAATTTTACATACTATCCTAACCCGGTAAAAGATGTGCTAAACTTAAATTATACGAATGGCATTGATGCGGTTGAAGTATACAACCTTTTGGGTCAGCAGGTATTGAAACAGAATGTCAGCCAAAATGAGGCCCGTACCGACCTTTCAGCCCTTGCGGCAGGAACTTATATGGTAAAAGTTTATTCTGGTGCTGAGCAGGCTACAATTAAGGTGGTGAAGCAATAATCAGTATTTTTTATAATTAAAAAAGGGAGCTATAGGCTCCCTTTTTTCATATTATCCAAATTTTATGCGTGTAGATAAGAACCCGATGATGCAGTAAACAAAGCCGGCTATCAGGCAATACTGGCAGTATGTAATATTATCTTCAAGATAAAATACATAGGCTGTAAAAAACAATCCAAATGCTTCTACATAATATGAGGTTTGCCTTGCTATACGGGGCGGAATTTTAAACTGCCTCCAAAACAGGGTAATTACCATGGCAATGGCGGCAATGCCCAGTATAATGCCGCCCGGAAAGTATAGATGTTTAGATATTTGATCATAACCTTTATATACAAGTGCTCCTGTAGTAATTAGGTGCATAATGAATTCTAAATATCTTTTGGCTTTTCTCATGATTTTGATCGATGGTTAAGTGGTAAATGTATAACATACAGCATGAGCTATAATGGTTTTTGGGTTAAGTTTTAGAATACTATAACTGATTTACGCTTTGTTTGTATGTTACCAATATAAATATATACGTTATTTAAGGGCAGAAAGGTACTGATTTTTGGCAAATAAAAAAGCTCCCGGCATAGTTGCCGGGAGCTTCCCTCAATTATAGTAGCAAGATGAATTAATTACATTATAAACCTTACAATCTCTCTGTTCTTTGTAAGCATCTCTACACGAACGCGTTGGTTGGGCCCTTTGCGCGATAGTATTTCGGTCACGGTTTCTATATTTTCGGCCTTGGTGTTGTTTATGCTTAGTATAACACCGTCTTTAAGTTCATCATAATAAGGCATGTACTGCTCATCGGTTATTTCCTTAATCCTCACGCCATAGTTAATTTTAAGCCGTTTCTTCTCGGCACTAGTAAGGTCTTCCAACTCCAGGCCATCATACGTAAAGCTATTAATTTCATTTTTAGTCAGTTTAACCGGCAACGTAAGCTGCGTGCCATCGCGGTCTACTACCACTTTAACCACATCATTAGGCCTTTTAGTGATAATTGAAGCATTGATATCGGCGAAGCCCAAAATATCCTTGTTGTCGATTTTAATAATCACGTCGCCTTTTTTTATGCCTGCCTTTTGGGCACCACTATTGTTTACAACACTATTTACATAAAAGCCCTGGGTAATATTAGTGCCAAGTTCTTTAGCCGAAATATTGTTAAGCTCACCGCCCTGTATGCCCAGTGCGCCACGCTGCACATTACCGTACTCCATAAGATCTTCAATAATTTTACGGGTAATATTGCTGGGTACAGCAAAAGAATAGCCCACGTAAGAGCCGGTAGTGCTGCTTATCATGGTGTTGATACCTATAAGCTCGCCACGGGTATTAACCAGTGCACCACCACTGTTTCCGGGGTTAACGGCAGCATCGGTTTGTATAAAGCTTTGTATGCCATCTTTGCTAAGGTTACGCGCTTTAGCCGAAACAATGCCGGCGGTAACGGTGCTGTTAAGGTTGTAAGGGTTGCCCACAGCCAATACCCATTCGCCTACTTTCATATCATCGCTGTTCCCAAAAGTGGCATAGGGCAGTTTTTCACCCGTATCAACTTTTAGCAGGGCAATATCCATTTTACTATCTGTGCCCACCAGTTTTGCTTTATAAGATTTGTTGTTATTTAAGGTAACCTCGAGTTCACTTGCGTTTTGTACCACATGGTTGTTGGTCACAATATAGCCATCTTCGGTTATAATTACACCGCTGCCGGTACCCACCTGTGCTTGTTGCTGGCCACCGCGGTAGCCATAAAAGAACTCCATCATCGGGTCATTAGGGGTAGTGCGGTAGGTTGTGTTTTTTACGTGTACAACAGTATGTACCGCTTTATCAGCTGCCTGTGTAAAGTCTATTCCTTCGGCACCGTTATAAGATACATTACGTGTTAATGGAGACTGCGGAGCGGCAATTGATAAGGCAGATGAAGGTGTGTCATTATCAAATACCAGTTTATAGGCTCCAAGGGTAGTAGCGCCGCTTAACAGAGACACTAAAAATAAGCTTGAAAACTTTTTCATAATTGTAAAACAGTATTTAATTTAAAGGTTAAAATATATAGTTAACGGCGGTTTGCACCATGTAGTATGTGTCGTTAATATTCGTATTTTTGTCCTAATAACTGCAATAATGGAATACACTTTTTACAAATACCAGGGCACCGGAAACGACTTTATCATGATTGATAACCGCGATGATGTATTTCCCAAAAATGATACCAAACTTGTTGCAAAACTTTGCGACAGGAGATTTGGCATTGGTGCTGACGGGCTCATACTTTTAGAAAACGACAGTAGCACTGATTTTCGTATGGTGTATTATAATTCTGACGGTAATACCAGCACAATGTGTGGCAATGGCGGCAGGTGCCTTGTGGCATTTGCAAATTATTTGGGGATTATAGATAATGAAGCTGAATTTGAGGCAGTTGATGGCCGCCACCATGCTACTATTGACAGTAATGGCATAATATCGTTGCACATGAAGGACGTAAACACCGTATCAGTCTATGAAAATTATGTTTTTATGGATACCGGCTCTCCACACCATGTAGAGATAGTAGATGACTTACCGGAAATGGATGTAAAACAGATTGGCAGCAGCATACGCTACAGCGGTTTGTATGGCCATGCAGGTGCTAACGTTAATTTTGTGAGTCAGACAGATGCTGACAAATTTTCAGTGCGCACCTATGAGCGTGGCGTAGAAGATGAGACCCTGAGCTGCGGTACAGGTGTTACAGCCGTTGCTATCGCCATGAAAATTTTAGGTAAAACAGAGGCTAATGAGGTGCACCTTGCTACCCCTGGAGGTGACCTGACTGTATCTTTTACGCAAAGCAATAAGCATTTTACTGATGTGTATCTTACAGGTCCGGCGCAATTTGTATTTAAAGGTAAAGCAGAATGGTAACTCTTAAAGGAGATGACATTTACCTGCGGGCACTTGAACCCGAAGACCTTGATTTTATATACCGGCTTGAAAATGATGAAGCCATGTGGGAGGTAAGTAACACCCAAACACCCTACAGCCGTTTTCTTATTCGTCAGTACCTTGAAAATGCCCACCAGGATATTTATGAAGCCAAACAGTTGCGCCTGGCAATATGCAAAACAGGCAGTGCTGATGCCATTGGCCTTATTGACCTGTTTGATTTTGACCCAGTAAATCAAAGGGCAGGTGTAGGGATTATTATACACCATGAACCAGACAGGGCAAAGGGGATGGGTAAAGAAGCGTTGGGCTTGGTTATACAGTATGCCTTCAATACATTACAACTGCATCAGCTGTATGCAAATATACATTTAGGCAATGTTGCAAGTATTGCGCTTTTTACTAATTTTGGCTTCACGTTGGCAGGGGTAAAAAAAGACTGGAGCAGGCAGGGCAACCGCTTTGTAGACGAAGCTTTATACCAGCTGATAAACAAACTATAAAAACTACATTACTTTGAAACTTAGAAGGATTATTGGCATTTTTTCGCTGGTAGTGGTTACCGCGGGCAGTATTTATGGCTATATTTTGTACAAAAATATATTTGCCTCTAATACAAAATTTAATGAGGACCAGGTAGCTGTATACATACCCACAGGAGCTTCTTTTGAAGAAGTACAAAAACTGGTTACTCCTTACATAGAAGATATGGACCGCTTTAATATGGTTGCAGATAAAAAAGAATATCCGCAAAATGTAAAAGCCGGTAAAACCATTATAAAGAAAGGTATGAACAGTAATGATATTATAAATTCATTACGTTTACCTGTACCTGTTAAAATTGCCTTTAACAACCAGGAAAGGCTTGAAGACGCTGTGGGCCGCATAGCCCAGCAAATTGAGCCGGATAGCCTTGCGCTGCTGCAGGCCTTTACTGATAAAGCTTTTCTTGAAGAAAACGGCCTTACAAAAGAAAATGTGTTAAGTATTTTTATACCTAACAGCTATGAGTTTTACTGGAATACCACAGCAAATAAAGTTAGGGATAAAATGGTATCTGAGTACCGCAAGTTCTGGACACCTGAGAGAGAAGCAAAAGCAAAGGCGCTTGGCTTAACGCCGCTACAGGTGTCGGCACTGGCCTCTATAGTACATAAGGAGACCGTTAAGGCCGATGAACGCCCTAAAGTGGCGGGAGTGTACCTTAACAGGCTTAATAAGGGCATGAGGCTTCAGGCCGATCCTACCGTTATCTATGCTAAAAAGATGGTAGATGCAGATTTCAACCAGGTAATAAAAAGGGTACTTAATGCGTATCTTGATATCGATTCGCCTTATAATATGTATAAATATAACGGGCTGCCCCCGGGGCCTATTGTTACCCCCGATGTTACTGCAATTGATGCCGTGCTAAACCCTGAAAAGCATAACTATATTTATTTTTGTGCCAGTGTAACGAACTTTGGCTACCACGAATTTGCAGTTACTGAAGCACAGCATAGTGTTAATAGTGCAAAGTATCATGCATGGGTAGATAAGATGGGAATAAAGAAGTAAAAACTTACAATTAAAATAATTTTTGCCTGCCGAAATCATGTCGGTGGGCATTTTTTTTACCAAAAAATAGACTTTAATCAGAATTTTTCTTCACCCTTGTAAGTGCCTTGTTTTACAGTATTTACCTCACTTTTTTGCTGGTTTAAGTGCTCTTAAAGTAAAGTTAAAGTTACCTCTGTTGCTAACGTGCTGTAAATCAATGGCTATTTTTTAGTATCTTTGCCTCGGTGAAATTCATAAAGTGACAGGTTATGAGAAATAAAACTACATGTTAAAACAATGGATATACTTTTTAGGGCTTAGCCTTTTTATTACACTAGTAAGCACAGGTTTTAAAACAAAAACCGAAAAACAGTTTGGCAGGATTGAAGGCTTTCATCTTGCAGAGAACGAAATTACACACTACACTGTACCTACCGAAGCTGAAGTCGACCAGGCCAGCTTTTTTTTACCCTTTACAGGAAAAAAAACATACATGAGCTTTAAACAGGCTGTAGGCATTAAAGAGTCGCAAGGCCTTTATAAGCTTGTTAGCCGTTACGGGTACATGGGCAAATACCAATTTGGCAAAAGCGCTTTGCGTGCCCTTGGTATTTATAACACAAAAACTTTTTTAAATACACCTGCCTTACAGGAGCGTGCCTTTAAAGCACTGCTGTCAAAAAATAAATTTGAGCTGCGTAAAGAAATTGCCAAATTTGAAGGCAAGATTATTAATGGCGTTAAGGTTACTGAAAGCGGCATTTTAGCTGCTGCACACCTTGCCGGCACAGAGGCAGTTAAAAGGTTTTTGCATAGCAACGGAAAAAGGGGTTTCCGCGATGGATTTGGCACATCTCTTAAAAGCTACATAAAAAAGTTTGGAGGCTATGATACTTCTAATATCGTTGCCCACCCGTCGCCAAAAGTTAAGCTATAAAATTCCGGTTAATTTTTTTTCGGCTTCAGCTAAACGCATTTCCTGCTCTTCGAGCATGTCAGACGCTTTTATTTGTTGTAGCCTGTTATGCGTATTTTTAAGCTTTGCATATTCTTTATCCGAAAGGTTTTGAATATGATTTTTTTGCAGGTATTTAAAATACTCTCCATAAGTTAGCGATGCATCTTCATCTATTGGCTTCTTATTAGAATCACTCGATAAGATGTGCTGGTTAAGGGCATCCTGCAGTGTTTTAGATTTAATACGCAACGCCTGAAATCGCTCAAGCAATTCATACCGTTTCTTTTTGTAGTTAGGCCTGCTGTTAAAAAATTTTGCCAGCAGGAAGATGACCAGGCTGGCCAGCAGCAATATGATTAAAGTTAATTCTGGAAATAATGGCATAATAGTGTGTTTGCAGGCTAAATTAGTCAAAAAACCATGTTCGTTTTTATGTTTTAAGACTGTATTGATTATAAAAGAGGATAATTTAATTTTTAAATCCCGTTTTTGATAATCTCTTAATACATGTACTGGTTTATGTGTAATTTGTTAACATTTATTTGATTAAAATATATTGTATATTTTCCTTTTTGAAATATTAGATAACAAATTGACTTTATGGGTGGTATAAAAAATCTTTTTAACCTTCGGGAAGGTGAAGACGACAGGCAAAAAACTCTTGACAATATATCGGGTAATGTTACTTTTAAAGGTGCAAACCTTTGGATATTAGCATGTGCTATTATTGTGGCTTCAGTAGGTTTAAATGTAAATTCTACTGCGGTTATTATTGGTGCCATGCTTATCTCACCGTTAATGGGTCCTATTGTTGGGGCGGGCTTTGCCCTTGGGATCTTTGATTTTTCATTGTTAAAGAAGTCGCTTTTAAATTTGTTGATAGCTACTGTTGTGAGTCTATCGGTTTCTACAATATATTTTTTAATCAGTCCCTTTAAAGATGTGCAGTCAGAGCTTTTGGCACGAACTGCCCCCAATATTTATGACATACTTATTGCCTTTTTTGGTGGTGTAGTAGGGGTGATTGCTGTAACCCGTGTAGAAAAAGGTAATCCCATTCCCGGTGTTGCTATTGCTACAGCTTTAATGCCGCCATTATGTACCGCGGGTTATGGTCTTGCTACAGCGCAGTGGGCTTATTTTGCGGGTGCTTTTTATTTGTATTGTATTAATTGTGTGTTTATTGGTATCGCTACATTTTTAATAATTAAGTACCTTAAATATCCGGCAAAAAAGCAGGTAAACGAACGCCAGCAAAACCAGGTTAAATTTACGGTTTGGGCCCTTATCATAGTTATGCTTGTGCCCAGCAGCTACCTGGCCTACTCTTTATACCTCGAACAGCAGTTCAAGAAAAATACTGAAAGCTTTATAGATACTGAATTTTCTCAAAAAGGGTTTACGGTAGTATATAAAAAAACCGATTTTAATACAGCTCCAAAACGGATAGAACTGGCTACGTTGTCGAAACGATTTACCAAAGCTGAGATTGATTCTATGCAAACAAAAATTACTGCCAACAGGTATCTTAAAGACGCCCAGCTGGTAATAAGGCAGGATACTACCGATAGGTTTAATGCTTTTAAAGGCGATATTTTAAACCGGATAAAAAGCAATGAAAATGAAGTGAGCCAAAAAGATGTAAAGATTATGCAGCTTGAAAAGGAACTTGCTAAAAATGTATTTGATAATAAACAGCTACTTCAGGAGGCTGTAACGCTTTTTCCTGAAATAACTTCGATATCAATCTCAAACCATAATTTTGCTGCGTTAAAAGACAGTGTTATCCACGCAACGGGTATATTATATACCAGTTCTAAGCCACTTAAGCAGGATGATGAGGTTAAACTTAAAAACTGGTTGAATAAAAGGCTTTCGGTAAAAGACGCTGTACTTTTCAGAAAACTTTAGGCCCTGGCTCTGGCTTTTTTTCTCTTATTATAGACGCTCAAAAACATATACCCAGCGATACCCGATAGTATTGATGCTATTAAAATGGCAAACTTGGCCTCTGCCTGAAGCCAGGGCTTGTTTAGCGAAAGTAGTGCGATAAAAATCGACATTGTAAAACCTATTCCGCCTAATAGGCCTAAACCAAAAACATGTTTCCAGTTTACACCTGCCGGAAGTTGTGCCAGCTTTAATTTTACCGATAACCAGCTCAGGGCAAATATGCCTATAGGTTTGCCTAAAAATAATCCTAATAATATGCCCATCCCCATATTGCTCAATAGGCCCTGGCTCATGCCGGCCTCAAACGTAATGTTTGTATTGGCAATGGCAAAAATAGGCATGATTATAAAGTTAACGGGGTTAGATAGCATGTGCTCTAATTTTTCAAGGGGAGATTCACTATCGTCTGGTGTTGTAGGCAGGGTTAACGCTGTAAGCACACCGGCAATTGTGGCATGTATTCCGCTATGGTGCACAAAATACCACATTGCAATACCTGGGAGTATATAGCACCAAAGGCTTTTTATGCCCAAGCGGTTAAAAATTATAAGCAATACCAGAACGCCGGCCGCATAGCCCAGGTATATATAGTGCAACTCCGTAGAATAAAATATTGCAATAACCAATATGGCGATCAAATCATCTACGATGGCAAGTGCTGCTAAAAATATCTTTAACCGTGTAGGTACTTTATTACCTAATAAAGAAAGTATGCCCAAAGCAAAGGCTATATCAGTAGCCATAGGTATACCCCAGCCGGCAGCGGTTGTTGCGCTATTATGGTTAAATATCGAATAGATTACTGCAGGTACCATAACACCGCCAACAGCAGCGAGTACGGGCAGCGCTGCTAATTTTACAGATGAGAGTTCGCCTTCTACAATTTCGCGCTTAATTTCAAGACCTACCAACAAAAAGAATATAGCCATCAGGCCATCATTTATCCAGAGTATAAGAGGGTAGCGCAATTGTATATTGTCGTTTTCAAAACCCAGTGGTGTTTGTAGCAGGCCCTCAAAACTATGGGCAAGACCGGTGTTTGCAATGGTTAGAGATATTACAACACATAATAGCAATAATATGCCTCCAGCTGTAGATGAGCTAAAAAACTTTTTGAATACGGTAAGGTTAATGGTTTTTGTCATAACAGTAAATTTACGATTTTACACGCAATTTTACAACTAAATTTCGTCTGCGGCTACCTTATAATTGGGGTCTTCCTGCACGTTTACCACAATAACACCTTCGGCATTTTGAAGCAGTTTCCTGCAATCGGGGCTTAGGTGTTTTAACGTCAGTTCTTTGCCGGCTTCGCGGTATTTTCGCGTAAGTGTATTTAGCGCTTCAATGGCCGACATATCGCTTATGCGGCTTTCTTTAAAGTCTATGACTACTTTTTCAGGGTCGGTTGCTATCTCAAATTTGTCGTTAAAAGCAGTTACCGATCCAAAAAATAAAGGGCCGTATATCTCGTAGTATTTAATACCATCATCATCGGTAAACTTGCGTGCACGTATTCTTTTTGCGCTTTCCCAGGCAAAAACCAATGCCGATATTATAACGCCAATAAGTACTGCCAGTGCCAGGTTATGTAACAATATAGTAATCAAGGCCACTAAAATTCCGGTAAAGATGTCACTCTTTGGCATTTTATTAATTATGCCAAAGCTGGCCCACTCAAATGTGCCGATAGCTACCATCATCATTACGCCTACAAGTGCAGCCATTGGTAATTTACCTATTACCGGTGCCCCAACTAATATGACGATAAGTATAGTAATAGCAGCTATAATGCCGGAAAGCCTTGCGCGGCTGCCTGCGTTAAGGTTGACCAGTGTTTGTGCTATCATGGGGCAGCCACCCATACCTGTAAAGAATCCATTGGCTATATTGGCTGTGCCCTGTGCAATGCACTCGCGGTTGCTGTTGCCTCGCGTGCCGGTAATTTCATCTACCAGGTTTAGGGTTAGCAGACCTTCGGTTAAGCCTACAGCAGACATTATAAGCGCATATGGAAAGATGACCTTTATGGTTTCAAAAGTAAATGTGATGTTTGGAATATGGAAAGGGGGGAACCCGCCTTGTACCGAGGCAATGTCCTGTACGGTTTTGGTTTCTATGCCAAAGCCAAGGACTACAGCAAAAACTACAAGGATGGCTACTAATGATGCGGGTATTGCTTTAGTTATTTTAGGTACTATAATAACAACTGCGATAGTAAGAGCCACTAGCCCCAGCATGGTATAAAGTGCACTGCCTGCAAGCCAGGCCGTTTCGCCGTTTATGGTGGTTTTAAATTGCCCGAGTTGCGACATAAATATAATGACCGCCAGGCCATTTACGAAACCGTACATAACGGGCTGTGGAACCAAACGGATAAATTTGCCAAACTTAAATATCCCTACCAGTATTTGTATAACACCCGCCATCGCTACTGCGGCAAATACATATTCTATGCCGTGCGACTGCATAAGGGCTATAAGTACCACTACTGTTGCCCCGGCACCACCGGATACCATGCCCGGCCTGCCGCCCAATATTGCAGTTATCAACCCCATGATAAAAGCAGCATAAAGGCCTACAAGTGGTGGAAAACCAGCAAGTATGGCAAATGAAAGCGACTCAGGTATCATGGTCATGGCTACAGTAAGCCCTGCCAGTACCTCATTTTTATAATTTATTTTTCTGGAAAAGTCGAAAAGTTTCATTTTGCGAAGATAGGGGCAATGTGGCAGAGTTGCAAAGTAATTGTGCCACACAGATTCACAGAAGAAGCATAGAGATTGACAGAGGTTTTATGTCAATAATATTGCAGAGAGAGCATAGAGATTTTTCGCCTTCGGCGGAAGTTTAGTGTTCAACGGCCAAAAAGTTCAGTTGCTTCTTCTAAAATTTGTGCACAATAAAAATACACGGCCTGTTGTGCAGGTCGGGTTTTTCATTTTTCCACTGGGCTACAGTTTTAGTTTTAATAAACTCAGTAGGCAGCGTTATGTCGGCCGCCAGGCACAGGTGGGTGTTAGGTTGCAGCATTGCGAGCAGGTCTTCTATAAGCTTGTTATTTCTAAAAGGCGTTTCTATAAAGAGCTGGCTTTGGCCTTTTTCTTCGCTAAGCCTTTCGTAGTGTTTAAGGGTTGCTTTTTTTTCACCTTTATCAATGGGCAGGTAGCCGTTAAAAGCAAAACTCTGGCCATTCATGCCGCTTGCCATAATAGCTAACAGGATAGAAGATGGCCCTACTAATGGTACTACCTGTATGCCTTTTTGATGTGCTATCTTTACGATAGCCGCACCAGGATCGGCTACGCCGGGACACCCGGCTTCGCTCATAAGCCCTACATTTTTGCCTTCAAGGCAGGGTTGTATAAAGCCGTTATGCTGCGATACCTCGGTATGTTTATTTAATACAAAAATTTTAAGATCAGGCTGCTTTTTAGTGGGGAGTATGGCTTTTATAAAACGGCGAGCCGTTTTTTCATTTTCTACAATGTAGTAATCTATAAATTCAATAGAACGTGCAACTGTTTCGGGCAGCACATCTTTTGGATCGGCGTCATCGCCAAGGGGTACGGGTAATAGGTATAGTTTTCCGGCAGGCATCAGGCGTGTTCTTTAATTAGTTTATTGGCAACAAGAGTGCAGGCATGGTCAAGCATATCATATACTTTATCAAAACCATCAGGTCCGCCGTAGTAAGGGTCGGGCACATCAATCTTTTGGCCGGGAAAAATCTCGTCCATCATCAGTTTTATTTTGGCCTTTGCCGAAGCATTTGGGGCTAAACGTGTAACATCGCGCAAATTACTGCTGTCCATTACATAAATGTGGTCAAACTCGTTAAAATCTGATGGTTGTATCTGGCGTGCTTTTTGGCAGCTAATATCCAGCCCACGATTTTTTGCCGTAGCAACAGATCTGTGGTCAGGGCCCTGGCCGGCATGCCAGTTACCGGTACCGGCAGAATCTATTATGAATTTATCTTTAGGAAGTTTAGATTGCAGTATACCTTCGGCCAGTGGCGAACGGCATATATTGCCCAGGCAAACCATTAAAACTTTAACGGGCATTACACCGACAGTTTTTTATTAATATCGTCTACAAACTTGCGAAACTGCTTATCTGTAGTAA
>Ga0265798_10004148_pt1 | contig 20206 bp, 25 predicted proteins | sample P3T30metagenome_FD_192430 | JGI IMG/M metagenome (GOLD analysis project Ga0265798, IMG submission 192430) | Plant litter microbial communities from East Loma Ridge, Irvine, California - P3 T30 | ecosystem: Environmental > Terrestrial > Plant litter > Unclassified | place: USA: California... | reverse complement strand
GAACTACTCCCTGTCCAGACGCAGAATCAGATTGATGAAATCTTCACGGCTTTACGACCCAGCCATGCATTTGGATACTTCACATTCGTTCCATGTTCATTCAATCCGGACCACAGCACAGCATACTGGCCGGGAGCCGAAAACTATCTTTCCCTCGATACGCCTCGGGGGGATTGGAGTTCAAAAGTGCTCGTGGATCTATTGGGATCCTGTCCTTCTAGTACTATACACATCACCGTCAACGTCAGCGCGACTGACCCGGGAGTCCGAACGTGCTATATAGACATCGATGAAAGCACTTCACACGCCAAGGCTCGTATATACGGATGCGACATCAGGATAACGTATGATTGGCAGAATTGCACGCTCTGGCTTTCGTTCGATGCACTCCTACAGCTCTCCAAATTGGCTACCTCTACTTCGAGCTGTGGCTTCGAGTCTGGGTGAAGTCAGGCTGTGTTACGCATATTGCCAGAAGCACCGATAACGTCCGTGAGTACAAAGCCCCCTTCTCGAGCCAGCTCTGTGCTAGTTGCACCTCCCTCGAGTCGGGACAGCGATGCTTACGAGAGCTTCTACTACAGCGATTTCTTGAGCAGCGATAATCGGGACAGACATGTTCGCGACCGGATGGATGAAGACATTGCTGCCCAAGACAATTTTACTGAGGAAGGTTTCCTAGGATTTGAGTTGCTGAGAAGCAGTGCTAGCGTTGCACAGTGAAAGGTATCTGGTACCTGGCAGAAGATTCGAGGGAGTATGAGAGATGTGTTCAAGAGATGAGGTGTTGCGTCAGCTTCGCCCATGCGAGCTGGTTGTGGTTCTTTCTCTTTCTCATCTTGAAACAAGATTTAGCATGCACTGCTTGCGTTCATTTCTGCTGGACCGAACCTTCTCGATTGGCCAAAAGGCCGGCTTCTTTACTGGTGATTAATCGGAGCAAATGGTGGCGTCAAATGGTGGCGTGAAATGCACCGGACGGAGGAAGAACAGTTTTGAAGATGGATGGGACAAAGTGGCAGTGAGGAATCTCGAAGGTAGGCTAAGTGCGGACCCACCACTGGATGCACGGTTCAGGCGCCCACGGAAGTAGCCGCGATCCTCCTATCATGTCTTGTCGTGAAAGCAGAAAGCGTCTTTGCTTCAACGGCATGTTCATCCAATTTGACCATCGACGACATCGTAAAACACAACCAGTCCCGCTATGGATCTTCCTCCTGTCGTCCCTTCTCTGTCAGCCCTCGCGATCTCGACATTCCTTGCTATATTGCTGCAACAGTTCCTACAGCCGAAAAAAGATGCTTCAGAGCCACCCTATGTTCCAATGGCGGTGCCATACATTGGGCACTTGATCGGTGTGATGAGAAAACAAGCAGATTACTACCGCGAAATGGGGTGAGTCCAGATAGCTACGCGTCTAAGGCATACTGACGCAGCCAACAGCACAAAATGCGGACACAAGGTATTTAGTCTAGCAATGCCTGCTGGGCGGATGTACATCGTCAACTCGCCTGATTACATTTCCAGCATCCAGAAGGTGCCGCGTGTATTATCGTTCTGGTTCATCGAAGCTTCGGTCACCAAGCATCTGAGCGGCACAAGCAAAGAAGCCAATGACATTCTCATGGACAATGCCCGAGGTGAGAAGAGCAACAACAGTCTTGTCGTGGACGGGATGAAAGCTACCCACGCAGCCATGGCTGGTCACCAACTCGAGAAATTGGCTCTTGACGCCATTCAACGCGCGCGTCGTGAAATCTCGACATACAAGATCGGCCAGGAAGTCGAGCTGTGGGACTGGGTGCAGCATGTCTTCTCACTAGCTATCTCAAGCAGTGTTTACGGACCGCAAAATCCGTACGAGAACGAAGAATTGGAACGTGGACTTTCGTGCGTTTATTTCACACACCACAACTGAAGATCCACACTGACCAAAGCAGAACTTTCTCCGACTACACATTATACTTCCTAAGCGGTCTTCCACCCTGGCTCATCGCTCCTAAGGCTTACGCCGCACGCGAAGCGATCGGCGCGCAGTTCGAAAAGTACTTCGCCAACAACGGAGACGCTGTCGGTGGCTCGCTCATTCAAGCCCGCACGAAAGTGCTCCGCGAGTACGGCATTTCCGACCGTGACATCGCGCGTTACGAAGTCGTCAACGGCTTCGGTATTCTGCTCAACCTACTTCCAACGGCTTTCTGGACCATCTACCACGTCTTCTCCGACTTTGATCTGCTGCAAGCTGTTCGAGACGAGGCAGCGCAGGCTGGTCTTTCTGAGTGTGAAGGCGCGTTTCCGGGTTCGATCGAAGAGCTGGAGAAACTGGATCGTCTCCCGCTTACGATATCTGTGCTCAAGGAGGCATTGCGCGTACACGCTTCTGGCGCTTCGGCTCGTATGGTGATGGAGGACCACATGTTAGACGGCAAATATCTCCTCAAGAAAGACGCGTTCATGATGATTCCGAACAAGGCCGCAAGTTTCGATCGAAGCGCGTGGGGCGAGACAGCCCAGACATTCGTCGCGGATCGGTTTCTCAAGAGCACCGGGGAACAACGCCACCATGCTGCGTTCAGAGGGTTTGGTGGCGGTGTGAACGCGTGTCCCGGTAAAGGGTTTTCTATCAAGCTTATCACGGCTGTGGTGGCGTCGCTGGCTTTGCGGTATGATGTGGATGTGGTTGGGGGGAGAGAGCGATGGGAAGACCCGGGTCATGATGAGAGTAGTATCGCGATTGTGTTGGCTAGACCCGCGAGGAAGATGTACGTGAGGTTCGTGCTAAGGCGCGAAGTAGACGTCGAATAAATGTACTGCGAAGTTGTTGATTTTGGTAGAAATGTTTTGAGACGGCTCTTTCAGAGGTGGGAGATGTGAGGCTCCCGGGGAAAGATGTTGTCTCGATGGTCTCACATTTTAATGATGGCTTCTTAGGTCTTTCCTGCCCAGTTACTGCTCAATTTACCCGTCTTTCTCGCGCCTGACTTGAGTTACTGTCGGCCGTGGGATCTCCCGCACGGGCCAGTACTGTTTGCCCCAGGTTACACCACATGTTTGCTCTCACGCACTTCCCCATTAGAACTAGTGCGTGCTCCCTTCAGTACATAGGCCTCGCTCTCCCATAGCCCAATACAACATGATTCTCCTCATTCTCTCCTTCCCACAGTTACCTTGTAGGCTCAAGTAATTTGATGCTCGAGATTACGCCAAAGTGGGACTTTTGCATCGCATATGTCTGAGTAAGGAGAAGTGGCAAATTGTTCCAAAAAGATAGAGTGTGGTTTATGATATTCTAGAAATGGTCTTCCAAACAATGACAAAAGGTGATCTTCTCAGTGTCAGCTTGACGGTATTCCAACAAGGAAAGATTACTCGTCGCAATGGGCCAGGTTCATGCTCGCTATTAGGTCTTCCCTCCTCAGCAACTTCTCAATCACTCAACTCAATGACGTCCTCCCAGTGCTCGGTCTTGGCCCTCTTCGAAGAAGACCTCGCAACGCCACCTTTTGCGCGCTCTCGCTTGACTTGCGGGTTTTCAGTGGACTCTGGCTTGATGGGCTCGTCACTGGCCCTCGCGGCCTCCTCCTAGTCGCTGTTAGTCGGATACGGTAAGATGTGACGTCGATTGCACCTCGTGATGCTGCTTCAAAGCAAGCAGGGTCCTTCTCGGCTGCACAGCATGCTGACGACTGCATGGCCAAGCACCGGTCATGTCGCCAGTCGGTGTTACCGCATCGTTGAGCGGCTTGCTCTGGTCTTCCCACAGGGTGTTGATATGCTTGTGGGGCGGGATCAGTCACCTGCCGGGAGAGTTGGGTGCGAAGATAGTCGTCTGTGAGGGAATCTTCAGTGGGAGCGGGTAGTTGTTCTTGGTCCTCTTCCGCGACGGCCTGCTTGCGCCTGGTCCTCCTCCGGGTGTTGATGTTCTTTCTCAGTGCCTTCTGCGCCTGCTGCTTGCCCGCCTGTTTTGTTGGTTGCAAGACCGTTGTGTCGACATTAGCGTTGTACTTTGGATATGAGGTCTTACATACTCTCTTCCGTAACGCTTTCCATCGTGTAGCGCTTAGAGTCACGAGTTAGGCATCGATCGCGGCAAAAGAGTAGTTGGCTACGCAGACGGTGGACCTAGTAGAGGCAAACGGCTCAAAGTGGGGTCGCAAGCTGGCGAGCGACAATAGCAATGGGCAGGCCAATTATTGCGAATTAAGCAGCATCGAACTCTAAATTACGCCTTCACCCAGTATTCCGCCTCATCAGGCCTAGCCGCTCCGTGCAAGCTGTGAAAGCCGAATGTCGACACCTCGTCTCTCTGAACCTTCCGAGCTGGAAAGGTCAAAGAAGAAAGGCCGACAATGTAGCATACACTCCCGTTCCCATAGCGCAGATAATACGTATCTAAGTGCCGAATGTCGATGCCATGCTTCTCTCAGCCTCCAAAATGGGAGATCAGAGAAGCAGTAGCCGACAACGTAGTGGGGACGTCGTAATTCCAGTAAACAATATTGCTAAAACTGATGCGAACTGTGACCAGGCGTACCAGCAACTTCGAAGCTCTCGTGTCCACGAAGACGATCCGAGAAATCCTGCAATGCCCGTCAACACCTGCCACCTCTCGTCACGACGCCCAGAAAATGAAGGTTCGGAACTGTATCGCAGGAATCTTGATGAACGGCACAAGATTTGGCATATTGTTTTTGTATTGGTAGGCGCGTGAGAGCCTCTACGAGGCTCACAGAGGCTGCCAAGGCACTAGCTACACGCGATCACGTGAGAGGTATCAGTGGACTATCGGCTCTGTCCAACAAATCTAGTCCAGCTCTACAACCGCGTTGTCTTGACCACGGCGGCGCTTGTGTGCAGGTGCCTCCACAATCTCGATCTCGTCATTGGAATCGTCCGGAATGATGGCGACGGAGCGCTCGCGTCGGGCATGAGCTTCGGTCTTGACTTTTGAGGCAGTTTCGCGTTCCTGACTATGTTAACGGTCGCTCGAATGAATCGTAAGATGTCGATCTTACCTCTTTGAGGCGTCGCACAATTTCGCGGAGCTCGTCTTCGTTGAGCTCTTCTTCTGGGCGATCTTCCAGAGGGACTGGTGTTGGCTCGCGAGGAATGACGTGGAGAGCGCGGAGAGCAGCTGATGGGCAATAAGTCAGTGAAGCTTTCTAGATGGCAAAGACAAGAACTTACCGAGAGAGCGATACTTGAAGTTGACCGTGACGAAGGGGCCGCTGCCGATGCGATCCCACGTCTGCCAAGTCCACATGGCTGGCAGATGAGGGCCCAAGCTAATGATTCAATCAGTTTGTGGATAATGCCTAAGCTATATTACACGGGCTGTCTTACCTTCCGTGATGGGATTTTGGATCGCCTTTCATGGGCTTCTCTGGCACTTTACCATAGTGATCGTTCCCAACAAAATTCAAGACTGGGGCACTATTGCGCACGTTCCGAACAAAATAAAGATTAACGATGATTGGCCCTACCTTGAAAAGTCTGTTCTCGACATTGCGGGCCAGGTTGATTGTGTTATCGTCAACTAGAAAAGGATAAATGGTCAGCGCCCACTTTGAGAACAGTGTTCCACAGGTATAGTTTGGATCTTCTCACCAATCTCCAAAGCGGTGAAGCGGAAGTTCTGAATAGCGCCAGTAAGAGCCGTGATCTGGCTGGCGCGTCCCTCTGTGACTTGGCCGACAGGATCGAACAATTTATCGGCCTTGCAGAGGTCTGCGGGCATACTCTTCCCATCAAGCGAGATTTATGATGTAACATCGCCTGCAGGGTAGCATAGATCATCCGTGAACCTGACACGAACCGCAAACTCAGCATCAGACTGCGCTTCAATGTACTTGGTGACCGTGTTTGGCAATATTGGGCCTTCATCGATGTCATCATATTCAGGCAGTGGCTGACCGCTCACCAGGATCTCGACGATGACTCCGGGGCATGACGGAGGAGTGACCATGGTGATGGGTGTTGCCTATGGCTTCGATGGTCGATTCAAATACTGATAAGCGATCGATTTAGGAGGAGAGGGCGATTGTGGATCGATATGGGACTGGAAAATTATCCAAATGGGGGAGGACTTCCGGGTGCGGCCAGGTGCGCGTTGTTGGTGGTCGGTCGATGTAGAGGGAAAGACGGATTCGGGCGGAGGATAGATGTAAGCAGAAAGGCGGTTGACATATAATGTAAGGTGTATTGTGTTGTGTAGTTGTATGTGTGTCCTCTCTTCATCCCCGAGAGGTCTGTGACGTAGGTTTATATAAATGAAGTGGTGGGCTGATTGGCTGGTGGACAATCCACGTGATTATGCAAGGTGCCCTAGGCTTACAATAGATCTTATATGCCACCCGGGAGCCCGCGCTGCTCAAAAAACGAAGTGAGAGACGGCCATTGTGGCAAAATCGAGGTTAATTGGAGCGCTACTTCCGATAAGAGTCTCTGAGAAGGTGAGAGCGCAGGCGTTGCGAGTTTTGCAGGTGAGGCTGGCAGTGTTTAGAGTTGGTGATGTAATAACGATCAAGAGCGCATGGTCGTGAGCGGAATATGTCACACGCACTCAATCTGGGACGAGTGTAGCACACAATAATGAAGACAGTTGCATATAATGGAGTAGTCAACGTACTCAATTTGACGTAGAAGGTACATAGATGCTGAGGCAGCAGATGATGCAGTTTTTTCATGCAATTTGAATCAAGAAAAGGGAACTACCTGAAGCTTGTACCGCTCTCGGGGCTCGCAAAGGCATTGCGAATACCGCGTTGACCAGTTGAACCCTAACCTTATCGCAGCCCATCGATATTGAGAGTCGTTAAGTCGAAGTCGAAATGCAACGCTGGTTGCGGGAGCAATGCGCCCGAGCCTCAATCTTGCCGTTAAGACCGTCGCGTGATGCTACATCATGTGTTCGAATTTCCACCGGTCATCGATATGACTCATGGAGCTACCGTAAAACTGTCCCAACCCCTTGTACGAGGCATTCCATGCCTAGTCCAGCACGATAGCTTCGTTCTTCTTGTCACCGCAACGATTTTGGCTTGGTCCCTCCACAACTCCAACATCATCGTCGGCTTCAGCGTCACGCTCTCGCTTGATCTTGCCCTTGGCTTTCTCGCGACACAGCTTCAGCATGGTAATGAGCTCGGAGCGTTCCAAGTTGTGCAAGCCACATTCGCTTCCACGATGTCCGCCAATGACCATGATCATGTCGTCGTCTGTGAGGCCAACAAAATCGTCTTGGGGTTGCACATTGGCCTTGGTGTGAGGTCGTGGCTCTGGGGTCGGGATAGGGCTGCGGGCGATGATGCGTAGGGCCTGTAGGTCCGCTGCAGCACACAGTCAGTAAGTACAAGGTGTGTATCGAGACTGAGTGCCAGACCTTTCGAGCGATATTCGAAGGTGAATGTCGCGATTACGCCTCCTAAATTGTCCCATTCCAATTTCTTCCGACCTTTGCTCTGTGTAGGAGCACCCAAACTGTTTGCTGATAAGCGCTTGTGGACAGCGGGAACAAGTTTGCAACCTACATCACTTGACGCGAATTCGCATCCTCCTTCAAAGCCTTCTCCGGGACCGAGTCCTGAGATTTAAAGGCGCGCAATGGTGGTTCCTTATCGGTTTTTCATCCGTCACCGAATCTACATTTAAGGGTGATGATCCCGAGCAATGCAATCTTGTCACCGAGATCGTGGTGTTGGTTGCGGAGGCTGTGATCGTCTGCGGATCTCTGAGCTGGCGGTCAATGAATCATACTTGTCAACAATCCAGCCAGCCAGCTTTCCCCCATTGGCTGGATGGCTTGAGGATTTTAGGGGTTCCTGGCTGGCTGGCTTGGCTTGATCGGCTTGAGGTAAGGCTTAGATAGGCTAGGTATACGCCAAAAGTAGGCCTGCCAAGGCTCGGGCCGGTGAAAGACTAATCTCCACTTCTAGATACCCCTAGATACACCTATATATACCCTACTATCAAGACAATCAAGCCTATCAAGCCTATCAAGCTTGAAGCTTACGGCTGGCTGGCTGGCTGGCTTGAATACCTCAAGCCTCGAGCCTGCCAGCCAGCCACCAAGCTTAGCTGGATTGTTGACATCTATGCAATGAATGAGAAGAGATCATGGTTCTTACTGGTCGCCAACTTCTGAAACATCAGAGCCTGCTTCATCCAATCAGAGTTGATCTTAGTCTTTACACTATCCAAATGTAGCGCTTCCCAGATGCTTGGCCGGGCTTTGGAGATGAACGTCGATTGGATGAATATGCCATCGACAGAAAGAAAGACGATAAGATCTTGTGATGTCGGCCTTGACTCGTCTACTGAAACCTTTACAGCAAACGTTGCGCCTGCCTGCGCTTCGACGTATCTGCTGACAAGCTTGGGTTGTTCTGGAGTTTCTTCATCATCGTACTCCACAAGCGGTGCGCTGTCAACGATGATTTCGACTCGAACGCCGGGCAGACTGGCAAGGATAGCCATGAGGTGGTCCTGCTAATCAATTGTTGCAAAGCTGGTGGAACTGAGAGCGGGGTAAATAGATGCGGCAGGCAGAAAAGGCCGCGCGCACGTGGGTCACGGTAAAAGTGAAAACAGACGAGATGAAGGTGAGTAGAGGCCATTGCAGCAATATTACCACTGGCGATCAATAGCTTTCAGTCCAGCACGATAACCTCTGACTCGCCCCGTGGGCGTTTGCGACTGCGCGACTCAAGGATCGTAATCTCGTCGTCTTCGTCTGCAAATGCATCACCATGGTGGTCAGAGATACCTATGACTAAGGATGTGAGGGTTGTTTGCCGAAAGCAGATTGTGCCTGTTTTGGTGATCAACGTCCAGCCAGAAGCCTCGTCGCTAGGTCCTGTGTGGCGAAAATTGTGAGGCAATTCGATCGGGGAAGTGTGGCACTGGTTGTTTAGATGAAAGATGTCGGTAGCAAACAAGTCTTGTGCGACAAGGGCCCGGAATCGCCCTATTGACTGACAGCGTCGACGCAGAGGTCGTAAACTTCACGCGCTTGATCATCGAGAACTACACGAGTACTGAAGTAATGAAATGTGGGTACGCATGCTCGAATGACGTGAGTCCAATGGGAAAGGTTTCCAAGCGCGTTCTTGTTTGAAGGCGAGATGGAAGGGGTGAACGATAATCTGTTTGTGCATTCGAAGGATGATGTCGTTTAAATGGAAGTTGTGCATGTGATGAAGCCTGCGCGTATGGTAGTTAGGTAGATAGAGGAAGTAGGTTTTGCGAGGTTCTAATGATTACTGGTATATTTCTTCGCTGAGTGTTATACTTTTTTATCTACCTTCCTCCAGATCTAGAACGCGTCTGTTCTCTTCATACGTCGGAATCTCTTCTCCTGTCTGCGCCATTTTGTGGTGTCGAAAAGCATCGTACACCGCCATTATTATCGTACGCCAATTTTCCATAGGCGGCAAGGGCGCTCGTCCGATCAACGGTCCCACTGCCTCAAAATTCCACGATGCAGCGTATACGGTATTCCAGCGGAGTGCCATAGTTTTGCCTGCCTTGGGATTTCTGCTGAGCGTTGACATCAGCGCCAGAATCGAGGACAATGTTGATGAGATGTGCGTTGCCATCCCCGATAGCCAGGTTCAGCGGAAGCAACTGCCATGATTCAGATCGACATCCATGCAACCGAGAAGGAACCGCGGTCGGAGCATGACTTCGACTGACCGGAAGTACAAATGTTAATTCAGGATACATTTTAGACTGCACATTGTGTTTGAGTATCGAACGGGAGGACGACACGGTGACGAAGCTGTATGGGAACTCTGGTAGCCGAAGCTCCGTGTAGCGAAAAAGAATACGATCTGTTTCTCTGCATACCATCAAGCCCATATTGTCCCAGCTCTCAAAGTGCAAGACTGGCCATCAGTACAGCGCTTGTACGACACATTGTCCGCGCAATTGGAGTATAGCGAAGATCTAGAAATGTCTGAGGTCTAGTTCTTCGATGCCCGAGCGTATAGGAAGAACCGCATTCAGGAGATTCATTGCGCTACGGATGTAAGTGGGGAAGGAAGGCCGCGGAGTTAGTCATTTGGAGGGCCGCAGACTGTTAGAAGGCCTTCACTGTTCTTGCCGTTCCAAGACCTCGATTTTGTTACATCTCCGTTGGAAGACCATTACCTTTTGCGATCGTACTTCTACGAATACAAATCTATTGCTGTGAGCCGTTCTACCTTGCTCTTCGATTGCTCTGGGGCTGTGATGACCATGCGTGACCCAGTGTTGATGATGGAGATGAGTCGCCATCTAGTTCGCACAAAGTGACTTCATAGGTGGCTCGTGCTTCCTTAGCGTACCTGGATTCGTTCGGCTGCATGTTCATGAGCCTCATCCATCGCATCATCAACGTTCCCTCTCATCCCATCATGGCTGAACATCCCTCCTTCACGCTCGCCGGCCTCCGTATGTTTCCCACAGCCCCCTAGCCCCATCCTCCTAACACGTCATCCAGTCGCCGTCGGTGGAACAGCAGGCTACCTCCGCACGCGCTCAACGCCGTCACTCGTTGCAGGCATTGTGCTGGGCGCGTCATACGGATACGCTGGTATGTTGTTTGTCTACTTCACATCTCTTCTCTCTTGCTAATATGTCTACAGGCTACCGCATTAAGCAAAACCAGGACTACGGTACTGAGCTCGCGCTCGGCAACAGCGTGGTGCTGCTTGGATCTGCGATTCCGCGCATCATGAAGACGGGTGGAAGAGCGCCTGTGCCGATTGCGCTGGGGGCGACGGGTGCTTTGGCGACGTACTACTATCAGAAGAAGGTTCGCGAGTTTAGGTACGGGGTGTGAAACAATGGAGTGGTGCGGAAGCAGCGTATGCAAGGCGCGAACTGAGCGTTCCTTTGATGCACCGTATTCCAGCATGTTGTCATATCCATCTCATTATTGTTGCATTCGCCCATGTGACATGCGACGGGCGAAAATCGAAGCGGCGGATATTGTTCGTTGATGCAGGGTAAGGAAGGAACGTGACGGTGAAGGTGAGCAACACGTGTTGGCACGGCGCTAGCGCTATCTCCTATCATTCCGAACGTTGCGTCTCACTCTCACTTCACTCCATCGCAATATTTTCGCTGTACGCAACGCGCAAACTTTCCTAGCCTCACCAACCCCCCACTTTCCATCGCGCCCACGAGTTAGCGCACCTGCAAGAACTCCATCGCGACTTCTGCATCAAAGTCTACATCATGGCTCCTATCGCCCCAACGGAAGAATACATCGCATGCCTGCACAGTCTGGCTGAGCCGCTCGAGGTCCTCACGAAGCATGGCTTCATCTGCAAGCAGCTGGACGAGGGGGAGCTGTTGGGACAACGCCGATGTCAAGGGTGCCACAGGAGTGAGTGCCTTCACATACATAGCATTGTGGTACTAATGCGCAAAAGCCATGTCGAAGATTGATCGCATGCGACAGCATTTGCAGAACGAGTCAGAGCCGAAGGTCGTGGTGAAGAGGAACACGTCACGTAAGCGCTTTTACTGATGACGAACAGCTGGAGCATTCGACGCTGCCCAAGCGCCCCACCTTGAGAGAACCTCCTGCGATGAAAGAGACACTAAGCCAGAAACCTCGTGTCTCACCATTCCATGCGAAAGCCAATGTCCCTCATATCACGCCATTGAATGGGCTTTTGGAGCTTCCTCTCCCCATCATGCAACGGAGGGTATTCCCACGGTCTGGGTTCGAAGGGGCAAGCTCATCAATGCAGGATCTACCACAAGAGCTAAAGAAGGCACCAAAATTCGCCTGCAGATATCACCTCGGCAAGTGCGTCAACAAGGTAGGACAATCTTCATGCACTTGTAGGGCCATTCTTGACACTTAGGACGTGGCTAGGTCTGGACGTGCTGCGAACAGCCCAAAGGCACACAACCTTGCGCCGGGGCACCCGAACACATTCCCACCCAGCAGGAATTACATGAGCTTACCGCCCTTCACCAGTGCTACCCAACACCATCGCTCGATCAGCTCGACCGACTTTACCTCTGCGAAGCTGTTGCTATCGACTGCGAGATGGGCACGGCCGTATCTGGAGACTCCGAATTGATACGAGTCACCGTAGTTGACTACTTTTCCGGCGCCATTCTAATCGACAACTACGTGGAGCCGGATGTCCCCATGCTGCACCTCAACACCAAGTATTCTGGCGTCACGTGGGCGGACATCAGGAACGCGAGGCAGCAGGGCACAATCTTGCAGGGAAAGGCACACTCACGCCACGCTCTCTGGAACTACGTTGGACCGGATACGCTGATTATTGGACATGCAGTGATAAACGATATTCGCGCTTTGAAGTGGATTCACACGGCCGTGGTGGATTCGCTGATCACGGAGCAAGCTCGCGTGAGGGCAAAGGAAGCAGAGGAGGCGAAGTTGAAAGAGGCGGAAGAATCGACGCTGAAGCAAGAGGAAGAGAGACTGAAGATCGAAGGCTTAACGAATGTCGCAATGCAGGAACTGGCCGAGATGCGCGCCGCAACGGAGACAGCAGACGAGAATGCACCCGTGCGCAAGACTGGTACTCTCTCCCTGAAGACTCTCGCGAAGAAGTATCTGGACATAGACATCCAGAACAAGGGCAAGGCGGGACACGACAGTTTGGAAGATGCGATGGCCGCGAGGGACATCGTTCATTGCAATGTTCTTGCGTTGATGATGGGCTAGGGATCTGGGGAAGGACGGGGAAGGATGGAGAAGAACGATGTACCCCACATTGTGGGGTGCTAGTACGTGGAATCTGCGTCGCAGAAATACACTGCTCCTGATGTACAGATCCAAGAACAGGAATGTTCAAAGCGAAGTGTCGGTGAATCATGCAGGAACACCAGTGATGTGGTCGTCTGACCTTCGGCCGGCGGCATCACCGAAACGGCTTATCGAAAAGTGGGCCCGAGGCAAATCTCGTCAAGTACGCACAATTACTCCATCCCCGAACCCACAACTCCCAGATCGTGATACTCACAGCACCAAGCAGCGATGTCTTACCAGACCATCGAGCAGCACGATTCCGAATCTCCGCCGCCAAAAGACAGCATCTTACGCTCAGCATGGAACAACAACCGCGGCGCATGCCTCATCCTCCTCGCCGAACTCGCTGGCGCTTCGATGGATGCCATGGCGCGGTATCTTCAGCAGGGCGAGACGAAATTCCATCCTTTTCAAGTACTCATAATACACCTTTGTTGATCATCGGCTATCGTCGGCTAACACCGCAAGGTCATTTTTGCACGCATGGGCATCACATTCATCTTGAGCAGCGTGTACATGTGGTGGACCAACGTTCCTGAATTCCCTCTCGGAGCGAGAAGTGTGCGATGGTGGTTAGTACTACGAGCTTCATTCGGGTTTGGCGGGCTGTATTGCTTGTACTGTACGTTCACCCATCTGCAACTCCATTTCTCCATGCTCACATGACACCAGATTCCGTGCACTATCTCCCACTTGCCGAAGCAACAGTCTTCCGCTTCCTAGTTCCCCTTGTCACCGCGTATTCATGCTCCATCTTTCTGCGCCAACCTTTCACTCGCAAAGAACTCATCGCCGGACTCGTGGCTTTACTCGGTGTTGTGATCATTGCGCATCCGCCGTGGCTGTTTAGCGAAGTGCACGATGACTTGCATCCCAAGAAGCCCACCGGCATCGACAAAGTCACCCCCACACAGCGCTTCATCGCCATCGCCGTATCGATTCTCGGTGTGGCTGGCGCATCGGGCGCGTACACGACTATCCGCATCATCGGCGACCGCGCGCACGCCCTCATGTCAGTAAACTACTTCGCTCTCCTAGCCACGCTTGGATCCGCCATTGCGCTTGTCGCCATTCCGGGCATCGGCTTCCGCACCCCGCAATCCACCCGCGAGTGGATCCTCCTCGTTGCAATGGGCGTGTTCGGCTTTGTCCTGCAATTCCTTCTCACGGCAGGTCTTCAGCTGGACAAGAGTAGCAAAGCGACGAGCATGCTGTACGTGCAGATCATCTTTGCGCTGGCGTTTGATTGGGGCATCTGGGGCGTTATCCCCGGGGCTTGGAGTATGTTTGGAGGTTTCATCGTGATTGCGAGTACGCTTTGGAGCGCGCTGCAGAAGACAGGAAAGAAGGTGGGGAAAGAGAGCGTGGAGGATGAGGAGAGCGCGTTGCTTGGAAGTGAGGGAGGAAGCGAGGAGGTTGCGCGGAGAGCGGGCAGTAGCGCGTAGGGAAACGTAATGCCGTTACTCAAACATCTGGAAAGTTCAAACCGCTGCCTGCCAGTAAACTTAGCAGAGTGTTTAAGAGAGAAGCGTGAAAGGACTATGGTGAGATAGTAAGATACGGAGGCTGCCAGGTTTGGAACATGAATGCGTATATGTGCAAGGAGCGAGGAGGCACGAAGGGTGTAAGCTTAACAACGACCATCAATTGGAATACTGACATCAAGAGATAGGCAATAAATGCCTCACTAAACCTGGGCACGTCCTTCCATTACACCCAAACTCCGCAACTATACTGTCTTTGTGACCACCTTCGACGTGGTGCGTACCACATCACACCGTCGCTGTTTGCCGAGAGTTCATTCGTCCTGTGAGATCACCAAACTCATCTCGTAGCCGGGCACGGTAACAACATTGACGTTGAACTGTGTCTTCGTATGCTTTTGATCGTTTCTTATGGGTCCCTCGTACTTGTCGGACGAGATGGAAGCACCAGCTGCACTCAACACCTTGACGGCAGCAGGACGGTCGTGGCCTTTGACCAAAGCCGCATTGTAGTTTCCTACCATTGCCGATGAGAGTGCCTACATTGTGGTTTCAGCATACAGATCAATCCATATCGAGCGTCGAGAAATCAGACTTACGAGAGTAAAGTCAAAGTTGTGGCCATCATCAAGCTTCAGGCGCATCTGTATCCCACCCTTTGGCCTCACACCCATGCCAAGGAATGTATTGCCTCCGATACCAAAGCCGCGGGTGGTCCAGGCGTCGGCGTCGGGCGGGCCATTGATCATCTCGCCGTATACCAGGTCGCCGGGCACGAAGCTGAGGTTGAACTGGGTCTTGTTGATGATCTTCACCCAGATGCCCCCGAAGTACGATTTGAACACCGCAGTTGGCTTGACTTTGTCGGACCCCGCCTCGTCTTGTGCCTATCAAGGAGTTACATATGGCAATTGTCAAGAAGCTTGACTGGTGAACATACCTTCTGGCGACCTGAAGCTCGCTCCTTGGTGGGGACAATAGGTGTATGAAGTTCAATCGCCATTGCTGAAGAGAAGAATGTGTGTGCGCGTGGATGCAGGTCAAGATGTTTAAACGAATGCTCTGATGAGGCTCACTTACGAGCGTTGCCGATGAGAGACACTTACATATATACACAATGTGGGTGCAGTCGAGTCACGCGAGCAAATGTGTTCCGGCCCTTGATACCAACACCCGCCTGGATCGCTCTAAGCCGTCCATTCTCAGCTGGGTTGCGCCACAGGTAGGGGCTCTAGACGTATCTTCATGAACAGGTCCGATTTAGAAAACAATTGAAGATGGAAGAGGCGTCCATGTACGGAGCTGAACGATGAGAGTGCAAGCCGAATTAGGATGCGGCCCGTAACCGACCCTCGCTTACGTCTCGCTTCGCTGGTTGCGCAAGCCACGCAGACGAGGCTGGCGACTATCAGCTATTTCGCGACCTCTTCTAGGATAGTATCATCCATTTCGGGTCGTCGATAACAGTCGCGACCTCAATGTCCGCGGACAGGACTCACAAGCATGCTGCGAACACGATGGCGATGCATCTGAGCTGGCATGTGCTATCCGGCTCGACCGATATGGTCAGGGCAAGGAAGCCATTCAGTGCCCTTGGCATGGGGAACCTTTTGTATAAGTGTCGCTTTGACTGTGCAGCTCGCAAGGTGATACGAAGATCGACTCTCTACTCGAGGCAGGAAGTATGGCATCAATATCCACAGCTACGGAAACCTCCAGCGAGGCTCGACAGCAGAAGCTCCAAGAGCTCAGATACCTCAACCCACCGAAGATCGAAAGTGATGACTGCAAGTACACGATCAACAGTCGTGTTCCGACTAAGAAGCCTTTCGAAGGAGACCGGCTGGAAGGTATGACACGTACTTGTTCTTCTTCGATACGATATTGACCATGTAGCCGCCGAACACGAAGAGACAGCTCGATGGGTGGAGCTGTCCAGTATCCATGACGAGAAGCTACCATCTGAGGAGGCTTTGGTGACCGTGGATGCCAAAGGAGGAGAGGTCGCCTTGAATTTCAGCAACATCATTGCGCTTGCGGGCGACTTCTACACGAACAAGGAGGGCTACGAGGCGTACTATCCCATTTCGAACGCTGAGGGCTTTGGAACCAATGTCCATCCGAAATCGTCCAAAGAGCCTCTCGCCCGTTTCGAGTTGGCGGTTCAGAGCATGCTGAAAGACACAGACGGGTATTTGAAGGAAGTCAGGAAGCTCATTACCTCCGAGCACCATGCGCTCCATGTCGCTACGAAAGCCGGAGACAACACAGCCATGGCATAGTATGTACTCACCCGTTGTTGCTGCTTCGTCTAACCATTTCAGTCATGAGCACCTCGCCTACGACCACGACCAAGGTCATTGTCACATCCCAACGGACGATGAATTTACGAAAATGACAAAGACAGGCTTAACTGCTCTATCTTCAATGTATGCCTGGATTGCTTACACAAACATCGACCACTTTGTAGGTGCAGCCAAGTGCTGAGAGACTGCGAACTGACCGATCCAGGGCGAGTACGCAGTCACGGCATACTGTGTCGGTCATACCAGCGCCCTCCACATAGCACGAAAGGCACGCGACGAACCTTCAAATGGAGCCAAGATGACGATGCTTCGCTTGGCTTATGTTCACGAGGCCTTCGCGGCCCATTTCCTTACGGACCTGTTCAGCTCAGGGCATCTCCGCGCCCCTCGACGGCCTTTTCACAACCCCGATTATCTTGCTATGGTGCCCCACGCCATCAGCAAAGATCCAATCTGGGACTTCCAATGTCGATACGTCAGTATATAGCCATTGTTTGCGGGCGAAGCTGATCGACACAGATGCACGATGATGACAGCGCGACTGGCCTCTTGGTTCGAAATGAGCTAGGCGACCAGTGGATTGAATACGGTAAGATGATGTTGACCAGTTGCGAGATCTCGCTGACGTGTCTCAAGGAGATAAACAATTCATGGAGCCACAAGCCTCCGTGAACCGTGCTCGGTGGTAAGCATCGTATGCACATCTCGCAAGTCGCTCAGGTAGCTAACGATAACAGCATGCATTGCTTGAAAGATTCAACTGCCGAGGTCTTCCGTGTCGGATACAAAGGCGACAGACCGATCGAGAGTTGGGAAAAGAACAAGAGCTGGTTCACGGCCATGAAACTCATGCCCCAGCCAATGACCGCCATTGAACCCCAGAGCTGGAAAGAGCACGGATGGGGCGGATACGACAAGCATAACCCTGCTCCCCTGTGGATAGCTTTGCACGACAACGTCACGGAGAGCCGTTGCACGGTCCGTAAGGACCTGAACGATCATTCCAATTACGGAGCTCGACAGGCTCATTCGCCAGGCAATCTAGGCTACACCAACGCCATCAAGGCTGCTGACTTCGTGGTGAAGGGCCAGTTCCCAATGCAGCTCTCACTTGACGGGTTGCTATCTGGCGGGTTCATTCAGATCCAAGATCTCGACGGCAGCGACAACAAGGGCTGCTGCATCAACTTTTGGACCCCCGCTAAAGTTAAGTTTGTGGAGAAGACCCAATCGACATTCACCATTCACAACAGGCTCATTGATCGGGAGATTGCGCAAAGCAGAGAGGTTCTGCATTGGATGCGATCCGACGAGAGGACTGGCATCATTGGGTTCACCTACGCATCGACGGCCGATGGGAGCGGGGAAATCAGAATGATGGAGACGACATACACATCGAATCTTGGTCCCGACGGGCTAGCCGACGGCACTTGTGCTACCTTCTCCGCGCAGGATTCCTGGGCGATGCGTCCATTGGCAACCAGGCGCGCGACCGTCCTTAGCAGCGTTTCCGAGTCTTTCATGCTGAATCTGACTCGCTTCGTCGCTGGCCACTTCATCGCCGGGAGAGAGGTTGTGGCCATCTCACAGTCGACGGATCAAGCGCTGGTTGGAATTCTGGGCGACAGCCTGGTGCAAACTACGTTACCTCTACCTAAGGCGCCCTACGGCTTCATCAAGCCATTCAATGGAGCCGGTGCCTCCAGGCAGAGCATCCTGCTGGCGCACGCCGGACCCAAGGAGGATTGTAAGTGGGTGGATCTCGCAAAGATTGACTTTGACGACGCCGGCAGCGCCAGCATGGTGGCTGTAGACTTCGACCTCGAGCTCGAAGCGGAACAGGACGCATCGGTACTCGTAGGCGACGTGATGGGCTGGGGCTACGATCAAGCCATGGTCGTGAAGCCCACCTCCGACGATAGGACCACCGTAGGTATCTATGGCCAGCAGAACAGCAACCCTGATATCGAATGCCTGGGGCTGCACCAATGCGACACGGCTCTGGGTAGTGACCTCGTTGGCCCTCTACTTACCGCACTCTTCCCCTCTCTTCCCGGATCACCCAAGCCGACGGGCCAGGATCTGCTCCAAATTTCGCGCCGTAAGAGCGGAGAGCGACATCTCATTTCCTTCCATACGCACGTAGCCAGCGGGGACCCGAACGAGCCCCTTTGCAATTGCGCCGGATCTGAGGTTGAGGACGTGCTGGCGTCGCGCAGCCCGGAGCACTTCTTCAGCATCAAATGGATGCCAGTACGAGTGCTTGACCAAGCGCGTGCGGTGCTCGAGGTCTTCAGCTGGTATGGCGTGCTGGGCGTGCGCGTATTCGCGTGCTCACACACCGCAGACGGAAGCGTCGGCGAGTGGACATTGCACGGCCAGTTCCCGCATCTCGGTCAGACCTCCATAGGCGCTGGGCTGGGGTGCTATGGCGATTGGGGCCATGGATTTGTGACCTGGGCGGCGGAGAACGAGTGGACCGACGTTAATACCTTCAGGCCAGCGGGCAAAGACGACCTGGGCTCAGGATGGTGGGGTATGGTGTGGGAGGACTGTGAGAGACAGAGTGTGCGCGGGTGGGATGTCGAGAACCGACCGTTGCGGTAACTGCGCTGTCGGCTGAGCTACCATACGAGGGCTGCTTCCCCACGATTCAGCCTACTTCTGGCATCATCGGCGTCTTATCGCAGGAATGCAGCAGTTGTTTCCTGAGGTCCGATCCGACGTCCTAGAATGAATGGCAAAACCTAGTTAGGTACTTGTTAGCAGAGTTCGTATGCCAGTCGTAGGCTGTGTATGCCGTGTGCAGCCTTGTCGCTAGCCCTCCAGGGGCGTGAATCTACACTCTCAGAAGCAAGGAAGAGGTAAGCAGTAGTACAACTCAATTGTTGGACTATCACGGACACCGAGTCGCCCCTCATCCCGAGGTCCGATGTCCTTTCGTCATCTGCCACAAGCGTGTATGAACCATGCTCGGCCGATTGCACCATCAGATAAATAAAGAAGAGGTAAGCAGTAACGACTTTCTTGTTGAGCTATCGTCGAACCCGAGTAATAGCTCATCCCGAGGTCCGACGGCACTTCGTCATCTGCCTGGACGTAAATAAATAATGCTCGGCCGAATGCACTATCATAGAAACAACGTCGACTAACTTCAAATTTTTAATATGGCTGCTGAATCCTGGGAGTCGAGAGTTGCGCTGAAGCAAAAGACTTGTTTCGACAAGATTCCGAAAGAATGGCGAATCCCAGCATTTGTGACCGATACGCTGCTAAATCCATTGGAGCAACATCCGAATCGTGTCATCGAAATGGATGTGCCGCGGAAGTCAGGTGTGATGAGCAACAAAGAATTGAGCATTACTGAAGACTACACGGTAGAAAAGCTGTTAGAAGCATTAAGAGAAGGAAGCTTGTCGGCTTTAGCAGTAACGACGGCATTCTCGAAGAGGGCGGCGATCGCGCAGCAGCTGGTCAGTCACATTACAAGTCTCATCATCTCATGGGAAGATCTAACGTTGAAAAGCTGTCCTGTCTCACCGAGACCTACTTCCCCGAGGCCGAAACACTCGCCCGCTTTCTCGACAGCGAGCGAGAACAGGGCCGCATCGTTGGCCATCTTCACGGCCTCCCGA
>Ga0265798_10004147_pt1 | contig 20209 bp, 12 predicted proteins | sample P3T30metagenome_FD_192430 | JGI IMG/M metagenome (GOLD analysis project Ga0265798, IMG submission 192430) | Plant litter microbial communities from East Loma Ridge, Irvine, California - P3 T30 | ecosystem: Environmental > Terrestrial > Plant litter > Unclassified | place: USA: California... | reverse complement strand
CGGCTATGTCGGAGGACTCTCTCACTCAGTTACTGGACTTGTACCCGGTAGAAGAATTCGGAACCAGTGTGAACCTAACAGCAGAGTTCTATCGCTCTGCACGCATCTTCCGCGATATCCTCATGGTATGCCCATCGCTACATCTGGGTGCTGCAATTGACGAAGTGTACAAAGCGCCAGTCTACTTCTACAACTTCAACCAGACAATACTTGATCCCATCCTCGAGTACACCGAAGATGTTTTTGGCTTTGGCGTAGTACACACGTCTGAGTTTGCGTACATCTTCGACAGCATGCAAGTGTACAACAAGACGGACTACCCGTTTGATCCGACCGAGTATGACTACGAAATTGCTATGCGAGCAAGCCGGTCGTGGAGCACCTTTGTGAGCCAAGGAGCCCCGGCAGAGAGCGGATCACAATCCACCACATTGTTGAATTGGGACGAGGCATTTAGCCGGCCAGGTAAAATCTCCCATTTGCGAACTGCGTGTGAGGCATGCACTAACTCCGTACATTGACATTTTAGGCGGTCCGTATGTCAGGACGATTGGTGGCGCGCATCCGAGCAACAGTGCGCTGGGCATGGCAAACGCGACAAGAGAGATGGCAAAACAGAGATTACAGGAGCGATGCGCTTTCTTTAACAGTCCGAAGATCATCCAAGCGCTTCAGTATTGAGGAGTAGCTCAGTCTGACGCAAGGTCTCAATATGAGCAGTACAGGGTGTGAAATCCATCAAGACGTTGAAGACGATATAATATGAAACGGGAATCTTACAAGGGGTATCTCAGATCGATTCACGACGTAATCAAACTTCTACGACTGCATGTGGCGCATCTCTCTTCTCTGCCTAAACTTCCTTGCTGTCCGTGGCCAACCCTAAAATAAACTCCCACTCCTCCTTCCTTACCCTACTCACACTCAGTCTCGAATTTGTGACAAGCTGCATATCCTTCAACGGCCCCTCTTTAGCAAACTCTTTAATCTTCGCTAAATCTATCACATGCTCAAACTCGCTCACAAACTCGACGTCTACACAAAACCATTTGGGCTTCTCCCTCTCGCTCTTCTTGTCATAGTAGGGATCCTTGGGGTCAAAGGCCGTCTCATCGACCTTTGCTTCCTCAACAACACGCAGTATACCTACGATACCCGAAGGCTTGGCGTTGGAGTGGTAGAAGAAGCCCAGGTCGCCTTTGCGCATGGCCTGCATATTGTTGCGTGCCTGGGGATTGCGGACGCCGCTCCAGGGCTCGGGTTGCGTGCAGGCGCGCAGGTCGCTGATGGAGAAGGCAACGTTTACGCCGTTCTCGTAGCGCGCGAGGGGCTCGGCTTTGAGCAGCCAGTAGACTTCTTGGGCGCCGGTTGCGTCGCGGTTGGTGGATGAAACAGGCGCGGGTAGAGAGTTCGTCTTAGGGGGTTTAGGCTTGGCTGTAGCAGCTTTTTTGGGCGGAGGAGCGCTGCTGTCTGTTTTGTCTTGGTCGGCGCCGTCTTCGCGGTCACGCTTGCGACGCGTCGCCTGCCGGGCATCGCGCTTGGGCTGTGTCTCTTCGGCGGACGAAGTGTCGTCTTGGTTGTAGTCCGGTGCTGCCGCTGCCGTTTGACGCGTAGATCTTCGTGTGCCGGCCATGACGAGGTTGTGGTAGCGTTGCAATGCTCGTCGACGTGGAGGTGCTGTACGCCGCGAGCGTGCAGCGCTCTGACGCTATTGGCTGACATCTCTCGTGTTTGCCGCTTGTACTTCGCTCCGAACCTCGACACAGTACTTGCCACCCAAAGGACGTTGGAAGGACATTGGAAGGACATTGTATGGGCAGAACCCCGTCAAAATGTCCCTCGACGACCCAACTAGCCGTGCTCCGCTATGATACTGTGTAGGCACCTCCTCGGTCTGAGGCCATGCGCGCGATCACGCGCACCGCGACGCAAAGTCAAATATTCAAACCAGAACCCTCGGCCTTGCCGTGTCGCAATGCTCAAGCGGCAGTACTCGCGCAGCCCTTGCCATAACCCAGCGGTTTCCTCCACGTTCAATTTCGACCCATACCGAGCGCATCGGAGAGCCGCCACAAGCAGCAATCACCCAAACCACGGCGCGGCAATGAGAGGCGCAAACAACGATCATCCAAGCCCTATCTTAGGCCCGGCCGTTGCATGCACGATCCGGGACCGCCGCTTTCCTCCCTAGCGGTCGTGTCCTTGCACATCACGGTCCGGCCAACTGCCTCAACCTAGACAAGTTCATGCAACTCTACGGAGCACCCCACTAAATTTATAGACCCGACAACGCCGCTACGGACGTAGCTACGACGGAAACTCCGCTTGGGTAGTAGTACCTACCTAGCAAAGACCAACATTCGGCCGACATGGACTCCATTTGTGAGGGACAAGATGTAACGAGACTTGGCACTGGTATACATAGAAGACTCTTGCCCTTTCTTTACCAATTACAACAAGCCATTTCAAGTACGTTGCATTGAGATCAACCATGGACGCTTTCACCAAGAAGACCCTGAGAACCTCCCGAGGCATCACATACACCTACTACACGTGCTCTGGCAACACGTCTCTCCCAACCCTCCTCTTCCAACACGGCTTCCCCGACCATGCCGCCATGTGGGCAGACGTCGCTAGCTCTCTCCGACCACTAAACCACCCCGTTATCATTCCCGACATGCTGGGCTACGACGGAACGGACAAGCCCACAGACCCATCCGCCTACACCTGGGACCATATGACCAACGACATGGTGGAAATCCTCAATGCTGAACAAGCGCCAAAATGCATCTCAATCGGCCACGACTGGGGCTCCGCAGCCGCAAGCCGCCTGTACAACTACCACCCCGAACGCGTTGTCGGCTTGGTCAACCTGAACGTCGCCTACACGGCACCAAGTCGCAAACCCTTCGATCTTGACGCCGCAAACGCCCTCATGAACAAGATCTTTGGCTACCCATCGCTATCGTACTGGTACCTCTTCACCGCGCCTGACGGACCAGCACTTCTATCCCGCGATATAGAGGCCATGTTTAACATGATGCACGACAAAGATGGATTGAAAGAGTTCTTCTGCACCCCCGACACCATGCGTGAAACACTCTCCGGGCAAAAGGAACCAACCTTTTCTCTCCGACCCTATGCGCAAGACCCAGCTTTCAAGAAGGCGTTCCTTGATCGTATGGCGCGCGATGGGTTCGAAGCGCCCGTGTGCTGGTATAAAGCCATGACAGGCAATCTGCAGCATCAAGTCGATGTCAAGTTGCCTGAAGGGAGAGAGATTGTCAATGTACCCACGCTGTACATCGGATGCAGAGAGGATGTGGTGTGCAGACCCGAAGCCATGTATGAGAGTATTAAAAAGGGCTTGTTGCCGCAATTGGAACAAGCGGATATGATTGATGCGGCGCATTGGGCGACGTATGAGAAGCCTGCCGAGGTGGTGAAGCGGTTGGAGGATTGGCTGAAGAGGAAGTTTGCGCAGTGAGTCTGTGTAGCATCGGCAGCTGACTATCTATGCATAAAACTTAGACAGATGTGACATGGTTTGCAGGAAACAGTTTTCCAACACCACAGTAAACACCCCAATACCAGTCTCCATTGATATCAGCTGCTTCCCTTATCTCTGCTCCTCTAGGAAAGGATAATTCATCTTCTACTCCTTCATCCGGCAGATAGCCCCATCTAGCCAGTAATCTCAAGCCTATACCGCCATCTGGTGGGTACCGCTGTACTCTGGCCATTTCGTCTTCTTCTTTCAGTGCGTAGCCGCCTACTAGATCGCGGACAACCATGCGCCGTTGTGCGCCGTCACGGTCTTCGAATCCTACAATGTACATGCGATGGCTGCGGAGGCACTTGCGCCATCCGTTTACGCCGTCTTCTTTGGTGATGCGACCGCTGATGACGAGTTTGTGGTAGCAGCTCATGCAAATGTCGTAGTCGCCAGTGTTACACTTGAGGCAGTGATAGCGTGTGTTTGATGGTGGGATAGGGTAACTGCATATGTTACACAAGGTTGTAAAGGTGAGAGGGCGGAAGATGAAATTCGCAATGGTAAAGTACCCTGGCCCTCGCATAAGAGACGCGGATTTCGGTGTCAACGGAGGGGTTGTGGGTGTTGCGTCGAGGTCTGGGGGAGCAAGATGTCCATCCTGACGTGGCGTAGAGGGCGCGGAGGGAACTGTGTCAGTAACAGACTGCGAGTCTCTTGTCTTGCGGGCAACGGGAACAAGAGGATGCGTACAGTGATGCCCCTGGTTAACGCAATCATTACAATAGCCCCAGTCGCCGTCGTTGCAATAGTCACATTTCCAGTAGCAGGCGTTGGCGTATGCCTTGCACATATCGCAGAAGACGCCAATTTCTACCCTCTGCTTGGGGTCATCCTCGCTCATGAGCACATGTGGTGGTGTCGTGGATTCCGTCAAGGGCGTCATGGGTCTGCGATATCGGTGCCCGACCAGGATATGGGGATGCTCGTGATAGGGCGGATAACCACCCTCTGGTGCTTCGCGCTCATACCGGGGCCAAGCAGTCCAACCAAAGCCGTACCAATGCTTGCATCCTCTGCCAAGACGATAGCAGCGAAGACACACGTTGTACTCGCCACCATCGCAGCGTCGACAATTGTAGTGAAGCTCGTACTGTATGTCGTTTTTACCACAGCGTTGGCATGCCACATGGGGCTCTGTATATAGGGCAGGAGTACCTAGTGATGAGCTTGAAGCTTGTCTCGATCGAGTCTCGCTCACGGTCGGATCGGGGGTGGAGCGAGGGAAAGCAGGAGGCGATAGCGAGGGGGGAGTAGTACTGTGAGAAGAGCGTGGCAGTTCGGCTGTGGTAGGGTCGGTAGTACGGCGAGCCGAAGGAGGCTGGAAAGGCGTGACGGCAGGAGTAGAGGAAGACAAGGGCACAGCTGGAGTGCCAACTGTAGCTAGAGAAGTCGTTGGACTGCCGCTGTTGGGCAGATCGAAGCCGAGGCTCTGGGGCGAGCTAGGACTTGACACTGTCTCATTGTTGTTATTGTTGTTGCTGGCGTGGAGACTGATGCGGAACTGCTCTCGAACGTCGAGCCTATTTCTCTGCTGATTTTCGGACTGTCGACGTGGCCTTGGACGAGCGAGTTCCGATGATGAATGACGGTCGCCGGTCGCCGGATTTGCAGGAGCCGAGCCAGGTGCAGGGCGCTCTACCCTCGTGGCGGATCGAGAGCTGCCCTGGCTTGACGATCGCTGGCGCGGTGCCCGCCCGCCTCGATTTGCGGCGTCGATGAGAGCAGGTCTGGATATGGGGGGTCCTACTGCCGTCTGGGGCGTCGATGCGCCACTCTCGGAACGTCCATGCCTTCTCCTGCGCGCAGCTTCCTCGTCGCGCGTAAGCGGGCTGCGCATGGCTTGTGGCAGCAGCGACGCAGACGAGGAGCTCGTCAAGCCCTCTCTTGCCAGACGCTCCCTTCTCTCCCTCCTCTCGCGCTGTCTTTCAGCATGTCGCTCTGCCTGCCGCCGTCGCACAGCCTCGGCTATCCTCTCGGTGATCTCCTCTTCCTGCGCAGTGCCAATCTGGTTCAGGTCGACGCCCTCGGACACCAGCTCCTCCAGCACCTGGCGCACGAGATCTTCGTCGACGTCTTCTGCGTCGAGGTCGGAGGCGCTCAGCAGAGAGCGCAGGCTGGACTGGTGCTCGATAGCGCGGGGCGGTATGACGGCCCTGGACGGGGATGCGCCGGGCGGATTTTGGCTGGCAGACCGCCTTTGATCGCGCGCCCTGCGGGATTCGCGGCTCCCGTTGCGGCTTCGCTCCCTTGTTGTGCGCTCTCTCGGAGGCTCCCGGCTGGCCCTCCTGCTGCTTGCGATGCCCGCGTCCCTCAGACTCGGCTGCTGAGCTGCCTCGAGCATGCGCTGATGGGTGTCATCGCGCTCATCCCGGCGCCTGAGCTTGGGTAGCACATTGTCGCCTGGCCGGTATCTGTCGCGGTCCGCCTGCTTCTCTTGGGCGCTTTTGCCGCTCTGGGGGTTCGCCTTGAGGAAGATGTCGAGCAGCGTGGTGACGGTGGCATTGGGCTGTGTGGTGCGCACAGAGGCCCGGCACGAGGGGCAGGTGTACGGGTGTATCGACGTGGCGGTCGAGGCTTGGAAGGCGAACCACTCCTTCAGACAGGCGCCGCAGAAGGTGTGCAGGCAGTCGAGCAGTGTGAGCGGCTGGTAGAGCACGTCGGTACAGATCTGGCCATGGCCGAGTTAGCAGCCGCCTCGTCGTCGTGCTCCTCGACTTACCGAGCACGTCAGTTCCTTTTCCAGGTCGCCCTGGACTCCGCCAGCGCCCTCGCCCTCGGCCATGGTTCGTCGCAAACTGCTCGTCAGGCGCCTGCGGTTGACTCTCAGCTAGACTGCACACTTGGCGAGCCTCGACGGTACAAGGCGCCGTAGCATATGCATGCCAGCACACGCTTTCATCGGCCCGCTGCAGCCTCTATGTTGCTTGCCGCAACGAGCGCACACTTCTCATGTCGCTACGTCACGCGACTTGCGCACGTGTCAGCACCTCAGAACCCCGGAGTCGGTGAGAGACGGCATCAAACATCCGACATGTCGTGACCAGCACAGGCGCCTGACGCCTCGTCCGTCTCGCACCCTCCCATTTTGGCATATATCAAGCTATCCGGTCCTGTAGCACCTGATGTTTGGTACATCGTTTCACCTGTGCTGCAGCCACCGCAACTTGCCCCTGGCCCAGGCGTACCCAAGACACGGTTCACGTCACTGGCTTCTTTCCGCGACCGTCAGGTATCCACGCGTTCACGCCTGAGGTTTCGAAACCTTGATCTTCAAGTCAGTGCCATCGCATGCAAGTTCAAAACAGGAAGACTGGGCGGCAGGCTCATAAATCGCATATCTACAACTATATCATATAATCCCTTCCTTCCTCATACATTCTTACATACAGGCTCCCACAGTCATCCCCCCTTTCAACCATTATTCTTATATACAGAAAAGACCGATTGGCTAGTCGCCAGCACATAGCCATCACCTTGCTAATCCTTCACATCATCTTCTCAATCAAGTACCAAGCCTAGTGCTCAGTTGTTATTGTTGTTGTTGCCACCGTTGCCGCCCTGAGACTGTTGTCCAGCACCATTACCTGCCTGTTGGGGCTGGTTACCTCCGGCCTGGGTCTGACCCTGAGATGCTTGGCCTGCAGCCGCACCGTTGCCTGCCTGTTGCTGGGAACCGCCGTTTTGCGTCTGGCCTTGAGACTGCTGTCCTGCAGCCGCACCCTTGGTTCCCTGCTGTTGGTTGCCATTGTTCTGGTTACCGCCATTTGGTGTTGCCTGTTGTCCATTTTGCTGTCCTTGCTGCTGTCCCTGCTGCTGTCCCGTTTGTTGTCCGGCTTGTTGACCTTGTTGTGGAACCTGCTGTCCAGCGGCACCTTGAGCCCCCTGCTGGGGAGCCTGAACACCTGTAGTTCCCTGGGGTGCTTGTCCGTTGGTAGGGGAGATGCCGGCGCCTTGCTGAGGCGCTTGTCCGTTGTTCGTAGCGGTGCCAGTATTGCCGGCGGCAGCACCACCAGCTGTTCCGGTATTCTGGACTTGACCATTGCCAGTTCCTTGAGCAAGAGCCTGACCAGCGGCAAATGCAGCGGCGGGGCTACCTGCTGGCGCACCAGGCTGAGTGGGGCCAGTGCCCTGGACACCACCAGCAACGCCAGTCTGGTCGCAGACAGTGGGACGAACTGCCTGGGAGGTAGATCCAGTAGAGGCCATGTAGGCATCAATGTTGGGGAGGACGTTAACGCAGCGGTTCTGGTTGATCAAGTCGATGTTACCAGCGGCAGCCATTCCCTGAACAGACATCTGCTGAAGCTTGTCGACGACATCCTGGAAAGAACCGCCAGTGGCGAGGGTGCTGTTGGCAGCAATGACATTGGGGTCCGCGCCGTTAGCAGCGTCAATGATGGCCTTGTGGTTGAGCTCATCGACCTCGGCGTTGAAGGCTACGGTGGCAGCCTGCTTGAACTGAACGTTGTTCTGGATGCTAGCTCCAGTGTTGAGGAAGTTAGAAACCATCGAGGTATCGGCCATCCAATTGGAGACCGCAGTAGCGAGGTCGTTCGCAGTGGGAGTTTGTCCATTTTGGATACCAGCGCCAAGTCCAGTCGGGGCATTGGTGGTGCCTTGCTGTTGCTGGTTTCCGGTCTGCGCTCCTTGTTGCTGTTGTTGCTGATTGCCGCCCTGGTTCGTAGTCTGTTGACCAGTCGTGGCGGCAGCAGTATTGCCGTTACCACCGTTGCCGCCCTGCACCTGGGCGAATGGGGCAGCGTAAGCTGCAGAGCTAAGGAGCGAGGCAATGAAAATGTACTTCATTTTGTCTGTGAGAACGGATCTGTCGAGTGGACTAAGATTATGAGTAGAGATATCAAAGAGTGAATGGAATGCTGAGGTTGTAGAGTGGAAAATATTAGTCTGTAGTGAGTGAGGAACCAGTCCGATGAAGACTATCAGGATGATGGGAGCTGTGGTATTTGTATCGCCTCTGTTACAACTTCGGAAAGCCTTGCCGTCAAGGCATGATGGTGGGCAGGCCTATGCATCGTAACAGTCTGGGGATCAAGCCCTAGGGCTCGCAGCCCTTGGCGTCAAGTCAGGTAGCACACGCTTAGCTCAATGGCGTAGTTTCGAAGTATGCCATATTTTGAATCAGGCGCTTCCAAATGGCCTTCCAAATTGCCGAGACCCTCAAAGCGAGCGATGCCGAAGTTCAGCCCTAAACTCAAACAGGACGTTTCGCAAGGTACGCCATGTCGTGCATGTAAGTTGGATTAGTTAATGATGTTTTGCAAGCCGATGTCATTGTTTTGACAGCGTCTGGGAACAGGTTTCGTCGGTCTTGGCGCCCGAAGCTTGCAGGCGATCATCAGATCTTGTGTTGAACCTTAGTCCAAACGCCCCACAATTGTTCCAGATCGACACAGGCAGGCTTCAGGTCGCCCAATTCCTGTTGCGTGCTCATACGACTTGATCGCGCTGTGTATCTGTGGATTTGATCCTTGAGTACGCACAATGATGCTTCATTAGACTGTAGAGATGTGTAAGCAAAAAGATTTACGATATTGCTTGTTGCAAACAATCTGTCAAGATAAACAAGTTTCGCGTCGAATCTGTTCATAATCGTATCCGTATTGCAAATATCTAAGATCTTAGAGGATCTTCAGAGGCGTGCAATCATTCATCGCCCCGTTTGAAAAATGCTGAGGGAAGCTGGAAGCGGCAAGAAGCGCTAGAGTCCACTAAAGCACGGCGTAACAAGGTCTGGTGTATCAGTTGCAGGAGCAGCAGAGATTTGTAGGGAGGTTTATGCGACTGTAGCCTTCTCTTCTTACATTGCCATTCCAAATGCAGTTCGGAGTCCGAGAGAACTCGTGATGCTCGATTTGAGAGTTGTGAAACTGCCGCTCGTAACGAGGGGAAGCTCATTGCGAGGGTGACTGATATACAAGTCAGTGCTGCAGGTCGTTCTGCCTGCCAGCATGGCGACTATTGCTTTCAGAGTCCATTTCGGTCTCGATCTTGCGGATAATGCGAGCGGGATTGCCAGCGACGACTGTAAACTCTGGGACGCTCTTCGTAACGACGCTTCCTGCGCCTACGACGCTACCTCTACCAATCACAACACCAGGCAGTATGCAAACATTGCCACCGATCCAGCAGTCTTCGCCAACGTGGATCTCCTTGCCCAACTCAGGCCCGCTAAGGCCGTTCCGGATGGCTGGGTCGAGAGGATGAGTAGCTGAGTAGAAGTTGACGTTCGGACCGACGAGTGTGCGTGCGCCAATAGTAGTAAGACAGGTGTCGAGGAAGACGGCGTGGAAGTTGACGAAGACATGTTTGCCCAAACGCACATTATATCCATAGTCCATAGTAACCGGTGGGTTAATCCATGGTTCAGCCTCGAACAGCTTGGCGTCTTCTTCTGTTGTAGGTGCTGGTGGTGGAAGAGGGGTTTCGTCTTGGATGATGCTAGGCAAAGTATAAGGACGTCTCTCGACAAGCAATCGAGCAGCCACACATACTCTCGAAACAGTTGGACTAGCCTGCGACGCGGTACATCACCGGCATCGTTGAAGCGTCTGCAAGCTTGCCTGCATCGTGCGCGCTCTGCTGTCAGCTCAGGCGTCATGGCATGGTAGAGCTCGCCGCAGAGCATACGCTGCTTGTTCTGCGAGATGTCCATGGCTGGCATGCAGGAAGCTGGCTGCCCGGCGCATGCTACCGAGGCCGGTGTGCCGGTTGTGAAGGAGTACAGGTCGCGGGAGCTATGCGCGGGGCGCCAAGGCCCTCGGCTGTTCCCGAGGCCAGCCGGTCCTGGATAGTCGCTCACGCCTTGCTATTGTTCGGCCTCCGCAAGCCATGCGATCGGGGTTGTGCAGCAGGGCCCCTTCTTCTGCGCCTTGGTAGAACCATGTCTTGAACTCCATCGTCCATCCCGTCCTCGCCCCCCGAGCTCCCCGTACTTGACCTCTACCTGCCTGCCATCATCATGGCTCCGAACGGCTCGCTATCCCCCGGTGTCGATATTCTCCCGCCCAACGGAAATGCATCACGCGAGCTTGAGGCCTCAACTGTGGCGGCTAGGAGCCAGCATGCCATCGCGCCCGAGTTCTTTCCCCACGGCAAGCGCTCGCTTTGTGGCATCGCCGTGCGTGCTTTCTGCTTGGGATGCGCCATGGCTCTCGGCGTCGTCGGTACGGCTCTGCTAGCATACAACGGCAATCATCTATGGCGGCCTTTCATGTTTCTCAGCGCGCTGTCCATGTTCCACTTCCTCGAGTTTTACACGACGGCCGCGTACAACACCCCGGTCGCGTACATCTCCTCGTTCCTCCTCACCAACGGCGACCAATACCGACAAGCCCATACCATGGCCTTCATCGAGACTCTGGTGACTTCGTCTTTCTTTCCCGATTACCAATCGACAATCCACCCGCCGTGGGTCATCGCGCTGGGCATAAGCATGGTCGTGGTGGGACAAGCTGTGCGCAGCACAGCGATGATGCAGGCGGGTACCAACTTCAACCACCAAGTGCAGTCGCGTAAGAGCGATGGGCACGAATTGGTGACCCATGGACTGTACCGCTACTTCCGTCACCCCTCGTACTTCGGTTTCTTCTGGTGGGGCATCGGCACACAGGTCATGCTGGGTAACACTGTCTGCTTCTTGGGATACACAGGCGTGCTGTGGTATTTTTTCATGACACGCATTTCACGTAAGCCTTACACACCCATGGCCCCAGTCAAGCTGCTCACCCATCCTAGACGAAGAAAAACATCTAATCGAGTTCTTCGGCGAAGAGTACAAGGTGTACAGGGCAAGAACTCGTGTCTGGATACCCTTCATGTAAGCGTCAACTGTGCAGCTTCCGGACAGTTTGGTCGTGCCAGCTAAGTAAAATGAATCTCATAATGCTAAGCTTCACTTCACAACCGAGTCACTTTCCGTCTGGATATATGCAACCTGTGAAGCTCTTTCGTGTTCATTTGCAAGCCAAGAGACGTGTCTGAGCATACGCAAATGAGCTTGTGTCATATTGACGGACTATCTGCATTCTCTTCACCATCTGCCGCTTGTCTCCTCGGCTCAAAGCGACTACACAATCATGCTTTAATGCCGCACTGCTGGTAGGAGCTCCCTGCTCGACAGTAATAGCCGTATGGCCAGCTTGCGTCGCTATATCGGCAATGTATCGAGGTGGAGTGCAAGTATTCTCACTTGCACAGCATTCAGCTTCGTCTTCATCACTGCCGTCTCATTGGCTGTAGGCTACCGCCAGGAACGGCAACCGCGTGTGGGCGCTCAGACTGTTTTTGTCTCCTGCTCTGTAACCCGACGTCCCCCCAACGGTTGCCCACGCCAACGCAGCACGTCTTGTCTCATGCCTGGCGAGCCCCATCCACGTCCTCGTATACGTAACAGCGAGGACAAACTCTACCAATCCTGCCTCGACGCCTGCATCGAGGGTATCGCGAATATAACGGTGAACAAGCGGATTGGTGGTACGTGCAGACTCTCTCACCTGCTCACGCGCCCTGCTCCACTAACCTTTCCCCAGCGACATCCACTCCGAACAACACAGTCAACATCAAAATCACTGCGCACGAGGGCAGTGATCTTGTAAGAAAGTCTGCTCCGGCTGCGCTCTCCCTTATATCGCCACCTGTATCGCCCGCGCGGGAGGAAGTCGTACGACACACCAGTCCACCTCCACTGTCGTCTGCAGCCATAAACATGGATCGCTCGAGGTACATGATCGCACCGCCGGCTGCCTCGCCATCTGGGGACGCACGCAGCAATCTCGCTGTTCAACCTGCAGCTTCTGCTGGCAAGTTGAAGCTCAAGAAGAACGCCGTCAAGATAGTCGGGGCTGCGGGACCAATTCCTACGACCCCGTCGCGATTCGCACCGCCCGCCCCGTCAGTGACATCATCGCCAGCTCCAGGCTCAGTCAAGACCATGCCCCAGGCTGTTGAAGGGTACGCATTACTACTTAATCCTTGGACTCCACTAATGTGCGTACAGACCAGCGAACGCCAGTACCTCTAGAGCGTCCAAGCCCGGTCCCCTTCACAAAGAGGGCGCAGCACTTGCTTTGACTGCTCCTACATCGAAAGTGGTTCCGTCCACCAAGGAGGTCGTGAGAGCTACAACTGATGCCATGGACGAAGAATCCGCAATGGATGCACTTTACGCTCGCCTTAACAGCAAAACCATTCTGGGGCCTCGCACACCCGTAGGTCCCACGGTAGCAAGACCTGGCCAAACTGCATTCTCGTTTGGTGCACGTCTTGCTGAGGCCAAGGCAGATAAGATCAAGACGGATAATTCAGAGGCTGAGAAGGGAGGCATCCAGAAGTCTCCCGGTAGCAAGACCGCAGAACCGAGACAAGACAAGCTAGAGAGTGAGTACATGCGTAAGGCGACTGAGTACATCCAGGCGCTTCCGAACAGCACGGGAAACACGGCATATCTCGTCAAGGCCATGTCAAGGAAGCTCCACGACTCATACACGTCAACCACCAAGGTAGATGCTGGAAGCAACGAAGCTCTCAAGGCACGTCTAGCATTCGCAGTCGCCAACTATCTCAATAAGATATTGAAGAAGCGCCCGGAGTCACGTACAGCCGACTCAATCAAACAAACGCTTGGGGATATGGATGGAGATTTTCTCCGGCTGTGTGCCAAGCTCGTGGACGAGGGGTACGTCTCCTTGGAGACACTGACTGAAGTATCTGGTATCGTCGCCGCCATGCGTGATGTTCTGCCCAAGCCAGAGCAACCTACCACCACGTCGGTGGAAGCGCCTTTGACGCCAGCACCTTCTGTTGCGATGGGCTCTGAGAACAGCAAGCCCATGTCCAAGGACCCAGTGGATAGCATGAAGGGATGGCCGACCCAGGAGAAGCGCGAGAATCGTAAGTCCTTTTCCGTGCAGACAGAAATTTAGACTGACAAGACATAGCCGCTGCACATCGTACGTGCATCTTGAAGGGTGTTGGGGGGATTACCAGTATCAACCAGTTGCAGGCTCTTGTATGGGGTGGCAAGCTTGAGTCCATTTCCATGCCAGAGCCGGGCTCCTCGAACGCTCTTGTCAAGTTTCTTACACCCGAGGCATGCGACAAGTATCACAAGGACACTGCAAACGGAATCGAGATAGTGGGCGAGATGAAGAAAGCAGTTGTCTTCGTGGAGAAGGCTGAGGGACCAAACTCTATCAACGATGTCATCCGCAACTGCATCGATGGCGAAGCGTCACGCTGCGTGCGAGCTATCGGCACTAACGAGCACAACGAAGCGGCTCTTATGAAGCTCGCTCGGGGCAAGAGCGTTAGCAAGCGCGACGTTGATCGTATCAAGAGCGGAAAGACCGCCCGTGGTGTAAGTAACATGTGCGGACCCATGTCTGTATAACACTGACACGGTCACTCTAGCATTCGTACGTCGAGTTCCGCTTTGCAAACATCTACAACGCTCTCAACTTCAAGCGCGAACTCGTGGATAGTGAGGACTGGGAACATTGCACCATTGGCTATGCACCCGACCCGTGTGAGCTAGCCAAGGGTGTTCACTACAAGGATGTGGATGAGAAATAGAGCTGCATTGGTATACTCGACCAGACCATGCGCATCATGCTAGGCGGGGAACACGGGCTTGAAGAGGTGGGCGAAACCCATTGTGTCTGCATACGAAGACTTTTGATGGGAGTGAATGCTCGAGTGCGGGAAAACAAAACGTGGGTGAGTCGGGACATGTACCAAGTGCGATCGTGACGGCTTGAAGTCAATGAAAGCTGAAATTGGTGTTCGCACTACTTCACCTTGCACGTGCAATAATTAGTCAAGGTGATAGCACAAGTGGAAATCCTAGGTGTACTTTGCTTTGCTCATGTACGTGCTATTGTGACACGAGTGCAACACCGCTCGTGCAAGAAGGAAAGATCAAACAACTTGCCAAAAGTCATGGGAGCATACTTGAAAGACTCAAGCCCCGCTTCACAATCACAGCACCAGGCAGTGGATAAGTACACTAATACACAAAAGAAGAATTACAATACCCCCCCTACCTAGAACTCTGAGAAGCCCAAACGCCTCGCTGCCCTCCCATGGTGTTTCTGGTTACTGTCATCTGTTCTCGCTTGCCGTCAAAAGGGGCTGCCCGGCTTCGCAGTCTTAGCGGTTGACGGCTGTGAAAGCTGCATCTGTCATGTCGGTATCACCGTTGTGCGGTGGAGGGGGCGCAGCGTCGGTCGCGGGCGGGCGCTGTTCATCGTAAGCCGGGTCGAAGTAGGCGCGCTGAGGGGGTGCCTGCTGTTGCGGCTGCTGTGCGTGCAGCGGCGGGAGCGCGTGCAGGGGAGGAAGTGTAGGAGGTGCGCCGTTGACAGCGGTGTGTGGACTGGTCGTCGTGGCAGCGCCAATGGCACCGAAGTAGCTGTTCTGGGGCCGTCCCGACGGGTCTGGTGTACTCTGCGCACTGCTCATAGGGTTGATGGCATGCGGCAGGGGGCCCAGTCCCAGTCGGCCCTCGGCGCTGCCACCAAGAGGAGGCGTGCCCTTCCTGTTGTGGCTCCTTTTGCTCCTCAAGGGCTTATCGGTTGGGGTGGGCGGTGGGCTGCTGCTGCGATCGCTGTCGTCGACATTGTACTCCATGTGCTTGTTCAGCTGCTCGAGCAGGAATGCGCGCTCGAGGCGCATCTTCTGGATGCCGCGGTTCAGGCGTGTGATGCGCAGGCGCGTGCCGTCGTTGTTCTCTTCAATGTCGGTTATGCGGCGGCGGAGGTCGATGCATTTGCGGTAGTAGGCGCCTTCGACCGAAGGAGGGAGGTCTTTGGAGGAGACGGCGCGGGTCGCTGGTAGCTTGTTAGTGCACTGCGTCGTGGCCGCCTACGTGTGGTTTGCGACGCGCTTGAGCGCGACGGGAGTGCCTACGGGCTGGTGGCATCTTCGCGCCTTGTGGTGTTGTTGGGACGTAGACGATAGTACGTGCTGTGCGCCTGGAGATGATGCCGTATTGCAGTGTGTTTGGGTTCAGTGTGTTTGGATTTAGTGCGGTGATGTGGGTTTGCTGGTCACAGTCGGCGTTGCTGGTAGCTATGGTCTTGAGCTTGGTCTGTGGGGCCCGGGCTGGTTCCGAATAGTCTCATCTTGTGACATTCTTGGCGCGCTGTACAATTTGAACACTCATTTGACGAATTCCACTTCGGTCCTGCCGTCAACCTTATGTATGATAGACTACGTTGCTGTCCCTCTGCTCTAGGGTATACTCCCTGCAAGGTCCCTCGTGTTGCACCTTTGTGGTTATACGAGGTCACACGTGCAACGTAGAATATCTGAGTTGCTTCATGTAAAGAACGCGCAGTCAGAAGACCCAAAGATCTGGCTGTGACAAAAGGCGTACATCAGCTAGTATAATGCCTATATTAGTCCTGAAAGTTGAGCGAAAGAACGGGGAAAAAAGACCGCAAAGTCATTTTATCATCCTTGAGAACATGTACGAGTGATCAGACATGGACAAAATGTGAGGCGGATACCATGAAGAAAGCTGGGTTATGTATTGTACAGAATGCTGTCAATTTGGGGTTCTCTTCTATGTTTTCATGATCTATAGAAAAGTGCACCAAACAGTGAGCGATAAGTAACGGAGAAAGAGTCCCCTTCACAGCTAATCTATAGCGTGACACTCAAGTAGCAAAGGTACAGTGACTGGGCCATATTGAAAATTGAAGAACGAGGAGCATGCGATGCTAGATGGAGGGGCAGACGGGTGAAATGCTTGCACTAGTACTAAAGTATCTGAACTTCCAATTATTCCATACATACGATAACAGTATGGTTACATGGGAATCCTTCAATACTGCAGGTCAACTGCACTGTTGCTGCTGCCGCGCCTGGCCGAATGGAAAGCTCTTCGATAGACATCCGTGGCTGTGCAGACATCGTTTCGCTTTAGGCTCGCACGAAATGCCAGTGGGGCTTGCCTACGGGTATTTTGCCTGCTACCTCATGTGCTTTTGTTGATACAAATGACCTAGAATGCTTCCCTCTGTCAGTCCCCTGCCGCTTTTTGTATAGTCGCAACCATATCGCGTCGGCGTTGCTGTGACCCAGCGCTCCGCGTACGTCGTCTCTCGCTAGCACAGGGTCCAGCATGTCCAGCATTTCTTCGAAGCGCTCATCCCGCATCGTTACGTTTTTCGCAATGGCGCATAGCAAGGCGGTCAGACTGTTCCAGATCATCCGTGTAGGCGTATCAACGTACAGCTCCACTGGTGAAAAGTCGGCCGTAGGCTGCGAGTCCACGGCGAGCCTCGTCAGGCCAGTCCCGATAGCCTTGATCTCTAGCGACATCGGTTGGAAGCTGCCTTTCCTGTTGCAGTCGTCGTTCTGTCTAGTGCGTTCGTAGACCTTCCTGGTAATGTTCCATGCATCATCGATCCTAGTTCGCATGAAATCTTTTCCGTGTTCACACATCAATGCTACAATATCGAGCGCATTTGATACCACGTATGCTTCCGAATCTTGTAGACGAGGTAGTAATACAGGCCAGAGCGTATTAATGAGGGGCAGGAGTGAGTTCTCGTGTTCTGCAATAGCAGGTATAGTGGTACGAAGGAGGGACAGAAGCGAGTTCCGGAGGTTAGGCGACATGGTGGTGAGATAGTGCTGTGTCAACTCGGAGATTTTGAGGAGAATAGCAAAGGCACGTGGGGCGGGAGGGGAAGACTCCTCGGTGTGCGGGGGAGGCGAGCGACCGTTCTCCTCGTCCGTGCTATTGGAGTCGGTATCTTCTGAAGTCTTTCCGACTTTCCAGGGCTTTCGTGGGAGTGCCTCCCTTGACGCTTGCTTCTCTTCCTCTTCCCGCTCTTGTGTCTCTACCTCGAACTTTTGAATTGCTTCGATGACATCGTTCATGACGACCGTTCTCTTCAGATGCACATGTTCCTCTTTCTTATTGTCGGCTGACACGGCAAGTTGTGGTGCTTTGACACCTTGTTCCGTCATGCCTTTCAAGACGTTGAAAAGCAGCTCCACAAGCTTAGGATAGCCATGGTATCTCTCCAAGGCGTTGAAAATACTATCCACCAAGTCATCTAGGTAAGGTAGGAGAGGTGGGCCACAAAGCCTTATCATCATGAGTAGGACTTGTGGTGCTTGAGGCGACACATCGCCATATGCCAACTTTAGGCCAATTGCGTTGACAATGTAATCGACATTACTGACAACAAGCTCCCCTGCGTCCTTGTATCCCGAGGCCCCTGCTACGATATTGAGACAAATCAGGGCGTGTTCGCGTAGTGCGCTGTTGGAACTGCCAAGATAATGCAGCACCGGATAAAGTACTTCACTCAACTCAGGGCGAAACTCAGTCTTGTACCGCTTCGCCTGCAAAGCTACCGTCTCGAGCGCTAATGCATATAAATGCCAATGGCTGTTGGTGTCCACAGTTCGCTGGTTAAGCAATGACAGAGAATGCGAGTACAAGTCATCCAAGACTTCCTCCCTCGGGTTTGGCGTTCCCAGATTCATGAAATCATCGACAGATGGATTGACTGATGCCATGTCTCTTACTAGATTGACTGAGAGCCAGAAGCTCGCCAAGCGCATCTCGGGCGCCCCAAGATCGACGGAATTGGTCAGGCCCTGAGCAACAGCCAACGCAGAGTTGGATCGCGCAAGTTCTTGAACTAATACTTTAAACCCCTTCATCATGTCTTCCTGGCCTTTGAATTGCATGCTGATTAGTGGGAAAGAAGACGACTCTGTCGAGCTAAATACCAGCGTACGACCAGCGACGAGACTGGTGTTGCGGTCGTTTATTTCTTCGAGCCCCCTGCCATGGATAAACACTGCAGACACGCCATCCCGAAGACTATCGGCCAGACGCTCATCTAGAATCATTGGATCTTCATCGAACAGGCGAAGCGAGACTGATATCTGATGTACGATTTTATGGCGGGTACGGTCGTCTTTTGATCGCATCAATCTAGGCAAGGCGACGATCCAACCATGCAAACTTTCGCGCAAAAGTTCGGAGAGATTCTGGTCTGCTGATAACAGTCTTTTGAGTTTGTCCTCAGTGGTGTCGGCCGGGGTCTCATGGCCTGCCAGATCGACCATGGTTTCGATAGCCATGCTTGTGCAAAGAGACAGTGATGTACGACAATCCCTTACGATGCAAAGACACAGATTCAAGAGCGCTTGCCGTACCTCTTGCTTATCATGATCCCTCAATCTGAAGATATTGGCAAGCGCAATCTTCATCTGGGTTGCAGTTGCTTGTAGCCAAGCGAGTGATCGAGATATTGTGGTGCATCCGCCAGACTCATCCGACAGTAGTGTCTCGGGCAAATCTTTGGTCTGGGCATCGCCAAGTAAACGGACAAGAAGTGATGCAAGAACTTCCAAGCCTTGCTCAACAACGCGAAAGCCGGGTCGAACACTGCTATGGGGAGTCAATACTTTAGCCAAAGACGAGACTATCCTGGGCAGAAAGCTGGCAAGAGCATCGTCATCGCCAATCGCGCCGACAGTTTGTTTGAGGGCGCAAGTGGACTGCAGCTTGACGGTGTTGGAGTTGCTATCTGTGAGACGTTCGAGCATGACTAGTACAGCCTCGCCCAAGGCAGGTATGTTAGCCGCAGCCGTCATGGCCTCTTTGCCCTGCTTGGTACGAGACGTCGCACTCATCAACTCGGATGTGCACCCGAGAGCGAGCGACTGTAGCTCCTCTGAGGTGGCCGAGATGCCATTCTCGGCGGATGAAGGTTTGGCGAGAAAGGTGAAGAGGATGAGGAGTTGTCCAGAGAGCGCAGGCTCAAGGCCACCTCCCCAGTTAGCAGATAGCAAGGTCGAGATGCATTCCAGGCAGAGCTCTAGCGCTCTAACTGGGACGTGTCGGGAATTCCGCAGTACCTGAGATAGAGAGACGAAAGCGTACTCAGTGAGTTTAGCGTCCAGGAGACCAGGTGTGGAGGTGATGGATTGGAGGTTAGTGAGCAGACGGGTGAGGGCGTGGATCAGCTCCCTCGGAGCGCTTGGGCTCTGCGAGAGAGTGGCCGTGGCTTGTAGGACTTGGACACACGGCTGCTTCAACTGAGAGAGAGGGGTCAGCGCACGTGGGGAGGTCTGGGCAGACAGCGTACCTGCAGGAAGGTGTGTTGGCGCTCCATGTGACATGGCCAGATGCGCGTCAAGGCCAAGGGGCTGGTAGTGTCGGAGAGTGCGTGTGTTCGGGCTGGGGCGTACAGGAGTGGTGGGCGGTGGTGGTGGAGCACGGTCCCGACAGGCGGACGTCAGTCGCGTAGTTAGCGCGTCGCGGCTCAGAAAGTCGGACCACAAGCACGTTGGCCTCAACATCGCCGCCCCATGCCCATCACCGCGCTGCTACTCGACGACCCCACTGCCGCGCGCAACCGCAGCCACAGCCGACACACACTACCTCGTCTCTGCACGCCGCTGCCCACGCGCAGCCACGCGACATGGCACCGCGCAGTAGGCGCAGCGCGGCCGCCGCGCCCGAGGCGGTGCAAGACGAGCAGGAGCAGGAGCAGGAGCAGGAGCAAGAGCTGGAGCTGGAACGCGGCGACGAGGCACGCGAGGGCCTGAAGAAGCTCACGTTCAAGCAACCGCTTGTTGGCCGGCCCGGCAAACAGATTGGCG